>JGI12270J11330_10000739_pt1 | contig 24852 bp, 24 predicted proteins | sample PeaSoiMetSII2010_FD_11330 | JGI IMG/M metagenome (IMG submission 11330)
GGCGATGCGCGGTCCAGCTGTTGTTGATCGTGGTGCCGGTGAAGTCTTCCGAAATGACGTTCTGCGCCAGGGACAGGGCGGGCATGATCGCCGCGAAAGCCGCCAGGGTATGCATACGTCCAAGATTTCCGATTCGAACCAGCACTCGTTTCATGTCCTTCTCCAATTCGCTGCCCAAATCTTTCCCGCCCATGCCGCGGGCGGCCTAACAAGGCTTCGAAACACAACGGGTCCCACTCTTTATGGAAAACACGCTCTGCAAAACTGCGAGTGCATTCGCGTTGCCGCCGTACCTGAGGGTGGTGACCTGGTACAGCGTCGCGTTGCCGGCCGGGTCCGGTCCCAGGTAGGCGACCGCGCACTGGAGGCCGCGTAGTACTTGCTCATCAAAGCCCCGGCAGTGCTCACTTGGGCCGCAGTTTCGCCGCCGATCGCAGAAATCCGGATCTGCTGGATCGGGGCGTACGGCGCGCCGAAACTGCTGTGCGATCCCGTGTTCCAAGCCGTGATCGCGAACATCTCGGCCGATAGCGTTTGCTGTAGATCTGGAATGCGTTCGCGCCCAGGATGGTCGGTTGCGCGCCGGGCGTTCCCTGGCGGCGGTCGCATCGTTGTTGTCATTTCGTCGCGCCGGCCAAACAGGTCTGGTTAGCCCGACCAAGGTGAAGCCGCTCCATGGGAGCGCACTCCGATCGGTGGCCATGGAGGTGCGCTCATGGCGCATGTCGGATTCCGTCATCAACACTGTCGATTCCTCTCGAAGAAAAAGACGGCGGCGCTAGGCACGGTGCCGGTCCGCGTCCTGGCTCGCACGACCGAGCACGCCCTTGACGGGATTTCGACTGCGCCGATACGAGCTTGAATTCGCAGCGATCAACGGCTGTTTCCGCCGGATCAGCGGCAAAGCGCGGCCGCAAATCCGGCGGCCGCCGCGCGAACGTCGATTGGCCCGAACCAGGAATCAGAAGCGCGTCGGCGGACCTTTATGCCGACCGTTGATCGATGGCGGTCTATCGGTAACGCTGAAAGCCGACGCCCGTGCCGGATGACGTTCCGGGAGCGGGAACCGCGCCCTGGTATTCGTCTCTGCCATCACAAGGTGGAAACGATGGAATCAAAAACTGCCAGTTCCCCAGCGATGCAGCACGGAACACATGCCGCGATCTTTCACATAGCATTGAACCAATGTCGAAGCCGAGAGAGGTCTACGCATTTTGAGTGCGAACAGCAAGATCCAAATGCACGTGACCTGCACTGGCTCACTGAATCTGATTGCCGCATGTCGGGCGAAGTCGCCCTCAACGGCTTTCAGCGGGCGGCTTGGTCCCGATTGGCTTCGCGCGATGTCCAGATGCGGGCAAAGTGGGCCCGCCCGGATCGCACGGTCGGCGGTACAAGAGAAACGAAATACAGAATCGGCCCGGCAATGCTCAATATGGCGAAGGGCAAGTATTCGATGATGTGCTTCGCCCCGCCCCGCAAAGGGTGATTCAAAAAGTCGACTGCGAATGCGTAGGCGATGTAGTTCATGCCGACAGTCCGAACCAGCCACCAACTGGTGCGATTCAGCATTTGCTGCAGGCGCCTGATCGAGAGCAGCGCAAGTAGGTAGGTAAAGACGAGGGCGATGCCGAAGAACACGAAAACACCGGTCCCCGGCGCGGCGCCGATCCAACACAACCACGCGATGAGGCCAACGTGGACGAGATGCGCCGAGGCGAAGGCGAGGCCGAACTCCCTGCCATGCCGCTTCAGAGCCTGAAAGTTCGGCCCAAACAACGTGGCCATGGCGCTGCCGGTATAGGCCGCCCAGAACAGGAGAAAGGAGAACCGCGCCGTGACCTGCAGCGCGATCTCGGTGCCTCGCTTGTTCGGACCGGAGACGGCAAGCACGATCGCGGCCAAGCAGGCCGCCGCGCAGAACGCTGAACCCATCCACCAGACGGTTGTCAGTTTTGATCGCATCAGGCAACCTATCAAGGCGATGAGAGAACCAATAGCGCGGTGCAGCGCGGCAAGCGCGTTCGGCAGTGCGCCGTTTGGGCCTTTTGTTCGCGCAAAACCCCTATCGCGCAGGATTTGAGCACGATGTCGATTCGGTTCTGGACACTGACTTGCCAATCTACGCCAGCGATGCCAAGGCGGCAACGATCGAAAAACAGGCGGGAGCTTCGGCTCCCGCCGTGAAGTTCTGGCCTGTTGCCGGTGACATGGATACCTTGTCAAGGTTGATTATGGTCCTGCACGGCCCACCAGCATCCGCGGGCTTTTCCACGGAAGTGGCCACTTCCAGCGCGCACCAACTGCGGCGGCGACAATTCGCGGACAATTCGTCGGTGAGGCAGAGACCTTCCGCGTGTGCCGGGTCGTCGCCGGTACGGAGGAAAGGATCGCCCTCGACACCTCCATGCGAGAGTTGCACGCCATCTTGCATTTCACTGCGAAATCGGAAGTGCGTTGGAATGACGCGCTTATTGCTTGACGTTCAGGACCGTTGCGGTTGGACATCCTCTGCGACCGCCTGCTCCGTGGCAATCGCATCTGGATAGCAGATCCTGGCCGCACCCGAGTGCCATTTCCTTGCTCGCAAGGCGAGCGTCGAGATATGCTGATTGTGGCTGACGTCGCTAATTGGATATCGATTCGGGGATGCCAATCGTGGCGAGTGGCGATGGCTATCTCCGGCATAGGAGGCATTCATGTACAAGCGCATTCTCGTGGCGGTCGATGGTAGCAATACATCCGACCTTGCTCTGGCAGAGGCAATCAAGCTTGCCGCGGAGCACCAAGCTCAATTGCGCATCGTTCACGTCGTCGACGTTCTAGCGTTTTTTGCTGGAGAACCGGCGTTCTTGAATATTGTTGCTCTCGAGAAAGCGATCGTAGAGTCGGGAGAACGGATTCTGGAAAGGGCGGTGGCAAGCGCCGGCGGCGCGGGAATCCGGGCAGAGACAAAATTGTTGAGGGTTGAGGAATTCAGCCAGAGAATCGCCGACATGATCGTGGGTGAGGCCGCCGCTTGGCCGGCCGAGCTGATCGTGGTTGGCACCCACGGACGCCGCGGCCTCAGCCACCTGTTTCTTGGCAGCGTTGCAGAGGGAATCGTCCGGATCTCACAAGTACCGGTATTGCTAATTCGTGGAAAGTAACCTGTCTTCCCGTGTTTTCTGGGTGCGTTTTCTGCGAGACTCTGACAGAGCTCTGTTACGCCTCTAAGCGGGACCCGAACGCGATTGCAGCAGGGGCGTGCGGCGAGCGCCACTTGACGGAGCGTACAGCGCCCCGTCAGCGAACCACGAAAGCGCAACTAAGCGGCGGCTGACCTAGCGCAGAGCCCTCCGCAAAACCATCGATATGATGCTTCGGCCACTGTGGACGCGGGGGGACGCATGAGCGCAGGGCGTATCGCTGGAACTGGAATCGCGGGGATTGCATTGCTCGTGGCGGTAATTCTCGCATTGGTTATTCACGTCTGGACAATCGTGATCGCGTTTTCCGAGACCGGGCTGTTCGGCGGCGCTCTCACATTGGTCTTTCCCATATTCTCGGAAGTTTATTGGTTCATCCGAGTGTGGCACGCACTCGGAATCGACACGATGTATTGCGTTGCAATCTTGGCCTACCTGGGACTTTGGATCGTAGGTTCCATTGCCTTCGCGCTCACCCCTTCGAAGTGATCTCAAGACGCATGCAAAATCGGAATGGATGCGCAGTTTTTGCTCTCGCTAAGCGCCAGTATCCTTCTCGTACCCTTTTGGTTCATGCATGACCAACGATCATCGGTTTGTTCGTACTGCTCGTGAATGCTGCATTCGCCAATGGACTCACCTTGAAAACTCGCCCTCGGAGAGCGCAAGGCGCAGACGGACTCTCCGACGGCTGAAACACGTTCCTTTTGCGCAGGCCGGCCCCTCAGCAGACAAGCTTGCCTATGTCGGCAGTCGAACCGAGGCCGTGCTTCGCGGTCGCGATTCGCGACCATGTGCAGATGCTGAATAGAACCAAATTAGGCTGTCGGGGAACCCCGGAAACCGGCACTACCCGATCGCATCGGGATCAGTGGCGCATCAGTGGCGCACGATGTATCGAGGCAGGGCCGTGGGATCACCGAGAGTTGGCCGTAACGAGGCCCTCGCCACAGCGGCACGAAGCAACGCTGCGCGCTCTGACGGCGCGGCATCGATCAGTCGCGTTACCCAACTGGCCGGCACCTCGCGGTAATTGCGCCGCTCCGGACGGTAGGTAAGCTCGCGCCAGCCTTGGTCCAGTAGCCATTCCCACAAATCGTCCGTGATACCCGCCTGCACCGTGATGCGAAGGTCCCCACAGACGACATAGTCGCCAATCGCAGGCTTGCGGCCGCGCCGAGGAAGTCTGCGTTCTTTTTGAATATGCAAAAGGCCACGTACCCGGCCACGCAGAGACAGTGTCACAACGAAGTCCTTTCACGAGGGGCTCTACCGGAAGCCGGAGCCAGGAGTCGGGTCCGACAACAAACGAGACTTTTTTACCATGAAAAAAAATAGGCGCATATCGCATAATTTGGTTGCCGCGAAAATGAGCTCGAACCATTTCAGATGGTGGTACTGCAGTGAAGCGAACCCCATCGAATCGGCGGTGTGCGACGTGGAATTCCTGCGCTGCCTGGGTCATTAGCTCGTGCAGCTCCCTAGCAATTTTGAGGCGCTGGCCGCTGGTAGGCCGCGTCCGGAACGTCTCATCCGTCGCCCCGAGCAACGATCGGCCAGCCTGCATACCGTCTGCGATGCCGGGCGATTAGCGCAGATAAGCTCCGTCGCCTGCCGGCCCCTGAGCAAACGTAGCGCTTTGACTGCCGCAGCGTAAACGGCGCCCGATTGCGGGCCAAACTCGCTCGCTATGCGAGCAAGATGACCACTGCCGTGAAATGCTTCGAACTCTCGCACTGCCATGCAGTGACAATAGGGATCGCTTCACCGCATAAACCCAACATTCAAGATAGCGTCTCAAGTTCCTGTTTCCGTTCGTGTTTCCGTGCCTCCTGAATCCCGCTCCCATGGCCGGTATAAACGACGTTCCGAGGAATGGGACGCGCGAAGATCTTGCCGCTGGCCAATTGTCCGTTGCTGAATCGGACGTCAAGCTGAGCTGCGGCGGGTACTGCCACAGCTCGAGGAGGCATTGGATAGTCGTTAATTGGGCGCAAATGCGCCGTAGCCTTTGTTCCCGAGGCGACGACGCCGACTCGGTTTTACCGTTTTGCCAGCGGACCATCAGGTGCTTTGCGTTGCAAGGCCGAGGCTTCGCTGCGTTTTGCACAGTCAAGGTGTTCAGCGATGTAATCGGCGTGCCAATTGCTTCCGCTATAGCTGCCGCTCACTTTGCCGGATATCGGGATCTGGTGTGATGTGAGCTGCGCGTGCTGCATCGTGGACCACGGACCGGCAATACCACCACCCACCTCGCAACCGGCTTCAACGCGCCGAGGCGACGTCGGGCCTATGATGCGCCAGCGGGCCTTTGCTTTTTTCGTCGTATCAACTAGCAGCAGCTGTCGCCAAAGGGAGCCAAATCATGGCAACGAAGCGTTCCAAAAACGGCATTTACCGGGTCACCGAGCTGGTCGGCACCAGTCCTACCTCGTGGGAGGACGCAGCGAAAAATGCGATCGAAGCTGCCGCGAAGTCGCTGCGCGGGCTGCGCATCGCCGAGATCTCCAAACTGGATATGAAGATCGACGCGGGCAAGGTTGTCGCGTATCGCGCCCGCCTTACCTTGTCGTTCAAGTACGAGAAGTAGCGCCGTTCTCAGGTTGGTGGTCAGGCCGGGCGGGAGGTCTGCCCGATGTTCCTGTCCCGGATCGCGACCTTGCATTTCCTTGCGCGCAGAGGCGGAAAGATGCCCCGGCGTCCAAGGAAAACTACAATGTTCACCGCATCCACCCATCCCGGTCTCTTGTCGGGGAGATAATCTGGAATCGCTGCCGCAGGACTGGCCTGCTCTTTGCCTGCTCATATTCGTGCTCGGTCTGAAGCACGGATTCGATGCCGACCATCTTGCCACCATCGATGGACTGACGCGCTTTAACATGCGCAGCAATCCACGCCTGGCGCGCTTTTGCGGCGTGCTGTTTTCTCTGGGGCACGGTTCCGTGGTAATCGCCATCGCCCTGGCCGTCACCACGCTGGCGCAACAGTGGCAGGTGCCGCGATGGCTCGAGGCCTTCGGCGCCTGGGTTTCCATCGGGTTTCTCGCCACCCTTGGTTGGGTAAATGTGCGTGCGGTGCTGCGGGCCCATCCGACGGAGCTGGTGCAACGCGTCGGCTTCAAGGGCCGCTTCCTCGGTCGCCTCGTGCATGCGGCCAGCCCGGGCCTGGTGGCGCTGGTCGGCGTGCTGTTCGCGCTGTCCTTTGACACCATCAGCCAGGCGGCTCTGTTTGCGCTGACCGCCGCGCAAACCGGCGGCTGGCAACACGCCTTGGTGCTGGGCTGCCTTTTCTTGCTGGGAATGCTCATCACCGACGGCGTGAACGGTTTCTGGATCTCGCGCTTGATCTACCGCGCCGATCAGGTCGCGCTGGTCGCATCGCGAGTCATGAGTCTGGTGGTTGGCGGCGTCAGTCTTCTGGTGGCAGCCTTTGGCGTCGCCAGGCTTGTGCTGCCCACGATCGATGCGTGGAGCGAGGGCAAGGAATTGCTCTTTGGCGCCACCGTGATCGGCGTGGTTGCCGCAAGCTTCGTCGTCGCGATACGGCTGACACGCAGGCCGGCAGCGGTCCGAGTTTCGATGTCCGAGTGAAGTCCCGCCACCTGGTGAGGCGGCTGCGGCAAATGAAATCCCGAGGCGAGCGTCGCCTGCGCGAAGGCCGCTATACCGCGCCGATCAGGATCGAAATAGGCGGGTGTATTGCGTCTCGTGGAGCGCGCTCGCGATACGCTGGGAAACCGTTCCCGATCCGATTTCCTCGTCGCAGATCGTCGCGGCGCGGTCCACCAGTGCCGGCATCTCGTCAATCAGCCGGTGCAATAATCGCTGTCCCGCCGATTGTCCCAGCGGTACCAGCTTGACCGCAGCCAGAACCTGGTTCTCGCTCCATGACCAGAGGTAGCCGCTCAGCGTTTCCTCAGTCGCAATGTTCCAGCGCACGGCGGCCAGCGCGAATAGCGTCGCAAATGCGGGCCGGGCATCGATCCACGCTTGCGCCTCCTCAATGCCCAGTCCTACCAGGATCCGCGCAAGCGCGCGGCCCAGGTGCAAGTCCTCAGCGCGCAGCTCCTGCGTCTCGCGGGATGCAACCAGTTGTGCGGTCCATTGCTGCACCTGCATGCTTTCGCCCTGACCCCAGGCCCGATGCATGCGCAACAGCAGCGGCAGGTCCAGGGTCCCCAAGCCACGCGCGGCGAGGCCGCGCAACCAGTTGAAGGTGCTCGCTTCGTCGTACACCCAGGCGGCGTGCACCGCGTATTCGAGACCCTGCGAATAGGCGTACGCGCCCACCGGCAGGGCCGGGCTGACTAGATGGAACAGGCGCAGCAGCGCGCTTGCGTTCATCAACGCCGTCGGCGCCGGTTTTTGCAGCGGGACGGGTGGCGGGCTCCCGGGCGAAGTCCAGCGCTCGGGCCGCTCGCTCATGGGAAGGGATCGCGCGCAACGCCGCCAGGACCGTGTGCGTGTCCGGCTTGGTGCGACGCGGTTTCGTGCGGTGCATACGCGCCGACCTCCGGTTCGAACGGCGCCTGCTCCACGCTCACGCTCAAGCCCAGACCTCGTACCATGTCATCGAGTACGTGATCGTGGTTATATCGCAGCCAGCCGCTACTGATCTGCAGCGCGACGTGGCGATTGCCCAGATGATAGGCGGCACGGATCAGCTCTGCGGCATCTTTGCCGTGCGCCGTCGATACCAGTTCGGCCGCGGCGCATATCTCGATGACGCGGCCGTCTTCGGCCAGCAACAGGTCGCCGCCGCGCAGAACCTGTCCCCGCGCCACGACGATTGCGACCGCCTCGCCATTACTTAACGTGGCACGCAAGCGGCTGCGGCAACGCGCTTCAAACGGCAACTCCAGGCACACGTCGGTCCGACGAGCTTCCTGCAGCCGCTGCGTGATCATCAACATGCGAGGTCTCAGAACAGGAAATAGCGCTGCGCCAACGGCAGCGTTGCCGCCGGTTCGCATTGGAGCAGCTGCCCGTCGGCACGCACCTCGTAGGTTTGCGCATCGACCTCGATCTTCGGCAGGTAATCGTTCCATTTCATGTCGGCCTTGCCCACCTTGCGTGTGCCCACCACCGGGACCAGCGGCTTGCGCAAGCCGAGCCGGTCGGCCATGCCGCCCTGGATGCCAGCAGACGAGACGAAGTGAACGGAGCTTGCGGCTTTCGCTGCCCCGAGCGAGCCGAACATCAGGCGGTAATGCACCGGTTGGGGCGTAGGAATGGAGGCGTTCGGGTCGCCCATGGGAGCCGCGACAATCATGCCGCCTTTGATGACCATGGCGGGCTTGGCGCCAAAGAACGCCGGCCGCCAAAGCACCAGATCGGCAAGCTTGCCGACCTCGATCGAACCGACTTCGTGGGCGATGCCGTGCGTAATCGCCGGGTTGATGGTGTATTTCGCGATATAGCGACGCACCCGAAAATTGTCACAACCCGCCACATCCGGCGCAAGCGGACCGCGCTGCACCTTCATCTTGTGTGCCGTCTGCCAGGTGCGCGTGATGACCTCGCCTACCCGACCCATCGCCTGCGAGTCGGAGGAAATCATCGAGAACGCGCCCAGGTCGTGAAGAATGTCTTCGGCCGCGATCGTCTCGCGCCGGATGCGCGACTCGGCGAATGCTACGTCCTCGGCGATCCCGGGGTCCAGATGGTGGCAAACCATCAGCATGTCCAGGTGTTCATCGACGGTATTGACCGTGTACGGCCGCGTTGGATTGGTCGACGACGGCAGCACGTTGGGCACGCCGCAGGCCTTGATGATATCGGGCGCGTGGCCGCCGCCGGCGCCCTCCGTATGGAACGTATGTATGGCGCGTCCCTGGAACGCCGCGATCGTATCTTCCACGAAACCGCTTTCGTTGAGGGTATCCGTGTGAATCGCCACCTGGATATCGAATTTTTCCGCCACCGCCAGGCAGTTGTCGATCGCAGCCGGCGTCGTACCCCAGTCCTCATGCAGCTTGAGCCCCATGGCACCGGCGCGTATCTGCTCTTCGAGCGGCTCGGGCAGGCTCGCATTGCCCTTGCCGAGCAGACCGAAGTTCATCGGCAGATCGTCGAGCGCCTGGTACATCCGCGACAGGTGCCAGGGCCCCGGCGTGCAGGTGGTCGCATTGGTACCGGTCGCCGGGCCCGTGCCCCCGCCGATCATCGTCGTCACGCCACTCATGAGCGCATCGCCGGCTTGCTGTGGACAGATGAAGTGGATGTGGGCGTCGATGGCCCCGGCCGTCATGATCAGGCCCTCGCCCGCGATCACCTCGGTGCCCGCGCCAAGGATGATGTCGACCCCGGGTTGGATGTCCGGATTGCCGGCCTTGCCGATCGCCGCGATGCGCCCGTCCTTGATACCGACGTCGGCCTTGACGACGCCCCAGTAGTCCAGGATCACGACATTCGTTATCACCGTATCGACGACCTCGGCCGCCGGTCGCTGCCCCTGCCCCATGCCGTCGCGAATCACTTTGCCGCCGCCGAACGTCACTTCTTCGCCGAATATGGCATGGTCGCGCTCGACCTGGATAAACAATTCCGTATCCCCCAGGCGCACCCGGTCGCCAACCGTCGGGCCGAACATCTCCGCATAGGCTCGGCGTGAGATCCGGGTCATGCAAGCGGCCCCATGATCCGGCCCTGGAATCCGAATACGACGCGATCTCCGGCCAGCGCTACCAGTTCGACCTCGCGCTCCTGCCCCGGCTCGAAGCGCACGGCGGTTCCGGCCGCGATGTTGAGCCGAAAGCCGCGGGTCGCCTCGCGGTCGAAGCGCAATGCGCCATTGGTTTCGTAGAAGTGGTAGTGCGAGCCGACCTGAATCGGTCGGTCGCCGGAATTGGCAACGACGATCCGGATCGTCTGACGGCCGGCATTGAGGGTAATGTCGGCCTCCTGCGCCGCAATCACTTCACCGGGGATCATGCGTGGGACCCTTTTTCTGGAGCGCGTCGCGGCAATCAGCGGATCGGCTGGTGAACGGTCACCAGCTTTGTGCCGTCGGGGAATGTGGCTTCCACCTGCACCTGCGTGATCATTTCGGCAATCCCATCCATCACGTCGGCACGCTGCAGCAGCGTGGTGCCCCAACTCATCAACTCCGCAACCGAGCGGCCGTCGCGGGCCCCTTCGAGTATAGCTGCCGAGAGGTAGGCCACGGCTTCTGGGTAATTGAGCTTGAGCCCACGCGCCTTGCGCCGCTCTGCCACCAAAGCAGCGGTGAACAGCAGCAGCTTGTCCTTTTCCCGCGGAGTCAGTTCCATGTTCGCCTATTGCCGTTGCGCCAATACCGTTACGCGGTCCACCAATCATGTCGCCCAGACGCGCGGCAACATGGGTTCCCGGCCCAGCAGCAAGGGACGGACCTTCGACCAGATTTCGACGAACGCCTGGCGCAGCCGGTCGCCTCGCTGCGCGAGTGCACGGCAAACCAGAACGCCGTCGACCAGCGTGCAGCCCAATACCGTGTCCGCACCCGCTGCGGTACGCGCGGCAGCCAGTTCGTGCTGCGTGGCCGGAAACGCCATCAAGGTCCCTATCGCCGCATTGCCGGCAAGACCCCAGCGCGCCGCGATACCTTCACGATCGATGTGTTGGCGCTCGCTCAGCAACAACTGCGTCTCGAACCAGAGGTCCAGATGCTGGCGCAGCTCTCCGGTATGAAACGGCGCGGCGCTGGCCGGCAAGCCCAGGCAGCTCACCTCCCAACCGAAAAATCGCGCCGCCGCGCGCAGCCGGATCGTCGCGCGCACCAGCGCCGAGGCCCCGGGATAAAAGATGCTCTCTTGCGGCAGCCATTCGAGGATGCCGGCCTCGACCGTAAAGTCCTGTGTCAGGCGCGCCGTCGCTCCTTCACTGCGATAGAACTTGCCGGCCGCCGGAGTGGTCAATAGCGCGTGGGCGCCGGGCCGAACCTGCGCGTCTAGCGCGAGCTCGTCGCCGGCCACGACCCCGCCGGGCGGGTGAACAACGTACACGTGACACACCTCCCCCTCCGGGTAGAACGGCCGCTGCACAATGAGCGGGCCGCTGTGCCGCCGCTCGGCCAGCACCGTCGTAGCTCCTCGGCGCTCAAAGGCGAGCTCGAGTCGCGCCTGCCAGCCGGGGCGGGCGGCGGCGCGCGGCCCTGGCACGGGAGGAAGGCGGTCAATTCCGGTCACGGCCCGACATTACACGGTCAGGTGCTGGCGCACCAGATCGTCGTTCAATACGTCGATGCCACCCGAAACCACGAGCCGGCCCTTGTCCAGAATGCGCACTTCGCTCGCGACGCGTCGCGCAAAAGGCAGCTTTTGTTCCACCAGCAACACCGTCAGTCCGACTTCACGATTTAACCGCAGGATGACATCGCCAATCTGGTGAACGATTCCCGGTTGAATGCCCTCCGTCGGCTCATCGAGTATCAGCAGCCGGGGTTCGAGTACCAGGGCACGGCCAATTGCCAGTTGCTGTTGCTGTCCTCCGGAGAGGTCGCCGCCCCTGCGGTTCAGCATCTGCTTGAGTATGGGAAAGGTCTCGAATACCTGCTCGGGCACAGAACGTGTCCGGGGCCGGCGCACCGCCAGCCCGATGCGGAGATTTTCCTCCACGGTGAGCTGCGAGAAGATCTCCCGCCCCTGCGGGACGTAGCCGATGCCCAGGCGTGCCCGCTGTTCGGCAGGCATTAGCGCGAGATCCTGCCCATCGAACATCATCTGCCCGGACGCGATCGGCAGCAGACCCATGATGCTCCGGAGCAGCGTGGTCTTGCCCATGCCGTTGCGGCCCATCAGGCAGGTGCACGAGCCCCGCGGCACCGTCATGTCGACGTCCCAGAGCGTATGACTGCCGCCATAGAACTGGTTCAGTGCCTTGACCTGCAACATACTCATTGGCCGAGATAGACCTCGATCACCCTGGGATCGTGCTGCACGGTGTCGATGCTGCCCTCGGCGAGCACCTTGCCCTCGTGCAGCACGGTCACCTGGCGCGCGATCGAGCGTACGAAATCCATGTCATGTTCAACCACGACCACCGAATGCCGTCCGGCAAGCGAGAGCAAGAGCTCGGCGGTGCGTTCGGTTTCTTGCGGAGTCATTCCCGCAACGGGTTCATCGATCAGCAGCAGTTGCGGCTCCTGCATGAGCAGCATGCCGATCTCCAGCCATTGCTTCTGGCCGTGCGATAGCGCCCCGGCCAGATGGTGGCGCCGGTCCTGCAGTCGAACCCTCTCGAGCGTCGCCTCAATTTTGTCTTTCTGGGCCGATGTCAGGCGCGTGAACAGCGCGTGCCACACCGACTTGTTGTCGGCCATCGCCAGCTCCAGGTTTTCAAACACCGTGTGCTGTTCGAAGACGGTCGGCTTCTGGAATTTGCGGCCTATGCCGGCCAGAGCGATTTCCGGCTCGGTCCGCGTCAGCAGGTCGACCGTTTGGCCGAACCACGCAGAACCGCGTTCCGGACGTGTCTTGCCCGTGATCACGTCCATCATCGTCGTCTTGCCGGCGCCGTTGGGCCCGATGATGCAGCGCAATTCCCCGGTTTCGATATACAGCGTGAGCGCGTCCAGTGCCTTGAAACCGTCGAAGCGCACCGTGATCTGCTCCAGGTACAGCACGACATCCTGGGTAAAGGTGCGCCGAACCGGCGCCGTAGCGGTCATGGCCTTGCGATGCGCCGACGCACAGCGCCGACGGCACCGACGATCCCCTGCGGCAAGAACAAGGTCACGACGATGAACAATGTGCCCAGGACGTAGAGCCAGAAACTCGGCAGCGCGGCGGTGAAGTACGTCTTGGCGTAGTTGACGAAGACCGCGCCGGCGGCAGCGCCATACAGCGTGCCGCGTCCGCCGATGGCAACCCAGATGACGATTTCGATGGAGTTGGCAGGCGAGAACTCGCTCGGATTGATGATGCCGATCTGCGGAACATACAACGCACCGGCGATCCCCGCCAGTACTGCCGAAAGTACGAACACCCAGAGCTTATAGGACTCGACCCGGTAGCCCAGAAAGCGCGCACGACTCTCGGCGTCGCGCACGGCCTGTATGACACGGCCAGCGCGGGAGGAAACGACAAAGCGACACAACAGAAAGCTCCCGCCCAGCGCAATGACAGTGCACAGGAACAGGACGACGCGGGTGCCGGGCGATTGCAGTGAGAATCCCGCGATGTCCTTGAAGTCCGTGAACCCGTTATTGCCGCCAAATCCCATATCGTTGCGGAAGAACGCCAGCATCAGCGCGTAGGTCAGTGCTTGCGTGATGATCGAGAGATACACGCCGGAGACCCGGGAGCGAAAGGCGAAGTACCCGAATACGAGGGCCAGCAGTCCCGGTACGAGCAGCACCATCATCAGCGCAAACCAGAACTGATCAAAGCCGTGCCAGAACCACGGCAATTCCTTCCAATTCAAAAAGACCATGAAGTCCGGCAGCACCGGGTCGCCGTAGACGCCGCGCGCACCGATGGCGCGCATCAGGTACATGCCCATTGCATAGCCGCCGAGTGCAAAGAAGGCGCCATGACCCAGGCTAAGGATGCCGCAATAGCCCCAGATCAGATCCACGGCGATCGCAAGCATCGCGTAACTCATGTACTTGGCAAGCAGCGTGACGGTATACCCGGACAAGTGCAGCGCCGAGGTCTCCGGCACGAAGAAGTACATCAGCGGCACTAACACGCCGGCAATCACGAGTACAGCCAAAAATGATCTGCCGCCGGGATCATTGCCGAGTCTGATACGAAAAGCTCTGGCCTCCGGCATGCGCTAACTTTCCGCGGCGCGGCCTTTTTGCGGAAACAAGCCCCGCGGGCGGCGCTGAATGAAGAGGATCAGAAAGACCAGCACGAAGATTTTTGCCAGGACCGCACCCGATACCGGCTCGAGCAGCTTGTTGACGACGCCAAGGGCATTGCCGCCGAGCTGCGTTCCCCAGAGGTTGCCAACACCGCCGAAAACCACCACCATGAAGGAGTCGACGATGTAGCTCTGGCCCAGGTTCGGACCGACATTGGTGAGCTGGCTGAGCGCTACGCCGGCGATGCCGGCAACGCCCGAGCCCATGCCGAAAGTCAAGGCATCGATCCAGTCCGTGCGTATCCCCATCGCCTTGGCCATTGCCCGGTTCTGCGAGACGGCGCGAAGCTCGAGTCCGAACCGCGTCCGCCGCAGCACCAGCTGCAGCAGGAAAAAGACGGCCAGCGTGAAAAAGATGATGTACAGGTGGTTGTACGTGATCGACAGCGCCTGGTTGATGTCCAGCGACCCGGCCAGCCATTGGGGAGTAATCACCGACCGGTTGTTGGCGCTGAAAATGTCGCGCACCGCCTGCTGCAGCAGCAAGCTCACCCCGAAGGTGGCGAGCAGCGTCTCCAGGGGGCGGCCGTACAGATGGCGCACGATGCCCCGTTCAATGGCCACGCCGACCGCGCCCGATACGAGGAACGCCACGGGAATCGCAACCACGATAGACGCCCCCATGTGCTCGGGCATCGCCTGTTGCACCACGTAGGTGGAATACGCGCCGAGCATCATGAGCTCGCCGTGGGCCATGTTGATGACACCCATCACGCCGAAGGTGATCGCCAGGCCAATGGCCGCGAGCACGAGTATCGACCCCTGGCTCAGCCCGAACAGCAGCGTCTGCAGGCCGGAATAAAAGGCGCGCGCGGCATTGATCGAACGCAGCGCCTGGGCAGCGGCCGCGCGCACTTTCGCGTCCGCCTCGACCGGGCTCCCATCCGCGGACGTGGCAAGCATCGCGGTGAGGCGGTTGTAGACATCGGGGTTCAGATTTCCGCCCAGTGCCTCGATGGCGGCGAGCCGCCGGGAGGCGTCCTCGCTATCGAGGTCGGCCAGCGCCAGCCCAGAGGCGATCGCCTCGCGCACGCTGGCGTCGGTTTCGTGCGGCAGGCGCGCGCGCAACGCGGCCACGATCCGCGCATCGGGTGCGCGCAGCATCTCCTTCACCGCGTCCTGTCGCACCGACGCATCCGGATCGGCCAGATCGAACTGCGCCAACGCTACGCGCAAGGACTTGCGCAGCTGGTTATTGACGCCGATCTTCGCCAGGTCCGACTCGGGCAGCGTGCCGGCGTCGGCGCCGGTGAGCGGATCCCGAAGCCTGTCACCGGGCGACCCCAGGACGAAGATCCGGCCATCGCTACTGCGCGCTACCAGATTCCCGTCCAGCAGCGCCGCCAGGATCGCTCGGACGCGCGGGTCCCCAGTACCGGCAAGCTGCCGTATCAATTCTTGCTTATCCGCGTAACCGGCAGCCGGCAACTGCTGCAATAGTGGCAGCAGCACTTGATCCTCGGCCGCACTGCAAAGCGGCGACGCCAGCAAGCTTGCGGTCAGCGCCAGCAGGCGCGCGACCCGAAACATCCAAATCATCGCAAGTGCCCCTTGGATCGCACGCGGAAGAGGCGCCCTTTCAGACCGGAATCCCGGGTGGCAACACCGGTGGGGTGTTGCCGCCCGGGACGTACCGCAGACCGTCCACGGAACTACTTGTAGTTCTGACCCGAGCAGACCTTCGTCTTGGAATTGTAGTTGCCGCACTTGAGGTTCACCCAATCGGCCACGATATCCTTGCTACCCGCCAGGTACTGGGACCAGGCCTCTCCCGGGATGGCTTTTTCCGTCTTCCACACCACGTCGAATTGACCGTCGCCACGCACCTCACCGATATAAACGGGCTTGGTGATGTGGTGGTTCGGCAGGACCTTGGCGATGCTGCCGGTCAGGTTCGGCACCTCGAGTCCTGGCAAGGCCGCGATGACTTTTTCCGGATCGGTGGTACCGGCCTTCTCGACCGCCTTGACCCACAACTGAAAGCCGATGACGTGCGCTTCCATCGGGTCATTGAAAGTACGCTTGGGGTTCTTCGTGAATGCGTGCCACTTCGCGATCCAGGCCTCGTTTTCCGGCGTTTTGATGCTCATGAAATAGTTCCAGGCCGCCAGATGGCCGATGAGCGGCTTGGTGTCGATGCCGGAGAGCTCCTCCTCACCGACCGAGAAGGCAACCACCGGAATGTCCTCGGCGGAGATCTTCTGGTTGCCAAGCTCCTTGTAGAACGGCACGTTCGCGTCGCCGTTGATGGTCGAGACCACCGCGGTCTTCTTGCCCGCGGAACCGAAGGCCTTGATCTTGGCCACTTCCGCGGTCCAATCGGAAAAGCCGAATGGCGTGTAGTTGATCAGGATGTCCTTGTCGGCAACACCCCGGAGCTTAAGATAGGCCTCGAGGATCTTGTTGGTCGTGCGCGGATATACGTAATCTGTCCCCTCCAGCACCCAGCGCTTGACCCCGGCATCCTTCATCAGGTAGTCGACCGCTGGAATCGCCTGCTGATTGGGTGCCGCACCGGTGTAGATGACGTTCTTCGAGGACTCTTCGCCCTCGTACTGGACCGGGTAGAACAGTAGGCCGTTATCCTTCTCGAAGACCGGCAGCACGGACTTTCTCGAAACGGAGGTCCAGCAGCCGAACACGACCGCCACCTTGTCCTTTTCCAGCAGCTCGGATGCCTTCTCGGCAAACAGCGGCCAGTTCGAGGCCGGGTCGACGACCACGGCCTCGAGTTTCTTGCCCAGCAGGCCACCTTTCTTGTTCTGCTCGTCGATCATCATCAGGACCGTGTCCTTGAGCGTCGTTTCGCTGATCGCCATGGTTCCCGACAGGGAGTGCAGCACGCCGACCTTTATGGTGTCAGCCGCCGATGCCGCAGCGCATAACAGCAGGGCGCAAGCTGCCACCGCCCCATTTTTGATAAGTCCCCGCATACCTTGCAAACTCATGATCTGATCCTCCCAAGAATTTTTGACGTTTCCTTCTGAAGCCGGAATCTGCTCTCGTAAGCCTTGCTTAGCCCTGCGCTGACGCGTCCTTACCTGGAACGGCATTGAAAGCACCACGCGCAGCGATTCGGATGCATGCTTTTCGCGCACGGGACAATGGTTGCTCCCCAATTTTGTGCACGCCTCCGGGAATGCGCCCCTCCGTGGTGCACCCCACTGCATCGCATGTCTGGTGAGACTGCAACGGTAAGCTACCGCAAGAGGCGTGCCACAGATGGCAGCACGACCGGGCGCAGCGTGCTGCTGCAGATGTCCTGCATGAGGATCGTCGTGCCGGCCATCGGTCACGGCAGCGGCCGTGCTCACATAGGCTTGATCCCCGCAAGCGGGCTTACGCGGAGGCCAACATCCCCTCCCGGACGATGAATTCGACGACCGTCTCCAGACCCTGCCCCGTCTTGAGGTTCGTAAATACAAATGGCCGCGTTCCGCGCATCTTGCGCGCATCGCGTTCCATCACCTCGAGCGAGGCGCCAACGTGCGGCGCCAGATCGATCTTGTTGATGATCAGCAGGTCGGATCGCATGATTCCGGGCCCGCCCTTGCGGGGAATCTTGTCGCCGGCGGCGACGTCGATCACGTAGATGGTCAGATCCGAGAGTTCCGGACTGAATGTAGCCGCCAGATTGTCACCCCCGCTCTCCACGATGATGAGATCGAGATCACGGAATTCGGCCATTAGGGCGTCGATGGCCGCAAGGTTAATGGAGGCGTCCTCGCGAATGGCGGTATGCGGACACCCGCCGGTTTCAACGCCACGGATGCGCTCGGCGGGCAATGCCTCGCTGCGGATCAGGAATTCTGCGTCCTCGCGCGTATAGATGTCGTTGGTCACGACCGCGATGCTGCACTTGTCGCGAAGGCGCTTGCAAAGCGCATCGACAAGCGCCGTCTTGCCGGAGCCTACCGGACCACCCACGCCGACGCGCAATACGCCCAGCCGTTCCGACATGCGCACATTCTGCTATCAAGAAGGTGCACACAAGTGCGCACGGTTCTTTTCCTGCCCCGAGCCGTCTTGTTGACCGAACTCGTGCCTGGCAGGCGTGACTTTCCCGTCTACGGCAGGAACCTTTCCTGTCGCAGTGTCGCCATTGCTGGCGAGCTTTGCCGCGGGTAGCGCAGTTACGGTTGCGAGCCGTTGCAGATTGATCGCTGCGTTGTGGTCTCGGTCGTGGTGCGTGCCGCATGCGGCGCACGTCCAAGTCCGATCGCTTAACGCGAGCGCTTCGTTCTTGGTTCCGCAGGCCGAACAAAACTTGCTGCTCGGATACCAGCGGTCCGCAAGGACCAGTCTCGTATCGAAGAGCTTCGCCTTGTATTCGATCTGCCGGCGGAACATCCCAAACCCGACGTCGGAAATGGCGCGAGCGAGTTTTTCGTTCGCGAGCATTCCCTTGACGTTGAGGTCCTCGATCACCACCGCTTGGCTTTCGCGGCAGAGCCGAGTGCTGAGTTTGTGCGTGAAGTCCGTTCGAACGTTTGCGATGCGCGCGTGCAGCCTCGCGAGCGCCCGAGAATCCTTCATGCGATTGTTCGATACCGGCAGTCGCGTTCCCTTCGGAATGCGGCCGCCGCGCTTGATGCCGGCGCGGACCTTCGCCGCTTCGAGCCTGCGGCTCAACCGCCGACCGCGAATCTTCAGCCGGCGCAGCGCAGCCTTCAGCGGCTTCGGCGCTTCGATCGTCTCGCCACTCGATAGCGTCGCGGCCGCCTTCACACCGAGATCAACACCCTCGATAACGTCGGCCGTGCGCCGGCGCATAGCCTTGGCATCCGGCACGTCGACTTGAATTGCAACAAACCAGCGATCGGCCGTGCGGGAGACCGTCGCTCCAAGGATCTTTCCTTCGTATCGAAGCGCTTCGGTCATTTCGACCAACCCGATCTTCGGCAACCGAATCGACTTTCCGTCGAGCTTGAACTTGTCGTTCGCGACGTAGAAGCTGTCCTCGCACTGGCCTTTGCGCTTGAAGCACGGCCGATAGGCCAGACGCACGCCCATCTTCTTTAGCCGGCGACGCTCTTCCTTGCTGTCCGGCGCGCGTCGAGCGCCAGCCTTCAGGTCGGCGAAGAACTTGTTCCATGCCCGGGCCAGATGCTCGAAGGCCTGCGCGTGACTGTCGCGGTGCATGTCGACGAACCACGGAAATTGCGCGTACTTGATCGCGTTGAACTGCTTTTTGAGGCGCATCGCCGACGGCTTCCGCCCCGATTCGTGCTGCCGGTTCCATTCGGCCAAACCCCAGTTCCAGGTAAAGCGGTTCGTGCCGGCGGCACGACAGAAATAGTCGCGCTGCGCGGAATTCGAAACGAGGGCAATTTTGTGCGTCAGCCGCATGGCACGCCTAGGACTTCGCTTTCGCCCAGGCCTGCTGCCTGTCCATTCGCAGGGCCTCGTCCAGTTTTTTTCGATAGTTCCTCAATCCGTACAGCCTCGAAGAAAAACAATGCACGATCGTCATCAGGTCCTGCACCATCTCCTGCTCGGGCGAGAGGCGCTCTTGGTTCAGCACGAGCAGCTCGCAGTCATTCGCGGCGGCCAAGTGCTCGAACCACTCGACGTGCTTTCCATACGCACTACTATTCACTATCGCGCACTTTCAAAAAACTTAGAGGAGGCTCCTCTTTCCCGTTGACTGGATTTGGAGCAGATATTCATCGAGGCGATCGAAGCTGTGCTCCCAGAAACCTCGATAGCGTTCCAGCCAGTCGGAAACCTCCTTGAGCGGCCCCGCCTCGATCCGGCATGGTCGCCACTGTGCGGCGCGACTGCGCACGATCAGGCCCGCGCGGGCCAGAACCTTCAGGTGCCGGGAGACCGCTGGGAGGCTCATGTCGAACGGCTCGGCAACCTCCGAGACCGAGGCCTCGCCCAGGGCCAGGCGTGCCAGTATTGCGCGCCGGGTCGGATCGGCCAAGGCTGCGAAGGTGGCGCTCAGAGGATCCGCCCGCATGACACCTCATACTTAACAAGTATGTTAAATACACCACGAGACAAGGCTTGTCAAGCGGGCCGGCGAGCCGGTCTAAGAACCTTGGGACCAGCGAGGGACGGATCTGGTGGCAAAGTATCCTTCCGATGTTTTCGGAGCCAGAGGGAGCGAAATGAAAAAATGTACAGCGGCAGTCGGTCTCGTTTTGCTCGTGGGCCTCGCCCATGCGGCCGAACCGGTAAAGGATGCCGAGTCCAGCGTGCGCGACCGCGAGGCCGTTGCGGTGACGATCTACAACGACGACTTGGCGCTGGTAAAGGAGCGCCGCCGCCTGGATTTGCCCGCCGGCTTGACGCGGCTTTCGCTGCGCGACGTCGCGGCGCACATGCGGCCCGAGACGGCGTTTTTGCGCGCGCTCAACGGAGCGCCGGTGAGCCTGATCGAGCAAACGTTCGACTACGACCTGCTGACGCCGCAAAAACTGCTGGAAAAATACCTTGGCCGGGAGGTCACGGTGATCCGATTGAACCCCGCGACCGGCGAGGAGCACCGGGAACGGGCCACCGTGTTGGCGGCCGGGGAGGGCACGGTGCTGCGCTTTGCCGACCGCATTGAAGCCGGGGTGCCGGGGCGATTGGCCTTTGACAGTGTTCCGGCGAGCCTGCACGAGCGCCCGACGCTCTCGGTGCTGCTCGAGGCGGCCGGTGGCAAGCAGACCGTGGAGCTTTCCTACCTTACCTCGGGCGCATCGTGGAAGGCTGATTACGTGGCCAACCTGGCGCCCGATGACAAGAGCCTGGACCTTAATGGCTGGGTGACGGTGAGCAACCGCAGCGGGGTCGGTTTCGACGATGTGTCGCTGCAGCTCGTTGCCGGCACCGTGCATCGGGCACGCCCTGCGGTGCTGCCGCGAGAGTTCGCCGCGACCCAGCTGGCTGCGGCGCGCGCCATGGCGCCGGAGCCGGTCCAGGAGAGCCTCATGGACTATCACCTGTACCGCTACGAGCGCGCAACCAGCATTGCCGACAATCAGACCAAGCAGCTCGCGCTGCTTTCGGCAAACATGGTCCCGGTGCGCCGCGAGTACGTATTGCGCAGCAGTGATTGGATCTACCGCGACAAGTACAAGCCGGTCGGGCAAAAGCAAAAGCCCGCCGTATTGCTGTCGTTCGACAACAAGGGCGGGCAACTGGGCAAGCCGCTGCCGGCGGGAACCGTGCGCGTGTTTGCGCGCGACACCAAGGGCGCCACCCAGTTCGTCGGCGAGGACCGGATCGAGCACACGGCCAAGAACGAGACGGTGAAGCTCGATCTGGGCGAGGCCTTTGACATCACCTCCGAACGCACGCAGACCGCGTTTCGCCGCATCGCCAAGAACGTCGTGGAAAGCAGCTGGCATCTCGAGCTACGTAATGCCAAGGACGAGGCGGTCAGCGTCAAGGTACAAGAGCCGATGCCGGACGACTGGGAAATCGTGCAGGAATCGCAGGCGCATACCCGCGACTCGGCGCACGAGGCCAGCTGGAACGTGCAAATCCCCGCCGGCGCAACGGCGACTCTGGAGTACACGGTACGCGTGACCTCGGGATGAGCGCCGGCCCGTGAGGGCGGGCGCAGATCAACGGTCATCGCCATGCGCACCGGCCTCAATCCGCGCGTGGCGGGCCGGCGCTACGATGCTTGCCGCCTCGCTCTCGTCCTTGAGCGCGAGGCCGGAGCGCCCCAGACGGCGGGCGCCGCACAAAAGGACCAGCAGCTTGTGCGCGGCCAGCGCGTAGCCCAGACCCTCGGGGCGCACATTGGAAATGCAATTGCGCTCCGCGTCCGTGCGTCCCACGCGGGGCGCATGGGTCAGATAGATCCCCAGGCTGTCCGGCGCGCTCAGGCCCGGCCGCTCGCCGATTAGGATTGCGAGCTGCTTGGCCCGCAGCAGCTCTCCGATTTCATCACCCAGGGCCACGCGCGCCAGCTCGGCGACGATGACCGGGCCGATGTGCCATTCGCGCAGCTCGGCGTGCAGAATCTGCAGCAGTGGCGGCCCATGACGCAGGGGCGCCAGTGAGGACAGGCCGTCGGCGACGACAAACACGATGTCCGGTTCGAGGGACGGTGCGCGCTCGATGAGCTGCGCGCGGCTGGCCTCGTTGAGGTGGCGGCCAAGATCGGGGCGCAGCAGGTACTCGTGGCGATCGGTGGCGGCGCTATGGACGGCGATCACGTCCAAACCCTGCGCCTGCAACTGCTCGCGCAGTTGCCCCTGGTGCGACGGTTCGTGGACCGCGTCGCGTGCCTGGGCGTGCGCCAGGCCGAACTCCAGCAGCGCCTTCGTGGGCAGGCTGTCGCCGGCGCGCCCCAGCGCGATGCGCGCCGGGGTGTAGCGGCGCAGCGCCTGCCAGGGATCGGCCGTGATGAGGCGATTCATGCGCCCTCGCTCAAGGCCCGCGCGTGCGTGAGCAGGGGCTGCGAATCGGCAAGCCGCTGCAGGCGCCCGGCGCCGTCGACGATTTGCATACGCGCCAGCCAATCCTCGAACTCCGGGGCGCGCTGCAATTGCAGCAGCGCACGCAGGTACAGCGCGTCGTGAAAGGAGGTGCTCTGGTACTGCAGCATGACGTCGTCAGCGCCGGGCACCCCCATGATGAAATTGACGCCGGCCGCGCCGAGCAAGGTCAGCAGCGTGTCCATATCGTCCTGGTCGGCTTGCGCGTGGTTGGTGTAGCAGATATCCACGCCCATGGGCAGGCCCAGCAGCTTGCCGCAGAAGTGATCCTCCAGGCCGGCGCGGATGATCTGCTTGCCGTCATACAGGTACTCGGGCCCGATGAAGCCGACCACGCTATTGGTGAGCAGCGGCGCGAATTCGCGCGCAACCGCATAGGCCCGCGCCTCGCAGGTCTGCTGGTCCAACCCATGGTGGGCGTTGGCCGAAAGTGCGCTCCCCTGGCCCGTCTCGAAATACATCAGGTTATTGCCGACCGTGCCGCGCCGCAGGCTCTGGGCCGCATCCTGCGCTTCGCGCAGCAACGCCAGGTTGATGCCGAAGCCGGCATTGGCCGCCTCGGTGCCCGCGACGGACTGGAAAACGAGGTCCACGGGCGCACCGTGCTCGATCGCCTTGATGGTGTTGGTCACGTGCGTGAGCACGCAGGACTGGGTCGGGACCTCGTGGCGCAGGCGCAGCGCGTCGATCATGTGCAGCAGCTTCACGATCGTCGACAGGCTGTCGCCTGCCGGGTTGATGCCGATGACGGCGTCGCCCGCGCCGTAGAGCAGGCCATCGAGGATGGCGGCGGCGATGCCCTTGGCATCGTCGGTCGGGTGATTGGGCTGCAGGCGTACCGACAGGCGTCCCGGCAATCCGATGGTGCAGCGAAAGCGCGTTACCACCCGGCACTTTTTCGCGACGAGTATGAGATCCTGGTTGCGCATGAGCTTGCTTACCGCGGCGGCCATTTCGGGCGTGATGCCGCGCGCAACTTCATGCAGCGTCTGCGCGTCGGTCGCCGGCGCCAGCAACCAGTCGCGCAGTTCGCCGGTCGTCAAGCCCGCGATCGGGTCAAAGGCCGCCGCGTCATGGCGATCGAGGATCAAGCGCGTGATTTCGTCCTGCTCGTAGGGAATCAGCGCCTCGTCGAGAAAACGCCTGAGACGAACATCGGCCAGTGCCATTCGTGCCGCCATGCGCTCTTGTTCCGTGGCGGCGGCGACCCCCGCGAGCTCGTCGCCGGAGCGCGCCGGGCTCGCCTTTGCCAGCAAGGTCTTCAGATCCGCGAAGGCGAACGTACGTTGACCTATGGTGTGACGAAAGGCCATTTCTTCGCGCATCCTGCGCCGAACCACGGCGCTTGCCCCTAGGATCGTATTGGACGCATGTGCCGGCCGCAATAGCGCCAGCCGCGCGTAGGTGCGCGCGCGCCTCGCTGTTCGGCGCGGCCGAGCCTCACGTGCGAGGCGGGGCTCGCGACGAGGATTGATGCAGCCGCTCGCCTCGCGTGGTTTACAATGCGGCCCTTGCCAGGCAGCGTCGCCGCGTAGCTGCATCCGAATCCGAGGGCGGCACTGTGGTTTGTCTTGCCGATGCCTGCGGTATCGGCTTGTTACGATCTTTCGGCGCGCGCCGGTCGTAGCGAGGGAAAAATAGCGCGCTTTCTACCGTAGGATAGTGCTCCCCGGGCAACGTCAGATTGCCGCGGATATCTGCCGTTTTGTTGTGCGCCCAAGGCTGCCGAACGCGCGCAACGACACCACCACAATTGGACTGCCGAGAAAATGCCATCTGCTTTGAGAATCCTGCTATGCGCCGTCGGCGCGGCCGTCGCCTCCTTGCTCATTTCGTGCGGCAGCGGCAGCGGCACACCTACGCCGGCTCTTGTCCGGCTGACCAATGTCTCCAACACCGACCTGACGCTGAGCCTGAACCAGACGTACAACACGAGCTCCGTTCCGCCACCGCCCGGAGGGGGAATCATCAGCCCGTACATCTCCGTGCCCCCGGGGACCTATACCTACAGCGTGTTCAGTACGCCCGGCAGCACGTTCTTGGCCCCGTCCACACAGAACGGGCTGGGTCTTGGTACCGGCCAGAGCTACACGACCGTGGCCTATAACCGCAATAGCGTGGTTTTTGCGAACACGATTGCAGACGATCTGACGGCGCCCGCAGCCGGCCTGGCGACCCTGGCCGTCGCCAACATGTCTCCGGACACCGGCCCCCTGTCGATCTACCTGGCCCAGGTGGGCACCAGCTCGGTGACCAGCGGCGCCACATTCCCGGCTGTGCAGGGGTTATCCGAGTCCGGCGCGGCGAACCCGGCTGCCGGTACCCCCTACGACATCTTCGTCACGGCCTACAACAATCCGAACGATATCCGGC
>JGI12270J11330_10000741_pt1 | contig 24848 bp, 10 predicted proteins | sample PeaSoiMetSII2010_FD_11330 | JGI IMG/M metagenome (IMG submission 11330)
ACCTGCCGCCACTGGCTGGCGAGGCGCAGCCGCGGCTGATCCAAGCCCGCGTGAAGGCAGGCGAGGCAGGCGTCGGGCGTCTCGTCTGGCTCATGCCCGCCGATTTCGTCGAGGACCAATACGACGAGTGGCTCAAAGTCGCCGCCCAGGACCAGGTGGACCGCAACATTTTCCCCGTGGAGCAGGCTCGCGGCCAGTTGCACTGGCTCGAAGAGATGCACCACGCGGGCATTTACCGCGATGAAATCGCCTATCCGCGTCTCCGCGAAATGGCCGTCGAGTTCGAATTGCCCCGCGACGCCACCGCGAGAGCCGACAGCCCCGCCCATCGGGAATTCGTGAGCTGGACCGTGCCCGCGCCCGCCACCGAAAGGCCCATGATCACCGGCTATCGGCCGGCCTCCGGAAGCCCCCTGGTTCAGTGGGACGAACCCATCGGCCCGCGCGAAAGTGCCTCGATCCTCGCGCGGCTGGCCACCTACCCCGGCGTGAATGTGTATTGGATGGGCCGCAGCTATCTGGGTGAGAATCTCTGGGCGGCCGATATCATGCTCCCCAGTCCGGCGGAGCTGCGGTCATGGGCCAAGGAGACCACGCTGAAAGCCTCGATCGTCTACTCCGGACGCCAGCATGCCAATGAAGTCTCCAGCACCAGCCACATCGCCAGGCTGGGCGAGGACCTCGTCACCGATCCCGCCAAACGCGCTTTGCTCAAGCAGGTCAACGTGGTGCTGCATCCCATCACCAACCCCGACGGGGCCCAGCTTGCGATGGACCTGGCCCGCCTCACTCCCGACAATCTCCTGCATCCGGGCTATCACGGATCGTTGAGCGCCGACGTCTCGGCCGGCCAGGCCGAGACCGACCCGATCTATCCGGAATCCCGCACGCGCCGCCAGCTAATTGAATCTTGGCTGCCCGACGCGTTCCTCAACCCCCACGGTTACCCGTCCCACGAGTGGGTGCAGCCCTTCTCGGAATACACCGGTTGGGTGCAGAACCGGCAGAACGCCAACCCCGGCCGGGAGTGGTGGATCCCGCGGGGCTGGTTCACCAGCCTGGGATACCTGCGCGACGAGACTCATCCCTACAGCAAGCAGATTGCCTACGCCATCCGCGATCGCATCGTCGAGGCGGAGCGCGCCGTCCCCGGGCTCCTGGCACTCGAAACCCGCATGAATGAACGCTACCAGCGGTTCGGACAGCGATGGCAGCCCCGTAACATGTTCCAGCCGATCGTCGATGGAATCCGCATTTATATGCCGCTGAAGGGAACCAGCGGCGGTGGCCGCGGTGAAGGCGGGGCCGCGGGGACGGGGCCGGCGCCGGCGCCCGGCAGCGGCGGCGTGACCGGCGTCTCGCCCGACGTCACCTGGGACACCGGATACACGGAAGCTCCCGACGAAACCGCCCACGGCGACTATCTGAAGCTCATGGCCGCGGCCGGGCTTGCCTTCGACTACGTCCACCTGGAGTACCTGGCGAAATCCGATCTGCGAATCGCGCGCACCGGGCGCGAAGCCGCCGGCGCGGTTCAATGGCGCGTGGAGCGGCCCCGCCCGGTGCTGGCTCCCGGGATGACGCCCGTCCAGCAGACGTCCGAGACGCAATGAAGCGCGGTCAGAACACGAACCGCGCGGACAATTCCGCCTGCTGGTAGCAGTTGTTCAGCACCCCGAGAATCCTGCCGAAGTTCGGCGAAGTGACCGTTGTGGTGTTGCCGCCGGCCGTCATCTGGCCGCTGGGCACACCCAGGTTCTCGGTTCCGAACAGGTCGAACACCTGCAGGCCCAGCTCCAGCCGCCGCTTCTCCGACTTCAGGGCGAACGCCCGCGAAAGCTTGATGTCGAAGCTGTTGAACCGGCTGCTGTCGATATTGGAGGATGCCAGCGGCGTCAGCCCGAGCGTCGCCCGGTAAGCATTCACCGCACCGAGATCCAAATTGCGGTTCCCCTGGTTGCGCGAGGTCCCGGGCACGTAGGGGTGTATGCCGTCCGCGTCGGTGGTGGCCTCGATGGCGCTGAACGGCAACGAAGAGCGAACCGTCCAGATAGCGCCCAGCGTGAACCTCCAGGGCAGTTGGAACGAGCTGCTGGCCACCAGGTTGTGCCGCCGGTCGGCATTGGCAGGCCCCCAGTCCAGGCCGTAGTTGGAGGGCACCGTCACCTGCGCCTCCGGGTTATTGTCCTGGTTGCTGGAAAGCGTGTACGAGACCATGAACTGGTACCGCCGCGCGAAACGCTTCTCTGCCCGGACATAAAGCGCCTTGTACCTCGCCGCTCCTATGGCGCTGTGGTCCAGGATGCGCGCGAACTGCGGATAGGGCCGCACGCCGTTGACCGGATAATTCAGATCCACCGTGCGGTAATCGTGGAGCGTGTGGCTGTACGCGCCGTCGAAGTGGAGGGAAAAATCGTGCGCCAGCTCGCGCGAGTAGCCCAGGTTGAACTGCTGCGTATAGGGATTGCGATAGTTGGGGTCGAGGATCGTGGGTGATGGAGCGGCAATCTGGCAGAATGTGTGCCAGTCCTGGCCGCCGAACGGATCCGGATACGCCGGCTTGTTGATCAGCACCGAGCACTGCGCGTAGTTGCGCAGCTCGGCGAAATTCTGCAGCGTCTGCAGGTTCTGATAGTAAATGCCGTAGCCCCCGCGAACCACGTCCTTGCTGTTGCCGCGCACGTCCCACGCGAAGCCGAAGCGCGGGCCGAAATTCTTGTTCGAGCTCCTCGCGCTCGGATCGCCCATCCCGGGAATCGGCACGATCGCGTTGTAAGGCCGCCCCGCCAGCGAGCTGGGGTTGAAGAACTCGTTCAGCGCGTCAAACTCCCGGTCGTAGCGAACCCCCAGGCTCAGGGTGAAGTTCCTCCTCACTTTCCAGTCGTCCTGGATATAGAAGCCGAGTTCCGTGGTCGGATCCTTGGTGTCGATCGGCGGGCGCGTCGCGGTGAACACGGTCGCGTCGTTCGATGCGGCCAGCGCGGCCAGGGACGCCGGGTCGCTGGGATTGAAGTAGTGATCGTGCGCGAACGTGTACTGGCCCGCGTAACCGTTAGGTGCATCGTCCTCGAAGGGGACGCGGCTCACATCGATGCCCAGCTTCAGGGTGTGCGCGCCCTTCACTATGCTGATGTCGTCCTTCCCCTGCCAGCGCTTCTCCACTCCGTTGTCCGCGTAGTCGTCGCCCCAACTGAAGCTGGGGAAGACCAGGGAAGTCTGGAGAGCGTTGATGCGCGCCGCCGGATAGGTCCCCAGCTGGGTGAAAATGGGCACGCCCGAGGGGCCCAGCAGGTAGGAGGAGAAGGCATACTGAAACCGCAGCTCGTTGACCACCGTGCTCGTAGGCGTCCATGTGTGTCCCGCCACCAGCGCGTGCCGCGGGATCTGGCCGTCGTAGCAGTTGATCATGGAAGTTCCGCCGCAGCCGTTCCAGGTGATGAAGTTCCACTCCTGCGAATAGCGCGCGAACAGATGCTGGTTGTTGCCGAGCTGATAGTCCACCCGCGCGTTGAACATCTGGTCGTGGATCGGCCGGTCGTGCACGCCCTGGAAGGTGGAGTAGAACTGGCTGGCAGCACCCGGGATGAAGATGGTGTACGCGGTAGCGGTCTGGGTGCGCTCGAAAGCGGCATAGAAGTGCACTTTGTTCCGCACGATCGGTCCACCCACGCTGCCGCCGAATTGATCGCGGCGGAACGGCGCCTTGGTCAGCCCCACGTTTTGGTCGGCTGCCTGGGTGAATCGGTCGTCGCGATTGAAGACCTGGTCGCGAGCGTACTCGAACGCCTCGCCGTGGAACTCGTTGGTTCCGTTCTTGGTGACGATGTTGACCACTCCGCCGGCCGACAGGCCCTGGTCGGCCTTGTACTGAATGGTGTTGACCTTGAACTCCTGTATCGCGCCCATCGGGAAGTTCTCCCGCGGCTCGCCCATCTCGGCCCAGGTGTTGGTCACGCCGTCCACCGAGAACCCGTTGGACCAGTAATGGCTGGCGCCGCCCATCTGGACGCTGTTGTAAAACGTCCGCGAGGAATCCTGCGCCGTGCCCGGCTCCAGCAGGGCAAGGTTGATGAACTGCCGCGTGTTGATGGGAAGCGTGTCGATCTGCTCGTTGGTAACCACGCCCGAGACGTCGTTCTTGGTCGTGTCGATGGGCGGAATCTCGCCCGTGATGGTGATCGTCCCCTGCACCGCGCCCACTGTGAGGGAAACATCGTGATCGACGTGAGCGCCGATGTTCAGAATGATGTCGGAGATGGTCGCCGTGGTAAAACCGGTAGCCTCCACCGTCAGCGAATAGCGGCCCGGCAGGACCGCCGAGAACCGGTAGCGCCCATCCGCATCGGATTTGAAGGCTCTGGTGACGCCGGTGTCCTGGTTCGCCAGGCTGGCCGTCGCGTTCGGAATAGCCGAGCCGGACGGGTCCTTGATCAGGCCGGTGATTTCAGCGTCGCCCGTAGTCTGGGCGATGAGCGAGCCTGCGATCATGATCGCCGCGGCGAGGATCGCGAGCCACTGCGAAATAGTGTTGGTTGAACGTAAACAAAGCATATCCACTCCCGACAGGTGCCCCTGCAATCTATTTGCCGCTTTGTACCCCCGGCGGGCCGTTGATGCGCCAGCCTGCTCAAACGACAGTTCTTATTTGAGGTCAGTATAGGATGGGCCGTCCGGACAATCAAGCGATTTTCTTCGGGTTCGGCCAGGCGCGCGTCTTATGCGACAATCTGAACCATGCGCGGCGCGCTGTGGCCCAGGCACTCGCCCACTCGTTTCGACCTTCGTCTTCGTGCGGCGATCGCGCTCCTCGCGGCTGCCTGCGTCCTGACCGCGGGGGCGCACGCGCAACAGTCAACGCCGCCCTCGCAGGGTTCCGCGAACACCTACGTGGATCCGGCGCTGTGCGCGCAATGCCACCGGGAGATAGCCGACAATTTCCGGAAGACCGGCATGGGACGGTCGTTCTACCGCTTGCCGCGAGACGGGCCGGATCTCGCTCCCGGGAAGCCTTTCTATCACGCTGCGTCGGACAATTACTTCGCCATGATCGCCCGCGGCGGCAAGTATTACCAGCGCCGCTGGCAGATCGGATTCGATGGTAAGGAAACCAACGTCGACGAGCAGCAGGTGGACTTCGTTCTGGGTTCGGGCAATCATTCCCGCACCTATCTTCACCTGACCAGCCGGAACACGCTGCAGCAACTGCCCCTCGGCTGGTATTCGGAGAAGGGCGGTTACTGGGGAATGAATCCGGGTTACGACCGGCCGGATTTTCCCGGGGCTACCCGTCCGGTGGGCTACCAGTGCATGTTCTGCCACAATGCCTATCCCCGGATTCCGGAGGGGCACCCGGAGGAGGGCGCGGAGGCGCGGTATCTTCTGCCGCTGCCCGAGGGGATCGATTGCCAGAGATGCCATGGCCCGGGACGGCGGCACGTCTCGGCGGTGAGCAAGCCGGGCGCCGCGCCGGACGAGGTTCGCGCAGCAATCGTGAATCCCGGGCGCTTGAGCCCTCAGCGGGAAATGGAGGTGTGCCTGCAATGCCATCTCGAGACCACCCATCTGCCGCTGCCGAATTCGATTCAGCGCCGCAATCGTGGACCCTTTTCCTATGTTCCGGGACAGGCGTTGGGCGATTTCCGGTTATCGTTCGACCGTGCCACCGGTCCTGAAGAAAGGTTCGAAGTAGCGCAGGCCGGCTACCGGACTCTCGAATCGCAGTGCTACCGGAAGAGCCAGGGGAAACTGCGCTGCACCACGTGCCACGATCCGCACGACGTCCCGCGTGGCGAGACCGCCGCTGCGCACTACAACGCTGTTTGCCTCACCTGCCACCAGTCGGCCCTCCGGCGAGCGGTCGAGGCCGGCACGCACACGGCCGATTCCGCCTGCGTAAGCTGTCACATGCCCAAGCGGCGAACCGATGAGTCGGTGCACATCGTGATGACCGATCACTATATCCGGCGCCGGCAACCCACCACCGGCGATCTGCTGGCGGAGAAGGATGTGTCGCTCGAATCGCCCCCCACTCCGTATCGCGGCGAAGTGGTCCCGTACTATCCGGCGCATCTCCTGGCGACGGCGGAAAATGCCCTCGACGCAGCCGTCGCGCAGCTTCGCGACCGGAGCAATCTGAAGGATGGTTTGCCGCGCCTTGCCGGTCTCATCGAAAAATATCGGCCGCCGGCGGCCGGCTACTACGCGGACCTTGCGGAAGGGTACCTCGCGGCGGGAGACGGCGCGCGGGCGATTCTCTGTTTTGAGCAAGCCCTGCGGCGCGCGCCCGCCTCCGTAGCCATGTTGCTGAGATATGGCAACGCGCTGGTGGTGTCGGAGCAATGGGCGAAGGCGGAATCGGTCCTGCGCCGCGTTACGGCCCAAGCCGCTGACGATCCCGTGGCGTGGGGGCTGCTCGGCCAGGCTTTGTGGCAGCAAAACAAGAACGCGGAGGCGAAGTCAGCCTTCGGGAAAGCCATAGGCCTCGATTCCGAATTGCCCGACCTGCACAATTACCTCGGCGGCCTGCTGGTGCGCGGCGGCGATTTGGCGGGGGCGGAAAAGGAGTTTCGCGCCGCGCTGCGGATCGAACCCGGAATCGCGGAGTGGCAGGCCAACCTGGCGAATCTGCTGGCATCGCGGGACCAGGTGTCCGAGGCCGTTTATCACTTCGAGCTGAGTATACGGTTGAAGCCCGGCTACGCCGCTTCGCGGCTCGGTTATGCCCGGCTGCTGGCCAACACGAATCGGAACGACGAGGCGGAGCGGCAGGCCAGGGCAGCGGTGGAAGCGGATGCTGGCGCGGCGGGAGCGCACGAGCTATGGGGGTACCTGTTGGCGGCCAAAGGCGACGTGGACGGCGCACTGCGCGAGTTGCAGGCCGCCGTCAGCTTGCAGCCCGACTTCTGGCGCGCCCACTACGAGCTCGGAGCGGTGCTCGGCCGCAAGGGCGACACTGCCGCCGCATCGGAGCAATTGACCATCGCCGCGCAGGGCACGGATGCGGAGACGAGGGCTGCGGCGCAGCAGTTACTGCAAACGTTGAGACGCTGATTGCCATGCGGGCCGTCTGGAAAAGCGGCCGTCACCGGCCCAACCTCTGTAACAGTTGCTGCGCCGACGCCTTCGCATCCGGATCCGCCCCCTGCGCCGCGATTCTCAGATGTTCCTCGGCGCCGGCGTAGTCGCGCTCTCGCCCCAGAACCACTCCCAGCTCGAACTGCGCGCGCCAGAAGTCCGGCTGCAGCCGCACCGCCGTCTGCAACTCCCGCTTGGCGCCGTCCAGGTCGCCCCTCGTTGCGAGCAGGGCGCCCCACAACTGGTGCGCGCCCGCCACACTCGCATCCGCTGCCACCGCCGCCTGAACTTGCTTCTCAGCTTCGCCCGTCTCGTTGATCGACGCCAGCAGTCGGGCGTAATTCAACCGTGCCTCGGCGGAATCCGCCTTCAGCCGGATGCTCTGCTCGAAGTGATAGCGCGCCTCGGCGATCTCGGTCCGCGTTGCCAGCACGCTCGCCAGGTTCGCCTGCACCTTCGCGTTGCCCGGCTGAATCCGCACCGCCTCGCGGAACTCTTTCTCCGCCCCCGCCCCGTCCCCGTCCGCCAGCAGCAGCGTCCCGAGGGAGTCATGCAACTCGGGCAATTCGGAATCGAGGCCTATGGCTTTCCCGAACGCTGCCTTCGCCTCCGCGTTCCTGTTTTGCCGCCACAAAACCTGGCCCAGCATTCCCCATGCCCCGGCATCGTCCGGCGCCAGCGCTATTACGCGCCGCAACGTCGCTTCCGCTTTCGCCGGCTGCCCCGATTCCATCTGCGCGCTGCCCAGCTTTCGCAGGATGATTGCCGAGCCGGGCGCGTGCCGCGCGGCTTCGTCGAAGTAGGGCATGGCCTTCGCGCGTTCGCCCGCGGTGCTCAGCCCTTCCGCGAGGTCCGCATAATAATCGGCGCGCTGGGGACGGTACTTTTCGATCAAGCCTGCAAGGCGCGGCAATCCCTCCTTCAGATTGCTCCACTCCAGAATCTGCGCCAGCGCCAGGTACAGCGAACCCTCCGGGGTTGCCGCGAGTTTCGCCGGATAGTAAGGCACCACTTCGCCGCGATACGGGGCCGTGGAGGATTCACGCTCCTCCGCCTTATCCGCCAGCGGATCCCCCGACGGTTGCCGGCGCCGGATGAAGTGGTCGGTCATCACCACGTGCACCGTGTCGTCGGTCCTCCGCTTCGGCATGTGGCAGCTCACGCAGTTCGCGCCGGCCGTGTGCGCTCCGGACGCCGCCGTCCCTTCCAATGCCGCCCGATGGCAATCGCCGCAAATGGCGTTGTAGCGGGCTGTGGCCGCCTCTCCGCGCGGGATGTTGTGCGGATCGTGGCAGGTCGTGCATCTCAGCTTCCCGTCGCTCTTGAGGAAACACTGGGATTGGCGCATCCGGTAGGCGCCGTACGCAATCTCGAATCTGTCGCCCATTCCTCCCGCACGGTCGAACGTCAGCCGGAAATCCCCCAGCGGCTGCCCCGGCACGTAGGAAAAAGGTCCCCGATCCAGGCGCCGGATCGCGTGCGGCAGAGGGGCGGTGGTGGTCTCCAGATGGCACTGCATGCAGACCTCCAGTTCCCGGTCGGGGCTCAAGCGCTTGGGATTCACGATGGACGCGCGAATCTCCGCGGCCTTCGCGCCTGCCCTGGCGACAGTCTCGATGTGCCGCTGTCCCGGCCCGTGGCATCTCTGGCAATCGATCCCCTCGGGTATCGGCTGCAGGAACTCCGCGCTCGCGCCGGTTTCCTCGTGGCCCTGCGGAATCTTGGGGTATGCGTTGTGACAGAACATGCATTCGTAAGTCACCACGCGCGTCGACCCGGGATAGTCCGGCCGGTCGAACCCAGGCGACATCGCCCAGTAACCGCCTTCCTCCGCATACCAGCCGAGCGGTAATTGTTGCAATGCATTCCGGCTGGTCAAGTGTAGATATGCTCGCACGTGGTTGCCCGACCCCATGACGAAGTCCACTTGCTTCTCGTCGATATTGGTTTCCCTGCCATCGAATCCCTTCTGCCAGCGGCGCTGATAATACTTGCCGCCCCGCTCCGTCATCGCCAGGTAACTGTCGGACGCCTCGTGATAGAACGGCTTCCCTGTCGTGAAATCCTCTGCCGTGTTCCCGGGCCGTAACTGGTAGAACGACCGCCCCATGCCGGTCTTCCAAAAACTGTTCGCAATCTCCGTGTGACATGGCTCGCAAAGTGCCGGGCCCGCGTACTGGCCGCCGGCTGAGGTGGTAGCCTGCTGCGTATGCGCCCGCTGCGTCATGAGACTGGCGGCCGCGATTCCCAGCGCGGCAATCGTCATGCCCGATTTCAGCCGCATGATCCCCTGCACATGTCCGATTTTCGCAAACAAGGAGCAGTCGGGCCAGACCTTCGCACCCATTTGTACGTTACTTAACAGTCCGGCTGCCTGTCAAACCGACCCAGGCCCTTTACACCGGCGATGCCAGCAGATACACTGGCCTCCGCGGTTGGGAACCGCAGAGCACTGGGGCTGTCATAAGCACTGTCTTTTGCGTTCAGACGGGAGTCTTTGGGGGGAACTATGAGACTGACAAATTACGCTTGTGTTGTGTTCGCGCTTGCTTTCTGCTGCGCGGCAATGTTGGGACAAACAGTCACGAGTTCACTCGTGGGTACGGTTGTCGATCCGGCGGACGCGGTTGTTGTGGGCGCGCCGGTGACGCTGACCGACGCCGGTACCGGCGCGGTTCGTCACGGTAGCACGGACACCCTCGGAACATTCCGGTTCGTCAACCTGGATCCCGGCACCTACAATGTGACGGTCAGCGCGCCGGGGTTCAAGAGTGAAACGCAGACCGGCATTGTCGTGAGCGCGCAGGAAACCCACAACGCCGGCAGGATGGTTCTCCAGATCGGCAACACAACGGATTCGATATCCGTTACGGCGGAAGCGGCGCAGGTGCAGTTGGCCAGCTCCGAAAAGTCGCAGACGGTGGACGCCACGAACCTGGAAGACCTGACCTTGAAGGGCCGGGACCTGTTCGGCTACGGAAGGCTGGTTCCGGGAGTGCTGGACACCGCTGCCAGCCGCGACGTCACCAGCCACGGCGCCATCAGCGGCATGAATATCAACGGAGCCACGTCGGCGCTGAACTTTACGGTGGACGGAGTCACCGACATGGATACCGGGTCGAACACTTCGGTTCAGTTCGAGCCGAACCTGGACGCGATTCAGGAGCTGAAGGTTCTGACTTCCAACTACGCCGCCGAATACGGGCGCAACTCGGGCGGAATGATCACAGTCGTAACCAAGAACGGAACACAAAGCTTTCATGGCACGGCCGCATGGAACCACCGGCACGAGGAATTCAACGCGGACACCTGGGTGAACAACCACACCGTCAAGAACGGCGCCGCTACTCCGCGAGTGCCGTACCGGTACAACATCGAGACCTACAGCCTCGGCGGTCCCGTGTATATCCCCAAGCACTTTAACCGGGATAAGACCCGGCTCTTTTTCTTCGTGTCCCAGGAGTGGGTCGGCCAATTCGTAACCGGCGGCCAGGTGAATCAGTACACACCCACCGCGCTGGAGCGCGCGGGCGACTTCTCGAAAAGCTTGAACAACAACGGCAGCCTGATCACCATCCTCGATCCGGCTAACAACAACGCGCCGTTCCCGGGCAACGTCATACCGGCGGCGCGGATCAATCCGGTGGGCCTGAACGTCCTCAACTTCTTCCCTCTGCCCAACTTTACCCCGACGCTGGCGGCGCAGTTGAATATAGTGAACTACTTCGAACAGGGCAGCGCCACGCACCCGCGTCGCAACGACGTGTATCGGGGCGATTTCTATATAACTTCGAAGCTCAGCGGCTACTTCCGCTTTATCAACGATTACGACACCTCGAACATCCTGTACGATGGGGTCCAGTTCAGTTCGGACGTAGGCGGTGTTCTGGGCCAGCAGGGCATTTCCCCCATTGAGCATCCGAATGGGGGGCACGGCTATGCGGCTGCCCTGACTTACACGATTTCGCCCACCATGGTCAACGAATTCACGTTCGCCGCGAATTGGGATCAGTATACCTATGTATCGCTGGATAACTATAAGAGCGAGGACCGCTCGCTGGTGCCGGGTCTGCCGGTGCTGTTTCCGCCCCCAACGTCGTCGCAGGCCGGAACTGGAAATCCTGCATCGCCTCTCAACGGTTACCAGAACCTCCTGCCTAACTTCAGTTTCGGCGGCACGCCCAGTAACGCGATGTCTTATTCCCGCGTCGGCGCGTCGGCCGGAGCGGACTACACCATAAACCCGACCTGGTACTGGCAGGATAGCATCAGCAAGATCATCGACCGCCACTCGCTCAAGGCGGGAATCTTCCTGGAATACAACACTAAGTGGCAGCCGGCCCAGAGAAACTACATGGGGGCCTTCAGTTTTGCCTCCTCGACCTCAACTCCGCTGCTCAACACCAATGACGGTTACGCCAACGCCCTGCTCGGCAACGTCAACAACTACAGCCAGTACAACAACAGCACGACGTTTAACGTCACCTATTGGAACGCGGAGTGGTATCTGCAGGATAACTGGAAAGTCAACCGCAGGCTGACGCTCGATCTCGGTGTGCGATTCTATCACCAGACGCCCCAGATCGATCACAACGACACATTTGTCAACTTCAATCCGGCACAATATTCCAAGTCGGCCATGCCAAGGATCTACGTTCCGGCCTGTTTGACTGGCACGACTTGTACTTCCAACACCGGCTTGGTGGCCAAGGATCCGGGCACGGGCGCGACCGCAAGCAGCGGGCTCATCGGGGATTTTGTTCCCAACTCGGGCAATCCCACGGCGGGGTTGGAGGTGCTCGGGCTTAACGGCGTTCCCCTGGCGCCTTACCATCAGTCGCCCCTGGCTGTCGCGCCGCGCGTGGGCTTTGCCTACGACGTCTTTGGGGATGGCACTACGGCGATCCGCGGCGGCGCGGGAATGTTTTATAACCGCCTGGACGGAAATCAATATTACGGCCTGTCCGGACAGGCGCCGACAACTTATCAGCAGACGGTCAATACTGTCACCCTGTCGCAGATCGCGACTCTGGACGGGGGGGCTCCGCCCAGCTTGAGTAGTTTGAGTATCGCTCCTATTGCTCCCACCGCCTACCCTGCCAATGTTCCGTGGGATAAGGTCATCAACGCCAGTATTGACGTTCAGCGAACCTTCGGCAGCCACATCGTTGTCGATCTGGGCTACACGCTGAGCTACAGCTACGACCAGCACCTCACATACAATGCGAACTACATTCCCATAGGAACGGGCTGGCCGTTCACGCCGTCGAATCTGAACCCGACAACGGCGGGGAATACGAGCGCCGACATTGGCTCTATCTTCGAGCGAAGCATCTACCCAGGGTACGGCTCGATCACGGAGAATGTGTTCTGGGGGCACGCCAACTACAACGCTCTGACCGCCACGGCGCAGAAGCGCCTGTCGCACGGCCTGGTGGTGGGCGCGGCGTACTGGTTCTCCAGAGCCATGGGCACGACCAGTTACAATCCCGTTGTTCCCAACAACGAGGAATGGAATTACGGGCGGCTGAGCACGGACCGCCGTAACAACCTCCAGATCACCTACTCCTACGATCTTCCCAACGTCGCCCAAAAGTTCGGCGTCAAGGGCTTGGGGATCGTCACCGACCACTGGACCTTCTCCGGAATCACTTCCATCCAGAGCGGCGCGCCGTTCAATCCGGGTTGCAGCCTCACTTCGGGCTCCCCAGGCGTGTCGGGCGGTTATACCGGTTCGCCGGACGTCTCTCAACGTTGCGAGGTGATCGGCAATCCGCTGGCCAACATCCCCGCGGGCACTTACTTTAATCCGGCGGCGTATGCCATGCCCGCGCTGGCTACCGGTCCCGACAACTCGATTGTCGGACCGCCGGTCCTGGGCAACCAGGGCGGCGGCGCCGGCGCCCTGACCTATCCACGAGTGACCAACTTCGACATGACGCTGACCAAGAGCTTCCCGTTAGGCAGTGAAAGGCGCCTGCTAAGGGTTCAGGCTCAGGCGTACAACGCGTTCAACCACTCGGAATTCAACGCAATGAATACCGGTATCCAGTTCAATCCGGCCACCAACGCCGTGTCCAACGCAAACGCTGTTGGCCTGCCGACTGGCACATTGCCGGCCCGCGTGATGGCGTTCTCGGCCCGGTTCCAGTTCTGACGGATCCTGCATCGGCCTTACGCCCGCGGAGCATCCTCGGTCACTTTGCCTAATTCCACGTTCGTCAACGTGACAATGGCTCCTGGAGCCACCGACACTTGCACGCTGGCGCCAGCCGGCCGCGGGCTCGGCTCTACCGAGTTCTCCTGCTGCGGGCTGGCCGTCTCCAGATACCGGAATCTCACTCCCCGCCACTTCACTTCAACGTTCTGCATGACCGCCGAGCGATTCAGCAGTATGAGCGTCCTCTCGCCGCCCGTGCCGCTGAACGCCGTCGCCAGCACGTGCGTGTTCGTGCTCGCCGCTTTCACCCGCTTCATGCCTGCGCGCACCCGGCGTGTGTAGGCGCCGAAGACCCGCAACTGGTGACTCGACGCCACCGGCTTCAACCCGTGCTCCGGATCGGGCGCCAGCAGAGTTCGGGTCCATGCGTAAGACGGCTGAACCACGTTGAGCAGCGTCCAGCAATACATCACGCCGCACGCGTCCAACTGCGTCAGTACCTTGTGGTAGAGTTGCCCCATCGCCAGCGCAACGCGGTAAGCGCGCGTCTGAAACTCCCCGTTGTTGACACACAATTCCACGGCAAAGAACGGCTTGTCCCCGGTGACTTCCCGCAACTGAGCCAGGCGCGCGTCGAAGCCGTCGGGATCGTAAAAACTGTTTTGATAGTCGTACAGGTTCGATGCCGCGTAATCGATCGTCTTCCACACGGCCGCGTCTTGCCGGAACGCCTTGGCGGCCGCGACGCCGCCGGTCGAGGATGACGCGTTGTGCATGTGGATCTTCGTGGCCCCGAATCCCGCGCTGTCCAGCCCCCCGCGCAGCGCCAGCGCCATCTTCCGCCAGTTCTCCGCCGATTGCGTTACCTCGTTCTGAATCCCTACAATCTCCGGGGCGTGCCCCGTCTTGTCGCGCGAAACCTGGCAATACCGCACCATGGCCTTCACATAGGCCTCGATCTCGGGAGCCTCCGTCGGTTTGCCCGCGGCATCCCGCATCCTGGCCCACGGCGGCAATTCCCAAAACTCGAAGATCACCTTGCCGCCCATACGACGTATCCGCCGTATGTATTCGAAGTCGCTGGTCTCGCAGTTCGGAAAGTTGTCGCCGTAATAGTGCGGCGACGCATCCTCCCGCCGGTCCCAGTTGGTCATCTCCCGATTGAGAAGGGCCCCGGTGGGATACTCGCGATGGAGCAGCAGGTTGTACTCCGCCAGAATGCGCCACCACTCCCTGGCGCCCTGCGGACTCAACTCGGCGAAGGCTGGAGGCGTCGTCGTGCCGCCCCACCCGAGCATCTCCTGAAACCGCACCGCGTCGTCGACGTCCACCGTCGTTGCTTCGGCGGCCGGGGGAAGCAGCCTCCCGCGCGCCGACCCATCCCCCGTGAAGGCCAGTTGGTGCCGGTTCACATCCATCACCGCGCGCGAAGTGAGCGCCTCTTTCCCGTTCAACAGGACCCGCACCGTCAACCGGTAGTCGGCCACCACCGTAATTGCTTTCAAGTCTCCCGCATACTCGATCCGGGACTCCTCCCACAGGCCCTCGGGATGACGGCCCGGACGCGGCTCGACGGGCGGCACCTTGCTCAGGCCGGGAGAGTCGTAATACCGCACCGCCAGCCGCGCTTTGCCGCCGCCCGCTTCCACCGTAAAGCCACCGGACGGCCCCGTGAAAACCCATCGCAACTGCGGCTTCTCGCCGCTCCAGTTCTCGATCTCCAGGGTCCGCTCAAACAGCGCGGGCAGCCATTCGGCGAAGTACCTTCGTGGCGCGCCTGGCACATTCCACCTGGTCCGCGGCGATGGGGCGCCCGGAAACTCGAAGGTTTCGCCACCTGCTGAAGATCCCTTCCACGGGGGCAGATCCACTTTGGCTGGATTTCCCGGATCGCGCTGCTCCTGTGCTTTCGCCAGTGCCGATGCCGAGAACACCGCCCCGGAAAACGCGCGCCGCGAAACCTTCTTCATCGAATCTCCTTCCGCGTTCGTCTCCCATGCCCCATTTGCGCCGGACCGAACTGCGTACCTCCTCGATTGTACGCCCTATCTTCTCGAGTCCCCCCTGCGTCAAGCTCTATTCGGGCCGGTTTCTCCGCGACCCCGCGACGTCCTGTCGACTCCCGCGACCTTCAGGCTCATCCTGCATTGGCCTTTTTCCCTCTGGCAAGCGAAGCGGGAGATGATGTACAATCGCCCCAGATTGGAGGAGCCAAATGCTCAGAGGGAACCTCGCCGTTCTTGGAACCGTGATCGCTCTTGCAGTGGCCAACCAGCCGGGTTGGTCGCAGGAGTCGAAGGGGACCATTCTGGGACGCGTCACGGATAGCACTAACCTGGTGGTTCCGGCCGCGACTGTCCAAATCACTAATGTCGCAACTACCGTTGCCATACGAACCACCACCAACGGGGAGGGCAACTATGTCGTGCCCTTCCTGATACCCGGGACGTATCGGATCACGGTGGAGAAGCCCGGATTTAAGCGCTTTGTACGGGATGGGATCCTTCTCAACCTCAACGACCGGCTGGAGATCAACATTCCCCTGGAGCTCGGCACCACGTCGGAGACGATTACGGTGACGGCCGATGCGCCGCTGCTGGATACCACGAACGCTTCCATCGGACGCGTGATAGGCTTCCAGGAAGCGACCCAGTTGCCCGCCGAGCACGGGGACGTGGACAACCTGATCAAGCTCAGCCTTGGCGTAGGTTTCACGGACAACCCCTCCAAGGACCAGCCGTGGCAAAGCCTCAACATTTCTTATGCCATGGCCGGGGAGCACGGCGCCTTGAACGAGTTCACCCTCGACGGCACTTCGAATACCCTTCACGACCAGGCGCGAGGCTCGATATCCGAAGCCTGGACGCCCCCCGGCGATGCGGTGTCGGAGTATAAGGTCCAGACCGCGTCCTTTGACGCGACGACCGGGGCGACTCAGGGAGGCGTCGTCAACGTGAGCCTCAAATCGGGCACCAACCAACTCCACGGTACGGCGTACTGGGGGAAGGAAACTACTTCCATGAACGCGAATCTGTTCTTCTCCAACGCCCAAAACATACCCATCGAGGGCTTGAAGTACAACCGGTTGGGGACCACGGTGGGCGGCCCGGTCATCATCCCCAAGCTGTACAACGGGAGGAACCGCACGTTTTTCTTTTTCACGTACGAAAACATCCACTCGACCACGGCCCTCACCGGGGGCGACGCCGCGGTCGATACCGTTCCCACCGATGCCGAACGCGCGGGCGATTTCTCCGCCCTGTTGAAGTTGGGCAGCAACTATCAGATTTATGACCCATTCAGCACCACGGGACCCAACTCCAGTGGCCGCTATTCCCGCAACCCGCTTCCCGGAAACATCGTTCCGGCGAACCTGATCAACCCGATCTCGGCGAAAATCTTTGCCTGCGACCCCTCGAAAGTTACGCTGCTTGCGTATGTTTCCACTCCTCAAACGACTTGCTATTACCCGGAGCCGACCGGTCCCGGCACGATAGACGGCGGCAACAATAACATCCAGACGGGATGGCCGAGTCGGGTCAAGTATCACTCGGAACTCTATAAGTTCGATCAAGTCATCGGCCCGAAGAACCGGTTGATGGTTCGCGCTAACTTCAGGTACCATATCATCGCCGACAGCGACAATTTCGGATTTAACAATCCCGCGTTTGGATCCGATTTCTGGAACGAGTCGGAGCAGTACGCCATCGACGACACTCACGTCTTCAACTCGACCCTGGTTATGGACGTTCGGGTTTCCGACGCTCGTTTTCTGCGCGCCCAGAAACCGAACCCGGCGGGTCAGAATTGGGACCTGACGCAACTGGGTTTCCCGGCCTCCATTGAGAACGCGATCGCTCCGCAGTTCCACCAGTTCCCGGGGATCTCGATCACGGATCTAGCAGCGTCGAGCGGGCAACCGGAGATAACCGCCCGCACGGTTCTCTACAAGCAGACGCAAACCCGCGAACTGACGGTTTCCTTCGACAAGGTCAGGGGCAACCACGAGTTTAAGTTTGGCGTGGACTACCGCCAATATCCCGACGACCAGATCTCCGGCAGCACCGCCACGGACCTGTCGCTGACTTATGGCGCGACGTACACCAACGGGCCGCTGGATAACTCCCCGGCCGCCCCGCGGGGACAGGCAATGGCCCAGTTCTTGTACGGCATACCGACTTCGGGCAGCCTGCTGTTACCTGCTGCAAGCAACTTCGCCGATATGTCGAAGTTGTATGCGCCGTTTTTTCAGGATAACTGGAAAGTCACGCGAAAGCTGACGCTTAACCTGGGGATCAGGTACGAATATGAGACTGCCGAGACAGAGCGATACAACCGCGCCGTAATGGGGTTCAACCCCACGGCTGGACAACCGTGGGCGGAGCAGGTGATGGCTAACTATGCCCAGAGCCCGACGCCGGAGATCCCGGCATCGCAATTCCTGCTGACCGGCGGACTCACCTTTCCGGGAGTCAACGGGCACGGGCAGCCGCTGTACCACCCCGACACCAACAATGTGATGCCCCGTTTGGGATTCGCCTACCAACTGGGCCCGAACACGGTGATTCGCGGCGGATTCGGATCCTACTTTGGCTCATTGGGCACCCGCCTCCAGGATGTTATCCAGAACTCGGGCTTCCTTGCGACCACCAACGTGATCCCCTCCACCAACGGCGGCGTCACCTATTCCGCCACCAATTCCAATCCTTTCCCCAACGGGTTCGTGCAACCGACTGGCGCCACGCTCGGGTCGCAGACCAACGTCGGCAATGCCATCAGCTTTTTCAACCAGAATCCGAAGGCGGCCCTCCTGGAGAAGTTTCAGGTTGACATAGAGCACCAACTCCCGGGAAACGTGCTGATTGACGCAGGCTACGCGGGAGCCCGCAACTACGACCTCGAAGTCACACGCTCCCTGAGCGCCTTACCCGACCAGTATCTCAGTACGAGCATAACCCGCGATCAGGCCACCATCAACTATCTGACCGGGAACCTGCCGAATCCTTTCTTCGGCGTTCCGCAATTCGCCGGAACGACCCGTGGCGGCAGCAACACGATTGCGCGCTCCATACTGCTCTCGCCCTATCCTCAGTTCGCCGGCGTGTCGTACTACACTTACGACGGCAAAGGCTGGTACGACGCGCTGAACCTGAGGGTCGAGAAGCGATTCACACACGGCTTCATGGCCCAATTGAACTACACGTTTTCCAAGTACCTAGAGGCAGTCACTCTGTTGAACCCGGGGGACGCCGCGCCGTCGAAAGCGCCTTCCAATCAGGACTATCCAAACCACATATCGATTACCGGAATATACGAATTCCCCTTCGGCCAGGGGAAGCGGTTCCTGCCCCACGTCCATTCGGTAGCCAACATCCTGGTGAGTAACTGGCAGCTCGCACCCATTTTCACCTACCAGAGCGGGGCCGCCCTGGGATTCGGCGACGCCATCCTCTACTGCCCTCTCTCGGCGATACCCATCCCCAAGGGCCAGAGGTCCATCCATGAGTGGTTCAACACCAGTTGTTTTAACACGATTCCGTCGCAACAGCTGGCCAATAACCTGGTCAACCTGTCCCCGCGATTCGGTGGAATACGGGGCGACGCGTACAACTCCTGGGACGCGTCGCTGATTAAGAACACCCGGATCAGGGAGAGCCTGGGCCTGGAGCTCCGGGTGGAAGCCTTGAACGTGTTCAACCAGGTGAATTTCGCCGCTCCCAATACCAGCCCGACCAGCACGGCCTTCGGGCAGGTAACGGTGCAAAACAATGTCCCGCGACACATGCAACTCTCGCTCCGGGTCAAGTTCTGAAGCCGTGTAACTAGCGCGAGACACTCAGGCGGGCTGCGGCCGCACGAGCAGCTTTTGAGACTGGGAAAGAACAAGGAGGTTCATAATGGCAAGCCGTTTTCGTAAGAGTGGAATTGCACTAACAGCGATTCTGACGTTCTTCATTTTCTCGACGGTGGCTCCCGCGCAACCGCCGGTTCGTCCGGCTAACGGCCACCCGGTCCTGGCGATCGGGTCTCCAGCCCCGGATTTCTCACTGCCGGGCGTTGATGGGAAGGTTCACAAGCTGAGTGACTACAAGAAGAGCCCGTACTTGATGGTGCTGTTCATCTGCGACCACTGCCCGACATCGCAGATGTACGAATTCCGCATCATGAAACTGGTGGCTGACTACAAAGACAAGGGTGTGGCGGCGGTGGCCATTCAGCCGAACGACCCCTCCGCCATCCGCCTGTCCGAGCTGGGCTACACGGACGTCAGCGACAGCCTGGAAGAAATGAAGATCCGCGCCGCGTTCCGGCACTTCAACTTCCCCTACCTGTACGACGGCGAGACCCAATCAGTCTCGAACGCGTTCGGAGTGGTGGCGACGCCGCACGTTTACATCTTCGACAAGGAGCGCAAGCTGCGGTACGAAGGGCGGGTTGACAACGCGCAGCGCGAGTCGCTGGTGAAGACCCAGGATGCCCGCGCCGCACTCGACGAGCTGCTGGCGGGCAAGCCGGTGACGGTGACGCACACCGGGGCGTTCGGATGCTCCACGAAGTGGAAATCCAAGATCGACAGCCAGGTGGCGGAGAGAAAGATGATCGAAGGCGAGCCCGTGAAGTTGGACATGGTCACCGCCGACGACCTCAAGAAGCTTCGTTCCAACCCGGCGAACAAGGTGACGGTGGTGAGCTTCTGGTCCACTTCCTCCGAGTCCTCGGTGAAGGCCATGGCGGGATTGCTCGAGACCTACCGCATGTTCCGCCGCCGGGACTTCGATCTGCTAACCGTGTCCATGAACAATCCGGATGACAAGGACGCTGTCATGAAGGTCCTCCAGGAGCAGCATGCCGCCAGCCGGAACCTGCTATTCGACTCGACCGACACGATTGCTATGGAGACGACGTTCGATGCTCGGTGGAATCCCGCCGCGCCGTTCACCATGGCGCTCGCGCCCGGCGGCAGGGTGATCTATGAGCAACAGGGAGACCTGGACGTGATTGCCCTGCGGCGCGCCGTTCTGTCCAACATGGAGAACGAAACCTACAGGACCCACCCGTCGTATTGGGCGACCAGATAAACGGCTCGCGCCGCGTGGCGCCTGGCTCCGCTCGAGGGTCCGGATACTTCCGCCTTGCCTTCGTTCGGGTGCGTTTGTACCGGAGAGCGATCAGTCCTTTGGAGTAAGTCTTGTTCTCCACCAACACGAAACTCCCGCTGCGGAAAGCCGGCGGGGAAGAGCGGGATGCTCTCGCCGATCAGAACCGGAACGATGCCGATGTACATTCAGGACGCGCCACGACTTGTGTTCTACACGGGCTACGGAATGGTCACCGATCCCACCGCCTGCCAGTTGGAATTCGCTGTATTACTGCGCGCGGCCAGGAAGAATACCTGGTCGCCGGCGAAGCTCTGAGTGAAAGTAATCGGAACCGTGAGTGTCAGCGTGTTGCCCGCGCCGCTCACCGAACCGCCCGTGATGCTGCATTGGCTGTTGCTCACGGTGCCCGTGCCAGGCAACGTCGTCCCGGAGTACGGCCCCCCGGCATCCCCCGCGTCGTCCACCAGGAACAGCGCCCCCGCTCCGGCGCCCGAAGGCGCGAACGCGATATAGCAGGCGCGCCGCCCGTCGATGGCGGAGTTGATCAGCACGTTGGCCACGGAGATATCCTGCCAGCCGTTGGTGTCGGTGAAGGTGAAGGTGTAAGTCGTCGGGCCCAGGCTGCCGGTGCGCGGCGGATTGATTCCACCCACCGCCGGGCCGCTCGTCTGTGCGCCGGGCACTCCCCACGTGCCCAGCGCCTGCCAGCCGGAGTTGTTTGAGGCTTTGTCCTGCGCCGAGAGGTAGAAGATCTTGTTGCCGGGGAAGCTCGCGCTGAAAGTGATCGCGAGCGTGAGGGTAAGGGTGTTGCCGCTGCCGTTCACCGAGCTGTTCGCGCCGGTGATGGTGCATTGGCTGTTGCCGACGCTGCCGCTACCCGGTAATACAAAGCCCTGGTACGGGCCGCCCGCGTCGCCAGCATCATCCACCAGAAACACCGACCCGCTGTTTGCGCCCGAAGGCACGAACGCGATGTAGCAAGCATGCCGGCCGTCGAGCGCGTTATTGATCAGCACGTCTGCCACACCCAGGTTCTGATAACCGCCGGAATCGGTGAACGTGAAAGTAAACGTCCCACCGGTGCCGCTGCCGGAGGCCGGACCCGCGGAAGTGGGCGCAACTGTTACTCCTCCAACCGAAAATGCGTTCAGCAGCGAAACCCACGTGCCTCCCTGATCCACAATCACCAGGTCCGGTCCCTGGCTGCCGTTGAACTTCGTCACGGCTATGGCGGACGGGTTCAGGCCGGACGTAAAATGCAGCTCGGCTTGAAACGTCCCGTCGCCATTGCCAAGCAGGAACGCGGCATCGGCATCGGTCTCGGCCACCACAAGATCGGGTTTGCCGTCTCCGTTCAGGTCCGTGATTGCCAAAGCCACGGGCCCGTCGTACGTGGCCGGAAGTGTGGACGCTTCCCGGAAACCTCCAGCCCCATCGCCCAGGAGGATGTCTACAGATCGGGAAAGGGAGTCTCCACCGCACACGGCTATATCGGGCTTGCCATCGCCGTTCACATCGCCGATCGCCAGCGCACCGGCACGTCCGGACTTCGACTGTAACGCGAAGGTGCGGGCGGCCCCGAATGTGCCGTTGCCTTGGCCCAGGAAAATCGCCAGGGTCGCAGGGTTGTCCGACTGAGCGGCGTCAACCAGCTCCACGGCCAGATCGGGGATACCATCGCCGTTCAGGTCCGCGGCAGCCACCGCCATGGGATGCAGTCCGCCCGGCGCTGTTACGGTCGTGGGCGCCTGGAAGGTTCCGTCGCCCTTGCCCAACAGCACAAAGACGCCTGGCGCACCCGCGGAAGAGCCGTACGCCGCGACGGCTACATCCAGCTTGCCGTCGCGGTTGAAATCGCCGGTTGCCAGGATCTGCGAACCGGTGCCGGCCAGCGGCGTGCCTGCCCCGGCCAGCGGCGTGACCATCGCGGATTGAAGTGTACCGTTGCCATTCCCCAGCAGTACGCTCAGCGATCCTATGCCGGAACCGAGGCTGCCGCCGAAGGGCTGGTTGGCGACGATCACATCGGCCTTGCCATCGCCGTTCAGGTCTCCGACGGCCGCGGCCTGGGGCTCGTACAAGCCTGCGGCAGCGATCGGAAACTGTTGAGGTGCGCCGAACTGCGTGCCGCCTTGCGAAAGCATCACCCACACGCTTCCGGTCAGAACATCCGGAATCACCACATCTGGCTGGCCATCGTTGTTCAGGTCGGCGGCCACAATCCCCGCCGGCGTAGTGCCCGCAAAGTTGAACGGCGGCGCACCGACGCTGCCCTGCGGCGAAACTATGATAAACAGGTCGTCGCCGGTCACATTGTCGGCGGTGATCAGCAGAGTGTTCCCGTCCTGAAGCGGCGCTACGGCTATGGATGATGGACTGTTGCTGACGGCGTACGCCGCCGGCTGCTGGAAGGTGCCATCGCCTTTGCCCGCCAGCATCACCATCGCGTTCGGCCCCCCGGTCACGACCAGGTCGAGCTTCCCATCGTGGTTGAAGTCCGAATACGCCATATACGCCGGGCTGATCGGGATCGCCGTCGCCACCGGCTGCCCCAGCCTGCCTCCGCTATTCAACAGGACCGAAACGCCAGAGCTGGGAAAGTTGCTGACGGCCACTGCTACATCCGGAGCGCCATCGCCATTGAGATCGAGCGCGAGAATCGATACCGCGCTGCCGCCGATCGCGTAGGCCGTGGGAGCGCCGAACGTGCCGTCGCCATTGCCCAGCAGCAGGGAAACCGTGTTTGCGCCGAACGTGTTCGCCACGGCGATGTCCATCTTGCCATCGCGATTGAAATCGGCAGCGGCCAGCGATCCCGGATTCGGTCCGGCGTTGAACGTCTTGGCAGCGCCAAAGGTGCCATCGCCGTTGCCCAGCAGGATGTACAATCCCCCGTTGTTCGCAAAATATGTAACCGCCAGATCGAGCTTGCCATCGCCATTGAAATCCGCCGCAATCAGTTTGCTGTTGACCGGGGAAGGATTGAATCCGAGAGAATAGGCGTTCTTGACGAGAACGGAGCCATCGGACCCTCGCAGTTGAACGACGACATTCGTGCTCGTCTGGTCGAGCCAAATGGTATCGGGATTTCCGTCTCCGTTGACGTCCGCCGTGATGCTGGTCTGAGAAGCCTGGCCGCTGGGTGGGAGTGACGCGGATGCAGCCACGGACAAATCGGCGCGAAGGTCGCCCGGGTGAGAGTACCCGGGAAGATACTTGGCTACCCAGTCAGACCCACAAAGCTGCGACAAAATCAGTGCCAGCGTGGCGTAATCGTAATTCCGGGCAATTTCGAGGCTGTCATTAGTGCCCGGATACCTCTTGACCATAGTGTATCCGTCGGGGCCACTGTAGACCGTCAACTCGGGGGGGTTCTTGGAACCTAACGAAGTGTCGTGGAACCGGACTCCACCCCCTGCTTGGCCGCGGAGCGTGTCAAAAGAGCTGGCGAACTGCGGAGCATCGCAAGAACCGGCGAATGCCCGCGTCCCCAATGAAACGACCAATACGGGAAGAACCGTGGCCCGAAAAAGACGCATCCCGACCTCCGAGGCACCGGCTACCCACGGCCTGCGCCTGACCTCATCTTCAGCATGATACCGCGACTTCGGAAAAAGGGGGCGCGCCCTACCGGTACGAGATCCGGCTGCAGCTTCTACTTCCCCCTCGCCTTCGTCCGCGCGCGCTTGTACCGGAGAGCGATCAAACCTTTGGAGTAAGTCTTGTTCTCCACCAACACGAACTCGCGTTGCGGAAAGCCGGCGGGAAAAAGCGGGATGCCCTCGCCGATCAGAACCGGAACGATGCCGATGTGCAGCTCGTCCACCAGATCCGCCTTCAGGAATTCGCGGGCCAGTTCGCCGCCACCCATCAGCCAGATGTTCTTGCCGCGCTTCTTGCGCAGCCGCGCGACGAACGCCGCCGGCGACTGTTTGACGAACACCGCGCCCTCGCGCTCGCCGGGCGGCTCCGAACGCGAGAACACATAACTGGCCATCGCCGATCCGCCGAACGATCCGCCCATCTTGCGGGCGTCATCGAACGTCTTGCGGCCCATGATGGCGGTATCGACGGAGGCGAAGAACGGAGCCATCGAGTAATCCTTGGGCATGAACAGAAAGTCCACCGCGCCATCCGGGCGCGCGATGTAGCCGTCCAGGCTGATGCCGAGGCCCAGGACTACGCTGCGCATGGCCCCTTACTTGGTTGCGGCCGCCTGCGCCACGCCGGCGTGGTCCTTCAGCGCTTCGGTCTTGTCGGTGGCCTCCCACGTGAAGCTGTCTTCCGTGCGCCCGAAGTGCCCGAACGCCGCTGTTTTGCGATAGATCGGCCGCCGCAGCTTCAGGTGGTCGATGATGCCCCGCGGCGTCAACGCGAAATTCTCGCGCACCAGCTCGGTGAACCGCTCGTCCGGAATGACCCCGGTGCCGAACGTATCGACATACACCGATACCGGCTCGGCCACGCCGATGGCGTACGCCAGTTGCACTTCGCAGCGGTCCGCGAGCCTGGCG
>JGI12270J11330_10000748_pt1 | contig 24742 bp, 22 predicted proteins | sample PeaSoiMetSII2010_FD_11330 | JGI IMG/M metagenome (IMG submission 11330)
TGCTCACCCCGGACGGTCAAGATCTTTTCCCCCACACCGCGGGCTGCGCCCGCCGGGAAAACATCTTGCCCGCCCGGGCCCGGCCGGTTGCGCTCCCGCCCTATACGCCTGCGTGCCTTCCGCCACCAGAACACGCCACCAAAGCCCCGCATCCGGGGACCACCGCTCAGGAGGCACGCCATGACCGCCAGCCCCGCCACTGACTTGACCGACATCGACTTCCTGGCACCGGGCTGCGGCCCGGACTGCATCGTCATCGACGGCGCCTGCTGCTGCTATGCCGGCAGGACCGTCTCACCCGAGCCCGTGTTCGCATGGGAGAAGGAACTCATCCCCCCGTACTGACTGCACCACGGGGTGCTCACCAAGGCCCGCCGCCCGGTGAGCACCCCGCCTGAACGTGGCGCGCGTTTCCTGAGCGGGCCCCGCCCAGACATCAGCGATGTCACTGTCCAGGACTCATTCTCAGAAATCACAGATAATGCTTCCCGAACAAGACTGACCTCTTGCATGATGTCAATCCTTAACCCATCTCCGACTGATCCAACACCCACTTCGCACCCAATTCCCGTCACACCTTTGCATTACAATGATGATGGCCAGTCGAGTGGTCCTCAGGTCGGTGGAGAACGGTTCAGCAATGCTGTCGATATTCAGCGGTTACGATCCCCGGTACCTCACCCGTGCGGTGGCGGCCGGGCGTGAGAACTATTACCTGTCGGCTGTCGCCGAGCACGGTGAGCCGCCGGGCATCTGGACCGGGTTAGGCTGCCCGGAGCTTGGCCTGCCGGTTGGCTCGGAGGTGGACGGGCCGGTGCTCGAGCGGTTGTATGAGCAGTTCATCGACCCGCGCGACCCGCAGCAGGCGGCGAGGCTGGGCCGGGCGCCGAGCGCTTTCGCCGGCAACAGCGACAAGGTCGCGGCGCTGATCAGCAGGCTGCTGGCGGCGGAGCCCGAGGCGACGCAGGAGCGCAGGGATCAGCTGATCATGCAGGCGCTGAACGAGCGCCGCGCGACGGTGTTCTTCTTCGACGCGACGTTCTCGGTGCCGAAGTCGGTGAGCCTGCTGCACGCGTCGTTTCAGGTCCGGGCGCTCCAAGCGCGGGACGCTGGCCGGGCAGAGGAAGCCGATCTGTGGACCGCCCGTGCTCAGGTGGTGTGGGACGCGATCATGGCCGGGAACCAGGCGATGCTGGAGTACCTGCAGCGCGAGGCCGGGTACAGCCGGGCCGGCTACCACTCCAGGCATTCAGGGCGGTTCGCTGACGCGCATGAATGGGTGATCGCCTCGTTCGCGCAGCACACGAGCCGGGACAGCGACCCGCAGCTGCATGTGCACAACGCGATCTTGAACCGGGTACTGCGGGACGATCCGCTGGCGGCCCGCGCTGAGGACAGGCTCGCCTGGCGGACGCTCGACGGCGCGGCCCTGTACGCGGCCCGCCCGGCGGCGGGAGCGATCGCGGAGCGGACACTGGCCGAATACCTGAGCGACAGGCTGGGCGTCCAGCCGGTTCCGCGTGCGGATGGAAACGGCTGGGAGCTCCTGGGGATCTCTGAGGAAATCCGGGAACAATTCTCATCCAGGCGGCGGACTATCGAACCGCGTTTGCAAGAGCTCATTACCGAATACAAGAGCAGGCACGGAAAAGAACCGCATGCGCGGGCGCTGTGGTCGATGGCGCAATTCGTGACACTGGATTCGCGGCAGCCGAAGGCGCATTCTGCGCCGGCCCGCGAGATGCTGCTGGCGCACTGGGAGGAGCAATCGCGCAGTAACGAGGTCCAGGCGCTGAGCGCGATCCCAGACTCGGCGCTTGGCCAGCGGTTGCCTAACCCTGGCCCGGTGGCCCTGGCGGCCGATGCGGAGATCGAGCGGGTTCTGCTGGCGGCGGTTGCCGATGCGCTCCGTTCCAAATCGGTGTTCACGCGCTATGAGCTGATGCGGATGATCAACCGTTACCTGCCCGATTACCTGGGCGGGTTGTCCGGTCCCCGGGTCACAGCGCTGCTGGACGAGCTGACCGGCCAGGCGCTGCGGCCCGGCGGCCCGTGCGGGACGGTGCTGCTGACCGCGCCTGAGATGGTGCCGGTCCCCGCCGCGTACCGGCGCGCGGACGGACTCAGCCTGTGGCGCAGGCACGGCGCGGAGGTCTACACCACCCGCGGCCAGCTCGGCACCGAGACGCGCCTGCTCCGCGCCGCGGCGCAAACCGGCGCACCGGCCATCGCGCCGGAACGCGCCGCCGCCGCGCTCGGCGTCGACCGGGCGCGAGTCGAAGCAGAGCTGTGGCGCGAGCACAGCGCTCGGGGCGCGGCCGTGGCGCAGGACGGCGCGGCCACGGTGCGGGACGGCGCCGGCCCGGCGCTGAGCAGCGCGGGGCTGACCGATGATCAGGCGCAGGCCGCTTACGGGGTGCTGACGTCGGGCCGGGCGATTGACATCCTGGTCGGCCCGGCGGGCTCGGGGAAGACCCGGATCGTCGCGGTCATCGCCGGCATCTGGCGCGACGCCGGGGCCGGGCGGGTGATCGGGCTGACCACGTCGACCAACGCCGCGCACGTCCTGGCGGCCGAAGGCATCCCCGAGACCTACAACCTGGCCGACTTCCTCGGTCGGTTCGACGATAGTAACCGGACCAAAGGCCACCGGCCGGTCGGGCCTGGTGATCTGCTGGCGGTCGACGAGGCGTCGATGGTGCCCACCGCCGACTTGGCCGCGGTGGAAGCGATCGCGACCCGGTGGGGAGCAAAGGTGTTGCTGACCGGCGACACGGCGCAGCTGTCTGCGCCGGGGGCTGGCGGGGCGATGCGGCTGCTCGCCGCCGAGCACGGGTACTACCAGCTGCGCACGGTGCAGCGGTTCGACCAGGCGTGGGAAAGCGAAGCGTCGCTGCGGCTGCGCACCGGCGACGCTGACGTGATCGCGGACTATGACCAGCGGGGCCGGATCCTGGACGGGACCGGTGAGGAGATGGCGGCGGCCGCGTGCCGGCGGTGGCTCGCGGACTACCTCACCGGCTCGGACACGCTGCTGCTGGCCGCCACGAACGTGCATGCCGCCGAGCTGGCGCGGCGGGCCAGGGACGAGCTCGCCGTGCTCGGCCTGGTCGCCGGCCACGACCTGGTCGAGCTGGCCGACGGCAACGTCGCCGGGCCAGGTGATCTGATCGTGGCGCGCAAGAACGCGCTGATCACGGCCGGTGCGACGGGCCGGTCGCTCGCCAACCGCGATGTGCTGCGGATTGACCGGTGGGAAGAGATAGGAGAGGAAAGAATCGCGGTGGTCCGCCGCCGTCTCCGGACCGATCCCGGCACGGGTCAGGCACGGTGGTCGCCGTCGTTCGAACTACCCGAACGGTATCTGGAGAGGCATGTCCAGCTCGGCTACGCCAGCAACGTTCACGTCACCGAAGGCCGCACCGTGGACACGGCGCACCTGGTGGTCGACGAGACCGCGGGGCGGGAGGCGTTCTATGTCGGGATGAGCCGGGGGCGGCAGCGGAACACCGCCTACGTGGTACGTGAGCGGATGCGCATCTCCGATACTTCGCCGGCCGTGCGTCCGGCTCCTGACATCCGTGACCCGGCTGCGGGCAAGGGTGAGCCGTGGCGGCTGCACCGGTTCGCCGTGCTGGGCGCTGTTCTGGACCGGGAGCAGGGTGCGCGGGCTGCCACCGAGGTCCTGCGGCTGGAACAGGAGCAGGCCGTCAGCCTGGCGACCCTGGCACCGGTCTGGGTGGACGTGACCCGCGCGCACGCGACGCGATCGTACGAGAGCACGATCCAGGCGCTCCTGCCGCCGGAGGAGTGGCAGCGGTATGAGCAGGATGCTGAGCGGGCGACGCTGATACGGCTGCTCCGGGCGGCCGAGCTGGCTGGGCACGATGCCGAGCAGGTTCTTCGGCGGGCGATCTGCGGGCGGGGGTTCGCCGGGGCCAGGAGCGTCGCGGCGGTGCTGCACGGGCGGGTACGGCGGATCGTTGGCACCGCCGAACCCTTGGCCAGCGCCAGTTATGCGGCGCGAACTCCGCAGATCGGCGATCCGGAGGCGGCGCGGCTGGCTGGTGACTTGGCCACGGCCATGGATGACCGGGTCTCGGTGCTGGGGGAGCGGGCCGCGGTGGACCGGCCGGTCTGGGCGCTGCGGTACCTCGGGGAGGTGCCGGGTGATCCGGTGGAGCGCGCTAACTGGGTTCGGCGGGCCGGTGCGGCGGCGGCGTACCGGGAGGAGTGCGGGTACGACAGCGAGATCGAGGCCATCGGGGCGGCGCCGGAACGCGGTTCGCCGGAACGGCGGGCCAGCTGGCACGTCGCGTTCACCGCGCTGCGGATGCCGGAGCTGGAACGGGAGGTTGCCGCCGCGACGGACGGGGAGTTGCTGGCCCGGCGGGCGGTGTATGAGCGGGAGACTAAGTGGGCGCCGCCCTATGTTGCTCGGGAGCTGCGCGAGGCGTGTATCGCTGAGGACACCTACCGGGCGGATGCTGTGCGTGCGTGGCATCGGGCTGATGCTGTCGCTGATGCGGCTGCGCGGGACGAGGTTCGGCGGGAGGCCGAGGGGCTGAGCGCGCTGGCTCAGGAGGTGGGGGCGCGTCGCGAGCAGCTGGCGGAGATCGATGAGGCGCGGCGGGCATGGCATGCGGCGACGGAGCTGAGCCGGCAGCGGGCGCTGGTCGCCGATAGCGAGCTGCGGCGCCGGCACCCACGGACGGAACTGCCGCCGTTGCACCCGGACGAAGAATCGGTCGCTGCGGCGAGTGAGTCCGGCACGACCGACCTTGCGGAAGAGCGGGAAGCGGCGGCTCTGGATGTGGCGGCGGCGCTTGAGGTCGCTCGGCACGTGCACGAGATCGTCGCCGAAAGTGACCGGCAGGCTGGTCGGGATGCCGAACTCGACAGCGACGATCTCATGCGACGCAGGGAAGCTGAGGCTTTGACTGAGGCTGCCGCCAGGCGGAGCGCGGTTCGGCAGGAACCGGCTCCCAGCCGTCGTGCCGAGGTCGCTCGACGTCAGGAATTCGAGATGGAGGCTGGTCAATGACCGAGGAAGCTGTGACGAGCATGCATGCCGGGAGCGTCGGCGAAGATGCACCGCCGCCGGGAACGGCGATCGTGCGGCCCTTGCGTCACGTCAAGGCGGTGCGAGAACGACAGGCGCCGCAACTCGTCGAGCGATCGGGAGCGATTGAGTCGCGGTCAGCTCGCGCGTGGGCCTGGGCGCTCGGCGAGGCCGCTGCCGCGCCGGTGACCGACCAGATGACGGCTGTTCCTCCGAGCCGGGCTGACATTGAAGCGGAGATCGCGATAGCGGACGAGCGTCGGTTGCGCGGCGACTGTGAGAAACGGGCCGATGCCGCTGCGACCATTCTGCGCTGGCTGATCGGCGAGGACGATCGCATCCCGGTGCGAGGCGAGAACCGAGGCGAGCTAGTCGGCGGGTTCGGAGACGTCGTTCGCTCGCCAGATCAGATCAATGCCGTTCTGGACGACTTGACCGAGCGCCGGCACCGAATGGTCGCCGGAACCCTCGACAGCCTGAGTGCCCGGCGCAGGCGGGCCGAGCTAGACAGCGGCGACTATCTTGACGGCGTGACCGCGACGCTCAGCTGGGTGCTGCGCAGGCGACCAAGCGCTCCCATCAGCGGAGTTCGCGCTCTTGAACTGACCACGCGCGATCTCAAGACCGAACGCCTCTACGCGGAGGACGTGATCGAACAGAGCGGGCATCAAGGGTCAGACCGCCTGCAGCAACCACCCACGTATGGACTCGGTGTCAGACGCAGCATCGACTGGCTGCTCGGCGACGCGACCAAGGTGGATTCCGTTCTGTGATCGCCTGGCCAGGCACCGCGTGCGAAGATGGCCCGATCTGCGTAGTCGTGTGGTCGGGATCAGCATGCTTGGCGGCGGTAAATATCGGGTTGTTCTGCATGCCGGAGGACCGGTAATTGACGTCGAGCGGGGCTGACTTTGACGCGGCTGGATTGCGAGAGTGCCGACGGCGTCAAGCGGCGAGCGGCTAAGAGTCGGTGCGTTCACACGCAACGACCACAACCTCAGATCGGGGCTACTGGCCATTGTCAGAGACGATCTTCTGCGGCTTCGAGGAATCCGAATTGCTGTGCCATATACACCAGTGCCTCGCGTGTCCGGTCTCGCCGCTCGGACGGGTTGAGGCAAGGCGGCGCTGTGATCGTGACGGCCATTTCACGGAGCTGGCCCCGGTCGCTGTCACCGAACGAGCTCATGTCGATGTACTCGTCGAGCATCGGCTGAGGTTGCGGGGTGCTGTCGTGGCGGCGTTCGGCACTGAGTCGTAGCTCGACCGTCGGCGGGTCGGCCCAGAGCATTGCCGGGGCATTGTCCGTGACGACGTCGGCCAGCCTCTCGGTCGCGGTCTGCCAGGCCGCGGCGAAGAACTCTGCCACCTCTTCCAGCGACAACCGCAGATCCGTCCGGTGTGGCGCACCGGATGCTGCCAGGGCCTCGGCCCATGCGCTGAGGTCCTCGACTCGCAGCTCCGCGCACGTCACAACCGAAGAGTTCATGGCATTGGGCAGAGCCATCATCACTTCAGCGGCCAGCGCCGTCCGGCCGTCCGGCGCGGTGATCACGCTTGAGTAGCTGAGCGCGTCGAGCGCGTTACGGTTCGGCCCGCGGTTCCATACGGCTGCGCGCAGGTCCGCGCCCCGGCGCAGCGACAGGGTCGTGACGATGCCGGCCAGCTCGCTGATCGGCAAGGCCTGTTCCAGGTCGAGGCGGCGCGGCCCGGTAATGGAGAGCTCGCGCGCGTCGGCATACGGGAGGGTGGCGACAGCGCGCAACCGCAGCTGCTGGGCAGCCCGATCAGCGGTCCAGAATCCGGCTGCCCGGGTCATGTCCATGCCGAAGCAGATGACCGGCTCCCAGCGCCACCCCGTTTCCGCCGGGCTGCGCAGCAGCCTTCCTTTCCCCCACCGGCCGCCGGTCAGATCGACACTGGTGGCCTGGGCATCGATTATGCGGGCCGCCTGAGCATCCGGGGCGGGAAACCCGACTGCGCCAAGTGAATCCCCGCCCGGAACACCTGCGCCAACAGCCCGCAATGCCTGCCAGGCCTCGCCGGCGACAGCGACAGGCCGCCGATGGGGAAGAGCACATAGCACCCAGCCGAACAGTGACAGGTGCGACTCGAAGTACTGGACAACACCCGGGCCTTCCTCGTAGACATCCGTCGCGGGATCACCGATCCAGATGTTCTCCTGCATCAGCTCGCTCCACGCCTGGTGGAACGGACCCTTCCACCCCGGCGCGCCGTCGCCGATCTCGATGGCCGGCCCGGCAGGCGGCTCGCTCCGGCGGGCGGCCGTGATCGCCTGCTCGATCAGGCCGTTCAGGAACTCCTCGCTAGGGCCGCCAGTCGCCGTCCAGCCGACGGCGAGGAGACGCTGGATCTCGGCCTGCGGCAGCCACGGCGTGGCGTCACCCTCTCGCACTGGGACCGCCACCGACAGGCGGCTGACATTGGCAGTCCGGGTTGGCCCGGGCACCACGTACGGCAGGCATGCCGTCGGCTGCGCAGGCACGTCGATGACGAGAACGCCGCTGCCCTGGCCGAAGTCGACCCATTCGACACTCACCCCGCGCGGCGGCGGGATCACCCGTTCGCGGATGAGCTTGCGATGCCGGTCCAGGTCCACCAGAGCCCGCGGCACCGGCCGGACCTGGTCGAGGATCTCCCGGTCATGTTCCTGCCTGGTGCTGAAGCCCACCAGCACCAGGCCGCCAGTCTTGGCGTTCGCGAACCCTGCCACGTCCTTGGCCAGTTCCTCAGCCTTGGCAGGATCGTCCAGCTGGTAGACGCCCTCCTTCGCATCAAGCCAGCCGCATTCGGCCAGGCCGATCAGCTCGGCAGGCGTGCCACCACGCAGCGCCGCACGCGCACCATCGATGTCAATGACCGGCACCTGCCCAGTATCGCGGCCTGACTCCCTGACCGCGATCCGATAACTCCGCGAGCTGCCTGGCATGAGCGGGGCGCAGTCGAATGGTCGTTGGGGGCGGCAGCCGAGCAGGCATCATGCGGCCGAAATGCGCAGGCAGTGGCAGGCATCGGCTGCCTGCGTGCGTGCCGGAGTCTGGCGGGCACCGACAGCAGCTCACGGCGCCCGGCCCAGCCACGCGGGCCGCAGGCAGGTCAGCGCTGCACTAGGCCTGGCGATCCTGGGCCACGGAAGCGCCTCGCACCGCCAGTCGAATCGGCGATGCTTGGCCTGGCCGATCCTGCGACTGGCTCCGAGAACACGACAACCTGACGCGCAACCGATGCAGGACCTCGCCGAGGGAGCGATGCGCTAATTCGCTGGGCGATGGGCGGACTGCACTCCCACAATCGGCTTTCCGGCGCTAGACCGCCGCTCGTGCGCGCTAGCAGCTGGCCTGCTACAGCAAATCGTCCCGCATTGCGTCGTTGAGGCCCCGGTAGGCCTCGCCGTCCTTATCGGGGTGCCAGCGGCCTTGCCACGCCGAGTCGAGCTTCTGATCGGTCACCGCGATGTGGCGGAACGCCGCATCCGTGACGTCGGCGCTGCAGTTCATGAGGAGTACATCGGCCGCCGTACGCCATTCCAGCTCAGCCTCCCTCACGTCGCGGGCTAGCTCAGGCTCGTGCAGCGTTAGCTGACTCCTGGCATCGGCCGGAGATCCGCGGTCGCGCACCGCGGTGGTGAGGGCCTGAAGCTGATGGGAGAAGCGGTTCCAGGCAGATCAGTAGGCCGTGTAGGTCTCCCGTCGTTGCTCGCGATGTCGGCGGGCGTGCTCCTGCTGCAGCTGGCGGTGCGCGTCTTCGAACTGCCAGCGTCGGCTGACCTGGGCTTGCTGACCTTGCCAGCGGTGGTTCAGCATCGCCGTGCTCAGGCCGACGATGCTGGTGACCAGCACGCCGCCGAGCGCGCCGGCAAGAGTGAACCAGGCCACAGTGGTGCCGGCCGGTCCAGCCGCAGCGGCCAGGCTCAGTACCCGAATGGTTGTCATCAGCGACCGTCACGGTTACGTCCGGATAGGACCCATCTCGCTCCGAGGATCGCGGCCGACGACCGCTACGTCCACCCGCCCCGCTTCAAGTCGGACCCTCTGCCCTTACTACTCGGCGATCTGCTGTCGAGCGGGTGCCGGCTTGCCGTCCAGTTACACTCTGGAAGACATATCAAGATACGCTCAGAGGTATGACTCCAGATAAGACTCGGGAGACACGTCTCCGCCGACTGGCCTCGCGCCAGGGCCTGCGGCTCCAGAAATCACCGCGCCGCGACCCCCACGCATGGGACTTCGGCACCTATCAACTGGTCGATGATCGCGACGGATGGGCCGTGCTAGCCAATCGGCAGATCGGCGGGGGCTACGGCATGAGCCTCGACGACATCGAGGAATGGCTCACCAGAGAGGCAACCCGCATGTACAAGATCACGGCCCTCATGAAGCCGCGCCCTTACCCTCCCGTTACGGCGGAACAGCGCCAACGGTTCACGGACGCGATCCATCACCTCCACAGCAACGTAGTGATGCAACCCACCGTGACATGGGATGAGCCGGGCCAGGCGCTCGTGACTCTCGCATGCGGCGGCGAGGACACCTCATCGGCTGCCGACCGAGCCAAGACGATCATCGACGGCAACGCCGCGAAGGTGGCGCACATATACGTCCGCGAAGTCGAAGTGATAAACGCGGTGGCCCTGGAGAGCGCGGCGTGGGGTTGATGCCATGCCACTGGCCGGCGCGCCATCAGGGGGTTCGTCCAGGCGCAGCCAGCACAATCAGGGCCTCGACGTCTGGCGCGATCCGGTCAGGTGACGTCAGTTCGTCTCCTCAGGGTGCCGGGCAAGCCGAGCCGACAAGTCCGGCCACGACGCTGGAACCGAACGAGACTCCTGCGTACAAGAGACTGCGAACTGTACCCAGCACGCGCTTTATGGCGCTCATCGGCCACTCCTTCCTGGCCCGCTTCCGAGCCATTCCGGCAGCCATAAAGGCTGAGGTAAATGTGAGCATTACACCCAGCGCCGCGAGACAGGCCTTGCCCCCGAGGCTATTACAGGAGTCGAACCACACCTCGGGCCGCACACCCCTCACCCTCAGGAGACGAGCATCCTCAGCCTAGCAGTCGTTGCAGGCGGACATGACTGCACGATCCCTGACGGTTGAGTCACCGATCCGGCCGAGATCTCACCTGCGGTGCCCGTCCTCTTGACCAGCCTTGCCTCACGCTCATGGCGGGTGGCACCGCGCCGCGATTCGCCTTGCCGCTCGGCAGCGACCCATCGGCAGCCTGGTCCGAGATGACCCACCGCCACGCCTGCTGCCGCACACATCACTACCAGATGTGCGCGCGCTATCGCCGAGGGACGCCCTTGCTTCCTGCCGTTACACACCGGTCAAAACACCATCAAGAGCCCAGTCGGTCCCTCGACGCCGACCGATCGACACGTCTTGCGCGACCGATCGGCCCATCGCAACCACCAGACTGCCCTTCCGCCAGGGATCTGAACGGTAACATCTTCGGATCGCGACCGTCACACTCGGACGCCAGACAACAGATCGGCAGCGGTCATGACCTATCCGTATGAGGATCTCGGCCCTGAGCGTTTCCAGGAACTATGTCAAACCCTACTGGTCCAACAATTCCCGCGCGCCCAATGCATGCCCATTGGAATGCCCGACGGCGGTCGAGATGCAATTGTTTCGCGCCGGGCCGTAGATACCCTCGTCTTCCAAGTCAAGTATCGTAGGAGGACGCCTCTAGCCGACGCTACACATGCCGACTATCTAACTTGGCTGCAAGATACTGTCACTAGTGAACTGCCCAACATTCTTCGTTTGATACAGAAAGGCGTCCGCCACTACATCCTGATCACCAACGTGCCATGTTCATCGCATTCCGGTAGCGGCACCAGAGACAAGATGCTCCTATGGCTAGCTGATAAAATATCTGGCGACGTCGAACTCGACGTCTGGTGGCGTACCGATCTAGACCGGCGCTTGATCCAAACTGGGAGCTGAAGCGGACGTACGGTCTTACCAGCTCAGCTGCATCAGCAGATGCACTCCTCGCTGGAATGACGGGCGGAGACAGCACCAATAGTCATCGATTCCTCACTATTCGCAAATTCCTCAAAGGTCAATTTGATAGAGATGCATCGATACGTTTCCGTGAAGCGGATCTCCCAAACCAACCACTACTTGCAAATTATCTCGATATTGGCGCTCAGCCGCACCTCAACGCCTCCGCGCAGCGCCGTTTCTCCTCGAAAGGCAGGAATCTTAGATTCACGCCACTAGATACCGCACAACGTTCCGACCAATATTATGGGTTTCGGCAATATACTGGCGCAAGTCTTCTGCTTCAGCTCGCAGGAACCCAAGAGCTTCTTCGCACAGTCATCGAGGGCGCGCCGGGGCAAGGTAAATCGACATTGGTACAATACATCTGCCAGGTGCAACGCGCCCGCTTGCTCGGCAAAGACATACGACCTCTGCCAGTTGAATATCGCACATGCCCTATTCTTCTACCGTTCCGCACTGATCTGCGAGATCTAGCCACCTGGTTCGCCAACAAGAATCCGTTCGGCACCGATAGGAGTGTGGAAAGCTATCCGCGGAGCGTAGAAGGTTTCTTGGCTGCGATGGTTCACACAATTTCGGGCGGAGGATCATTTACGGTCGATGACCTAGATGCGGTAATTTCAACTACCCCAGTCCTGCTGGCCTTTGATGGTCTGGACGAAGTTGCAGACATCGAAATGCGCACGCAAATAGTCAGCGAACTCGTCGATTGCTCTAGTAGGTTGCAGGAAATCGGTCGAGAAGTCCGATTCGTGATTACCAGTCGGCCCAGTGCATTTTCAGCAGCCCCCAGGTTCCCAAGTGATCGGTTTAGCTATATCACTCTTACCAATCTCAGTCGTCCCTTGATCATGGAGTATACCAGAACGTGGATGAAGACGAGAAAGGTCGAAACTGACGAGGCGCGTGAGCTGACGGCAATCCTAGCCGAAAAGCTTCGCGAGCCGCATATAGCGGAACTTGCCCGCAACTCCATGCAATTGGCCATACTTCTCTGGTTGATATACCAGCAACAAGGTAATTTGCCAGAGCAGAGAACGTCGCTATACGAACAATATATCTCCACCTTTCTTACTCGTGAGGCTGGTAAGAGCAAAGTTATACGGGAGCACGGTAAGACAATTCTACAACTTCACGGTTACCTAGCATGGGTTCTGCACGCTCGGGCAGAGGCCGGGCGCTCGCAAGGAAATATCGGGGAAGCAGAACTAAAGTCTCTCCTGCGGCAATACCTCCACGATGTGGGTTACACGCAGCTCGACCTGGTTGATGAGTTGTTCCGAGGCATGGCTGAACGCTTCATCGCGCTTGTGAGTCGGGTGCAGGGTACCTGGGAGTTTGAAGTTCAGCCGCTGCGAGAATATTTCGCTGCATATCACCTCCACGACACGGCGCGGATGTCGCGGGCTGGCAAAGAAGTTACTGGCACCAAGGCCGACCGATTCGACGCCATTGCCGCAAATCCCTATTGGCTCAATGTGACCCGTTTTTATGTTGGCTTTTTTGACAAAGGCGAGCTGGCGTACTTGCTGCATCAATTCCGCACGACATTCGCTGAAGGTGAATATCGTACGCAGACATATTCCAGAAGCTTGGCTAATAGCATCATTGCAGACCAAGTGTTCGTTCAGAGTCCGGCGATGGGCCGGGAGCTGTCCGCGCTAATAGTGAAGGATGTAATAGGTTGGTTCGCCCTCGCACGAGGAGATGGCACCGGCGTGCTGAGAATTCCTAGCGATAGCGGTGGCATCGAGGTCGTTAAGCGCGGTCAGCGTATCTTGATGGATGGAACGACTACTTATGGCGCCCGTGTCGTGCAGGTGCTCGCCGAGTTGGCTGATCGGAAAGAACTGATTGAGTGGTGGTGCGAAAACCTGCCCGCAAGGAAGTCAGCGCGCTGGTTCCGTTGGATGTTGGTAGGAGTTGGACTAGATGTATTGCGGGAAGTTAGTGATAAGGACCTGCTGCAGATCTTCGGCACGCAGGAATGCGACGTGCTTGATCAGGGATTGCTATACAGGGGAGCAGCGACCCGCATCGGGTTGGAGTCCGCTGCGTGTGGGCTGAAGATGCTGGAATACCTAAAGACGGGGATCTATCAGCAGGCGCGGTTTTTCGGAAGTCCGAATATTTTGGATTTGAGTGTTTTTCTATTTTACGACGGTCTTTACGACACCATAAGCGAGTCGCAGTTTGCGTTGATGCTTAGAGGTGCCGATAGTGCTGAGCACTTGAGTTCACTGAAGAAGATTCTGACGGACATAACGCGCCGCAGCCAACGGCGCCGTTTGATGTGGGGCGTGGACGCGTCAGAAGTGGTGAAAGAGTACTTCGGCCCATGCTGGCTTGCCACGAGATTCTCTGTGCTGCGCTTCTTTTGGTCAGGAGTCAGGCAAACTGACGATGTAATGTGCGGTCTTCTTGATGTCGAGCGATCTTTGGCCGACCGTCTTGCCGCGGCCGTCGGGAAACGCGCGGATGCTAGATGGTGGGAGGAGTGCATAGGCGATCAGCCGAATGCGGATGATGCTCAACTGCTGCTAACGGCGCTAATTTGCATAGCTGACGAGGATGTGATTTCACGTTGTCTGCCGCTATTGTCAAGCGCGGTTGATAGGTGGTCTCCGGAGCAGATCATCGGTACAATTGAGACGATAATTGCGGCAGGCGTTCGGCAGACTCGACTAAACGCTAGGCAAGTTTCGACTGTAGATGTGGACTCGCCTGTGCTACTAGCTGCAGTAGCCGCTAGGTCACGAGTGGATCAGCGACAGAGAACTCTTTCGGCTGCGATTGGCAGAAGTTCTGATGAACGAGTTCGACTCTATCTCGCAGAGTACCTGCTAGACGGCTGTATTATGAGAATTGCCAATACTGGGCGATGGGTGGGTACAAGGGATACGGTTCTTGAGTACGGACCCATGCTCGCCGCTCATCGGTACGGCGTTCCTACATGGAGGACGAGAGAATTGCGCGCGGATAGAGTAATGGACGAGGCGGTGGCGAGCGAGGTATTGGGAAAACCCGAGCTGTATCCAGTAGAGGTCGTTCTTCTCGCAGATCAATCCGCGTCGCGGCGCGCGGCGAGGTCGGCGCCATTGGTTTCTGCGGTCGCAGTGGAGGATTCCTGGTTCGATCAAGATCAGCCGTTCTGAGTTTACGGCCGTTGACATCTGCGAGTCCAGTTTCGGTGGCACATCGCCTTACTGTCCTTGGAGTGCTCCCAGTGCTCTGTTCGCCATGGGAAGTTGCTGGATGCCGAATGCCACGGCCACGCGAGCCCCGCTGGCGAACTGCGTAGCTGCCTGCATCCTCGCCCCGCGCACGCGCACCGGAGCGGGCGGGCGCGAATTCAAGGGCGGGCGTGCGAGGACTTCACTCACTCCGCTAGGCAGAGTCGCTATGCGGTCCAAGGCACACCGTCTTCGGGCAGAACCTGATGATCGCGTGCAGCAGAGTTGTCGCAGGCCACTAGTCGGTGGTTCTATCACCTCGGTGCCTTGTTACCAGCTTGCTTGAGCTGGTTGCTGAGGCTGGAATGGCTCCGGCAACGACTACCACCGTCGCAGTTCGCCATGACTTGGCCTAGTCGGCGGGTGACGCCGGGTGACCAGCGGTCGTGCCAGTCTGCTGCGTCTTTGGGAGACGATCGGCTGATGAGGTAGGTCATGGACCAGAGCTGGTAGAGCCAGGTGAGTTCCCACGTGGCTTCGGGGTGGTTGGACCAGCATGGTTTGATCTGGTCGGCTAGGTAATCGGGGTATTGCTTGCGGAGGACGGTCTCGACCCAGTCGCGTAGTTCATCGAACTTCGTCTCGCGTTCCTGGGCGCTCATGGTGAGCCAGAACCACGCGGCGGGTGATGCATCTCTGTCGGCATCGAGAATGATGAGGATCCGCTCGATTTGCTCTTTGAGCTCGGTGACGTCGGCGAGTACTGTGCCGTGGCGCTGTTGTCTGCTGTCTAGTTCGCCCAGCTTGGCGGTCAGTGATTTGATCTGTTGGCGTAGACGGCTGACTTCAATGGCGACGGCCGCGACGGCCTGCGATCCGTCGCGGGCCTCTTGTTCGTCGGTCATGCGCCCGCCTCAGCTTCGTAGTCGGCTTGCAGGGTGTCGCGGGCTAGATCCTGCGAGGCGGTGAGGGTGAACCAAGCTGTCTTGCCGCGGGGTTTGCGGTGACGCCGCTTCTCGTGGCGAGGGCGGCGACGATCTGGAGGCCGCGGCCGCGTTCGCTGTCAGGCCGGACAGGTTGCGGCTGCGGCAGGGCGGGTGCAGTGTCGGTAATCTGGCAGAGGATGCCGCGCTGTCCGCCGGGTTCGGTGTGCTGGCGGATGGTCAGCCCTATCTGGGTGCCGTCGGCGTGTTCGGTGGCATTGGCAACGAGTTCGGATGTGAGCAACTCGGCGTCACCTGTGAGGGCTTCGAGGTTCCATGCGCTGAGGGCACGCCGGACCGCCGCACGTGCTTGGCGTGGTGCCAGCATGCTGGCGGCGATCTGAGCTTGAACGATTTGGCCCCGTGGAGTGATGGCGCGGCGATCGCTGGTCACGAGCTGTCTCCGCGGTTAGCTGGCGGATGCCACGGGCGGCGCGGGCGGGCTGGAGTCTGATCATCTGGCGTTGGTAAATGGGATGTCGGATGAAGGTTCGGCCAGCCTGTTGATGCGTCGCGCCAGCCGGCATGATCGGCGGTGACTACGTCGGGTGAGAGCGGCCGCGGATCTACCCGGTCGCTGGGCAATGTCTCGTCGCTTGTCGGCAGCGGGATGAGGTCATCCAGATCAGTTGGCCATGGTGGGAGCCTGGAAGGAGGTTCCGCGTCCGGGTCGGCCATGGCCAGGTGCGGAGCGGAGCGGCGGGCGCGGCGGTAGTCGTGGCGGCGCCAGGCCATGCGGAGGCGGATGACGACGGGGGACAGGTTGCCGCGGACGACGAGCGCGCGCCAGTCCGGCAGGGTGCGCAGCAGTTCCGGTGGCAGGACCCGGACCGGCTGGTAGGACCAGGTTCTCGCTCGGCGCCCGTATTCGTCGACCGATCGGCTGGGGGTGCGGAGGTCTATTTCTCCGCAGAGCCTGGACAATCCTTCCAGGGTGTCGGCGTCGGTGACGCCGCCGAGGATGACTTTGATGCCTGCGGTGTCCCAGATGGCCTGGGCTCCGTGGCTGTCCCAGCGGCCTTCGAGCTGGGCCAGGCCGTGGCAGATCGCGATGATCTCGATTCCCTTGCCGGCGCTGTCGGCCATCCACAGCGGCAGCGGGACCGGGCAAATTTGTGCCACCTCATCGAGGGCTAGTAGCAGCGGCGGGTCGAGCTTGTGGTGTGGCTGGAATGACCCGGAGAACGCGGCGCCGTCGTGGACGTATTCGGCGAACGCGCGGAACAGCGGCGCGATCGGTGCGTCTTCGCGGCCGGTGCCGATCATGTATAGCGTGTTGCGTCCGGCGGCGAAGTCGGTGACGTCGAACCCTTCGCCTGGCCCTGGGGTGGTCGCTGCCGCGACGGCCGGGTCTGCGATCCATGCCAGGGCACGGGTCATGGTCATGCGGATCGAGTCCGCGGTCTTGCCTGGCTTGCGGATCTCCTGCACCGGGCCGAGCCAGCCCTGCGCGGCGCGGGGATGGTCGTAGAGGATCTGGGCGGGGAAGTCGTCTTCGATGCCGTGGGCCCACCGGTACACCTCGTGCATCGTCACGTTCTCCAGCGCGGCTGCGTGCAGCAGGCAGGCCAGCGCGGCTGAGGCTTTCCCGATCCAGAACGCCATGTCCTGCAGGCCGGTGGACTCGGTGGCGGCGGTGAAGGCCGTAGCCCGCTGCAACGCCACGGCTGGCACTGTGCAGTCCTGCAGCGGGTTCCACCGGAACGTGGACGCATAACCGCCGATGCCTTCAGGGTTGAAGATGTGCACGGTGCCGTGCTGGCTGCGGAGCGGCTCGGTGTTTTCGAGCAGGTCCGTCCGCGTCGAGGTGGTGACCACGGCGCCGGGGTGGTCGATGATCCGGTCGGCGAGCCAGCCCGACTTTCCCGCGCGGGGGGAGGCGATGACCAGGGTCTGTTCTTCCATGCTGGCGATGACCCGCCGCCCGAGGTGGGCACGCCCGAGGCGGACCGCGTAGGTGGTGACGGGCAGCAGCAGGCGCACCCACCAGGACAGTGACGGGCGGGATCGGCGGCCGATGAAGACGGCGCGGATGCGGGACCAGCGCGCCAGCAGTTCGATGATGTTCGCGTAACCGGGACCTGGCCGCAGGTACAGGCGGATACGCCAGCGCAGCACTCGGACCCGGTGCCGGGCCGCGCTGGGGTTGCCGATGACAATCCTTACTGCTGCGGCGAGGATGAGGAGCAGGCCCAGGCCGATGGCTAGTTCTATGAGCAGTTTGTGTGACATCAGGCCACCGCCTCGGTATCTGCTTCGGTCACTGGATGCAGGCCCAGGCCAGGGCTCTGCTGGGCGTCTTCGGCTGTGCCGGCCCGCGCGGCCAGGTACCTGGCGAGCTCGCGGCGTGCAGTGCCGGGGTGGTAGCCGATCTGCGCGGCGAGATCGCTGGCGAGCTGGGCGGCCTTGCCCGGGTTGCCGTAACGCGGATCACCGGCTTGCCCGCGTTCTTCGTAGAGGCGGATGAGTGCCTCGCGTTTCGTCTCGCCCGGAACCGGCTCGCTGGCACCAACGACATGACCGCTGCCCAGCGCTCTCCGCTCGCCCGTGACCAGGGTTGTGGCGTGCGGCCCCGGCGCGAGCGGCGCGACGACCAGCACCCACCGGCGGAATCCGGCCACGGTTCCGAATGGGTCAAAGATCAGCCGCACGACCCACAGCGCGAGGCCACCCAGCGACCGCCACGGCGAACCTTCACGGACGAGCCGCGACTCAGGTTCGTTAGCCCGGACCCAGCGCCTGACCACGGCGATCAGCCGGTCGGACGCGAACGCGTACAGCACGCTCGGCATCACCCAGACCGTGATCGATCGCGGCGACGTCAGGTTGGCGGCCAGCAGGTTCATGGTCATCGACCCGAGCGCGCACGCGACGTTCAGGACGCGTTCGACCGCCGCTGACTGTCCGCGCCGGGCGAGAGACAAAGCGAGCAGCGCAAATATCACCGCGCCGGTGTCGAGTCCGAGAGCTTCCAAGATCGACGGGATGTGGGTGCGTTTCGCGTGGTCAATGAATGTGTACTGGGCGCGGAAGCTCACGTATCCCTGCGCTGCTGCCAAGAGCAGCAGCAGGCACGCCGCAGCGGCGAGTTGGTTCGCGCCCTTTTCCCGGCTAGTCCGCCGACGGGAGTGGCCTTGGTTGATCGGCGCGAGGCGACTGCCAGTATTCCGGTCAAGTCGGTGCGTGCCTTTTTTCGGCTGAACGAACTGGCTTTGCTGGAGTTGCACGGCTGAGCTTCCGCTTAGATCTGCGCTAGGGGTGCTGTCGCGGCCGCTCATGGCCGGTCCTCGTCATCGGGAGCGCCGCCGCCGAGGCTGTCGCTGAGCTTTTTGAGGGCGGCGCGGGTGATCTTGTCGGAGACCTTGGTGTAGACCTCCATCGTCATGGTGATCTTGGCGTGCCTCAGGATGCGCATCGCGACCCTCGGATGCACTTCAAGCTCGGCCAAGATTGAGGCGCAGGTGTGCCGGGTGTCATGCACGCGGATTCGCGGGACACCGGCCTTGGCGCAGCGGGCGTCGAAGCTGCGGTTGAAGTTCCGCGGCTCGATCGGGGTGCCCCACCGGGTGGTGAACACCAGGTCGCTTGGCTGCCAGCGGCCGCCCGCCAGCTCACAGGCCGCGTTCTGATCGGCGCGGCGATGCTTGAGCGCCGCAGCGCAGATGTCAGGCAGCGGCACAGTGTCGTCGGCGTCGGACTCTTCGGTTTTGGTCCGCCGCTTGTGGATCAACTGCTTGCCGACGCGCTGGAGCTGCCAGCTCACGTCAAGTTCCGCGCGGTCCCAGTCGATGCTTGCCCAGGTGAGTCCGAGAACTTCGCCCTTCCGCAGCGCGTTGACCAGGACGAGGACGTAAGCGGCGTACAGCGAGTCCTTGTCGTCGCGAGCCGAGGTCAGGAACTGGCTAGCTTCCTCGACGCTCCAGGCCGAGCCCTTGCTGTGTCGCCGTGCTCGCGCTTGCTTCGGTACCTTGACCAGCCCGGCGACGTTTCTGGCGATGAGCTCGTCCGAGGCGATCGCGTGGTTGAGCGCCGTACGAAGGGTATTGCGGGCAGCCTGGATGGTACGTCGGCCCGCGCCCTGATGGCAGCACGCTCCGATAGCGCAGCAGCGGCGGCGTTTCTCTGGACGGGCCGCGTCCTTGCCCTGGAGGCAGCACTGGCAGATGTCTGCCAATTTGTTGAGCCAGGCCTGCACGTCGCGGGTCTGCAGCCGGTCGAGGCGCTTGGAACCGAGGGCCGGGATGATGTACAAGCGCGCCATCGTCTCGTAGTAGGCGTATGTCGCCGGCTCCAGGTTCGGCTTGACCACTTCGGCCAGCCATCGGGTCAGGTACTGGCCCAGAGTTGGCGTGGTGGTCGGGACCGGCGCGGCATCTGCCTGTGTCTGGAGCTTGATCCACTTGTCGTGGACGATCTCGCGGGTCTTGCCGTACACGTACTTGCGGGCGCGTTCGCCGTCTGGGGTGGTGACCCAGACATAGGCGGCGTAGCCATTGCGGTACGGGAAGATCGATCCTTCGCGGTTCGCGCGCCCGCGTCCACGGCGTGCACGCGGACGCCGTTGCGCATTGTCAGGGTCACGTCGGTGGTCGGCCGTACGGTCGCCGGCGGCGGTCACCGGTCGGCCTCGGTTTCGGATTCGAGCAGCGCAACGTACTCGTCGATCGCGTCCGCCGGGATCAGCCTGGTGGTGCCTTCTTTGACGCTGCGCAGCCGTCCGACGCGGAGCTGCTTATAGATAACACTGCGGCTCAGGCTGAGCAGCCGCATTGCCTCGGGCACTCGGTAAAGCGCTTTCTTGGGTATTTCGCTGGTGCTGACGTCGGCAGCGCGCTTGGTGGTGCTGACAGTGCCCGGATTGCCGTGCCGGGCATGAGCAGTTAAGGCCATGATGGGAGTGCCTCCTTACGAGGGGTTGCAGTCCCGGTGGGTGTGCTTGGCGGCGTGTTCGCCGGGGCTGCGCTGATTAGCTGAGCTGGACCAAGGTCAGGGTCGTGTGCTGGTGTCCGTGCGTGTGCGCTGGAGTCCATGGCGACCCAGATACAAGCTAGCACACTATGTTCAACATGGTGCATATAGCTAGTCGGAGGTTGGCGCGGAACAGGCGTGTGCACGGATGGGTCCACGAACCGATTGAGCTTGTGGAGGATGGTCTGGTGACCGATCACGTCGGGCGGCCGGCGTACCAGCAGGTCGCCGATGAGCTGAGGCAGAAGATCGCGGGCGGAGAGCTCACAGTCGGCTCGGTAATACCTTCCACCGCGCAGCTGACGAAGACGTACGGAGTGTCGAGCACCGTCGTCCGCGCGGCGGTAGCACAGCTCCGGGCCGATGGCCTGCTGCTGGGCCAGCCGGGTAAAGGAGTCTTCGTACGTTCCACGCCGGAGGCGGTCGCGAAGCGGACGACGAGCATCGATGATCTCGCCGGGCAGATCGCCGAGCTGCGCGAACTGTGCGGTGCCGAGTCTGCTCGACGTGAGGAGCTTGAGGCTGAGGTCCTCCAGTTGCGTCAGCAGATCGACGCGCTGCGGGCGCAATTTACCGAGCTGGCCGCTCAGACTGGCAAGGCAGCGGATTGACCTGGCCTGCAGATACTCGCTCACACATGCAGGCTCTGGCATGGATCTAGATGGACAACAGGGTGATAAACGATCACACCCTGTTCACTCCATTGTTAGGACGCCTCAGAGCCTCAGGCAGATCGTCAACGCACTGGTTTCGCGGACTCAGAGTTCGGCTTCGGCTTCCAGCGCTGGTATAGGTCTGGCGACGACTTGGCGCGTCGCGCCGGGTTCGGCAGCACGTACAAGTGCGGTGGTAGCAGGTGACTCGGCCGGAGCACACTGGGCAATGCGCATGCTCCCTGCGTTGGCCTCACGTCCGGACTCAATGATGAGTTCTTCGCCTGCCAGGTCGATAGCGGAAGCCCGTGCGAGAATCGCGGGATCGGTGACGCCGAGGTCGGAGAGAATGCGTTCGAAGTGGCCGGGCAGTTCAGTGATCCGGGCGGAGGCGCGTTCAACGTCGGCAGGACGAGGGTCGATGATGGCACCGTCGACGCCGAGCCCGGCCCTGCTCGCCCGCGCCGCCGCACGCGCTGCGGTGAGAGTGGTGCTTGGCGCGCGGACCGCTTGAGCCACGGCCGACAAAGCTGCCGTCGTTCGGGCGCTAGCCTGGCCAGCTTGGCGGTATGCGTCTAGTACGAGGCTTACCCGCCCCGTGGGTGTTCGGCCGAATGGATGCGGGATATCCACGTCGTCGGAAAGGCTGCGGGTGGGCGAGTGGAGCCGTCCGGCCTGTGCTGCAAGGCTGACTTGCTGGTGATCGGCGGCGGCCAGTTGGACAAGGGCATCGCAGGCCTGATGAGCGGCTGCCACGACACCAGGAAGGTCGCTAGGCGTCGGAGCCAGAGACTCGAGTGGGCGTGCGGGCTGGGTTGGCCCCTTGGCCAGTGTCCAGGTGGCGTCGGCGAAGGCGAGACGCCCGGTCCACAGCGCCAGGTTCGCCGTCTCAGCGGCGACCGGTGAGGTGACGCCTCGGGTCTCGGTGGTGAGTTGGTTCCACATCGTGGCGGCACGCAGCCACGCGTCGCGGGCACGCTCGGCGGCAGCGGCGGACTGGAACAGGCCTGCGCTGACAGCTGCGGACCCTTGCTGGGCCGCGCGTGCGCCCAGTATGCGCAAGACGATCGAGCAGTGGTGACTGACTGCGGTGGCGGATGCCGCGGTTTCTCTCAGCGAGTCGCCTGTCAGAAGCGGCGACCACAATGCGTCCGGCACGACGACCCGGGCGATATGGCGCGCCCGTTCCGCGGTCTCAGTGGTACCTCGGCACAGGTCGGCGACGGACTCCCAGCCGACCGGAAGTCGGTGCGCGGGTATTACGTTCGCGCGGATCGCGTGCAATAGCCCGACGTCCGCAGAGGAGACTGGCTGGCGCCGCTGGGCGCGATGAACTGCCACGTCGACCTTGAGCAGAGCCCGACTGGCTGCTTCAAGGCGGCGCTGGGCGACTAGCGTCTCGATCGAGTCGCTGATCCGGTGCTCGCGCGGCGGCTTGACCTCGGCTGCCTTGAGTCCGCCAGTCGCGGAGATCTGTGCCCACTGCGCGAACTCAAGCATGAGCGCTCCGGTGACCGGTACGGACACGATCACCGGCGCCCACTCGGAACGGTAGACCCTGATTCCGTCCAGGTCGGCGGATAAGTGTGTATGCAGCAGGTCCCGCCCAGCCGTCATGAACGATATGGCCGCGTCGAATCCCTGGCCGGCCGCACTGGCTGATGGCCTCATGTTCGATCCGAAGACTCGCCCGCCGTCGGGTGCCAGCAGAGCCGAGGCTTCCTTCAGTGCCCTGGCCGCTTCGACGGCGGCTCGCGCCCACGGTGTCAGCACTTCGTGCTGGTCAGGACGAACCCGAGCAGTCGACGCCGTGATGTCGGCGACGTACCGGCTGATCACAGTGATGACGCGGCTCATTCCGCGCCTGATATCCGCGGCCTGCGTTACCCGCCCAGCACCGGACCGGCTCGTGGCCACCGGATCAGTCAGGCTCACTGCCCGCGCCAGGTGGTTGCTGGCGGCGGCCGCGAAGTCGCCGAAGGTGGCCGTGCCGGTCACTGACCTGCGGCTCCAGCCATCAAGCTGACGAGCCGCCTGGCCTGTCGCGCCCCATCGATGCATGCCCGGCGGTCTCCGGGGCTGACCGCCTGCGCAGCGGCGCCAGTCAACCGCAAGTCCAGCAGGCGGCCGAGTCCGGCGAGCGCGGTCGCGGCCTCCAGCGCGCTACCGCAGCCGGGCCGGTCGGCGATCGGCCCGCGGGATGCGCTGGGCGGCAGCGAAGGGGCGAAGAGTACGGCGTCGCGGCCGTTGGCGGCGAACGCCGCGCTCATCACGAACGTCGTGAACGCGCCGCCGGCCGGATCTTGCTGGGCTTCGATCACTGGCAGCATGTCATCGAAGGCGTCGAAGGCGGCCTCAAGGATGGCAGGCAAGTCATCGGCACGTTCGAGCCGGACGGATGCGGCAGCAACTCGATCCATGTGAGCGACCTCCTGAAAAGGAGTGGGAAGGCGAGCATGGCGACGGTCGGCGCTTCCGATCAACTCGCTCGCTCGATCTGTGGATAACCAGGGTGAAAGATTCGCGGGGCGATGATGCCGAAACCAGAGGCCGGTCATCTCGCCCGGCGATGAAGGGCGGAATGACCGGCTTAGAGTCGTTTCTTGGTCATTGTGCGGCGGTCGTCAGTTGCCGAAATGGTTGTGCGCTGGTCACGCCGCTTGTCCCGTTGTCGCGTGGGAGGCTGGGCCGTGCCAGCCGAGGAGACGGCGGGTTGCCGCCGCGCCCCGCGTGGGGGCCTTGTCATACAGCGAGTTCTTCCTTTCTTCGCGGCTGATGCTCACGCATACCAGGGTCACGATTCCGGCGATCATGCCGGTGACGAACACGGCGACGAGGATCACGATGGTGATCATTTGCCTGCCTCCCGTCTCTGGCGCTTCCGCGCCGGTCAGCTTCAGCGACGGGCCCGTTGGGCTCAGTCGGTGGCGATGGTTCTCGCTCACATCTGCAGAGTCGGTGCTGGGCGGGCGGTGATACTAGACTGACCAGCGATCACATGCCATTCACTCCTTTTCCACCGCCTCGGAGGAACACCGGGTGGAGTTAGAGCTAGCTGACGTAGAACAGCATCCGGCTGTCGCAGCGTTCATCGCTGAATTGCGTCACTGGCGGGAAGTCAACGGCTGCTCGCAGAAGAAGCTGGCCGGGGTGGTCGGCTACACCCCGTCGTATGTCAGCAAGGTCGAGCGCGGCTCGGTACTGGCGAGCAAGGTCTTCGCGGAGTCGGCTGACCAGCATCTGCGTGCTGGGCGCGCGATCATCCGGCGCTGGAAAGAGATGCACGAAGCTCTCGTCGAGCTCTCCGAAGGCAGAACGTCACGTCCCGGGGCGGCAGAAGACTCGGAACCGCCGCCCGCGCCCGAATTGGTGATCGAGCACGAGCAGGCCGAGCTTGTGCTCCGCGACGGCATGTACCGGACCCACATCCGCCGCCAGTTGCGCAACACCGGCGATCAGCCGGTCACCCAGTATCTGATCCGGATCGTTGTCGACAGGTATCCGGGTGATCCCGAGCGGTCGAACCAGCTCTACCGCCATGACCCGTTGACGTGGGAAGAGATTTCGTTGTCGGCAACTAACGGCGACGAGCCGATGGCCTGGCGGGTCAAGCACGACAGGGACGCGGCCAAAGAAGTCTGGCTGCTGTTCGAGAATGCGGATGGCCGGTTTCCCTTGTATCCGGGCGAGACGACCTGGATCAGCTACCAGTACTCGGTCAGCGCACACAAATGGGGACCATGGTGGTCGCGTGCGATCCGGTTGCCAACTCGGCGGCTGAGTATGGCGCTCGTGTTGCCGGCGCGGCTGCAGCCATTGGTGTGGGGAATCGAGACATCCATGACAGCCGAGGCATCGCCTTTCC
>JGI12270J11330_10000756_pt1 | contig 24563 bp, 22 predicted proteins | sample PeaSoiMetSII2010_FD_11330 | JGI IMG/M metagenome (IMG submission 11330)
ACAGGATGCGATGCGTTTCCAGAAACCTCTGCATGTCCTTTATGAGCTTCGGCTTACTCACTGGAAACTCTGTGTCGTGATCGCCGAGAATCTCAAGAAGCCGTCTGGGCCCGCTCGCGCGTCTAAAAAAGCGCCTCGCCATGTGAGAACGCTCTGATCTCATCGTCGCGACTGTGGCGCGCGAGTGTTGGCGCGCGCACGTGCGCCACGGTCGGGTACTGAATGCGCGCCAGCAGGCGCACCGGCAGATACCAGTATAAGTTGCTAGCGAGATTGAGCACTGAGGTAAACGTCGAGGCGAGGATCATCGCCCCGGGGAGCCACGTCTTTCGCGAGGTGCGCTGCAATCGGACCGCCGAGAGACTCGCCAATGATCACAATGCTCTTGGGCAAAAGTCCCTTTGTGTTCGTCAGGTAGTCGCATGCGGCCTGAGCATCGAGGTAGGTGCCCTGCTCATTCGGTGTACCATTGCTTCGTCCATAGCCGCGGTGGTCGAACAGGAGCACTGCGAGCGCTGCGAGTCTCATCGCGCGGAAGATCTCGAGCCGATCCAGGCGGTGCGAAATATTGCCGGCGTTGCGGTGACAGAGGAGTACGGCTGGAGCGCCCGATCGTGCCGGCACGTACCAGCCCGTGCAACTCGGCGCGATCGGCCATCGTCATCCGGACCTCTTCGAACCCGAGACCGATCTCGGTCGGGATCGCCGTCAGCATGCGTCCCGGCACGTTTGGAAAGTAGATGCGTCGCGACTGGAAGATGTGGAGGTGGACGTGGCGATCAACAGAAGATAAACGGCGACGCCTGTGAGCGGGATCAGCAGTCACGTCGGTACGATGTTGTCCCACATGATTGCACCTTCCGCGTACCTTCATCACTGACGCGATGCTTTTCCCTACGATTTCTTTGGATAGTCGAGCACCACTTTTGCGGGCTTGGCGTTGCCGACGTCTGACCATGACTTCGCACTGAACGTGAACTCGGCGACGGCACACGTCGGCATGTGAGTAATCTCGCTTGAAAGGCGATGCGCCAACTCGGTCAACTCGGGGTTATGGCCAAAAAGCATCACGCGCTTCAGCTTGTCGCCGAGCTTGTGAATGACGCTGAGCAGGTCATCCACCGCGGCGGCATACAGCCGGTCATCCACGACGATATCCTTGACGCGGTAATCAAGCTTCTTGGCGATGATTTCCGCGGTCGTGAGCGCGCGCCTCGCCGGACTCGACAGGATCAAGTCTGGCTTTACATCGCGCTTCGCTAATCGCGTACCCATCTTCGGCGCGTCGCGCTTGCCATGAGCGTCCAATGGCCGGTCCTTGTCGGGTAACGCGGGGTCATCCCGGCTCGACTTCGCGTGGCGAATGAGAAATAGCGTTTTCATGCAAAATCCCGTACGGCCGGCGCAACTCTTGTATCTGACGGACGCGGCCTACAACCTGGGGCGCATCAGTCGATTGTCTATGCCTACAGGATAAGTGGCTTCGGAGCATGGCTATGAGGAAATCTGCACACAATGTTCGAACAAATGCCTGCCAATCTATGCCGCGTGAAGACGTGGCGTCGCGCAATAGCGCAAAGCCTGCTACCGATCTGGGAATTTTGTTTGTGCCAAATGTGTACCACTAACCGGAGATTTCCCTTGGGTCTACTTGGCTCAAGCTGAACCCACTTGTGTGCTAACCTATTGAAGATTAATGGAATGATGTCACGTAGAAGGCGGTTTACGTTGGGTTCGGGACGTAGGAGTCGCAGGTTCAAACCCTGTTACCCTTCAGTCAGGAAGGGCACACGAAGGCCCGCTTCGGCTCGCTGCGAAGCGGCAACAGACGTGCCTCCAGAACTGCCCCCGCGCAATATTGCGCACAACGTACCAGCGCGGCTCTGAAGTCAGCTCCAGCGGGTCAAAGAGTGATCGGCGAGCCATGGATGAACCGTGGTGACTGGTCCGTCGGGCGTCCATTCAGGAGTCTGCAGCGCATCAAGCTGCATGAAACTCGCGCGCTCGCAACAGAGCTTAAAGAGACTCGCTTGTTCGCTAGCTCCAGCGCAGCCGAACGATGGCGGCTGTGCTCGCGCCCGTCGCTCATGTGGACTTATGGCAAATCCGAGGCTCCGCCGGGCATCTAACTAAAGCGTGCGATTGTGAACTGCGCACGCGATGGATCGCACAATTCCCTCACAAGGGACTCGATGCAGAACTAGCCAGAACGCACACTGTTCGTCCATTTAACGAAAGCCCGAGGAATTATGAATGCGATACGACGGTGTTGGCATTTGATATTCCCGGCACTATGTTCATCACTTCGAGCGATCGATCACCGCCGAAGAGCGCTGGCTGGACATTTCAGCTTTGGAATCGCCTCGCGCCTCGTCGCCGCCTTTATTGGCGTTGGCGCATTAGTACTGGCAGCCAACTTCATCGTCGAACAAGGCGTCTCAATAGAAAAGACGACGCAGATAACCCGCATCGCGCCGCCACCAGCCATTGCCGCAGCGCAGGCTGTCGTCGAGCCGCCACCTGCGGTCATCATTGAGCGGCGTGTAGTGCCCTCTGAACCGCTGATGTTAGCCCTCGATCGCTTTGGGCGTGCCGTGCAGGACCGCATCGGAACCAATACGAAGCAGACTGAGGCGGAATATCAACAGTCAATGTCAGACCTGGACGGTGCCTCGCGCGCTTTCATTGCTCAAGCCGTCTCGCTTTCGGGGCAGTCTTTGCTGACGCTCACTTCCAGCATCAACGCCTACAAGGAGCATAGCCGCGATCTTGTGCTGATGGCTGACAACCGTCAGGCCGTGATGAGCCAATATTCGACGCTCTTTGAGGATCTGTACGCGCGCGTCAATGACTCGGTGAGAAGCGCCTGGAAGATATTCGGCAGAGTCGTCGCGCGACAGTCGCTGCTACAGTTGAGCGCCGATTTCGATGGGCTTCGGCGCGGTTCCACCGCCCTGGCCTCAGCGGATAGTGTGGAAGCACCCGAGATGGCGCGGTTGTTGAAGACTGAAAAGGCGGTCGTAGAGAATCTTGCGACCAATGAAAGCGGCTTTAAGCGGTCAGAGGGCGATCAATGGTATACCGCAATGCACGACGATGTCGCGCGGCTGATTGCTCTGCGCGGATCGCTACTGCAGCTAAACAATCAGCTGCACGTCCGGTCGCATGACTTTGCTGAAGAGGCGGCGAGCGTTGCGACCCTCGTTCCAAGCAAACTCGAGGCGCCCCCCGTCGCCGTCGCTCTCAAAAGCAGGAGCAATAGCAATGAGATTGGTACAAATCCCGCACTAAACCCTCCGTCGTCAGCCGTGCCGACCGCTGCAGTTCCTGCTCCTGCCGTCGTAGAGACGCGATCCGTCACAACACACGATCCAAAGGATCACGAGAAGCGCGTTTTAATAGCGTGGATCAGTGTTGGTGTCTTCATGCTTCTGATCTCTATCGCTCTCGGAACTGTGCTCAGTATTGTCGGTCCGGTACGCCGCCTGCGTGATGCGACTACGCGGCTGGCAAAAGGGGACACCGCGGTGCGCGTCCTGCGCGGCGGCATTAAGGAGCTTGATACGCTCGCTGTCGCATTCAACGCCATGGCTGATGAACTCTCAACAGCCAAGGCCGCCGCTCGCGAGTACCAACAGGGTCTCGAGGCCAAAGTGGCGGAGCGCACGCGCCAATTGCAAGAACTGGCAGAGCACGACCCATTAACCGGCTTACCGAATCGGCGGGAGCTTTTTCTCCTGCTTAACGCTGCCATAGAGCGTGCGCGAAGCGCGAGTTACCTTGTGGGAGTGCTCTTCCTGGATATCGACAACTTTAAATATCTTAATGACAGCATGGGGCACGCGTTCGGCGATCGCGTGCTAGTGAGTCTGGGACAGCGTCTGCAAGAGGTTACTCGAGCCTTCGGTTTTGCAGCGAGACTCGGCGGCGATGAATTTACTGTTGTCTTCGAGCGTGCGGCGAGCATGGAGGACATCGGGTTGGCCGGACTAAGTGTAGTGCAAGCGTTTCAGAAGCCATTATCCGTTGACGGCCGCGACCTCATCGTCAGCGTCAGCGTGGGGGCGAGCATTTACCCTGACCATGAGCAGGACGCTGAAGCGCTATTGAAGGCAGCCGATGCCGCGCTCTTTCGTGCCAAAGCCTTGGGACGCAGTCAGTTATCTGTGTTCACTCCTGAGCTGCTCGAAGCTGCGGCAGCGAAATTCACGACGGAACAAGGTCTACGCCGCGCCATTGAACGAGGAGAATTTGAGCTCGTATTCCAACCGGAAGTGAATGCCGAGACCCTCGAGACCGCCCTGGTGGAAGCATTGATTCGCTGGCGGATGCCGGACGGCGGCCTTGCCACTCCCGATCAGTTTCTCGCAATTGCCGAGGAATCCGGCCTGATCATTGAAATCAGCGACTGGGTACTTCGATCGGCGATTGAAGCCGCGTCCCATTGGCATCACGGCGCTTGGCCCGAGGCGCGCGTCGCCGTCAATGTGTCGCCGCGTGCATTGCTCGATAACCGCTTCGTCGGGCGTCTATGCGGGCTGTTACAGGAGCACCGCCTGCCGGCGCGTTGTATCGAGATTGAGTTGACAGAATCCGTTTTACAAACCGGGGCGGCTACCATTGACGCCCTGAAATGTCTGCGTGCCCGCGGCGTGGCGATCGCCCTGGACGACTTCGGTACGGGTTATTCCTCGCTTGCCTCCTTGGAGCAACTTCCGCTTACCCGCATCAAGCTGGATCGTAGTTTGATCGCCGGGATCGATACCAGCCCACGCTCGGCGGCGATCGCGCGCGCCATCATTGGCATGTGTCAAGGCTTAGGTCTTGAGATCACCGCCGAAGGCGTCGAGCGGCCCGAGCAGCTCGCGCTGCTACTGGGTCACCCTGGGATGTACCTACAAGGCTACTTGCTCGCGCATCCCGTGTCCCGCGACGACGTGTTGGCCGCCATAGTCAATGTCGCCACGCGTTCGCAGGAGCTTTTGCTGCGATCGCAAATCACGGGATCTCCAAACGTGGCCGGGTTGTCGCCGGTCTCGTTGCTCAGCTTGCCAGAAACCGCCTAGGCCGAGACCACCGCCTTAGCATTGGCGGAGACTCGACCCTGGGGTCGGCTCTGAGCCGCCCCGTAGATTTATTGCCGGAGATTACCTCCTAAAGTCCTGGGTCTGAGATTGGTCCTGTTTTGGGTCCGTTTGAAGCAAGAGAGAAGCAGCTTTTTCGTCCTGAGCTTCTGACCTCTTCAGGAACTGCCTGGGGGAGTTCCAGCCTTCACGCAGACCCGTACCGGGACTGCAGGAACAGCGCAAATCGCTTCACCCCGACCAGGTCAGATCGTTTCCCTCTATGTCTTAGACCAACACCTCGGTCGGGAGGTTGCCTGGACCAAGGCAAAGCGCCCGCGGATCCGGGAGCCCAGCCGAACGGCTGCTACAGAATGCGGTTTGTCAAAGCCGCGGTTGATCGATGGTGCGTGACCTTGGAAGGACGGTAGAACTTCGGACACCATGGCCGCTCACTGCATGAACCAGCCATGGCTGACGACCAGCGACTGCCCCGTCAGGGCATTGGAATCGAACGAGGCGAAAAAGAGCGCTGCTTCGGCCACGTCCTGGGCCGTTGTGAATTCGCCGTCGACGGTTTCCTTGAGCATGACCTCGCGGATGACTGCCGCCTCCGATATACCAAGCGTCTTCGCCTGCTCTGGGATCTGCTTGTCGACCAGCGGCGTGCGCACGAAACCTGGGCAGATGACGTTTGCCCGCACGCCGTGCTTCGCACCTTCCTTGGCGACGACTTTGGCAAGACCAATGAGGCCGTGTTTGGCGGTGACATAGGGTGCCTTGAGTAGCGAGGCTTCCTTCGAATGCACCGAGCCCATGTAGATGATGCTGCCGCCGCCCTGCTTGTACATCTGCCGCAAGGCCGCGCGCGTAGTCAGGAAGGCGCCGTCCAAGTGAATCGCGAGCAGACGTTTCCAGTCGGCAAACGCGAACTCCTCGAGCGGCGCGACGATCTGAATGCCGGCGTTGCTCACCAGAACGTCAATTCGTCCGAAAGCCTCCACCACGCTGGCCATGGCGGAATCGACCTGCACTTCGCTGGTCACGTCCATGACCACGGCGATCGCCCGCCCGCCCTCGCGATTGAGTTCCGCAGCGGCCAGATGGGCGCCCGCGGAGTCGAGATCGGCGATGGCAAGCATGGCGCCAGCGCGGGCGAAAGTGCGCGCGATCTCCTTGCCGATACCGCTTGCCGCACCGGTAACGACGGCGACCTTGTCCTTGAGGCGCATTTCCTTGATCTCCCTGCAGCACTGCCCGCTCGTCGGTCGGGCGCAAACTATGATGCCCCGCGGGCCGCCGCTTGCACATCCCGCCCGTGTCGTGCGAGGAAGGCATCGATTGCCGCCAGACACTCGGGCTCATTGAGCAAGGGCGTATGTCCGCGGTTCGCGACTGTAATGTGCTGCAGATCCGGCTTCTCGCGCGCCATGCGCGCCACCGTCGCGGCGCTCAGCAGATCGGACAGGGCCCCGCGTATCACCAGCATGGGCACGCCTTTGATCTGTGCATAGAGCGGCCACAGGTCAGTCGGGGCCTTGGGGGAATTCTTGAATGCATCGCTGATTCTCGGATCCATGTCTGGGACGGGGACACCGGTCGCATTCTCCCGGTAGCCGCGGTGCGCAAAGTCGAGCCAGTCCGCATCGGTCAGCCCGGGCAGTGCGAGGCCATAGACGCTCTTGGCCTGCGCGGCCGCTTCAGTCCAGGAGGACACCGGCGGCAGCTTGCCCGCGTACCCGGCGATGCGGCGCAATCCGACCGGATCGATCTCCGGACCGGCATCGTTGAGCACAACGCCGGCAATTCGGTCCGGCTTCGTCGCCGCCATCGCCATTCCCATCAGCGCGCCGAGCGAGGTGCCCACCACCACCACGCGGCTCACCCTACGCGAATCGAGCAGCGTCCACGCATCCGCTACGTAGGTCAATAGGTGATAGCGGGTCGGATCCTTATCCCAGGCCGATCGGCCGCGGCCGCGCAGGTCCGCGGTGAGCACTTCGTGCTGTTCGCTCAGGTGCGCGGCGAGCGCGACGAAATCGCGGCTATTGCGCGTCAGACCCGGCAGACACAGCACCGGTAAGCCTCCCGGCCGCCGTGCGGCATACAGCCCGCAGTACAGGCGCAGACCATCGGTACTGTTGTTGAAGTAATCGGTGGGAATGACATTCACGATGGTTCTCCAGCGTCGTCCTTGAGCGATGAGAATTTCTGCCGAAGCTCGCGCTTGAGCACCTTGCCGTTGGGGTTTCGAGGCAAGCTCTCGTCCCATACCACGCCACTGATACGCTGCTGCTTGCCGACTCGAGCGTTGGTCCACTCGACCAGTTCGGCCGCAGTCAACACGCGCCCGGCGTGCAGGACCGCGACGGCCAGCGGGGTCTCGCCCCAGCGCCGTGAGCAGCGCATCCGCAAGCTCCGTGCCGACCAGCAGACTCACGAACTCCTCGCCGGCGAAGCGCGCGAGTTCCTCGGCGAATCGCTCGCCCCCACGGCAACTCTCATCCGGCGAGGCGCTTGCGGATCGACAATAGCTCGCGCCGGCGCTGTGCGCTCGATTTTGGATAAGCCATCTTAAGACCCTCGAGCACATCGAGCACAATCTGGGAAACAATCAGTCGGGAGTTCATCTTGTCGTCGGCGGGAACGACATACCAGGGCGCGTAATCGGTGCTGGTGGCACTGAGGCATTGCTCATAGGCTTTGATGTATTGCCTCCAGAATGCCCGCTCCGCGAAGTCGGCGAGGCTGAATTTCCAGTTCTTTTCCGGGTCGTCGATACGCTCGAGGAAGCGCTTGCGCTGCTCCTCCTTGGACAGGTGGAGGTAGAATTTGACGATGCGGGTTCCGTTCTCGTACAGATGCCTCTCCAATCCGGCAATAGAACGATAGCGATCGTGCCAGACCGCTTTCTCGCTCGCCGGAGCATCCGGCAATCCTTCGCTGCGCAGAATTTCGGGATGGACGCGGACAATCAGCACCTCCTCGTAATACGAACGATTGAAAATGCCGATCCTCCCGCGTTCCGGCAGAGCCTGCGTGGTGCGCCAGAGAAAATCGTGCTGCAACTCCGCGGGGCTCGGATGTTTGAAGCTGTATACCTGGCAACCTTGCGGGTTGACCCCCGACATCACATGCCTGATAGCGCCATCCTTTCCAGCTGCATCCATCGCCTGGAAGATCAGCAGGATGGCATGACTGTTGGACGCGTACAAAAGCTCCTGCCGCGAGCTTAGCTGCACAACGTGCTGTTCGAGGAGTTTTAGATAGTGCTGCTCCGACTTGTAAGCGGGCGCCACGTTCGTCGGCCACTTGCGCAGCCTGACCTCGTCTCCTTCGCGCACGCGAAAATCCTGTGGATTGATTTTCATTGTGATCCTCTGGGCGCTGCCGGGGAACTCAATCTTCCGATATCTCTCGTTCCGCCACCACCGACCTAAGGCACCAGCACGGCAGCGCCATCGAATCGCCCGGCGCGCAGATCGACGAGCGCCTGATTGGCCTGCTGCAGCCGATAGCGTGTGGTCTGGGTAACGATTCCAATCTCCGGCGCCAGGCGCAGGAAGTCGAGGCCGTCCTGCCGTGTGAGATTGGCGACCGACACGAGCTGCCGCTCCTCCCACAGCAGTCGATAGGGGAAGGCCGGAATGTCACTCATATGGATGCCGGCACAGACCACGCGACCACCCTTGCGCACCGCCTTCAGCGCCAGCGGGATAAGATCACCCAGGGTTGCGTAGATGATCGCGGCGTCGAGCGGCTCGGGCGGCATCTCCTCGGATCCGCCGGCCCATGTGGCGCCAAGGCTTCGGGCGAACGCCTGTGTGGCAGCATCGCCCGGGCGCGTGAAGGCGAATACCGATCGGCCCTGCCATCGTGCGGCCTGTGCCACGATATGAGCCGCGGCGCCGAACCCGTATAGTCCCAGCCTTTTACCGTCACCGGCGATCACGAGTGATCGCCAGCCGATCAGGCCGGCGCAAAGCAAAGGCGCGAGCGCCACATCGCCGCCGCTCTCACCGAGCGGAAACGCATAGCGCGCATCGGCAATCGTCGCGGTGGCGAAACCGCCGTCGCGCGTATAGCCGGTAAAGAGCGGGCTGTCGCAGAGATTTTCCTGGCCGCCGATACAATACGGGCACACCCCGCAGGTATGACCCAACCAGGGAATACCGACGCGCTGGCCAATGCGCAGTCCGTCCACGCCTGGCCCGATGGCATCGATCCGACCGACGATTTCATGACCGGGAATGATCGGCAACTTCGGATTGGGCAGCTCGCCATCGACGACGTGCAAGTCCGTCCGGCAAACGCCGCAGGCGGCCACCCGAACGCGGATCTCACCGGGTCCGGGCGACCGATCCGGAAGCTCCGACCATTCCAGAGGGCCGCCCAGCTCCTTCAGCACCATCGCGTGCATCGCACTCTCCAATCGGGTGGATCCCAGGTGCCCCTACCGCATCGAGTCCCCGGTTGACCTGCGTACGCCAGCGTTACAGACCGCTTGGGGCTCGATGCCCATGCGGTAGTCCCGGCGAGGAGATAGAGTTGCTTGAAACCATCGCAATACTGCTGTTGATTGTCTGGTCGCCGGGGATGGTGTCTTCGCACACCTTCGGCGGCTTGATCCATATTCTTCTGGTGGTCGCAGTCGTCGTGGTGTTGGTGCGCGTGATCCGCGGCCGCCATCCGCCGTGATCGCCGCCGCCAATGATCGCTCGGGCCAGTTCTGCCGGACTATCGGCCACGCGAATGCGTCGGCAACGACGGCATGGATCGCGACGGCGATGCTGGTCGATAGGCGCGATGTGGTGCCGCATGGGAATCCGCTCGCCCCTGGTCGCCCCCGCGTCGCGGCGGCCCGACACCGTAGCCGGGTCCCCATCCGCCGTAGTCGTAGCCACCAGGCTCATAGAGGTCCACAGCGTATCCGACGCCGACTCCGCCACCATATCCGCCACCATATCCGCCGCCAGCCACGCAACCAGCAACAGCCGCGAATAGCACCACGATCAGTCCGCGCATCGACCGGCGGCTCACCAGGATTTTCATTTCGCGCTCTCCTTGCTGTCGGTGTCGGTCCACTCCAGCAATCCGAACGGCGCGCCCGCCGGATCGGCCACCACTGCGGTCAGGCCACCGTGCCGATCGGGGAACGGCTTCACGAGCACGCGACCTCCAAGCGCCTCCACCCTGGTGGCCGTGTCGGTGGCACTGTTGACGCGCACGAAATTGAGCCAGTGCGGATGCCGCTTGGCGACGTCGGCAGGCAGCGTATTCAGGCTGGCTCGCGCGTAATCATCAGTGGACAGCAGGATGTGCGTCGAGCCGTCGTTGCTCGGAATCTCGAAGACTTCGTAGCCGAACACATTCTGATAGAACGCGGCGTCCGTGTCCGGATCACGCGTGATAACCGAGCTCCAGATCCACTCGCCGGGAGCCGCCAGTACGTCCTGCGGGTCGCCGCTGAACGATTGCATAACCGCGAATACCGCACCCTGCGGATCGGCGAACACAGCCTGCCGGCCGCGGTCAGGGTAACTACGTGGTGGCGAGAGCACCTTGCCGCCCTGGGCCAGGATGTGTCGCTCAGCTGCAGCGACATCCCGCACCGAAATAAAGGTGAGCCATGCCGGCTGCCGCCGCTCGCCGGGCGGCATGGCGCGCTGAAACATCCCGCCGGCGGGCCTGCCGTCAAGCAGCGCCACCGAATAATCGCCGCTCTCGGTGTGAATGTCGTTGAAGGTCCAGCCGAACAGCTCACCGTAGAAGCGTTTGGCGCCGGCGACATCGGGAGTCACGAGGTCCGCCCAGATCACCTTGCCCTCATGGTGTTCACTGCTCGCGGGCTGGACCAGCGGCGGCAGCACAAACGTCGCCGCAGCAGCGGCGGTCGCCATCATCGCAATGCTCGCCAGCACGCCAAGGCTCCATCGCGTCAGGAATCCGCCATGACCGCGGTATCGGCTTGTCATCGATATGTCTCCTGCTCGCACCTCTGATTCCCGCCAAGTGTACGCTCGGTCGCAGGCGGTAAAAAGTCGCGTTCGCATCGTCGAGCGATTCGTTGATGTTTTTCTCTGCCCGCTGCATCGCTGCCAGGCGACTCGGCGCCCCACCGGTATCTTCACTCCGCGCTGCTTGGCCTCAGACCGCAGCGACGACCGGCTTTTCCGGATGCCAGCGCCAATTGCGAACCTCCGGCATGTCCTGGCCGTGTCGATCGATGTACTGCTTGTGCTCGACGAGTGAGTCAGCCATCCGCTGTTTCAGATAATCGCCCCTGGTACCCAACCGCGGCAGACGATCGATCACGTCCTGTACCAGATGAAACCGATCCAGATCGTTCTGTACCCTCATGTCAAAAGCGGTCGTAATCGTGCCCTCCTCTTTATAGCCCCTGACGTGCAGGTTTCGATTGGTGCGGCGATACGTCAATCGGTGGATCAGCCACGGGTAGCCGTGGAATGCGAAGATGATGTGCTTGTCCCTGGTGAACAGGGCATCGTAGTCGGCATCGCTCAGCCCGTGCGGATGCTCGCCCTTGGATTGAAGCTTCATCAGATCGACGACATTGACGACCCTGATCTTGAGCTCGGGCAGATTCTTTCGCAGGATGGAAACGGCCGCCAGTACCTCCAGCGTCGGTGTGTCGCCGCAGCAGGCCAGCACGACATCCGGCTCACTACCCTGGTCGTTACTGGCCCACGGCCAGATGCCGATCCCTTCGGTACAATGCACGACCGCGGCGTCCATCGTCAGCCATTGCGGCAGGGCGTGCTTTCCGGCGACCACCACATTGACGTAGTGCCGGCTGCGCAAGCAATGATCGAACACCGACAGCAGACAGTTGGCGTCGGGTGGCAGATACACGCGCACGATATCTGCCTTCTTGTTTATGACGTGATCGATGAAGCCCGGATCCTGGTGCGTGAAGCCGTTGTGATCCTGCTGCCAGACGTGAGAGGCCAGCAGATAGTTCAAGGATGCGATCTTTCGGCGCCACGGCAGCTGCGAGGTGACCTTCAGCCATTTGGCGTGCTGACTGAACATCGAGTCCACGATGCGGATGAAGGCCTCATAGCTGTTGAACAGACCATGGCGACCGGTGAGCAGATAGCCTTCGAGCCATCCCTCGCACTGATGCTCGCTCAATGCCGAGTCGAGCACGCGGCCATAGGGCGCGAGGAACTCATCGTCGCTTTCCTGTCGGGCCTGCCACTGCCGATCGGTCACCGCAAACACCGCGCCCAATAGATTGGACACGGTCTCGTCGGGGCCAAAAATCCGAAAATTGCGCCGTTCCTGATTGAGCCTCACGACATCGCGCAGGTATTTGCCCAACACCTGCGTATCCTGCGCTTCGACGCTGCCGGGCGCCGGCACCTGCAGGGCATGCTCATGGAAGTCCGGCATGCGCAAATCCCGCAGCAGCATGCCACCGTTGGCGTGAGGATTGGCGCCCATGCGGCGCTCGCCCTTGGGCGCCAGTGCCGCCAGTTCCGGCCGCAGACGGCCGTGCTCATCGAACAACTCCTCGGGCCGGTAGCTCTTCATCCAACTCTCGAGCTGCTCGACATGCTGCGGGTGGGCGGCATCGACCAGCAGCGGCACCTGATGCGACCGAAAGGTGCCTTCGATCTTCAGGCCGTCGACCATTTTGGGCCCCGTCCAGCCCTTGGGCGACCTGAGCACAATCATGGGCCAGCGCGGCCGCGTGGCATCATTGTTATTGCGAGCATTGATTTGGATACGCCGGATATCGGCCACGGCCCGGTCCATGGTCGCGGCCATTAGTTGATGCATTCGATGCGGTTCATCGCCCTCGACGAAATACGGCGTCCAGCCGCAGCCGCGCAGGAATTGCTCCAGTTCCTCGTGCTCGATCCGCGCCAGCACGGTCGGATTGCTGATCTTGTAGCCGTTGAGGTGCAGAATCGGCAACACCGCGCCGTCGGTGATCGGATTGAGAAACTTGTTGGAGTGCCATGCGGTCGCAAGTGGGCCGGTTTCGGCTTCGCCGTCGCCCACGATGCAGGCAACGATCAGGGCGGGATTGTCAAATGCGGCGCCGAAGGCATGGCTGAGCGAGTAGCCGAGCTCACCACCCTCGTGGATCGACCCGGGGGTCTCAGGCGCAACGTGACTGGAAATTCCACCGGGGAATGAGAACTGCTTGAACAGCTTTTTCAGGCCGGCCTCATCCGTGGTGATGTTCGGATACACCTCGCTGTAGGTGCCTTCGAGATAGGTATTGGCCACCAGCGCCGGACCGCCGTGACCGGGACCCGCGATGTAGATCATGTTGAGGTCGTTGTTGTTGATGACCCGGTTCAAGTGCAGGTAGATGAAGTTCTGACCTGGCGTGGTACCCCAATGTCCGACCACCAGCGGTTTGACGTGCGCCAACGTCAACGGCTCCCGAAGCAAGGGATTGTCGAAGAGGTAAATCTGGCCAGCCGACAGATAGTTGGCCGCGCGCCAATAGGCATTCATCCGCAACAGCAGCTCCTCCGGCAGCGGCTGTTGCGCTTGGAGCATATATTCATCGGCCATGGCAGTGTTCCTTGCACGTCCTCGCGGCAGGCGGAGCCTGCCGAGGACGTCTCGTTGGGAGATCTGGACCCGATAGCCCGGGATCGCGCTGCACAACAGCCGCTGCCGCAGAAGTTAGGCAGACCAGACGCCGATGGTCTGCAACCAGACACCCAGACAGAATCATCGCTGCCATAGAATGTGGCCGTCCTCGAGCGGGATGGCAACGCCGTCGAAGCACGGGATCAATCGCGGCGTATAGTCGGTCTGCGGGCGCGTCCCCGGTACCGTGCCGCTATACACATAGGCGCCGGTGACCCCCGCCGCTGGGCCCGCCCGCGTCATTGGATATACCGCGACGTCACCGTCGCCCGCCGCCTCGGCATAGAGTTCGACGCGAACGCTATCAGGCTCGAGTTCGGACAGAGCGACCTCGACCTCGAATACATATCCCTGCGCGGTCGTTTCGATCTTCACCTTGCCAAAGCGCAGCGTCTCCCAATACCGATTCAGTCGGCGCCGCCACTCGACGATCTGCTGGACCTTCCTGCCCTTGTCTGCAACCCGCTGGCGGTAGAGGCTGGACGCCGGCAGGTAATGCTGTTCAGTGTATTCGCGCACCGCCCGACTGCTGGAAAAGGTCGGCGTCAGGCGCGCCATGCTCTCCCGCATGCGGGCGATCCACGCGGTCGGAATGCCGGTCGCGTCGCGCGCATAGAACTCGGGGATCACGTCTCGCTCGAGCACATCGTAGAGCGCCGCGGCATCGGCGTCATCCCACGCCGGATCATCGCCATGATCCTGCCTGTCACCGATGGCCCAACCCACTTCAGGCCCGTAGGCTTCCGCCCACCAGCCGTCCAGTGTCGATAGATTCACCCCGCCGTTGACCAGAACCTTCATGCCACTCGTTCCGCAGGCTTCCCATGGACGCCGCGGCGTATTGAGCCAGACGTCGACGCCTTGCACCAATTGCTCGGTGAGCAGCAAATCGTAGTCGGCGAGGAAGATGGCGCGCTCACGCGCTTCGGATCGGCGGATGAATTGCGTCCACTGACGGATCAGATCTCGCCCACCCTCGTCGGCCGGATGAGCCTTACCGGCCAGAATCAACTGTACCGGGCGCTCAGGATGGTTCAACAAGCGCAACAGGCGCACCGGGTCGTGCAGCAGCAGATTCGGTCGCTTGTAGGTCGCGAATCGCCGTGCGAATCCGAGCGTCAAGACGTGCGGATCGAGCAGATGCCGCGCCGCTTCGACAGCCTCGGGCGAATCGCCGGAAGCCTCCAACTGCCGTGACAATCGGCCGCGCGCATAGCTGACCAACGACTCGCGGGTGCTATTGCGATAGCTCCACAGTTGCGCGTCGGTGACGTGGCGAATGTTCTCGGACTGGGACTGACTCTGCGCCCGCCAACGGTCTTTTCCACAAACGCCGGTCCACAGCGCATCGGACGCAGCTGAATCCCAGGACGGTGTGTGCACCCCGTTGGTGACGTATCGGACCGGCACCTCCCCCTCCGGCCAGCTGGGAAACAGAGAGCCAAAGATGCGGCGGCTGACTTCGCCATGCAGGCGGCTTACGCCATTGACCGCGCCGCTGCCGCGGATCGCCAGATACGCCATGTTGAAGCTCTCCGACCGATCCTGCGGGTTTCGACGGCCTAGGGCGAGCAAATCATCGATCGTGATGCCGAGCTTGCGCTGCGCGTGGCGGCCCAGATATTGATCGATGAGGCTCGGAGCGAATCGGTCAAAGCCGGCGGCGACGGCGGTGTGGGTGGTAAACAGGTTGCCCACGCGGGTCGCAGCCAGAGCGTCCTCGAAGGATTGTCCGGTCTGTGCCATCAGGGTCCTGGCACGTTCCAGCACGGCAAATGCGGCGTGTCCCTCGTTCAGATGACACACCTCCGGCTCCATGCCGAGGGCGGCGAGCAGGCGCCAGCCCCCAATTCCCAGCAGCAGCTCCTGTTGCAGCCGCATCTCCGTGCCGCCGCCATAGAGCTCGCCCGTAATGCCTCGCCAGGCCGGGAAGTTAGCGGCGTCGTTGCTGTCGAGAAGATACAGCTCGACTCTGCCGATCTGGACGTGCCAGGCGCGCAACCACACCGGGAAGCCCGGCAAATCGATCTCGATCCGCAGCCATTCACCATTGCGCCCGCGCAACGGGGTGATCGGCAATTGCCCCGGGTCGTTATAAGGGAACAGCGCCTGCTGAGCTCCATCCTTGTCAATCACCTGACGGAAGTAACCCTGCTGGTAGAGCAGTCCTACACCCACGACCGGCACCCCCAGATCGCTGGCCGCCTTGAGTTGATCTCCGGCGACATTTCCGAGTCCGCCGGAGTAGATCGGCAGCGCCTCGCTGAGCATGAATTCCATGCTGAAATAGGCGACGCGCGTCAACGGCGATTGCGGATAGCTGAGCTGAAACCATGCCGGGGCGTCGAGCTCCTGACGACGAGCGCGCACCAGCATCCCGACCTTGTCACGGAATTCCGCATTTGCCCACGCCTGCTTCAGCCGCTCGCGCGACACCGTCTGCAGCAAGACCCAGGGGTTATGCGTGTGCTCCCAGAGCTCGGAATCGAGCTGCTGCCACAATTCATCGGCCGCGTGATTCCACGACCAGCGCATGTCCAGCGTCAGCTCCGCCAGCGAATCGAAACCATCGATGTCCGTCGGCAGACGACTGAAGGTGATATCACCGAGGAGCGTCTGCTCGCTAGTCGGCATGGCTGATGGCATCAGGCGCTCGGCTCATCCCCATGCCTGCTCCGCTCATTGCGGCGCCGCCAGAGCCTCGCCTACGATAGCCTGCGCTTCCGCCAGCACGCGCTGCAGATGATCCGCTCCGCGGAAGCTCTCCGCATAGACCTTGTAGATATCTTCGGTCCCGGACGGGCGCGCCGCGAACCATCCATGCTCGGCGATGACCTTCAAGCCGCCGATCGATGCGCCATTACCCGGCGCCGCGGTGAGAATGCTCTGAATCGGCTCGCCAGCCAGTTGCCTCGACTTGACCCGTTGCGGTGAGAGCCTTCCGAGCAATATCTTCTGCGCGGGGGTCGCCTGCGCATCAACACGATCGCTGAGGCACTCACCGAACTCGCTCGTCAGCTCACGGTAGAGCGCGCCCGGGTCACGGCCCATGCGTGCGGTTATCTCCGCCGCGAGTAACGCCGAGACGATGCCGTCCTTGTCCGTCGTCCACACACTGCCATCCCGACGGATGAATGTCGCCCCGGCGCTCTCTTCGCCGCCGAAGCCCAGGGAGCCATCGAGCAACCCGTCGACAAACCACTTGAAGCCGACGGGAACCTCGTAGAGCCTGCGGCCGAGCTTTGCCGCCACCCGGTCGATCATCTGACTACTCACGATGGTCTTGCCGACTGCCGCGTCATGGCGCCATTGCGGCCGATTCTGGAACAGGTAGTAGATGGCCACCGACAGATAGTGATTCGGTGGCAGCAGGCCGGTACTGTGGGTAACGATGCCGTGCCGGTCATGATCGGTGTCGCAGCCGAATGCAATGTCGAATCGATCCTTCAGAGCGATCAATCGCTGCATCGCGTAGGACGAGGATGGATCCATTCGGATCCGGCCATCCCAGTCCACGGTCATAAAGCGGAATGTCGGATCGACCTCATCGCTGACGACCGTGAGATCGAGTTCGTAGCGCTCGGCGATGGGAGCCCAGTAGTGCACGCCGGCGCCGCCAAGCGGGTCCACTCCCATGCGGATTTTCGCGCCACGAATTGCGTCCATGTCGATCACGTTGCCGAGGTCGCCCACGTAGGCACCGATGTAATCATGGCGATGCGTCGTCGAGCTGCGCCGCGCCTGGTCCAGTGAAAGTCGGTCGATGCCGCGCAGAGCGTCGGCCAGAAGCTCGTTGGCGCGCGTCTGGATCCAGCCGGTGACGTCGCTGTCCGCCGGTCCGCCGTTGGGTGGGTTGTACTTGAATCCGCCAGCATCGGGCGGATTGTGCGATGGGGTAATGACGATGCCGTCGGCAAGTCCCGATTGCCGCTTGCGGTTATAGCAAAGAATGGCGTGCGACACCGCGGGGGTCGGGGTGTATTCGTCCTTCGCTGCGAGCATGACCTCGACCCCGTTCGCGGCCAGCACCTCGAGCGCGCTGGCGAGGGCGGGCTCGGACAGCGCGTGGGTGTCCATTCCAAGAAACAACGGGCCGTCGGTACCATGCTGTTTACGGTACTGGCAGATGGCCTGGCTGATCGCCAGCACGTGCCATTCATTAAAACTATTCTGGAACGGACAGCCGCGATGCCCCGAGGTGCCGAACGTGACTTTTTGTTCCGCTATCCCGGGATCAGGCCGATTGGTGTAATACGCGGTGATCAACCTGGGAACATTGACCAGCATCTGCCGAGACGCCGGCTGACCTGCCAATGGATTTATTCGCTCGTTACTCATGGTGTGCCCATATCATAGCTGCCTAATTCGCCAATAGCGTCGATCGACAGATCGGCCGGAGGGTAGGCGGCGACGATGTTCGCTCAGGTCAGCTTGCACCGCGTCGTTGTCCAGCAAGGTGTTGTCGACATCGAACAGGACAACGAGGCGGGCGGGCGAACTCATGCTGATTTCCGTGCGCAATCCACGACCATGTTATTGCAGTAGCTCAGTGGCCATGGTCGGTTGCCCTCTGGCAGTGTTCGGGCCAACCAGACCGCGGGTTCTGAAGAAATCCTCCCGTGTCGACGATGGACGTTCAGGTCGCCACGGAATCGGGAAGCAGGCGATCGTATTCCTTCTTGACAACCGCATAGCACTCGCAAGTGCGGCGTTCGAGGCCGGCGCGGTCCAATATCGTAATGTGGCCACGTTGGTAGCGAATCAGTCCGGCCTTGTGCAATTGACCGGCTGCTTCGGTCACGCCTTCGCGCCGCACGCCCAGCATATTGGCGATCAGCTCCTGGGTCATCACCAGCTGGTTGGATCGCAGGCGGTCCAGGCTCAGCAGCAGCCAGCGGCAGAGTTGCTGATCGAGTGTATGGTGCCGATTGCATACCGCGGTCTGCGCCATCTGGGTAATGAGTGCCTGGGTGTACCGCAGCAGCAGGTGCATCACCGGACCGGCCCGGTTGAACTCCTGCATCATCAGGTGCGCCTTGAGCCGAAGCCCCTGACCGGCGCTTTGCACGACCGAGCGGCTCGGCGTCGATTCGCCTCCCATGAACAGCGAGATGCCGACGATGCCTTCGTGCCCGACGACCGCGATTTCGGCCGAGGCTCCGTTCTCCATCACGTAGAGCAGCGAAATGATCGATGTAGTCGGAAAGTAAACATGGCTCAGCCGGGTTCCCGACTCGTAGAGCACCTGGCCGAGCGGCATGTCCACGGATTCCAGCTGTGGCAGCCAGCGCGCGCATTCGGCATCGGGCAGGGCTGCCAGCAGTAGGTTCAGCTTTGTGTCGGCGGCTACCAAGGCCATCCGCATCTCCCAGTCGGTCCGGGCTGCGCGTGCAACCACCGCGGAGCTCATCTTTCCAACGCGTCCACACGCGCCATCTGCGATAGCGTACAGGCATGCGATCCAGCCTGCACCTCCGGTGCTGCCAGGGGTACCCACATCAACATATGCAGCTTCTCCGATCCGGATTGAGCGCCGGTTGCACGCCCCGACGACACCGACGCCTGACGTCCGGCGCAGCTCCGGCTACCAATCACGGCGGGAACTTTTTACAATATGCCCCGAAGCGGCAACGCGCCCAGGCCCGCGAGCTCATACTGGTAGCATACCATCTGGCCACCGAGCGCTGACCGCGTTGCGCTGGGAAGCACGGCTGTCACAACCAAGGATCCATGTCATGAAAAAAACTACCGCCGCGACCAGGCAAGACCTCGTGCGCCGGCGCAACGCCCCGCTGGGGACCCCTACCGATTTGACGGCGGCGGCAACCCGGGACATCGCCGGGGGCATGAACGCCATCCTGGCGGATGTGTTCGCATTGTATCTGAAGACCAAGAATTTCCACTGGCACATGAGCGGCCCGCATTTTCGCGATTACCACCTGCTGCTGGATGAGCAGGCCGATCAGATCTTCGCGATGGCCGATCCGATCGCCGAGCGCGTCCGCAAGCTCGGTGGCTCCACCCTCAGGTCGATCGGCCACATCGCCCGCACTCAACGACTGCTGGATAACGATGCCGAGTATGTCGAACCTTTGGACATGCTCGCCGAATTGCGCGATGACAATAAGACTCTCACGGCGGCCCTCCGCGAGGTCCATGATTTGTGCGATAAGCACCGCGACATCGCCAGCGCCAGCCTGATCGAGGTGTGGGTCGACGAGACCGAGCGTCGCGCCTGGTTTCTGTTCGAAGCGTCCCGCGGCGGGGATGCCACTGGCCATTGAGCCCGCGACAGCCGCCGCGCCACGACGGCCAGCTTGTGCGTCGTCGCCATCAGCGCCGGCTGGGAGCCCAGGCACGCCTCGAACGACCGCGCCCGAATGCGCGTAGCGGCCAGCGGCAACGAGCATACCGAACAATGCGACGCAGAGCCCGCTGCGGTGCAGAAACCGTGGAAGTCATGGGCTGCGCCAAGAACTCGAAAGTGGCTGCTGGCCGGGCCTTCGACGGGTCCATCATCCGCTCAAGGCGCCGGTTCGCGAAAGCCAAGCAGGCCCGCCCGCATTGCTGTACGGTAGGCTTGGCTCGTGATCTTTCGGCTTGTCTGCCTTGGGCCTGCTGCGCCGTCCCGGCGCGCGCGCTTGCGCCCAAAGTCTGCCACCTCAGAAGCATCGGCGAACCAGGAGGCGGGTCTTCCTGCCGATGTGCGCTTTGCGCTTGTGAGTGAGTACACCACTGTGACCAAACTATTCGTTGGCAATCTACCCTTTACGGCGACCGAGGCCTCGGTGCGCACGCTGTTCTCGGCCCATGGACAAGTCGAGAGCGTCGCGCTGATCACGGATCGCGATACCGGTCGCCCGCGCGGCTTCGGTTTCGTCGAGGTGTCGAGTGCCGATGCTTCGCGCGCCATCCAGGCTTTGAACGGGACCGACTTCGAAGGCCGCGCGCTCAAGGTCAACGAGGCGCACGAACGCGAGCGCTCGGCCGGCGATCGCCACGGAGGCGCGCGCCGCTGATGAGGTCGCCATCGGGCGATCTTCACTTACAGAACATCGACCCGCGGTCGGAAATTTCCGCTTTGGCTCGATACCCCCTTTACATGTCTACCAGGTGCAGCAATGTTTATCCCGAAAATGAGTACAGACGCCCTCGATGAGGGCAAGTGGTACATGATGGTGGTCGAGGGCAAGACTACCCCTCGCCGCACCGGCTACTGCGCGGGGAGCTGTAGCGGGCACAGCACCGAGGCAGAAGCCAGCGAACACTTTCTGCAGTACCAGTTGGATCGGGAAGTTGACCTGTGGCTCGCCCGGCGCGGTGAGCGCGCCTGCGCAATGTGCGGCGAGCCGACGACGCTAAGGGCGCGGCTCGGTCGCAACACCGAGTTGATCGTGCTGTGCAGGCGTCATCAATCCACCATCAGCCTGCAAACCCTGGCTCGGCGCCGGGCACCCAGCCTGGCTGCGCAGGTCGCGTAGACCTTATCCTCTCGCGGCGAAGCGTGGGAATCATGGGCTGGCGCAAGACCGGAACCTTCCACGCGCCTCAGGAAATCCTGGTCATGACCTGCGATGTCTGCGAACGCGACATCGGCTTCGAGGACGGAAGCAGGCCGCGAGCGCATTACGAGATCGCCCGCCTGCCGAATCCGGGCGCATTGCACGAACAGAACCCAGCGGCCTATGTGTGCTCGCCTGAATGCTTGCGGGCATTTGCCGCCAAGGCGTCCAGCATTCCGGACCGGCTGCCGCCACGAGAAGAAGGATCCAAGCCGCACGGCAAGCCGCCGACGTAGCCCCTTTCAGCTGCGGAGCGGTGCCGAAGCTGCCGCGGCCAAGGCTGCGGGCGCAATCACGAATTCGTCGCGGCTTTGCGGCGGGACGTAAGGCAGTACTTCCAGCACCTCGCCGGCCGCAATGCGCTGCTGCGTCCGCCGCCAGAACCCGGGTTGATACAGGTCGGCGTGTGCCCGCAGGAACTCCTCGCGCAGCGCGCCCGACATGCCCAGGAAACTCAGCAAGGTCTCCGGAAAAACGTCGCGGTCGCCGACAAAAAACCACGGCTCCGCGCGCATCTCGTCCTCTTCGCACTGGGGCTCGGGAAGATCGCGGAATTGGCAGTCGGACACGCGGCACAATTCATCATAATCGTAGAACACCACGCGCCCATGGCGCGTGACGCCGAAGTTCTTGAGCAGCAGATCGCCCGGAAATACATTGGTATACGCCAGATCGCGGATCGCCCGGCCATAATCCACTGCCGCGCGCCGTGCGGCCGCCTCCGGCGCGTCGCGTAGAAAGATATCCAGCGGCGTCACGCGCCGTTCGATGTAGAGGTGGTCGAAGATGAGATCGCTGCCCGCCACGTGCACACTGTCGCCGGCCTCGGCGCGTAGTTCGTCCAATAGCGGTGCGGAGAATCGAGCCACCGGGAAGCGCAAGCGGCGAAACTCCTGCGCATCGATAAGTCTGCCGGCGCGGTCGTGCCTGAAGACGAAGCTGTACTTGGCCATGACGTCTTTTTTCGAAACATTCTTTAGCTCTGCGATGCGGTCACGGATCACCTTGAAGACGACGTCGAATGACGGCAGCGTGAAGCAGATCATGACCAGACCGCGCTGGCCTGGCGCCGGCACAAACTCGTCGTGGCTGGTCGACAGGTGTCGGAACAGGCTGCGGTGTCGCTCCGTCTTACCCTGCGCCGCCCGACCCAGCACCGTAAACAGCTCGCCGGCTGGTTTTAGCGGCATCAGCGCCTTCAGAAAGGCCACCGTGTCCGCGACGCGCTCCAGATCGACGTGAAAGTACGAGCGCGCAAAGCCGAACAGGATGCTCAGCTCATTTTCGGCCATCATTGTGGCGTCGACGACGACTCCCACTTCGGTGCTGCGCAGAGCGATCGCAATGGGCGTGGTAGCTTTGCGCGCGACCATGCGACCAACCAGATAGGCGCGCGTGGACTGGTAGAAGATGGCGTCGATGACTTCGAGTGACTCGATGTGGCGTAGCTCGCCGTGCTGCCACAGGATCCGCTCCAGGGCTGATGCGACTACCCATGCACTGGCATCCAGATCGACCCAAGCTGCCCCGATGGGCTGAGACTCGAGCAGCCTCTTGATCAGCAGCGTCAGCTCGCCCTGCATTTTGTAGACGCGCGTGACTCTATTCGGCTTCGCCGTCGCCAGCGGATTCAGATCGGTGGCCACGAACTCGATGTCCGGCGACACGCCGACGGTGCCGAACAATTGCCGCGTGACCGAGCTGAAGAAGGTCTTGCAGAACTCGTTGTCCGGCAACCCTTCCGTCAGATTGGAGAAATGTCGCTTGACCTCGACCCACAGCGGGCGCTGGCGCACGTTCTCGCCCAACGCGCCTTCGAGCTCAGCCACTGTCGCCTGCACGAACCGTTCGTACAGCTCGATGCGCTCGACTGCGTCTTGCTGGCTGCCATTCCAGTCGCGCGCCGCGAAACGACTGATCGCGCGTTGCGTCACCTCCCGAAAGCGGGCGTTGTAGCTCAGGAAGGCTTCGACCACCAGCTGTGCGCAGCGCATCCCATACAGCGCCGATTCGAAAGCATGCGCAATCTCGCCGTCACCGGGCGCCGGGCGCCCCGCGCCCATGACGGTCGAGCCGATCGAGGGTTCAGGGTAATCGACGCGCATACCTGTGGTAGCGGCCGCTCGGCCTTAGGTCAGGCCGAGCAGAACTGCTGCTCCTCGGTACTGCCGGTGAGTGCGGTGGTCGAGGACATCCCGGCAGAGATGGTCTGCGTGACATCGTCGAAATAGCCGGCGCCAACCTCGCGCTGGTGCTTAGTCGCGGTATAGCCGCGCGCTTCCGCAGCGAACTCGGCCTGTTGCAGCGCGACGTAGGCCGTCATGTGGTCGCTCTTGTAGCCATGGGCCAGCTCGAACATCGAGTAGTTCAGCGCATGGAACCCGGCGAGGGTAATGAACTGGAACTTATAGCCCATCGCCCCGAGTTCGCGCTGGAACCTGGCAATCGTGAAGTCATCGAGCTTGCGCTTCCAGTTGAAGGACGGTGAGCAGTTGTAGGCCAGCATTTTTCCCGGGTACTGCCGATGGATGCCCTCAGCAAAGTATTTGGCCTCTGCCAGATCCGGACGCCCGGTCTCGCACCAGATCATGTCAGCGTATGGCGCATACGCCAGACCGCGCGCGATCGCCTGATCGAAGCCTGCGCGCACGTGGAAAAACCCTTCCGCGGTGCGGGCCTTCGAGGGATCGATGAAGCGCCGATCGCGTTCATCGACATCGGCGGTCAGCAAAGTCGCTGATTCCGCATCCGTGCGCGCAACCAGCACCGTCGGCACATTGCAGATGTCGGCAGCCAGGCGCGCGGCGACCAGCTTGTTGATGCCTTCCTGCGTCGGCACCAGCACTTTGCCGCCCATGTGACCGCACTTCTTGGCTGACGATAGCTGATCCTCGAAATGCACCCCGGCGGCACCCGCCTCGATCATGGCCTTCATCAGCTCGAACGCGTTCAACACGCCGCCAAAGCCGGCTTCAGCGTCCGCGATGATCGGTTTGAGCCAGTCGATACTGTCATCGCCCTCGGCGTGATGCAGTTCGTCGGCACGGCGCAGCGTGCTGTTGATGTGGCGCACAACCGCCGGCACCGAGTCCGCCGGATACAGCGATTGATCCGGATACATCTGCCCGGCGAGATTGGCGTCGCCGGCAACCTGCCAGCCAGACAGATAGATCGCATCCAGGCCCGCCTTGACCTGCTGCATCGCCTGATTGCCGGTCAGTGCGCCGAGCGCGTTGACGAACGGCTTATCGTTCAGATAGCGCCAGAGCTTCTGCGCCGTGAGACGCGCAATCGAATGCTC
>JGI12270J11330_10000766_pt1 | contig 24476 bp, 18 predicted proteins | sample PeaSoiMetSII2010_FD_11330 | JGI IMG/M metagenome (IMG submission 11330)
ATCACGATGTTCCCTTGGTCATCCCACTGGGGAACGTTGCGATGCAGAAACCAGAGATATTGTCCGTCGGCACGGCGCACGCGGGTTTCGTACTGGAACACGTCTCCGCTGGCACGGCAAGCACTCCACCTTGTCAACATTCCCTGTGAGTCTTCAGGATGAATGAAAGCAGTCCAGCCCCAGCCCTGCAGATCTTCTTCGGTGACGCCGAGGTATTCAAGCCAGCGTTGATTGAAAAAACCGAAATTGCCGTCAGGGTCAGAACTGTGCAGAAACGCAGGAGTAGTGTCAATGAAACGCCGCAGTAGATCGTCGGCGGGAGTTGTTGGCTGAAGCTTACCTGTATCGCGAGTCGCTGTATCGCGTGTCGCCGTATCGGCCTCGTTTCAGGAGGACTCTTCGGAAGTAATTGTAGGACACGAGGGCCAGGGGTCAAGCGAAACCTATCGGTCACGGTTTTTGGGGAGGAGTTGAACCCAGTGCGTGGATCGTCGGCCAACCGGAAGCTATCCAGAAACGGGCTTATGGGAAGCACCGGAATCGCTTCCCAGGATGCCGACAAAAGTCAACTCGCTATGGCTGAATCCCCGGCTTCTGATCGCATTGCATTCGCCTGATGCCATCCTTGAAATCGGACTGCGCATGTGCCTTGCGGAGAAAAGCCGGGACAGTGACCCCGTTCACAGCTGAGCAGTCCGTTCTCTGCAGTCCGACTTGCTGAGGAATTATCGCGGAAAACTGGCATCTTTCGCGTACTTAGGGGGAAAAGGCGGCGGAACTTCTCTGCAGTTAAGACTTGCTGGCGGAGAGGGAGGGATTCGAACCCTCGGTACAGTTTCCCGTACTCCAGTTTTCAAGACTGGCGCCTTCAACCACTCGGCCACCTCTCCAGGTACTACAGTTTTACTACAGTGACCAATTTCTTCAGCTTTTCGGTGAACCTTCCCCTTAGGTTTCAAGCGGTTACAAAGGGCCAAAACTTGTAGTACATGGGTTTTCAAGACCGCCCGTTTCAACCACTCACGCATCCCTCCGCGGAGGCGTGCTGCGCCATGAGACTCGCTTAGGCCTAGTGTACAACAGGCATTTTGAGTCGCCGAGATGCGCCCCAAACGCGCAGGACGCACAATGCGGAAGAGCCTAAGATTGCGCTTCTTTCTGACGCTGATCAGACTATCTTTCATCAGACTATCTTTCATCAGACTATCGTTGACCGGTAGACCTGCTTCCCTGCGATGCCAGTCCAAATGCCTTGGAGTGAAACTCCATTACCTCGGCGAAATGCGATAAGAAATAGGTAAGACTGTGGTCGCCGGGGTAAGAGTGATATTCATGACTTACTCCCAGCGTCTGCAATTCACTGTGCAGAGCGGCCGCCCCTCGCTCGAAGCCGTAGTTGTCGTCCTGCCCGCAGTTGAAATAAATCGCGAGCTTTCGAACTGCCGATGCATTTCGTTTCGCGAGGACGAAAGGACTGTTCTCATTCCAGTGTGTCACGCGAATGGGCTTTCCGAACACCGCACCGAGCACGCCCGCCAAGGGCGCACCCGCACGTGCGGCGGCATCCAGTTCCTGCGGCGACTCGGGGATCAGCGCCGCGCTTTGCGCGCTTACTGCTGAGAACAGCTCCGGATGAGCGAAGGCAAAGCGCAAGGCTCCGTACCCTCCCATGGAGATTCCGCTGATGGCGCGTTTTTTCCATGGGGCAGGAACTCGCGCAGAAAAAAATCGTTGTAGCGCACCGACCCGTCAGCCGAGTTGATGTAGAAGCTGCGCCGACCCTCGGGAGCAACAATGAGAAAGTCACCCATCTTGTGCTGATTGCGCAAATCATCGAGTAGGGTCCAGCCCCCGCTGTTGAAGAGCGTTTGCTCGTTGTCGCCCAGGCCATGCAGGAAGTAGAGCACCGGATAACGCCGCGGCGGATGCTGCGTTGCTCCCTGGTCGTAGCCCGCCGGAAGATAGACGCAGTAGTGAACGACCTGCTTCAGAACCGCGCTGTTGAGTGCGCTGCAATCAATCCGGCTTTGAGCGGACAGCTGCCCGCTCATAAGAAGACAGCTGAAAGAAAAAAGAATTGCGGCAAGCCGAAGAATGCGCGTCATTCCGGTCAGTTCACTCGTAGCGCAGCGCCTGCACGGGATCGAGCTTTGCCGCACGACCCGCCGGATATAAGCCCGACACCAGACTCACAACAAAGGCAAAGACAACGGCGAAGACCGCGAGCCACAACGGCACTGCCCAGAACTGTTCGGATGGCAGGGACTGGCTCCTGAGCCAGATGTTGGTTCCGAAATTGATGATCTGGCCGATGGCCCATCCGAGCAAGACTCCGACGATCCCGCCGAGAACTCCCATAGCGCCGGCCTCGGCAAAGAAGAGTTTTTTGACGTCTGTGTCGCTGGCGCCGATTGCCTTCATGATGCCGATTTCGCGCCGGCGTTCGAGGATCGCCATGACCAGAGTGTTGACGATTCCAATGGATGCGACGGTCAGCGCAAGGCTGCCGAAGATTCCGAGAAACGCATAGAGCACCCGGAACACCTGTTGCAAACTGTGGCTCGCGTCGAGAATCGAGAACGTGGTGAAGCCCATCTTCTTGATCGCATCTTCGACACCTTGCACCTGCGCCGGATTCTTTACCCGCACGCTGATCGACGAGTACACCGGCTGATCGCTCGCGGCCCGCGAAATCTCGCGCAAGTCCGCTGGTTGCATCACATGAAGGCTCTCGGCGAGCCGCAAGGGAAAGAAGACTCTTCCCCGCATTGGGCCGCGCATGCTTTCCGGATCAAGATCCGAGATGCCTACGATCTTCAGCTTCTGCTCCCGCGACACGACCGAATAGGCCGCCCCTGCGATGCTGCCGTCTGCCGAGGTGCCCTTGTTGGCCGCCTGCGGCGCTTCCGGCGTGGGCCCGCGCTGCGCATAACGCATCGTCAACTCTTTGCCCAGAAGCGCCGGCGCCAGATCGGCAACATTAGGTTCGGGCGTTCCGAGCGGTGGAGTCTTTCCCAGCAGCTCCTCGGCGAATGATTTTTGCAAAATGACTTCCGCAGCGGTGTCGGACGAGAAGAAGCTTCCCTGCATTCCCTCGAAGGCATCGTTCGACTTTGCCGACAGGGGCAACGCGGAGATCGTCGTCATATGCGGCTGGTCTTCGTAGCGGAGCTCGGTAATGAACCGGATATCGGGATAAGCTTCCGCCACGTTCGGCAGGCGTTCGATCTCCTGGCGCGCCGGTTCGTCAAGAATGCGGCTCTCGCCCGGAGTGGGGCCGTTGCGCTCCTCCTGGCGGCCCATGCCGCGAAGCTCGCGCCGGGAAGAAACGAAAACAGTATCGAACAGACCTGACTTCGCGAGTCGCCGCGAGAATAAATCCTGCAGACCCGTACCGAGCGACAGCATCGCCACCAGCGAGGCCACGCCCACCGAGATTCCGATCGTGGTCAGTGAATTCCTCAGCAGAGACTCGCGCAGGTTGCGCAGGGCGAGTTCGGTGAGATCAGGAATCTTCATCATCGCCCTCCCTGCACTGCCGCGGGCGACGATCCAGGAACATTCACCCGGTCGTCGACCAGCTTTCCGTCCGCCAGAAAAATCATGCGCTCCGCGTAGCGCTCGGCCAGCGCTCGTTCGTGGGTCACCATGACCACGGTCATACCCAGCTGCCGGTTGAACTCGCAAACCAGGTCCATGATCTCCGTGCCGGTGTGGCTGTCGAGATTTCCCGTTGGCTCGTCAGCCAGAAGAAGCTGCGGGCGATTGATCAGCGCTCGAGCTAACGCTGCCCGCTGCTGTTCCCCGCCCGAAAGCTCGCTGGGACGGTGGTCCATTCGCGCTCCCAACCCCACCCGCTGCAGAGCCTGCTGCACCAGAGTCCGGCGCTTCTCGCGCTCGACCTCGGCAAAGCGCAGAGGCAGTTCTACGTTTTCCGCAAGCGTCATGCTGGGAATCAGATTGAACGACTGAAAAACCATGCCCACCACCTGCAGACGGTACTTGGCCAATTCCTCCCGCGACAGCTTGGCCAGATCGCGGTCCTGAACGACGACACTGCCGGAGGTAGGACGGTCGAGCCCCGCAACCAGATTCAGCATGGAAGACTTGCCCGAGCCGGAACTCCCCAGAAGCGCGACAAATTCTCCGGTGCGAACCTCGAGTGAAATTCCATCCACCGCGCGGATCACGTTCTGGCCCATGCGGTAGTGACGGCAGAGATTCTCGCTGCGAATCGCGAGCGTGCTGGTTGCAGAGATCGTCTCGCGAGCGGTGACCATAGCGGCTAGCGTATTTCTCCCCGCAAGACGCGCAGGGCGTCGGCTGCCTTCACGTCGCCATTCTTCGCGTCGGCGCCGTTGCCGTTGGCTGCGACGGCATCGCCCTCACCAGGCGCAAGGAATAGATTGTGCTCCACCCCATACTGGCGAGTGTAGAGATCGTAGTAGCGGCCGCGCGCGGCATAAAGTTGAGAGTGGGTGCCGCGTTCCACGATCTCTCCCCCCCCCCCCCCCCCCCCCGTCGTGCGGCCCTGCATGAGATAGGAGAGGCCCTGCTGGATCATCTCTTCCGATTCCGAGTCGAGGCTGGAAGTTGCCTCATCCAGAATCAGAATGCGGGGCTCCGCCAGAATCGCGCGGGCGATCGAGATGCGCTGGCGCTGGCCGCCCGAAAGCTTTACGCCACGCTCGCCCACGATCGTTTCGTACTTGTCAGCGAACGATTCGGCAAACTCGTCGACGCGGGCGATTCTGCAGGCGCGCATGACTTCTTCTTCGGTGGCGTCGGGTCGGGAGAAAGCAACGTTCTCGCGGATCGTGCCGTCGAACAGAAACGATTCCTGCAATACGACGCCCAGCCGCGTGCGATAGGAGTCGAGACGCACGGTGCTCAGGTCCACTCCGTCCACTCGCACCGTGCCCTTCGTCGGCACATAAAAAGCGGTGATCAATCCGATCGTCGTCGACTTTCCCGATCCCGACGGCCCCACCAACGCAGTTACAGTTCCCGGTTCCGACAGGAAAGAGATGCTGTGCAGAACTTCATGCTCTCCGTCGTAGCTGAAGCTGACCTCGTCGAACTCCACGGTGCCGACGACATCGCGCAGAGTCACGCTGCGCTTCGGGTCCCGATCCTCCGGCCGCTCTCGCATGATCTCCTGGGTGCGCTCCAGCCCGGCCAGGGCCTCGGTGATCTGAGTGCCGATCGAAACCACTTGCATGATCGGAGCGACCAGGAAGACCAGATACAGGTTGTAGGAGATGTAGCCGCCCGGACTCAAAGTGTGCCCGGTCATCTGGCGGCCGCCCACGTACATTGTGGCGGCTCCCACCACGCCGAGCAGCACGCTGGCGGAAAGGCTCATCAGTGAAGTCGCCGTAAGCGTCCGCATCACGTTGTCGAGCAAACGCCGCACTCCGGCGCCGAAGATCTTCTCTTCCCGCTCTTCCGCGTGATATCCCTTGACCACCCTCACGCCGCCGAGCGACTCCGTGAGGCGCCCCGTGACCTCTGCGTTAATCTTGCCGCGCTCGCGGAAGATGGGGCGGATCGTGGAGAACGCCTTGTTCAAGGTCAATGCAAACAAGCTCAACGAGCCAACTGCGATGAGCGTCAACGGCACACTGGTCTTAAGCAGAAGCACCAATGCGATGCCAGCCGCCACCAAACCTCCGGTGAAGTCCACAAGGCCCGTGCCCAGCAGGTTGCGAACACCTTCCACGTCGCTCATGATGCGCGACACGAGCGCGCCGGTTTTGTTGGCGTCGTAGAAAGAAACCGGCAGGCGGGAAATGTGCATCTGCACCTGCTGGCGCAGATCGGCAATCAGCCGCTGTGCCGCCTTGGAAAGCAACTGGGTCAGGGAAAACGAAGTAACGCCCTGGATCATGGTGGCCAGCAAAACCGCAAGAACCAGCGGCCGCAACATCGAAGTCTGATGTTTCACCACCACGTTATCGATCAGAAACTTGGAGGAATACGGCAGCACGAACCCCGCGACCTTGTTGATCACCATCAGAAAAAAGCCCAGGGCGAGCAGGCCGCGGCGCGGACGCATCAGGGCCCAGACTTCCGGCCAAACGGCCTTCAGACGCTGCATCTTCGGGGGCTTCGGGGCTTCTTTCGCTGCAGGACTCAATCTAGTGTTTGACTCCGCCCGGAGGGATTCGCTTCATTAATACTGCATTGTCACATATCTGCCGGTCGAGCGCCGCCTGTGACAGGCGTCTTGGGCACGTTGTATGCTCGGGGCGTGCCTCGCGCGCCTGCACCCGAGCGTTCGCCGACTTTGGGCCTCTTGCTGGGCCTCGTCGTTACGCTGTCGGCAGTCGTGGCCTATTCCGCCTACATTACCTGGCAGGTGACGGGCCTGCGCCGGTTGCAGACTGAGATGGTCGATCGCAACCGCAAAGATTCGCTGCAGTTGCTGCGCATCCAGAACGATCTCAACCTCCTGGCCGTGGCCATGCGCGACATGGTCAGCAGTGACGAGCCTTATCCTCTGACGGCGTGGGTGGCCCAGTTCCAGCGGATTCGGACCGACCTGGACGATGCGATCCGTCTGGAGGCGGGCTTAGCCGCCGCCAGCCGAACCCCGGAACAGAGCGCGTTTCTCACCAGTTCCTTCACTCAGTTCTGGGATGCGGTAGATCGCGTCTTCGCCCTCGCGCGCGACGGCAAAGAAAAAGAGGCGCGAGCCCAGATCCAGCTTTCCCTGCAGGAACGGCAAGCGTCATTGAGCACGTCCGTAGCCCGCCTGCTGGTGCAGAACAGCGAAAGCGAGGAGCAAGCCGGCCAGCGCATTGTCGAGATCTATGACCACGTGCGGCGCCAGGTCTACGTTTTTCTTGCCGCGGCTCTGCTGGCGATCCTCCTGAGTAGTCTTTCGCTGATTCGTTGGAACAGGCGTCTGTTCGCGCAGCTGGCCGAAATCTCCGAGCGCCGCAGCGAGCTGGCGCAGAAGCTGATCGCGACGCAGGAATCCACTTTGCGCTACATCTCGCGCGAACTCCATGACGAGTTTGGCCAGATTCTGACCGCCGTGGGCTCTATGCTGCGCCGCGCCGGAACTCATGCGCCGGAGGGTTCGTCGCTGCGCGCTGATTTGCAGGAGGTGCTGCAGACGGTGCAGGCCACCCTCGACAGCGTTCGCAGCCTCTCGCAAGCGCTGCATCCCGTAATGCTGGACGAGGCCGGACTCGAGAGCACCCTTGACTGGTATATCCCGACCGTGGAAAGGCAAACGGGCATTGCCATATCCTATGAGAAACAAGGCAAGCCGTTTCCGTTGGACGGCGGGGCCGGAGTGCACATTTACCGCATCCTGCAGGAAGCGTTGAACAACGTGGTGCGGCACTCCGGGGCCAGGCAAGCGTGGGTGCGTCTGCGGTTCTTGCCCGATGCGCTTGAGCTGGAAATAGAAGATCACGGCGTCGGCATAACGGATAGGCCCAGGCAAGGCATTGGCCTGGTAGCGATGCGGGAACGTTCCGAACTGATGGGTGGACGACTCGTTCTCTCACATCCTCCCGAGGGAGGCACGCTCGTCCAGTTGGCTATCCCGAGGGAGAAAGCGGAGTCTTATGGCAAAGAAGATCACAGTCTTGCTGGTCGATGACCACAGCCTGGTGCGCCGCGGCTTTCGGCGCATGCTGGAAGACGAGCCCGACCTGGAAGTTGCCGGGGAAGCGGCAGACGGAGAGATGGCCATCAAGCTCGCCAGGGAACTGCATCCCCGGGTGGTTGTTATGGATTGCGCACTGCCGGGCATGAACGGCCTCGAAGCCACACGTCAGATTCTTGACCAGTTGCCCGACACCGCTGTTCTCATGCTCAGCATGCACAGCGAGAGCACCTGGGTGCGTCAGGCGATCGAGGCCGGAGCGAAAGGATACGTTTTGAAAAATGCCCTCGATCTGGAACTCGGAGCCGCCATCCGCAAAGTCGCAGCCGGCGAGACCGTGTTCGATCCGCGGGTCGAGCAAAAGTCAGTCCTGAAGGGCGAGCGCAATGGACTTACGCAGCGCGAACTGGAAGTTCTGCAGATGATTGTCGACGGCAAGTCGAACAAAGAGATTGCCACCGCGCTCGATCTCAGCGCCAACACCATCGCGGTTCACCGCGCCAACATCATGAACACGCTGGGAATCCATAAGACCGCCGAATTGGTCGTGTATGCGATTCGCTCCGGACTGGTGAACGTTCCGTGAATCGCAGGTCTTTCCTATGCGGAATGGCGGGCCTGGCCTCGTGGCCGCATTGGCCTCGCCTCGATGCTCTGATGGCGCAGGCGGCATCCGCTTCGCCCGGCTTTCGATTCGCCGACGTTACCACCCCGGCGGGCATTCAGTTCCAGCACAACAGTGGCGCGTTCGGCGGCAAATTCCTGCCCGAAACGCTGGGGTCCGGCTGCGCCTTTCTGGATTACGATCGCGATGGCTGGCAGGACATTCTTCTCATCAACGGCGCCGACTGGGCCGGCCACAAAAGGCGGCGCTCAACCCTCTGCCTGTACCGCAACAACCGCAACGGAACTTTCATCGATGTGACTGCGCACGCCGGACTCGACGTGGAACTCTATGGCATGGGAGTGGCTGTCGGCGACTACAACAACGACGGCTTCCCCGACATTCTGGTCACCTGCGTCGGGCAAAACCGTTTATTTCGCAACACAGGCAAGGGCACGTTCGTCGATGTGACCAGCACCAGCGGACTCGGCAAACGCGAGAGCTTCAGCACTTCGGCTCTCTGGTTCGACTATGACCGCGACGGCCTCCTCGATCTTTTTGTTTGCAACTACGTGAAGTGGTCGCCGGAGCATGACGTCTTCTGCAGCCTCGACGGCAAGCACAAGTCGTACTGCACGCCTGAAGCCTATCGGGGAGCGACCTGCTGGCTCTTTCACAATCGCGGCAATGGCACCTTCGAAGATGTCACCGCGACCAGCGGCATCTTCGACAGCAGTTCAAAGTCTTTAGGTGTCGCGTTGCTTGACGAGGATCACGATGGCTGGCCCGATCTGCTCGTGGCCAATGACACGCAACCCAACAAGCTGTACCGCAACCAGCACAACGGAACCTTCAAGGACGTGGGGGTGGAGAGAGGGCTTGCCTTCAGCACTGAAGGCAAGGCGCGAGCCGGGATGGGAATTGATGTAGCCGACTTCGAAAACTCGGGCACACCCGGAGTCGCCATCACCAACTTCGACAACGAGATGATCGGCCTGTATCGCGCGAACGGCGGCGCGTTTGAGGACATTGCGCCCCAGTCCGGGGTCGGGCCGGCCTCCCGCAACAGCCTGGGCTTTGGCTGCGTTTTTCTCGACGCCAATCTCGATGGATGGCTCGATTTTGCCGTGGCCAATGGACACATCGATGAGACCGTACGCAACATTCGCGGCAATGTCGGCTATGCGCAGCCTCCGCATCTTTTTCTCAATACCGGGAAAAGTACCTTTCGCGATGTTGCGGCCGAACTTGGCGCGGAATTCGATCAGCCGAAAGTCGGCCGCGGTCTGTCTTATGGAGATTTTGATCGCGACGGCGATCTGGATCTTCTGCTCACCACCAACAACGGCCCCGCCTATCTTTATCGCAACGATGTACTGAACGGAAACCGGTCCATCCGTTTTCGTTTGGTGGGAACGAAATCGAACCGCGACGCGATTGGCGCGACGGTGCGCGTCATGCTCGATGGTCTCACCCAATCGCGAATGGTCAAGGGCGGATCGAGTTACCTGTCGCAATCAGAACTGCCGCTGACCTTCGGGCTGGAGAAGCGCGACCGCGTCGCGCGGGTCGTTATCGATTGGCCCAGCGGGCGCACCGAGGAATACAAGGATCTTGCCGCGGGCCGCGGTTACGAGGTCACCGAAGGAAAAGGCATCACGCCGCAGGATGGTTATTGAGCAGAACCAGAATTCGCGGGACCAGGATTCGGAGAGCCGGAGTTCGCCGCACTGTGCTGGACGCTACCGCCAGCCACTAGCTCGATGTCCACCGCATCGCTGACTCGCAAAAACAACGTGCTGGGATTCTGCATTCCCCACTTCACATAGGGAACCGTGAAATGGACCGTCGCCGACCAGTGGTCGGCAGCCATCTCCACATCGGCTGGAACCATAATCTCGCGGTCCACTCCATGCACCCGAAACATTCCATGCACCTTCACGGAAGACTTCCCCTGGGTGGCCAGTACGCCTTCGAAGCGGTCGGGGCGAAACGATATGTCTGGATACTGTTCGCTCTGCAGTACGTCCTTGTGCATCTTGCGATCCCGCATGCCACTGCCGGTTTCCCCGGATTTAGCGTCGATGTCAATCTCGCCCGACACCAGTCCTGCAGCGGAATTGATTTGCAGTGCGCCCGGCTTCGCGCGAAACGTTCCATGCACAGTGTGCAGGGCGGCGCCCAGAGTGAAGTTTACGGAAGTTCTTGCCGGGTCCAGGCTGAGAGTGGTTTGCTGAGCTGCAGCCGCCGTAAGTCCGGCGATCGTTAGCGTCAGTACCGCCAACACCTGGCCCACCCATAACCGGCCAACCCACGCGGCGTATGCGCTGCTCATGATTGTGCGGTTAACAGACCCCATCCCAGAGTGAGACCGTCGAACGCTACATGAAGAGGCGAGGCAGCTCCGACGTGCAACTCCAGCAGATGCCGAAAGATTTCCGGCCGCTTCTGGAACGTTTGCATGGTACGGCGTTGCAAGTGCGGGCGTCCATCGAGGGTGAGCATCAGGCGCGCCATCCACGTTGGCCGCAGCCTGAGGCGCCGATGCTGCGCCTGATATCGAGACAAGTCCCCTGAGTCCAGCGATTCTGCCAACGCCGCGGCCTGACTGAAGGCGAGGCCAAGACCTTCCCCGGTGATCGCGTCGACCATGCCCGAAGCATCGCCGATCAGAGCGACGTTGTTCCTCCAAACCCGGTTCAGCCTGCGATTCCCCGTCAGTGCGCCACGCTCGGCGGAAACCGGCTCCGCTCCGTCCAGCCGGGCGCGAAGTCGGGGCAACGACCGCAGCCCTTCTTCCAGCCGCAAATTGGGGTCATGGGAAGCCAGAGCGACGCAAACCTGCTCGCGGCTCACCGCGGTCGCGTAGCCTTGACAGTAGTCGCCCCAGTAAACTTCCATGTGGTCCGACCAGGGCGCGACCCGGTAATGGCGCCGGAATGCGTAGCGGGATCGAAATCGAGATCCCCGATCGAGGCCCGCCCAATGCCGCACGCGCGAGTTGCAGCCGTCGGCGCCGACGATCCAGCGGGTGCGAACCAGATTCTTCCCCATATGGACGCCATCTGCAGAAATGCCGGTCACTGCCGTCTTCCAAAGTAGGTCCGCGCCCAGCTGCTCTGCCCGCTCCGTCATGATGCGATGCAGGTAAGTGCGGCGCACAGCGAGACCGCAACTATTCCCAGGGAAAGCGGCCTCCGACGACCGATCCGATCCGACAAAGCGAATACCGCAAAACGGATGGGCGTCAGCCAATGACAGATGAATTCCCAGACCCGACAGGGCCGCCAGCCCGTCCGGCAGCAGGCCTTCGCCGCAGGCTTTGTCGATGGGAGGCTGCGCGCCGTCGGCAACGATCACACGCAGACCGCGTTGCCGGGCAGCAATCGCCGCTGCCAGCCCCGCCGGTCCGCCGCCAATCACAAAGATGTCAGTCGCGATTGGTCTGTCGCAACTCATATCCGGGAACTACAACTTAATGTCGACGCTGCTACGTCCCTACCACTCCAGCAACACCAGCTCGGAACAGAAGCCGGGGCCCATGGCAGCAAGCACACCCAGCGCGCCCGGTTCCGGGCGGCGGTTCCTCATCACGTCTTCCAGCACTACCAGCACGGAAGCGGACGATAGGTTGCCCACTTTTCTCAGGCAATCCCAGGAGGCGTCCAGTTGCCCGTTGTTCAGCTCCAGCGCCGCCGCGGTCGCTTCCAGAACTTTCGGCCCACCGGTATGCAAGACCCAGCTCTTTACGTCGCTGCGCTGATGACCGTGATCGGCCAGGAACTTGTCCACATCATGTCCGAGATTTTTTCGAATCAGGACCGGCACCTCCGGCGACAGCGTGATGCGGAAGCCCTTCTCCGTGATCGTCCATCCCATCATCTCCTCCGTGTCGGGATAGAAGATGGATCGGGTTGCCAGAATCGTGGGCCCCGTGGATTCGAGTTCATCGCCCGTGACGATCACGGCCGCCGAGCCATCGGCGAACAAGCCGGAAGAAATCAGGTTGGCGACCGAAAGGTCGTCGCGCTGAATGGTCAGCGAGCACAGCTCGACCGAGACCAGCGCGGCCGCCTGCGACGGATATGCGCGCACATAGTCGGCGGCGCGGGCAATGCCCGCCGCTCCTGCGACGCAACCCAGCCCAAAAATCGGCAGGCGCCGTATGTTCGCAGGCAATCCCATGCGATTGATCAGCAGGGCATCGATCGACGGGCTTGAAATGCCGGTAACGGAGGTGAAAAACAGCGCTCCCAGCTGGCTTGCGTCCAGTCCGGCGTGATGCAAAGCGCGGCAGAGCGCCTGCTCTCCCAGCTCCTGCGCCACCTCGATCCAGATATCATTGGCCTGCCCCCAGGTAGCGATATCGAAGTACTTCTCGGCCGGGAGAGCCAGATGTCGGCCTTCCACGGCGACATTGCGGTGCAACCGCGCCAGCATCTGCGGGTTTCGCAGGTGATCGCCCCAGTATTCTTGTAGCTTCTGCAGAAGGAATTTCTGAGGATAGTAATGTTTGGGGAAGGCGCTGGCAGCGCTGGCAATTCTCATGAGTTGTGGATCCGCTCCCGGCACCAAGCCAGCGCTTCTCGTCCCGTTCGAGGTGGCTCTTCACAAGCCAGATCGGACGCTCGTCGCGGTTGCGACCGCGCCTGGGGTGCCGCTAGTTCATTGTCCCAACACACGCGCCCTGGTTTGTCATGCCTTTGTTAAAAGCAAATCCCGTTCAGGGCTGGCTCCGGCCCATTTTTCTCGAATGCCAGCTACTGCGCTACCACAATCGAACTTGGAGTATTTCCCACCGAATACGAGGCCACCAACGTCAGGGTCCCTGTGCCTGGATCAAGGCTGAAGGACTGGATGGCCGGACCCACCTGGTTGCCCACAAACACGTACTTGCCGTTGCGATCGGCGGCAATGAAATTGGGTTGCTGATCGGTACCGAACGGCGAGTTCCCCAGCAGGGTCAGAGCGCCGCCGGTCTGCCCGGAGCTGGCTGCGCTGATGGAGAATGCCGCCATGTTGTTCGAGCCTCCATTGGCCACAAACAGGTACTTACCCGAGGGATCGACCAAAAGCGCGTCCGGTCCGGTGAGTGTTCCGCCAACTGGGAAGCCACTGATCAGGGTCAAGGAACCGTTGGCAGCGATGGTGTAGCCAGAGACCGTATTGTCCTGCACATTCGCGGTGTAGAGGAACGAGCCAGTGGGATCGATAACCAGACCGACGGGACTCCTTCCCGGCTGAACCAGCGGGCCTTCGATCGGCGACAAGACACCGTTGCTGAGACTGAAGATTTGGATAATCCCTTGCGGGCCGAAGCCGGAGCCCGTGACGTAAAGGACATTCCCCGAAGGCGCTAAGGCCAGATTGAGCGGAGTCATTCCAATGGGGAACGGCGAGCCTTGGATTTGAGTCAGCAAGCCGCTGCTCACGTCGATGGAAAAAACCGAAATGTTATTGGAGGCGATGTTGCCGACATACAGGAAGTTGCCGGCCGCATCGATGGCCAGGAACTTCGGGTTCGTGCCCCCGGGCCGGACCGGCGTGCGCCCTCCGGCGGGAATTTTCTCAGTGATGACGCCAAAGGGCGAGACCGAGAATATGGAGATGTCGCTCTCTAATGAGTTGGCGGCATACAGGAACTTCTTTGAGGGATGAAACGCAATCGCCTCTACCCCGTTGCCGGCGGGGATTGGGCTGCCCGCCAGTGCCGTCAGGATGCCTGAGTTCGGATCTTCGCGGTAGGCGGCAATCTGGTTGGCGGCGGGAGTGGCCACGTACACAAAATGGCTCAGGTTCCTCCCGCAACTGATAGACGTGGCTAAGCTCGCGCAAACAACGAACAGAGCCGCTGCTTTCTTTCGCATCCCTGACTCCTGCAGTGGTTTTTGAAGCGAAATAGGACATTCGCTGGTTTTGCAGTCAACGGTCTTCCGGTCAACTCCCCGGAGCGAATGTAGTTGCTCTCTGGTAATCCTTGTTGTGCCTTCTATCATACGGGAACAATCCGAATCCTGGGCAGCGGCCAGACGACAAAACACCCCTTTGCCTGGTTCCTGCGATGCAGGGCTGATCCGCAGGGGTTGCACAAGCCCCCTAGTGTACGACCTGTCTTGCAGAAAGGGAAAGGCTGGAACCGTCCGCTCATCGCCTGGGCCGATTCGGCGGCATCTCAGTGCGCTGGGCTGGGCGTTCCGGTGTCTGGCAACGCGTGGTCCTCACCCCCGCGCAGCGCCAGTCGTAAGCGGTCAAGATATACGTAAACCACCGGCGTGGTGAACAGGGTCAGGGCCTGGCTAACAATCAATCCGCCCACAATCGTGATGCCCAGCGGCCGGTGCAGTTCNGATCCCGTTCCCCGGCCNAGAGCCAGCGGCAATCCGCCCAGCAGGGCGGCCATGGTGGTCATCATGATCGGCCGGAAACGCAGGATGCAGGCATCGAAGATCGCCTGNGCCGGCTTCTTGCCCTGGGTACGTTCCACGTCCAGCGCCACGTCGATCATCATGATNGCGTTTTTCTTCACCAGTCCAATCAGCAGGATGATGCCGATCATGCCGATTACATTGAGTTCGTTATTAGTGATCAGCAGAGCCAGCAGAGCGCCCACGCCGGCTGAGGGGATGGTCGAGAGAATCGTAATGGGATGGATGTAGCTCTCGTAAAGCATGCCCAGCACAATATAGACGGCGCCCACCGCGGCGATGATCAGGATCAGCATGTTGGATTTCGAATCCTGGAACGCGGCGGCGGTACCTTGAAAACTGGCCTGGACGGTCGGCGGAAAGCCAATCGACTGCTCGGCTTTTTCGATCGCGTCCGTCGCTTCGCCCAGAGAAACCCCCGGCGCCAGGTTAAACGAGATCGTCACCGAAGGCAGTTGCCCCTGATGATTGACGGCCAGCGGCGTATTCGAGGGCTCAAAGTGGGTAAAGGCCGAGAGCGGCACCGGCGTTCCGACGGTGGAACGCAGATAAATATTCTGCAACGCCTCGGGAGTCTGCTGAAACTGTTGCGCCACCTCCATTACCACGTGATACTGATTCAGCGCCCGGTACATGGTCGACACCTGGCGCTGCCCGAAGGCATCGTAGAGCGCGTTGTCCAACGCCTGCGGCGTGATTCCCAACCGGCTCGCGGTATCGCGGTCGATCACCAGTTTCGCCTGCAGTCCCTTATCCTGCTGGTCTGAATTCTGATCGGCCAGTTGCTTCAGAGTTTTCATTTTCTGCAGCAGCCGCGGCGCCCAGGTATTCAAGTCGTCCAGGTTCGCGCTCTGCAGCGTGTACTGGTACTGCGCGTTGCCATAGCGCCCGCCAATGGTGAGTTCCTGCGCCGACTGCAGAATCAGGGTCGCGCCCGGGACCACCGTCAGCTTATTGCGCAGACGGTTGATCACGTCGTCGGCGGTGACATAGGTGCAAGGCTGCCAGAAGTGGTTTTTCTGGCAGGGCCCGCGCTGCGCCAACGGTTTCAGCATCATGAAGAAGCGGCCCTGGTTCAAGGCGTTGCCTCCGCCGGTGAAGCCGGCCATAGTGTCGACCGCCGGGTCTTTCATCACGATGCTGATGTAGCGCCGCATCTTATCGCTCATGGACTGAAACGAGATGTCCTGCGCTCCGATCACTGTACCTGAAATGCGTCCTGTGTCCTGCTGGGGGAAGAACCCCTTGGGCACCACGTAGTACAGATACCCGCTCAGCACCGCTACCAGGATGGTCACGGTCAACGTCACCGGCTGATATTGCAGCACCAACTTGAGGGCGCGAGTATAGGCCGCCAGCAGGTGGTCGAAGAACCACTCGCTGACACGATAGAAAATATTGTGCTTTTGCGTCTTTGGCAGCCGCAGGAATTTCGCGCACATTGTCGGCGTTGTGGTCAGCGACACCAGGAGCGAAACTCCGATCGCGATGCTGAGCGTCACCGCGAACTCGCGGAACAGCCGTCCGACAATTCCCCCCATCAGCAGCAGTGGTATGAACACCGCTACCAGCGAAGTGCTCATCGACAGCACCGTGAATCCAATCTCCGCCGCGCCCTTGAACGTCGCCTTCACCACGTCCATACCGTGTTCCACGTAGCGGGTGATGTTTTCCAGCACCACAATCGCGTCGTCGACGACGAAGCCCGTCGAAATCGCCAGCGCCATCAGCGAGAGATTGTCCAGGCTATAACCCAGCAAATACATCCCGCCGAACGTTCCGACCAGCGAAAGCGGTACGGCAATGCTGGGAATGATCGTTGCCCGCACGGTGCGCAGAAACACAAACACAACCAGAACCACGAGCACGATCGAAATCAGCAGCGTCCTCTCGATGTCCTTCACCGAGGCCCGCACCGAGGTCGTCCGGTCCATCACGACCGAAAGGTGCATCGCGGGCGAAATCGACGACTGCAGATACGGCAGCAGCGCCGTCACCCGATCCACCGTGTCGATGATATTGGCGCCGGGCTGCCGGAAGATAGGCAGGATAATCCCCGGTTTGCCATTGATCAGGCCGAGGTTGCGTACATCGGCCAGCGCATCCTCGACCTCCGCCACGTCGCCCAGCCGCACCGCCGCACCGTTGTTGTACGACATGATCAGGGGCCGGTACTCGTCCGCGGTGAAGAGTTGATCGGTGTCGGTAAAGGAGTAGGAGCGCGTGCTGTCGGAGACCTGTCCCTTGGGCCGGTTCGCGTTGGCCGCATTCAGCGCATTGCGCACCGTGTCGAGCCCAACCCCCAGTTTGTTCAGCAAGGTTGGATTCACTTCTGCGCGCACCGCCGGCTGCGATGAGCCCCACACAAAAACCTGCCCCACCCCGTCCACCTGCGACAACTTCTGCGACAGGATCGAATCCGCGGCGTCGTACATCTGCGGTATGGTCTGAGTGTCCGAAGTCAATCCCAGCAAGAGAATGGGGGCGTCTGCCGGATTCACTTTCCGATAGCTGGGGTTGCTCGGCAGGTTCGCAGGAAGCTGGCTGCGCGCCGCATTGATGGAAGCCTGTACATCGCGAGCGGCCGCATCGATGTTCCGGTTCAGATCGAATTGCAGCGCAATTCCCGTGCTTCCCAGCTGGCTTGCCGAAGTCATCTGATTGACGGAAGCAATGCGTCCGAACTGGCGCTCCAGCGGCGTCGCCACCGCCGATGCCATGGTTTGCGGATCAGCTCCGGGCAAGCTCGCCCCCACGCTGATGACCGGAAAATCCATCTTCGGCAGCGACGCGACCGGAAGAAAATTGAAGGCCAGAATTCCTGACAGCAGCAGCGCCGCCGCCAGCAGCGAGGTCCCGATCGGACGCCGGATGAATGGAGCCGAGATACTCATAAAATCAATCCGCCGGCATAGGTTCGTGCGGAATCGGATTGCCGATCCGGTAGCGGGCAAAGCGCTGGGCCAGACGGTCAAACCACAGGTAGACCACCGGCGTGGTGTACAGCGTGAGCAGCTGGCTTAAGAGCAATCCTCCCACGATCGTAATGCCCAGCGGCCGCCGCAACTCCGCGCCGGTTCCGGATCCAAACGCCAGCGGAATGCCCCCGAACAGCGCCGCCATCGTGGTCATCATGATGGGCCGGAAACGGAGCAGGCAGGCCTGGTAGATCGCTTCCTCCGCCGGCTTGTGCTCTTCCCGTTCCGCTTCCAGGGCAAAGTCGATCATCATGATGGCGTTCTTTTTCACGATGCCGATCAGCAGAATGATGCCGATCAGTGCCACCACCGTCAGGTCATTCCCCGTGAGCATTAAAGCCAGAATCGCACCCACGCCGGCCGAGGGCAGCGTAGAAAGAATCGTGATCGGGTGAATGTAGCTCTCATACAGCACGCCGAGCACGATGTAGACCGTAATCACGGCTGCCAGAATCAGATAGGGCTCGGAAGAAAGTGAATTCTGAAAAGCCGCAGCCGTCCCTTGGAACGCGGCGTGGATGCTGGGCGGCAGCTGAATTTCTTTCTCCGCCTGCTGAATCTGCGTGGTGGCGTCGCCCAGGGAAGCACCGGGCGCAAGGTTGAAGGAGAGCGTAACCACGGGAAACTGTCCCTGATGATTCACCGCCAGCGAAGTGCTGCCCGACCGCATGCGTGTGAACGTCGAGATCGGAACCGGCGCGCCACTGGTGGTCACGGCAGCACCGTTGGCGGTAGGCGCTCCCGTGTTCACCGTCACCGTGCTCGGCCGGATGTAGATGTCCTTCAGCGAGTCGGGAGTCAGCGCGAAGCTGGGCAGCACCTCGAGGATCACGTGATACTGGTTCAGTTGTGTGAAAATCGTGGACACCTGCCGCTGTCCGAAAGCGTCGTACAGTGTGTTGTCGATGGCTTGCGGGAAAATCCCGAGACGTGACGCCGTATCCCGGTCAATGCTGACGTTCGTCCTGAGCCCATTGTTAAGCTGGTCGGTGGCAACATCGGTCAACGCGGGCTTGGTTTTCAGCTGAGCCACCAGCTTCGGCGTCCATTGCGCCAGTTCCTGGGCATCCGCGTCCTCGATTGAGTACTGGAACTGCGTGCGGCTCACCCGGTCTTCTACGGTGAGATCCTGCACGGGCTGCATGTACAACGTGATGCCCTCGACCTTGGCCAGTTGCGGCTGCAGCCGGCGGATGATCGCCGACGAATCGTCGGAGCGCTCGTCGCGCGCCTTTAGATTGATTTGGATGCGGCCCGCGTTGGGCGTGGTGTTCGTGCCGTCGACTCCAATGAAGGACGACAAACTCTCCACATCCTTATCCTGCAGAATGACCTTGGCCAGCTCCTGCTGGCGCTGCGCCATCGCGTCGAAGGAAACGCTGTCCGGCGCCTCCGATACGCCCAGAATCACGCCCGTATCCTGCACCGGGAAGAATCCCTTCGGCACCACCACATAAAGAGCCAGCGTCAGAATCAGAGTCGACAAGGTCACCAGCAGGGTCGCGGTCTGATGCTTCAGCACCCATTTCACAGTGCGCCCGTAGAAGGCGATGATCCGGTTGTAATAATCTTCCGTGACGTCGTAGAAGCGTCCCTGTTTGCCTTCCTGGCGATGCTTGAGGAGTTTGGCGCACATCATCGGCGTCAAACTGAGCGATACCCCCGCCGACACCAGAATCGTCACCGCCAGGGTTACGGCGAACTCGCGGAACAGGCGTCCCACAATGTCGCCCATGAAGAGCAGCGGTATCAGCACCGCGATCAGCGACACGGTCAGCGAGACAATCGTGAATCCGATCTGCCCCGATCCTTTCAACGCCGCGTCCAGTGGTGAGTCTCCCGCTTCCAGGTAGCGGTCGATGTTCTCGATCATGACGATGGCGTCATCGACCACGAACCCGGTGGAGATGGTCAACGCCATCAGCGTCAGATTGTTCAGGCTATAGCCCAGCAGATACATCACGCCAAACGTACCGATCAGCGAGAGCGGCACGGCGACGCTGGGGATCGCGGTCGCCGCCAAATTCCGCAGGAACAGAAATACGACCATGATCACGAGCGCGATCGCCAGCATCAGTTCAAAGTACACATCTTTGATCGACGCCCGAATCGTTGTCGTCCGGTCAGTGAGAATCTGCACTCTCACCGCTGCGGGCAGCGATGCCTGCAGCTGCGGCAGGAGCTTCTTGATGCGGTCGACGACGCTGATGATGTTGGCGCCCGGCTGGCGCTGAATATTGACGATGACGGCCGGGGTCAGATTCATCCAGGCTGCCAGCCGGTCGTTCTCGGTGCTGTCGATCACATTCGCCACATCGCTGACCCGCACCGGCGCGCTGTTGTGATAGGCGATGACAATCGGCTTGTATTGCTCGCTGGAAAAAAGCTGGTCGTTGGCGCCGATCGTGTAGGACTGCCGCGTGCCGTCGATCACGCCCTTGGCCTGGTCCACGTTGGCCTGAGCCAGCGCGTTGCGCAAATCCTCCAGGCTTAGCCCGTAGGAAGCCAGTGCGGTAGGGTTGGCCTGAATTCGCACCGCAGGCTTCTGTCCCCCGCTGATGGAAACCAGGCCGACTCCCGGCAGTTGGGAAATCTTCTGCGCCAGGGATGTGTCGGCCACATCCTCCACCGTGGGTAAGGGCAGAGAATCCGAAGTCAACGCCAGAGTGAGAATCGGAGCATCCGCCGGATTGACTTTGTTGTAGATCGGAGGATTGGGCAGGTCGGTCGGCAGGTACGTCGAACCCGAATTGATGGCGGCCTGCACCTGCTGCTCTTCGACGTCAATGTTCTGATCGAGGCCGAATTGCAGCGTGATCATCGACGCGCCAAACGAACTCGTCGACGTCATCTGGGTCAGGCCCGGCACTTGCCCGAATTGCCGCTCCAGGGGCGAAGTCACCGACGAGGCCATCACATCGGGATCCGCTCCCGGATAAAACGTCACCACTTGAATGGTGGGATAGTCGACCTCGGGAAGAGCCGAGACTGGCAATTGCATGAATGCAACGCCGCCCACCAGCAGCACACCGAACATCAGCAGGGTGGTGGCGACCGGACGGAGAATGAATATGCGGGAGGGACTCATGAACCTGGCCGTGGGGCGCCCGAAGGTGTCCCTGCTGATGTGCCGCTGGGAGCGCCATTCGCTCCGCCGCTGCGCGGCGCGATGTGGCTGCCCCTTTCTAGCTTGTCCTGACCGTCGGTGACCACCACCTCACCCGGATTCAAGCCGCTGCTGACAATGGTCGTATTGCCCTGGGTCAGCGACACGGTGACCGGGCGATCTTGGACGGTTTTATCGGCATTCACTGCATACACGAAGGTGCCTTGCGGGCCCCGGAGAATCGCCGCTGTCGGCACCACCGTGCTGTTCTTCCGGGTCTCCAGCAACAGGTTTGCATTCACAAACTGATTCGGCCAGAGCTGGTTGTCCTTGTTGTCAAAGACAGCCTTTAGCTTCGCGGTGCCGGTGGTTGGATCGATTTCGTTATCGATGGTCAGCAGTTTGCCCGTGGCCAGCTTCGTCTGATCGTCGCGGCTGAAGGCATCCACCTCAAGGGTCGCTTGCTTCATGCGCCGCGCCACGGTCGGCAGCACGTCCTCAGGCAGCGTGAAGATGACGGCAATGGGCTGCAGTTGCGTCAGGATCAGCATCGGATTCGTGTCGGCGGCGTGGACTATGTTTCCAGGATCGACCTGCCTCAACCCCACTCGTCCGGCAAACGGCGCGGTGATGTGGCAGTACACAATCTGCAGCTTGGCGTTGTCGATCTGCGCCTGATCGGTTCGCACTTGCCCGTCCAGCTGATCCACTGTGGCTTTTTGTGTGTCCACCTGCTGCTGCGCAATGCTCCCGGAGGGAATCAACGCCGTGTAGCGATCCAGATTCAGCTTCGCGTCTCTCAGCGTCGCCTGATCCTTGAAGATCTGCGCGTCCATTTGGTCCAACTGCACCTGGTAAGGACGGGAGTCGATCTCGATCAGCAGCTCCCCCTCATGGACGGATTGCCCCTCCTGGAAGTTCACCTTCATGATCTGCCCGTCGACCCGGCTTTTGATGTTGGCCGTATTGAACGCCGTCACCGATCCCAATCCAGTCAGGTACACGGGCACGTCCTGGCTCAGGACGGTCGCCACCGCCACCGAAACGTCGCGCGGCCCCGCGGCTTGCGCCTTCTGCTGTTTGGCATCGGACGCGCCCCCGCAGGCGAGCAGGCAAGCACACAGCGCTCCAGCCGCCAGTGAGCAGAGCCAGTGACTGCAAAACGGCGAACGGGACTTTCGAGCAGGGCATCGAGCGATCATGTTCACCAATGTTCTCAGAATGAGTCGGACAGCGTTTTCCGCACCCGAGCGACGACGGACAATCCCAATATTAGACGTAAGCATTGTAGGCTCGGTTGCGGCAACTGTCCCTGGAAAGGCAGAAATCCCCCTCTGTGCAAAGAAACCCTCCCACGGAAAGTATCTTAAAGAAAGGGCCAGAATGCGGACGCAGTCGCAAAACCCTGCAAAACCAGCATCAACTGCGGACCGGCAACCGGTCAAGATCACTTGAAGGGGTTTTACAATTCTTTACTGAAACCTGCCCTCGGTACCCCGTTTTGTCAGCAACTTTTGAGCGCCGGCGGTGCCGGATGCCGCGTTTCATAGGCCGCAATCTCCGCTTCATGCTGCAGCGTGAGGCCAATGTCGTCCAGCCCATTCAGCAGGCAGTGGCGAACAAACTCATCGATGGCGAACTTTGCGCGGAAGCCTTGCTCATCGCGCACCTCGCAACGCTCCAGATCGACCGTGACCTCGTAGTCGTCAATTCCCTGCGCCCGCCGCATGATCTCGGCCGCCTCTTCCTCGCTCAACCGCACGGCGAGAAACCCGTTCTTGGCGCTGTTGTTGGCGAAAATGTCAGCGAACGATGATGCGATCACGGCGCGGAAACCGAAGTCGGCCAGCGCCCACACCGCGTGCTCGCGGGACGACCCGCACCCGAAATTCCTGCCGGCAACCAGAATGCTTGCCCCTTCGTAACGCGGATCGTGCAGCACGAAGTCCGGATTCTTCTTTCCATCCGCGCCAAAGCGCCAGTCGTAAAACACGTATTGGCCAAAACCGGTGCGCTCGATCCTCTTCAGAAACTGCTTGGGGATGATCTGGTCGGTGTCGATGTTGACTCGATCCAGCGGCGCCACACGGCCACGATGCACGGTGAATGGAATCATTGTTTATCGGTCTCGTCCCACATTTAACGGTCTCGTTCCACGAAGTGATTGGGGAAGGGCACGACTTTTCAGTCGTGCCGTAAAGGCCCTTCAAACCCGGCTCTAGCCGCTGAGGGCCTCGCCCTCACTGAAATTTCCAATTCCTTATATCCGTGAAATGCCCGGCAATCGCCGCCGCCGCCGCCATCATTGGACTCACCAGGTGTGTCCGCCCTCCACGCCCCTGCCGTCCTTCAAAATTGCGATTGCTGGTCGAGGCGCACCGTTCCCCCGGCTGCAGAATGTCAGGATTCATGCCCAGGCACATCGAGCACCCCGACTCGCGCCACTCAAATCCTGCGTTGAGAAAAACCCGATGCAGCCCCTCTTTCTCCGCCGCGCGCTTCACTGCCTGCGATCCGGGCACCACCATCGCTCGCACTTTCGAACTCACCTGATGTCCCTTGGCCACGCGCGCCGCTGCCCGCAAGTCTTCCAGGCGCGAGTTCGTACAGGATCCGATAAACACGCGGTCAATCCGGATATCTTCAATGCGACGCCCCGGCTCCAGCCCCATATATTGCAGCGCGAGTTCGGCGGCGCGGCGATCGCCATCGGCCAATCCCTTGATGTCCGGCACGCGCCCCGTCACCGGCGCCACCATCCCCGGATTCGTTCCCCAGGTCACAAACGGGCAAAGCTGCGCGGCGTCGATCTCAATCACCTTGTCGAACTCTGCGCCCTCATCGGTCGGCAGGCTCCGCCAATACGAGATGGCCTTCTCCCACTCGGAATTCTGCGGCGCGAATCTCTTCTCTTTGACATACGTGATCGTAGTCTCGTCCGGCGCCACCATCCCCGCACGCGCACCCGCTTCAATGCTCATGTTGCACAGCGTCATGCGCCCTTCCATCGAAAGCGCGCGCACCGCCGGCCCGGCGTATTCGACGACATGCCCGGTCGCGCCGTCCGTGCCGATCTGCCCGATGATCCCCAGCGCCAGGTCTTTTGCGGTCACGCCCTCAGCCAGGTTTCCATGAACATCAATCTTCATTGTCTTCGGGCGATGCTGCGCCAGGCATTGCGTCGCCAGAACATGCTCGACCTCAGACGTGCCAATCCCGAAGGCCAGCGCTCCGAAGGCTCCGTGTGTGCTGGTGTGGCTGTCGCCGCATACGATGGTCATGCCGGGTTGCGTCAGTCCCAACTCCGGACCGATCACATGAACGATGCCTTGCTCCGGCGAATCCATGTCGAACAGCCGGACGCCGAACTCTTTGCAATTGCGCTGCAACGCCGCGATCTGCGCGGCAGCGACCAAATCGGTAATGGGAGTCCCACGCGGCTCGGTGGGCACGTTGTGATCGACTGTGGCCACCGTGCGCAGCGGTTGACGAACTTTTCGTCCCGCCGCCCGCAATCCATCAAACGCCTGCGGCGATGTGACTTCGTGCACCAGGTGCAGGTCAATGTAAAGAATCGGCGACCGCCCCGCCGGCTCCGCCACCAGATGGGCATCCCAGATCTTGTCGAACAATGTCTTGTTCCGTTGCATTGCCTACCTTGGACCCGTAACCGCGCCCTGCGACGCCGACGAAACCAGCGCCGCGTACTTGGCAAATACTCCCTTAGGATACCGCGGCT
>JGI12270J11330_10000772_pt1 | contig 24419 bp, 6 predicted proteins | sample PeaSoiMetSII2010_FD_11330 | JGI IMG/M metagenome (IMG submission 11330)
GCTCAGGACGATGGTCTGCTCGCGAGACGCGCGTTCCTCCTCACGGAAGCCGCGCCCGCGCAGAATCGGGATCTGGAGAGCGGCGAAGTAATCGGGCGAAATCGATCGCCAGGCGGCCACTCCTCCCTCGCCGCGTTCGAGCAGCGGCTGTCCCGGAACCTGCAACACAAAGAACGGGCGGTTGTGGACGAAGCCGGCCGGCGGCACCGTGTCGCTCAAAGCCGCGGACGCTACCAGCGGATTTGCTCGCAGGCGCGCCAGCAGGTCGTCGAAAAACTTCTCCCGCCGCAGGGAATTCGGATAGCGCTCCAGCCCGAGCGTGATATCCGCCGTCACCACCTGCCCGGTATTGACGCCCGGCGCGACATTCTGCATGCGCCAAAGGGTCTCCAGCAGCAGGCCCGCGCCGGACAGCAGAATCAACGAGACGGCGATCTGCGCGGTGGTCAGGAAGCGCCGTACGCCGATCCGCGGACAGGACGAAGCGCGCCACCCGGTGAGCACCTCCGGGCGCGGACTGACCGCGGCCGGCGCCAGGCCCATGAGGATTCCGCAGAGCAGCGTCGTCGAAACCGTGAACAGCAGCACGCGCCCATCCAGGGCGGCCTGCTCCATCCGCGGAATGGTGGCGGGCGCGACAAGCTTGAAGACGCGCAGAAGCAGCGCGGCCAGCGCGCATCCCGCCGCGGCCCCGAAGGCGCTCAGCAGCAGGGCCTCCAGGAAGGTCTGGCGCACGAGCCTCGCGCGGCCCGCGCCCAGCGCCACCCGCAACGCCAGTTCTCTCTGGCGCGCCGCCGAGCGGGCCAGCAGAAGGTTCGCCGCGTTCGCGCAAACGATCAGGAGAATCGCGAAAGTCGCGCCGAACAAAACCCACGACGCCAGCTTGACATCCTGAATCTGGAAGTCGCGCACGGAGCGGAGGGCCACGCGCGCCGCCGCTCTCTCGCGGGGATTGATGAACGCCATCGCCGAGTGAAAGAACGGGCCGAGCCCGGCGCGAGCCTGCTCCACCGTGACGCCGTTCTTCAGCCGGCCGAAGACCCGGAGCGGCGTGCCTTGGCTGGGCGTCCGGAACGGTACCGCCTGGGGCACCACCAGGTCCGCCCGCTGGAGCGTCGGCAGCTCGAAGTCCCGCGGCAGAACGCCGATAATCTCGGTTGGCACGCCGTCGATCGGGATCGTCTTGCCGATCGCGGCGGGATTCGCCCCGAAACGCGATTGCCAAAGCCCATAGGAAATCAGCGCGACCTTGCGAGCGTTGGCCTGGTCCTCCCCGTTCGTGAAGTTGCGTCCGAGGACCGGCGCGATTCCGAACGCCGGCAGAAACGTGGATTCCACCGGCGCGCAGGAGAGAATTTGAGGATGCTCCTCGGTGAGATCGCAGCGGGCAGCGCCTCTCCAGGAAGTGAGCGCGGTGAACGGCGTCTCCATTGCGCGCAGATGAAAGTAGTCGCCCGACACCAGAAACTCGCCGTCCAGGAGCGGATGGATGATCCCCACGGAAACCAGCCGGTCCGAATCGGGGTACGGCAAACTGCGAAACAACAGCCGGTCGACCACGCTGAACACCGACGAGGTGGCGGCAATCCCGGCCGCGATAATGGCCACCGCCGTCAGCGAAAACACGGGATTGCGGCATAGGCCGCGCGCGCCGTACCGCAGGTCCTGAAAGACGCCTTCGAGCCGCGGCATCGCCCAGGCATCGCCCGCCTGTTCCGACAAGGCGAGGCGATTGCCAAACCTCCGCTCGGCCAGCCGCCGCGCCTCCTCCGGCGCCGCGCCCCGCTCCGCATACTCCTGCGCGCGAAGCTCGAGGTGCGCCCGCACCTCCTGCTCGAAATCCCGATGGAGCCGCTTCCTTTGGAGAAGGGCCCGCAGTTTCCGGTACTGTTCGGCGACCCGTTCGAACATAATCCCCTCGCTTCGGTTATGCGGTCCCAATGACGCGCGCAACGGCTCCCGTGACTCTCTCGAACTGGGAGACTTCCACGTTCAACTGCTTCCGGCCGGCCGCGGTCAGGTGGTAATAGCGCGCGCGCCGGTTCCCGGAAGTCGTTCCCCACTGGGCGGTCACCCATCCTTTGACGAGCATTCGCTGCAGCGCGGGATAGAGCGACCCCTCCTCCACCAGGAGCACCTGGAAAGACGTCGCCTGGATCGAATTGGCAATCTCGTAGCCGTGCATCTCGCCGCCCCGCGCAAGCGTCTTCAGGATCAGCATGTACAGGGTTCCGGGCGGAATCTCGTCCCGTGGCATAGTTAGACTATGCCAGTGTGCAACGGCGGGCCGGGAAAGTCAAGTGGCGGAGCGCGGCATTCCATCGGAACCCTCTTGGCCAATCGTTTGATTGAGCCCCAACTGTCGGAAAGTGCGGGATAATGAACGCTTCTCAAGAAAAACACGGTGTCCTTAGAACGGCTGTGGGAAGAGCGGAACCGGATTCCCGTCCTGGCGATTAGCGGCGCCATCATTTTGATAGTCGCCGGGGTGGACTGGTGGACGAAGCCTTACGTCTCGCTGGGTTTTCTGTACTTGTTTCCGATCATGCTTGCCGCGGCGTTCCTGCCCCGGTGGCTGGTTGCCCTGCTTGGATTCGCCTGCGCGGGCCTGGCCGAGGTCTTCAGCTCGCTCGACCGGTCATTCGTTCGTTTGGCCTTTGAAACCCTGGCGCTTGGCGGATGTGGGTTGTTCGTTGCGGAGCTGGTTCGAAACCGGCGATTGAGCGCTGAAGCGGAAGCGAAGTTGAAGACGTTGGTGGAGACAAGTCCGGCAGCTATTGTGACCGTTGACGACCGCGGTTTTATCGAACTGGCCAATCGCGCGGCTGTTGAACTGATGGCTCCGCGAGACAGCCATTTGATTGGCCATCCGATTGCCGCGTTCCTTCCCGAGCTGCACCACGCGCTGCGATGGGAAGAGGCGCCCCAGTTTCGGACATCGATGCAATGCCGGGGTCAGAGAGGTAACGGTGAATCTTTCACCGCCGACGTCTGGTTCTCCACGTACAAAGAAGGACCGGCCCCCAAGGTGGCTGCAATCATCACGGAAGCCGCCGAGGAGGCGGCGACAACAGGCCCGAATTCGCCTTCGGCAACGCATCGGGAACTCGCCGCACTGAATCCTCGCGAGACGGAGGTCCTGCGATTGCTGGTCCAGGGCCTGTCCAACAAGGTAATAGCAGCGCGGATGGAGATCTCCGAGAGCGCGGTGAAGAATGCGATTCAGCAACTGTTCGCCAAGACCGGCGTCCGTACGCGCAGCCAGCTCGTTCGAGTCGCCCTCGAACAATACCGTAGCTCGCTATGACCGCCTTCGACTTTCCGAGCCGCGACCAAGGGGAGCGGTCTTATTCCCTGACAGGCCCAGTTGGCTGCGCGGGTTCACGGGCGCCTGCCGCAGCCAAGGCCGGCATTGCATTTCGCGCCCCTTTCGCCAGGTCGCGAGCGGCGCCCAACGAGCCTTCCAGTGCCACTCGCACCAATTGGCCCCGTGTTCGCACACCAGCCCTGAGGAATAACTGTTGCACCACCGATTTCACAGTGCCTTCCGAGAGGCCGGCGTTGTCGCCAATCTTCCGATTCGTAAGACCTCCGAGGATTCCCACGAGGACCCTTTCCTCTCTCTCGGTCAGGAGATTCCCGGGGTCCTGTCGGGGCCCATCGATCAGTTGATCGGCCAGCAGTTGGATGACCTTCTGATCCACCCAGGCTGCACCGCTCGCTACCAGTCTGATGGCCTTCACGAGGCGGTCCGGAGCTTCGGATTTCAGAAAAATACCCGAGGCCCCAAGCTTGATTGCGGCAGCCAGTTCCTTGGCGTCAGCCACTCCGGCAACCACCAGGAAGTGGCCTATGTAACCCGCGCGCCGGGCAGCGGATATGAATTCATCCCCTCGTTTGGCGCGGAGATCTGAATCCAGGAGGACGATATCGACCGATGAACCGCCCAGGATCTCGAGAGCTTCGGCCGCGGTGCCGCACTCGCCCGCCACGTCAAGACTTGGCTGGGTTGCCAGGAACCGGCTCAAGCTCTCCCGAAACAGGACTTGATCGTCGACAAGGAGCAGCCGGATACGATTCTCCTCTGTTTGTTTGTCCATAGTCATTGCCCTCGGAATCGGGCTGGACTCGCCGGCCGTCGCGGCGATTGAAGTTTGGCGAATCACCCTGCCCTCCGTCGTTCGGTGGAACCGATGCTTAGGTCATCTTAATAGCGGATGGCCGCCTTTGCCAAGCAGTTGACCTGAAAGATATGGGAGTTACCGCAAAGAGTAATCGTTCGATCGGCCGTTCAGCCCGATGCCGGAGCACGTCGCGCGGCTACATGGGCGATTCATCGAAAGACCGCCGGCGTTGAACGGAAGATCAGCGGCTATGACATTCGGACCGCGCTAAAGTGAAGGCCTGCCCTACTGGTTCTATTGCAGTTCCGTTCTTACCCTATGAAGAATGTGACATTGAGCGCTACTGCCGGCAAAGCTACCAGGCGCACCCTGCTGTGTCGCACCTGTTACGGGATTGTCACTGCGGGACTACTGCCGGCCACTAGTCTTGCACAAGCCGCTTTCACCTGGCAGCAGATTAAAGACAAGTTCGAGGCTGCGAACCCGACTTTGATGGCGGCCCAACTCAACATCGACGAGTCCCGGGCCTCCGAGATCACCGCCTATCTCCGGCCCAATCCGAGCCTCACGGGAACCATCGACCAGATCAATCCTCTGACGACCATCCAATCGCCTGTCTCGGGAAACTCCGTATACCGGCCTTTCGCGAACTCGCTGCCGTTCGGGTCGGTCAGCTATCTGCACGAGCGCGCGGGCAAGCGGGAGTTGCGCCTCGAAAGCGCCAGGAAGTCCACAGACATCGCCGGCTCGACCTACCTGGATCAGGAGCGGAGCCTGACGTTCACCCTTCGAAACGCGTTTGTCCAAACGTTACAAGCCAAGGCGGTCTTGCAGAATGCCAGGGAAAACCTGGACTACTGGGATCGGGAACTCACCGTAAACCGCAATCGCTTCAAGGCCGGCGACCTGGCCCAGGTCGACCTGGACCGCCTGGAACTGCAGCGTGTACAGTTCGAATCCGATCTCGAAACAGCGACTGTGAATCTTCGCACGGCCAAGATTCAGCTTCTGACGCTCTTGAACGACCGGACGCCGATCGAGCAGTTCGACGTCACCGGACCGTATGACTTCATCGACCGTCTGGCGCCGCTGGAAGAATTCCGCGCGATCGCGCTCGCAGCGCGGCCGGACCTGAAGGCCGCGGCGCAATCGGTGGAGTTGGCGAAGACCAATCATCAGCTTGCTATCGCCGATGGCTCGACCGATCCGACCTTCAGCGTCGATTTTGCGCGCAACCCGCCGATTCCCGTCTATTTCGGCGTGAGTGTCTCGATTCCGCTGCGGATCTTCGACCGGAATCAAGGTGAGAAGGCCAGGACTCAGATTGATATCGGCCGTAATGAACGTCTGCGGGATGCGACCCTTGCACTGGTGTTCAGCGATGTGGATTCGGCATGGGTGACCTTGGTCAGCGCGGTGAATCTGTTGCGGCCGTACCGCGACAAGTATCTCAAGCTGGCCGAGGACAGCCGCAACAGAATCACATTCTCCTACCAGAACGGCGGCGCCTCGTTGCTGGACTATCTGGATGCCGAGAAGGCCTATCGCGATACACGCCTGGCGTATTTGAATTTGATTGGCTCTTACTTGTCAGCGGCGGCCCAAATGAATATGGCGGTGGGCCGGGAGGTAATTCAATGAATCGCTCCTTTGTTCTCGAAGCAACTTTGTGTGTATGTGTGGCTCTTTCAACCGCCGCGTGCGGCAGGCGAGTCACAGCGGCGTCAAAATCGGACGGCGATACCGGGCCGCATGTGGCGGCGGTCGAACCGGACCTGGATGCCAACAACTTCACGGTCGACCATCCCGAGCGGTTTCCACTGGCCACAGCCGGTGCGTACGTCGCCTCGCCGGAATTGAACGTGACTGGCGTGGTCGGTCCCGACATCTCGCGGCAGGTGCCGGTGCCGTCGTTGGCGTCGGGCCGCGTCGTGGAAATCGATGCGCGCCTGGGAGACGAAGTGAAATCGGGGCAGCTTCTGTTCAAGGTCAGGAGCACCGACATCGCGGGTGCGTTCTCCGATTATCGAAAAGCCGTCAAGAACGAGCAATTGGCGAAAATCCAATTGGATCGCGCCAAACTTCTGTTCGACAACGGGGCCATTCCCCGGAGCGCCCTCGAAATCGCGCAGACCGCCGAGGATAACGCCAAGGTCGATCTGGAAACCACCACGGAACACGTCCGCTTGCTGGGATCCGATCCCGACCATCCTACGGGAATCGTCGAGGTCTATGCGCCGGTTTCGGGAGTGATTACCGATCAACAAATCACCAACTCGTCGGGCGTACAGGCTCTGACCGCGCCCAACCCGTTCACCATCGCCGACGTGTCGCACGTCTGGATTATCTGCGATGTTTACGAAAACGACATGGCTCAGGTCCGTCTTGGAGAATACGCGGACATCCATCTGAATGCCTATCCGAACCGGCCACTGAGAGGGCGCATCGGAAACATCGGCCAGATCATGGACCCGAACCTGCGAACCGCCAAGGTGCGCCTGGAAGTCGAGAATCCCGGCCTGATGCGCTTCGGTATGTTTGTTACCGCGACCTTCCATGGCTTGACCAAGGAGCAACACGCAGCCGTGCCGCCTGCGGCGATCCTGCATTTGCACGACCGGGACTGGGTCTATATGCCGGCCGGCGCCGGGAGATTCCGGCGCGTCGAAGCGGTCGCCGGAGCCATGCTCCCCGGAGATTTGCAGGAGGTCGTTTCGGGCGTCAAGCCGGGCGCGGAGGTGGTTGCAAATGCCCTCGTCCTGCAAAACACCGTGGAGCAATAGATGATTCGCCGGCTTGTCGATTTCGCCCTCAAGAATCGCTTTCTGGTCCTGGCGATTGCGCTTCTCCTGTTTGCCTGGGGCGCCGTGTCGTTTCACCAGTTGCCTGTCGAAGCCTATCCGGACGTGGCGAACAACTACGTCGAGATCATCACCCAGTGGCCCGGGATCGCCGCGGAGCAGATCGAGCAGCAGGTCACCATTCCGCTCGAGATCGTGATGAACGGTGTTCCTGGAGTGGTCCATCTGCGCTCCTTCTCCATCTTCGGGCTCTCCGACCTCAAGTTGATTTTCGAGGACGACACGGAGAATGGCTGGAACCGCGAGAGAGTTCTCGAGCGTCTTTCGCAGGTTTCCCTGCCGCCGGGCGTAACGCCGCAAATGGGAACCGATTGGAGTCCGGTTGGCCAAATCTACTTCTTTACGCTCCACAGCACTAATCCCCAATACGACGTGATGGAGCTGAAGTCCATCGAAGACTGGGTGGTCGAGAAGAACTTGAAGTCCGTTCCGGATATCGTCGATGTCGCCACATTCGGCGGGCCGACTCGCGAATACCAGGCGCGCATCGATCCCAATAAGTTGATCGCCTACGGGCTGAGCCTCGCCCAGGTGGAGCAACAACTCACTAATAACAATGTCAATGCCGGGGGTAGCTTCCTCGAAGCTGGCCTGCAACAGATCAACGTCCGCGAAGTAGGCCTTGTCGGCAACGTTCACGATATCGAGAACACGGTCCTGACGACTAAGAGTGGCACGCCGCTTCGTGTGAAGGATATCGCTGTCGTCTCACAGGGCCCCAAGATCCGTCTCGGCCAGTTCGCCCGCGCGATACGCCGCGAGGACGGCAAGATCATCGACAACGACGATGTGGTTTCGGCGTGGGTGCCCATGCGCAAAGGCGCGGATGCGGAAGCCGCCCTCCGCGGACTCCACGCCAAAGTGGATGAGCTGAACGATCGCATCCTGCCGCCCGGTGTGAAAATCGTTCCCTTCATCGACCGCAGCGAGCTGGTGCACCATACCACGAAGACGGTCCTCCACAACCTCACCGAGGGCATCATTCTCGTGGTGATCATTCTCCTGATGTTTCTCGGGAACGCCCGGGGAGCGATCATCGTTGCTCTGACCATCCCGTTCTCGCTTCTCTTCGCCGCCACTTGCTTAAAACTCAAGGGCATTCCCGCAAATCTTCTGTCTCTAGGCGCTCTGGACTTCGGAATGGTCGTGGACGGAGCCGTGGTAATGGTCGAGAATCTCGTGCGTCACCTCAGCCGCCGCGAGGCGGATGGCCGATCTCCGACAGAGAGGATCTTCGACGCGGCGCACGAGGTGCAGCGGCCCGTGTTTTACGCCATCGCGATTATTATCACGGCCTACCTGCCCATCTTCACCCTGCAGGGTGTCGAAGGCCGCTTGTTCAAGCCCATGGCCTGGACCGTGGCATTTGCCCTGCTAGGCGCACTCCTGTTCTCCATCCTGGTGGCGCCCGTGCTCGCCAGCTTCTTTTTCCCCAAGGGGACGCGCGAGTGGCACAACCCGGTCATGACGTTGCTGACTGCCGGATATCGCCGCTCTCTGAGATGGGCTATCCGGCTTCGCTGGCTCACTGTCGCCGGCGGTATTGCGAGCCTCCTCCTTACCATCTATCTGACGGTCAGCGGCGTCATCGGCTCGGAGTTTCTGCCGCACCTCGATGAGGGCTCTCTATGGGTGCGTGGCACTCTTGCGCCGAGCACGGGGCCAAGCGAAGGTATTCGGCTGGCGAATCAGACACGAATCCTGTTGTGCTCCTTTCCCGAGGTCACCGAATGCACCAGCCAGGTGGGCCGTCCCGACGACGGGACCGACACCACCGGCTTTTTCAATACGGAGTACTACGCCGGACTGAAGCCCAAGGAACAGTGGCGGCCGGCCTTTCACCAGAACAAAGACGAACTCATCGCGGCCATGAACCGCGAGCTTTCCAAGACTCCAGGTGTGATCTGGAACTTCTCCCAACCCATCGCGGACAACATGGAGGAAGCCGTCAGCGGAGTTAAGGGACAACTTGCCACCAAGGTGTACGGCGACGACTTCAAAGTTCTCGAAGACAAGGCCGACCAGATCGTCAAGATCATGCGCGGAGTCAGGGGAATTCAGGACCTCGGTGTCTTTCGCGTCCTGGGCCAGCCGAATCTGAATTTGACTGTCGATCGCCGGCAGGCCGCCCGCTATCAGATCAACGTAGCGGACGTACAGGATGCCATCCAGACGGCGGTGGGCGGCAACGCCCTGACTCAAGTCCTGCAGGGCGAGGCGCGTTACGACCTGGTCATGCGCTATCTGCCGCAGTATCGTGACAGCAAGGAGGCGATCGGGAATATTCGCTTGCTGTCACCCACCGGCGAACGGGTTTCGCTCGCCCAGCTCTGCAAGATCGAACAGCGGGACGAGGCTTCCGAAATATACCGCGAAGGAAACCAGCGATACATCGCGGTCAAGTATAGCGTGCGCGACCGCGACCTGGGCAGCGCCGTTGAGGAATCGATAAAGAAAGTAAATGAGCAAGTCCAGCTGCCGCGCGGGTATCACATCGATTGGGAGGGCGAGTACCAAAGCGAGAAGCACGCCGAAGAGCGCCTGCTCATCATCGTGCCGCTGACCGTCCTGCTGATCTTCATCATCCTGTACACCATGTTCCGCTCTTTCAAATGGGCCATTCTGATTCTGGTCAATGTGATGCTCGCGCGCATCGGCGGCTTGCTTGCTCTCCTGGTCACTGGCACTAACTTCAGCGTCTCTTCGGGAGTCGGCTTTCTGGCGCTGTTCGGCGTCTCGGTGCAAACCGGCGTGATCATGCTCGAATACATCAATCAGCGGCGTGCCCGAGGCGCCTCGATAGAGGAATCCGCCATAGAAGGCGCCGTGTTGCGGCTGCGGCCCATCATGATGACCATGCTGGTGGCGACCCTGGGGCTGCTGCCTGCGGCGTTGTCTCACGACATCGGTTCCGACTCGCAGCGGCCGTTCGCCATCGTGATCGTCGGAGGCCTGATCTCCGATTTGGCGATGAGTATCTTTCTGCTTCCTACTCTGTATGTGTGGATGGCCCGTGATCGTGATGTGCTTCCCGAAGTTGAAGTGGAGTCCGTTTAGATCCAGATGAGCTTCTGGGGCCACCCTCTTGGCCAATCGTTTGATTGAGGCTCGCCTGGCGATTATAATAGCGGCACAATCATTTTGATAGTCGAGGTCAGTCGTGTGACAACCGGGCGGCCAGAGGATCAGGAGCAGTTGGCTGCGAGGGTTCACGGGAGCCTGCCGCAGCCAAGGCCGGCATTGCATTTAGCGCCCCTTTCGCCAGGTCGCGAGCGGTGCCCAACGAGCCTTCCAGTGCCACTCGCACCAATTGGCCCCGTGTTCGCACACCGGCCCTGAGGAATAACTGTTGTACCACCGATTTCACAGTGCCTTCCGAGAGACCGATGTTGTCTCCAATCTTTCGATTCGTAAGACCTCCAAGGATTCCCAGCAGCACCCGTTCCTCTCTCTCGGTCAGGAGATTCCCGGAGCCCTGTCTGGGCCGATCGATCAGTTGATCGGCTAGCAGTTGGATGACCTTCTGATCCACCCAGGCTGCGCCGCTCGCCACCAGCCTGATGGCCTTCACCAGGCGATCCGGAGCTTCGGATTTCAGAAAAATACCCGAGGCCCCAAGCTTGATTGCGGCAGCCAATTCCTTGGCGTCAGCCACTCCGGCAACCACCAGGAAGTGGCCTATGTAACCGGCACGCCGCGAAGCGGATATGAATTCATCTCCGCGTTCGGCGCGGAGATCTGAATCCAGGAGGACGATATCGACCGATGAACCGCCCAGGATCTCGAGAGCTTCGGCCGCGGTGCCGCACTCGCCCGCCACGTCAAGACTTGGCTGGGTTGCCAGGAACCGGCTCAAGCTCTCCCGAAACAGGACTTGATCGTCGACAAGGAGCAGCCGGATACGATTCTCCTCTGTTTGTTTGTCCATAGTCATTGCCCTCGGAATCGGGCTGGACTCGCCGGCCGTCGCGGCGATTGAAGTTTGGCGAATCACCCTGCCCTCCGTCGTTCGGTGGAACCGATGCTTAGGTCATCTTAATAGCGGATGGCCGCCTTTGCCAAGCAGTTGACCTGAAAGATATGGGAGTTACCGCAAAGAGTAATCGTTCGATCGGCCGTTCAGCCCGATGCCGGAGCACGTCGCGCGGCTACATGGGCGATTCATCGAAAGACCGCCGGCGTTGAACGGAAGATCAGCGGCTATGACATTCGGACCGCGCTAAAGTGAAGGCCTGCCCTACTGGTTCTATTGCAGTTCCGTTCTTACCCTATGAAGAATGTGACATTGAGCGCTACTGCCGGCAAAGCTACCAGGCGCACCCTGCTGTGTCGCACCTGTTACGGGATTGTCACTGCGGGACTACTGCCGGCCACTAGTCTTGCACAAGCCGCTTTCACCTGGCAGCAGATTAAAGACAAGTTCGAGGCTGCGAACCCGACTTTGATGGCGGCCCAACTCAACATCGACGAGTCCCGGGCCTCCGAGATCACCGCCTATCTCCGGCCCAATCCGAGCCTCACGGGAACCATCGACCAGATCAATCCTCTGACGACCATCCAATCGCCTGTCTCGGGAAACTCCGTATACCGGCCTTTCGCGAACTCGCTGCCGTTCGGGTCGGTCAGCTATCTGCACGAGCGCGCGGGCAAGCGGGAGTTGCGCCTCGAAAGCGCCAGGAAGTCCACAGACATCGCCGGCTCGACCTACCTGGATCAGGAGCGGAGCCTGACGTTCACCCTTCGAAACGCGTTTGTCCAAACGTTACAAGCCAAGGCGGTCTTGCAGAATGCCAGGGAAAACCTGGACTACTGGGATCGGGAACTCACCGTAAACCGCAATCGCTTCAAGGCCGGCGACCTGGCCCAGGTCGACCTGGACCGCCTGGAACTGCAGCGTGTACAGTTCGAATCCGATCTCGAAACAGCGACTGTGAATCTTCGCACGGCCAAGATTCAGCTTCTGACGCTCTTGAACGACCGGACGCCGATCGAGCAGTTCGACGTCACCGGACCGTATGACTTCATCGACCGTCTGGCGCCGCTGGAAGAATTCCGCGCGATCGCGCTCGCAGCGCGGCCGGACCTGAAGGCCGCGGCGCAATCGGTGGAGTTGGCGAAGACCAATCATCAGCTTGCTATCGCCGATGGCTCGACCGATCCGACCTTCAGCGTCGATTTTGCGCGCAACCCGCCGATTCCCGTCTATTTCGGCGTGAGTGTCTCGATTCCGCTGCGGATCTTCGACCGGAATCAAGGTGAGAAGGCCAGGACTCAGATTGATATCGGCCGTAATGAACGTCTGCGGGATGCGACCCTTGCACTGGTGTTCAGCGATGTGGATTCGGCATGGGTGACCTTGGTCAGCGCGGTGAATCTGTTGCGGCCGTACCGCGACAAGTATCTCAAGCTGGCCGAGGACAGCCGCAACAGAATCACATTCTCCTACCAGAACGGCGGCGCCTCGTTGCTGGACTATCTGGATGCCGAGAAGGCCTATCGCGATACACGCCTGGCGTATTTGAATTTGATTGGCTCTTACTTGTCAGCGGCGGCCCAAATGAATATGGCGGTGGGCCGGGAGGTAATTCAATGAATCGCTCCTTTGTTCTCGAAGCAACTTTGTGTGTATGTGTGGCTCTTTCAACCGCCGCGTGCGGCAGGCGAGTCACAGCGGCGTCAAAATCGGACGGCGATACCGGGCCGCATGTGGCGGCGGTCGAACCGGACCTGGATGCCAACAACTTCACGGTCGACCATCCCGAGCGGTTTCCACTGGCCACAGCCGGTGCGTACGTCGCCTCGCCGGAATTGAACGTGACTGGCGTGGTCGGTCCCGACATCTCGCGGCAGGTGCCGGTGCCGTCGTTGGCGTCGGGCCGCGTCGTGGAAATCGATGCGCGCCTGGGAGACGAAGTGAAATCGGGGCAGCTTCTGTTCAAGGTCAGGAGCACCGACATCGCGGGTGCGTTCTCCGATTATCGAAAAGCCGTCAAGAACGAGCAATTGGCGAAAATCCAATTGGATCGCGCCAAACTTCTGTTCGACAACGGGGCCATTCCCCGGAGCGCCCTCGAAATCGCGCAGACCGCCGAGGATAACGCCAAGGTCGATCTGGAAACCACCACGGAACACGTCCGCTTGCTGGGATCCGATCCCGACCATCCTACGGGAATCGTCGAGGTCTATGCGCCGGTTTCGGGAGTGATTACCGATCAACAAATCACCAACTCGTCGGGCGTACAGGCTCTGACCGCGCCCAACCCGTTCACCATCGCCGACGTGTCGCACGTCTGGATTATCTGCGATGTTTACGAAAACGACATGGCTCAGGTCCGTCTTGGAGAATACGCGGACATCCATCTGAATGCCTATCCGAACCGGCCACTGAGAGGGCGCATCGGAAACATCGGCCAGATCATGGACCCGAACCTGCGAACCGCCAAGGTGCGCCTGGAAGTCGAGAATCCCGGCCTGATGCGCTTCGGTATGTTTGTTACCGCGACCTTCCATGGCTTGACCAAGGAGCAACACGCAGCCGTGCCGCCTGCGGCGATCCTGCATTTGCACGACCGGGACTGGGTCTATATGCCGGCCGGCGCCGGGAGATTCCGGCGCGTCGAAGCGGTCGCCGGAGCCATGCTCCCCGGAGATTTGCAGGAGGTCGTTTCGGGCGTCAAGCCGGGCGCGGAGGTGGTTGCAAATGCCCTCGTCCTGCAAAACACCGTGGAGCAATAGATGATTCGCCGGCTTGTCGATTTCGCCCTCAAGAATCGCTTTCTGGTCCTGGCGATTGCGCTTCTCCTGTTTGCCTGGGGCGCCGTGTCGTTTCACCAGTTGCCTGTCGAAGCCTATCCGGACGTGGCGAACAACTACGTCGAGATCATCACCCAGTGGCCCGGGATCGCCGCGGAGCAGATCGAGCAGCAGGTCACCATTCCGCTCGAGATCGTGATGAACGGTGTTCCTGGAGTGGTCCATCTGCGCTCCTTCTCCATCTTCGGGCTCTCCGACCTCAAGTTGATTTTCGAGGACGACACGGAGAATGGCTGGAACCGCGAGAGAGTTCTCGAGCGTCTTTCGCAGGTTTCCCTGCCGCCGGGCGTAACGCCGCAAATGGGAACCGATTGGAGTCCGGTTGGCCAAATCTACTTCTTTACGCTCCACAGCACTAATCCCCAATACGACGTGATGGAGCTGAAGTCCATCGAAGACTGGGTGGTCGAGAAGAACTTGAAGTCCGTTCCGGATATCGTCGATGTCGCCACATTCGGCGGGCCGACTCGCGAATACCAGGCGCGCATCGATCCCAATAAGTTGATCGCCTACGGGCTGAGCCTCGCCCAGGTGGAGCAACAACTCACTAATAACAATGTCAATGCCGGGGGTAGCTTCCTCGAAGCTGGCCTGCAACAGATCAACGTCCGCGAAGTAGGCCTTGTCGGCAACGTTCACGATATCGAGAACACGGTCCTGACGACTAAGAGTGGCACGCCGCTTCGTGTGAAGGATATCGCTGTCGTCTCACAGGGCCCCAAGATCCGTCTCGGCCAGTTCGCCCGCGCGATACGCCGCGAGGACGGCAAGATCATCGACAACGACGATGTGGTTTCGGCGTGGGTGCCCATGCGCAAAGGCGCGGATGCGGAAGCCGCCCTCCGCGGACTCCACGCCAAAGTGGATGAGCTGAACGATCGCATCCTGCCGCCCGGTGTGAAAATCGTTCCCTTCATCGACCGCAGCGAGCTGGTGCACCATACCACGAAGACGGTCCTCCACAACCTCACCGAGGGCATCATTCTCGTGGTGATCATTCTCCTGATGTTTCTCGGGAACGCCCGGGGAGCGATCATCGTTGCTCTGACCATCCCGTTCTCGCTTCTCTTCGCCGCCACTTGCTTAAAACTCAAGGGCATTCCCGCAAATCTTCTGTCTCTAGGCGCTCTGGACTTCGGAATGGTCGTGGACGGAGCCGTGGTAATGGTCGAGAATCTCGTGCGTCACCTCAGCCGCCGCGAGGCGGATGGCCGATCTCCGACAGAGAGGATCTTCGACGCGGCGCACGAGGTGCAGCGGCCCGTGTTTTACGCCATCGCGATTATTATCACGGCCTACCTGCCCATCTTCACCCTGCAGGGTGTCGAAGGCCGCTTGTTCAAGCCCATGGCCTGGACCGTGGCATTTGCCCTGCTAGGCGCACTCCTGTTCTCCATCCTGGTGGCGCCCGTGCTCGCCAGCTTCTTTTTCCCCAAGGGGACGCGCGAGTGGCACAACCCGGTCATGACGTTGCTGACTGCCGGATATCGCCGCTCTCTGAGATGGGCTATCCGGCTTCGCTGGCTCACTGTCGCCGGCGGTATTGCGAGCCTCCTCCTTACCATCTATCTGACGGTCAGCGGCGTCATCGGCTCGGAGTTTCTGCCGCACCTCGATGAGGGCTCTCTATGGGTGCGTGGCACTCTTGCGCCGAGCACGGGGCCAAGCGAAGGTATTCGGCTGGCGAATCAGACACGAATCCTGTTGTGCTCCTTTCCCGAGGTCACCGAATGCACCAGCCAGGTGGGCCGTCCCGACGACGGGACCGACACCACCGGCTTTTTCAATACGGAGTACTACGCCGGACTGAAGCCCAAGGAACAGTGGCGGCCGGCCTTTCACCAGAACAAAGACGAACTCATCGCGGCCATGAACCGCGAGCTTTCCAAGACTCCAGGTGTGATCTGGAACTTCTCCCAACCCATCGCGGACAACATGGAGGAAGCCGTCAGCGGAGTTAAGGGACAACTTGCCACCAAGGTGTACGGCGACGACTTCAAAGTTCTCGAAGACAAGGCCGACCAGATCGTCAAGATCATGCGCGGAGTCAGGGGAATTCAGGACCTCGGTGTCTTTCGCGTCCTGGGCCAGCCGAATCTGAATTTGACTGTCGATCGCCGGCAGGCCGCCCGCTATCAGATCAACGTAGCGGACGTACAGGATGCCATCCAGACGGCGGTGGGCGGCAACGCCCTGACTCAAGTCCTGCAGGGCGAGGCGCGTTACGACCTGGTCATGCGCTATCTGCCGCAGTATCGTGACAGCAAGGAGGCGATCGGGAATATTCGCTTGCTGTCACCCACCGGCGAACGGGTTTCGCTCGCCCAGCTCTGCAAGATCGAACAGCGGGACGAGGCTTCCGAAATATACCGCGAAGGAAACCAGCGATACATCGCGGTCAAGTATAGCGTGCGCGACCGCGACCTGGGCAGCGCCGTTGAGGAATCGATAAAGAAAGTAAATGAGCAAGTCCAGCTGCCGCGCGGGTATCACATCGATTGGGAGGGCGAGTACCAAAGCGAGAAGCACGCCGAAGAGCGCCTGCTCATCATCGTGCCGCTGACCGTCCTGCTGATCTTCATCATCCTGTACACCATGTTCCGCTCTTTCAAATGGGCCATTCTGATTCTGGTCAATGTGATGCTCGCGCGCATCGGCGGCTTGCTTGCTCTCCTGGTCACTGGCACTAACTTCAGCGTCTCTTCGGGAGTCGGCTTTCTGGCGCTGTTCGGCGTCTCGGTGCAAACCGGCGTGATCATGCTCGAATACATCAATCAGCGGCGTGCCCGAGGCGCCTCGATAGAGGAATCCGCCATAGAAGGCGCCGTGTTGCGGCTGCGGCCCATCATGATGACCATGCTGGTGGCGACCCTGGGGCTGCTGCCTGCGGCGTTGTCTCACGACATCGGTTCCGACTCGCAGCGGCCGTTCGCCATCGTGATCGTCGGAGGCCTGATCTCCGATTTGGCGATGAGTATCTTTCTGCTTCCTACTCTGTATGTGTGGATGGCCCGTGATCGTGATGTGCTTCCCGAAGTTGAAGTGGAGTCCGTTTAGATCCAGATGAGCTTCTGGGGCCACCCTCTTGGCCAATCGTTTGATTGAGGCTCGCCTGGCGATTATAATAGCGGCACAATCATTTTGATAGTCGAGGTCAGTCGTGTGACAACCGGGCGGCCAGAGGATCAGGAGCAGTTGGCTGCGAGGGTTCACGGGAGCCTGCCGCAGCCAAGGCCGGCATTGCATTTAGCGCCCCTTTCGCCAGGTCGCGAGCGGTGCCCAACGAGCCTTCCAGTGCCACTCGCACCAATTGGCCCCGTGTTCGCACACCGGCCCTGAGGAATAACTGTTGTACCACCGATTTCACAGTGCCTTCCGAGAGACCGATGTTGTCTCCAATCTTTCGATTCGTAAGACCTCCAAGGATTCCCAGCAGCACCCGTTCCTCTCTCTCGGTCAGGAGATTCCCGGAGCCCTGTCTGGGCCGATCGATCAGTTGATCGGCTAGCAGTTGGATGACCTTCTGATCCACCCAGGCTGCGCCGCTCGCCACCAGCCTGATGGCCTTCACCAGGCGATCCGGAGCTTCGGATTTCAGAAAAATACCCGAGGCCCCAAGCTTGATTGCGGCAGCCAATTCCTTGGCGTCAGCCACTCCGGCAACCACCAGGAAGTGGCCTATGTAACCGGCACGCCGCGAAGCGGATATGAATTCATCTCCGCGTTCGGCGCGGAGATCTGAATCCAGGAGGACGATATCGACCGATGAACCGCCCAGGATCTCGAGAGCTTCGGCCGCGGTGCCGCACTCGCCCGCCACGTCAAGACTTGGCTGGGTTGCCAGGAACCGGCTCAAGCTCTCCCGAAACAGGACTTGATCGTCGACAAGGAGCAGCCGGATACGATTCTCCTCTGTTTGTTTGTCCATAGTCATTGCCCTCGGAATCGGGCTGGACTCGCCGGCCGTCGCGGCGATTGAAGTTTGGCGAATCACCCTGCCCTCCGTCGTTCGGTGGAACCGATGCTTAGGTCATCTTAATAGCGGATGGCCGCCTTTGCCAAGCAGTTGACCTGAAAGATATGGGAGTTACCGCAAAGAGTAATCGTTCGATCGGCCGTTCAGCCCGATGCCGGAGCACGTCGCGCGGCTACATGGGCGATTCATCGAAAGACCGCCGGCGTTGAACGGAAGATCAGCGGCTATGACATTCGGACCGCGCTAAAGTGAAGGCCTGCCCTACTGGTTCTATTGCAGTTCCGTTCTTACCCTATGAAGAATGTGACATTGAGCGCTACTGCCGGCAAAGCTACCAGGCGCACCCTGCTGTGTCGCACCTGTTACGGGATTGTCACTGCGGGACTACTGCCGGCCACTAGTCTTGCACAAGCCGCTTTCACCTGGCAGCAGATTAAAGACAAGTTCGAGGCTGCGAACCCGACTTTGATGGCGGCCCAACTCAACATCGACGAGTCCCGGGCCTCCGAGATCACCGCCTATCTCCGGCCCAATCCGAGCCTCACGGGAACCATCGACCAGATCAATCCTCTGACGACCATCCAATCGCCTGTCTCGGGAAACTCCGTATACCGGCCTTTCGCGAACTCGCTGCCGTTCGGGTCGGTCAGCTATCTGCACGAGCGCGCGGGCAAGCGGGAGTTGCGCCTCGAAAGCGCCAGGAAGTCCACAGACATCGCCGGCTCGACCTACCTGGATCAGGAGCGGAGCCTGACGTTCACCCTTCGAAACGCGTTTGTCCAAACGTTACAAGCCAAGGCGGTCTTGCAGAATGCCAGGGAAAACCTGGACTACTGGGATCGGGAACTCACCGTAAACCGCAATCGCTTCAAGGCCGGCGACCTGGCCCAGGTCGACCTGGACCGCCTGGAACTGCAGCGTGTACAGTTCGAATCCGATCTCGAAACAGCGACTGTGAATCTTCGCACGGCCAAGATTCAGCTTCTGACGCTCTTGAACGACCGGACGCCGATCGAGCAGTTCGACGTCACCGGACCGTATGACTTCATCGACCGTCTGGCGCCGCTGGAAGAATTCCGCGCGATCGCGCTCGCAGCGCGGCCGGACCTGAAGGCCGCGGCGCAATCGGTGGAGTTGGCGAAGACCAATCATCAGCTTGCTATCGCCGATGGCTCGACCGATCCGACCTTCAGCGTCGATTTTGCGCGCAACCCGCCGATTCCCGTCTATTTCGGCGTGAGTGTCTCGATTCCGCTGCGGATCTTCGACCGGAATCAAGGTGAGAAGGCCAGGACTCAGATTGATATCGGCCGTAATGAACGTCTGCGGGATGCGACCCTTGCACTGGTGTTCAGCGATGTGGATTCGGCATGGGTGACCTTGGTCAGCGCGGTGAATCTGTTGCGGCCGTACCGCGACAAGTATCTCAAGCTGGCCGAGGACAGCCGCAACAGAATCACATTCTCCTACCAGAACGGCGGCGCCTCGTTGCTGGACTATCTGGATGCCGAGAAGGCCTATCGCGATACACGCCTGGCGTATTTGAATTTGATTGGCTCTTACTTGTCAGCGGCGGCCCAAATGAATATGGCGGTGGGCCGGGAGGTAATTCAATGAATCGCTCCTTTGTTCTCGAAGCAACTTTGTGTGTATGTGTGGCTCTTTCAACCGCCGCGTGCGGCAGGCGAGTCACAGCGGCGTCAAAATCGGACGGCGATACCGGGCCGCATGTGGCGGCGGTCGAACCGGACCTGGATGCCAACAACTTCACGGTCGACCATCCCGAGCGGTTTCCACTGGCCACAGCCGGTGCGTACGTCGCCTCGCCGGAATTGAACGTGACTGGCGTGGTCGGTCCCGACATCTCGCGGCAGGTGCCGGTGCCGTCGTTGGCGTCGGGCCGCGTCGTGGAAATCGATGCGCGCCTGGGAGACGAAGTGAAATCGGGGCAGCTTCTGTTCAAGGTCAGGAGCACCGACATCGCGGGTGCGTTCTCCGATTATCGAAAAGCCGTCAAGAACGAGCAATTGGCGAAAATCCAATTGGATCGCGCCAAACTTCTGTTCGACAACGGGGCCATTCCCCGGAGCGCCCTCGAAATCGCGCAGACCGCCGAGGATAACGCCAAGGTCGATCTGGAAACCACCACGGAACACGTCCGCTTGCTGGGATCCGATCCCGACCATCCTACGGGAATCGTCGAGGTCTATGCGCCGGTTTCGGGAGTGATTACCGATCAACAAATCACCAACTCGTCGGGCGTACAGGCTCTGACCGCGCCCAACCCGTTCACCATCGCCGACGTGTCGCACGTCTGGATTATCTGCGATGTTTACGAAAACGACATGGCTCAGGTCCGTCTTGGAGAATACGCGGACATCCATCTGAATGCCTATCCGAACCGGCCACTGAGAGGGCGCATCGGAAACATCGGCCAGATCATGGACCCGAACCTGCGAACCGCCAAGGTGCGCCTGGAAGTCGAGAATCCCGGCCTGATGCGCTTCGGTATGTTTGTTACCGCGACCTTCCATGGCTTGACCAAGGAGCAACACGCAGCCGTGCCGCCTGCGGCGATCCTGCATTTGCACGACCGGGACTGGGTCTATATGCCGGCCGGCGCCGGGAGATTCCGGCGCGTCGAAGCGGTCGCCGGAGCCATGCTCCCCGGAGATTTGCAGGAGGTCGTTTCGGGCGTCAAGCCGGGCGCGGAGGTGGTTGCAAATGCCCTCGTCCTGCAAAACACCGTGGAGCAATAGATGATTCGCCGGCTTGTCGATTTCGCCCTCAAGAATCGCTTTCTGGTCCTGGCGATTGCGCTTCTCCTGTTTGCCTGGGGCGCCGTGTCGTTTCACCAGTTGCCTGTCGAAGCCTATCCGGACGTGGCGAACAACTACGTCGAGATCATCACCCAGTGGCCCGGGATCGCCGCGGAGCAGATCGAGCAGCAGGTCACCATTCCGCTCGAGATCGTGATGAACGGTGTTCCTGGAGTGGTCCATCTGCGCTCCTTCTCCATCTTCGGGCTCTCCGACCTCAAGTTGATTTTCGAGGACGACACGGAGAATGGCTGGAACCGCGAGAGAGTTCTCGAGCGTCTTTCGCAGGTTTCCCTGCCGCCGGGCGTAACGCCGCAAATGGGAACCGATTGGAGTCCGGTTGGCCAAATCTACTTCTTTACGCTCCACAGCACTAATCCCCAATACGACGTGATGGAGCTGAAGTCCATCGAAGACTGGGTGGTCGAGAAGAACTTGAAGTCCGTTCCGGATATCGTCGATGTCGCCACATTCGGCGGGCCGACTCGCGAATACCAGGCGCGCATCGATCCCAATAAGTTGATCGCCTACGGGCTGAGCCTCGCCCAGGTGGAGCAACAACTCACTAATAACAATGTCAATGCCGGGGGTAGCTTCCTCGAAGCTGGCCTGCAACAGATCAACGTCCGCGAAGTAGGCCTTGTCGGCAACGTTCACGATATCGAGAACACGGTCCTGACGACTAAGAGTGGCACGCCGCTTCGTGTGAAGGATATCGCTGTCGTCTCACAGGGCCCCAAGATCCGTCTCGGCCAGTTCGCCCGCGCGATACGCCGCGAGGACGGCAAGATCATCGACAACGACGATGTGGTTTCGGCGTGGGTGCCCATGCGCAAAGGCGCGGATGCGGAAGCCGCCCTCCGCGGACTCCACGCCAAAGTGGATGAGCTGAACGATCGCATCCTGCCGCCCGGTGTGAAAATCGTTCCCTTCATCGACCGCAGCGAGCTGGTGCACCATACCACGAAGACGGTCCTCCACAACCTCACCGAGGGCATCATTCTCGTGGTGATCATTCTCCTGATGTTTCTCGGGAACGCCCGGGGAGCGATCATCGTTGCTCTGACCATCCCGTTCTCGCTTCTCTTCGCCGCCACTTGCTTAAAACTCAAGGGCATTCCCGCAAATCTTCTGTCTCTAGGCGCTCTGGACTTCGGAATGGTCGTGGACGGAGCCGTGGTAATGGTCGAGAATCTCGTGCGTCACCTCAGCCGCCGCGAGGCGGATGGCCGATCTCCGACAGAGAGGATCTTCGACGCGGCGCACGAGGTGCAGCGGCCCGTGTTTTACGCCATCGCGATTATTATCACGGCCTACCTGCCCATCTTCACCCTGCAGGGTGTCGAAGGCCGCTTGTTCAAGCCCATGGCCTGGACCGTGGCATTTGCCCTGCTAGGCGCACTCCTGTTCTCCATCCTGGTGGCGCCCGTGCTCGCCAGCTTCTTTTTCCCCAAGGGGACGCGCGAGTGGCACAACCCGGTCATGACGTTGCTGACTGCCGGATATCGCCGCTCTCTGAGATGGGCTATCCGGCTTCGCTGGCTCACTGTCGCCGGCGGTATTGCGAGCCTCCTCCTTACCATCTATCTGACGGTCAGCGGCGTCATCGGCTCGGAGTTTCTGCCGCACCTCGATGAGGGCTCTCTATGGGTGCGTGGCACTCTTGCGCCGAGCACGGGGCCAAGCGAAGGTATTCGGCTGGCGAATCAGACACGAATCCTGTTGTGCTCCTTTCCCGAGGTCACCGAATGCACCAGCCAGGTGGGCCGTCCCGACGACGGGACCGACACCACCGGCTTTTTCAATACGGAGTACTACGCCGGACTGAAGCCCAAGGAACAGTGGCGGCCGGCCTTTCACCAGAACAAAGACGAACTCATCGCGGCCATGAACCGCGAGCTTTCCAAGACTCCAGGTGTGATCTGGAACTTCTCCCAACCCATCGCGGACAACATGGAGGAAGCCGTCAGCGGAGTTAAGGGACAACTTGCCACCAAGGTGTACGGCGACGACTTCAAAGTTCTCGAAGACAAGGCCGACCAGATCGTCAAGATCATGCGCGGAGTCAGGGGAATTCAGGACCTCGGTGTCTTTCGCGTCCTGGGCCAGCCGAATCTGAATTTGACTGTCGATCGCCGGCAGGCCGCCCGCTATCAGATCAACGTAGCGGACGTACAGGATGCCATCCAGACGGCGGTGGGCGGCAACGCCCTGACTCAAGTCCTGCAGGGCGAGGCGCGTTACGACCTGGTCATGCGCTATCTGCCGCAGTATCGTGACAGCAAGGAGGCGATCGGGAATATTCGCTTGCTGTCACCCACCGGCGAACGGGTTTCGCTCGCCCAGCTCTGCAAGATCGAACAGCGGGACGAGGCTTCCGAAATATACCGCGAAGGAAACCAGCGATACATCGCGGTCAAGTATAGCGTGCGCGACCGCGACCTGGGCAGCGCCGTTGAGGAATCGATAAAGAAAGTAAATGAGCAAGTCCAGCTGCCGCGCGGGTATCACATCGATTGGGAGGGCGAGTACCAAAGCGAGAAGCACGCCGAAGAGCGCCTGCTCATCATCGTGCCGCTGACCGTCCTGCTGATCTTCATCATCCTGTACACCATGTTCCGCTCTTTCAAATGGGCCATTCTGATTCTGGTCAATGTGATGCTCGCGCGCATCGGCGGCTTGCTTGCTCTCCTGGTCACTGGCACTAACTTCAGCGTCTCTTCGGGAGTCGGCTTTCTGGCGCTGTTCGGCGTCTCGGTGCAAACCGGCGTGATCATGCTCGAATACATCAATCAGCGGCGTGCCCGAGGCGCCTCGATAGAGGAATCCGCCATAGAAGGCGCCGTGTTGCGGCTGCGGCCCATCATGATGACCATGCTGGTGGCGACCCTGGGGCTGCTGCCTGCGGCGTTGTCTCACGACATCGGTTCCGACTCGCAGCGGCCGTTCGCCATCGTGATCGTCGGAGGCCTGATCTCCGATTTGGCGATGAGTATCTTTCTGCTTCCTACTCTGTATGTGTGGATGGCCCGTGATCGTGATGTGCTTCCCGAAGTTGAAGTGGAGTCCGTTTAGATCCAGATGAGCTTCTGGGGCCACCCTCTTGGCCAATCGTTTGATTGAGGCTCGCCTGGCGATTATAATAGCGGCACAATCATTTTGATAGTCGAGGTCAGTCGTGTGACAACCGGGCGGCCAGAGGATCAGGAGCAGTTGGCTGCGAGGGTTCACGGGAGCCTGCCGCAGCCAAGGCCGGCATTGCATTTAGCGCCCCTTTCGCCAGGTCGCGAGCGGTGCCCAACGAGCCTTCCAGTGCCACTCGCACCAATTGGCCCCGTGTTCGCACACCGGCCCTGAGGAATAACTGTTGTACCACCGATTTCACAGTGCCTTCCGAGAGACCGATGTTGTCTCCAATCTTTCGATTCGTAAGACCTCCAAGGATTCCCAGCAGCACCCGTTCCTCTCTCTCGGTCAGGAGATTCCCGGAGCCCTGTCTGGGCCGATCGATCAGTTGATCGGCTAGCAGTTGGATGACCTTCTGATCCACCCAGGCTGCGCCGCTCGCCACCAGCCTGATGGCCTTCACCAGGCGATCCGGAGCTTCGGATTTCAGAAAAATACCCGAGGCCCCAAGCTTGATTGCGGCAGCCAATTCCTTGGCGTCAGCCACTCCGGCAACCACCAGGAAGTGGCCTATGTAACCGGCACGCCGCGAAGCGGATATGAATTCATCTCCGCGTTCGGCGCGGAGATCTGAATCCAGGAGGACGATATCGACCGATGAACCGCCCAGGATCTCGAGAGCTTCGGCCGCGGTGCCGCA
>JGI12270J11330_10000778_pt1 | contig 24356 bp, 19 predicted proteins | sample PeaSoiMetSII2010_FD_11330 | JGI IMG/M metagenome (IMG submission 11330)
GAGCGAGCCGCAATCTGCCGCTTCACGGAAGTTTTAGCGTGAACTTCAACCGGTCGGATTTCACTTCCGATTTTTCAGATGGCCGCTATAACGGCACAGTTGACACGGTGAGTTCGAGTGTGAATTTCCATCCGCAAGCGGAATGGACAGTCGGCGCCAACTTCAACTACACGGACAATTTGCTGGGCACGCTGTACCAGAACATCATTTCGGCAGGCGGCATCCTGCAGCAGAGCACAACGGGTCAATCGTCCAATTCATGGGATGCGAGCGGATTGGCGAGTTACACCCTGACAAAACACTGGATCTTCTATGGGACGTTTGAGCACCGCGATCAGAGCTATCTGGGAAGTGCGTTCGGATCAAATTCGCTGACGGGCTCCGTGAACTATTCGAACTGGCTGCTTGGCGGGTCGTTCAGCACGGTACTCAGCGTCACGCGAACCACCGAGGACGCCGCCAATCTGAGCGCGGTGGGGCTGCTTTCAGTCGTGAACTACTCCCGCAGGATAGAACTCTGGGACGTGAGCGCCTCGGGAAATTACTTTCAGAACACGCAGACCTTGTTGGTGGGGTACACCACTTCCGGGTGGGGCTACTCCGGGCAGTTAGGCCGCAAATTTGGGGCCGTGCATTGGAATGCCAACGCCGGGGGCTCACGGAGTTTATTGAACACGTCCCCGGGGTACGGCTACAATTCGGAGAATTTCGGCACAGGATTCAACGTGAGGTGGATTGGATTCAGCGGCACGTACACGAAATCGAGTGGAACGGGGCTGCTGGGAGTAAGTGGGGTCGTCACCACACCGCTGTTGGGTGCAACTCCGCTGGCGGGCGGAACGTCGCCCCTGCCGACCGACCTGATCCTCTACGGAGGCCATGCGTACGGGGGAGGAATCGGAATGAACCCTTATAAGCGGCTGACAATTACCTTCAGCTACGCCAGGGCATTCAGTGATACGGTCAGTAGCAGCGTGGGTTCGCAGAACAATTCCGAGAATGTGTACGGCCGCGTACAATATCAGTTCCGGCAGATGTTCTTCACGGGGGGATACAGCCGGTTCGTTCAGGGATTCAGCGCTTCCGGTACCGCTCCCGCTCAGCTAAACTCGTTTTACGTTGGTGTGCAACGATGGTTCAACTTCTTCTAGATCGGGCACCAGAGAAAAGGCGTTGCCCGATTCTGGAAGTGGCCGTGGCCATGCTGCTGGTGGTCTCCCCAGCCTGGGCCGCACAGAAAAACAAAAAAGCGGATAAGAAAGCTGCGGTGCAGGAGAGCGTTCCGGATTTGCTGCTGGAGGGCGGGCGCAAGCTTGTGTACGAGAGGAACTTCGGCTGGGAACGCGATGTAAAGCCGAAGAAAGGCTTCTGGGCGCGGGTGGTGGACGTGGTGGCCGGGCCCCCGGAGTACCACACGCTGGTGAGGCCGTACAGCGTGGTGACCGACTCGCGCGGGCGAATTATCGTGACCGACCCGGATGCGTTTGGGATCCACATTTTTGATTTTGCGCAGCAGAAGTACAAGTTTATTTCGCGCCACGATAAGGGAAAGAACTCGCTGTTTGCGCCGCAATGCGTGGCGGTGGACGCTAAGGACAACATTTACGTGACGGATTCGGAGTCGGGCAAGATTTTTGTGTTCGACGCGAATGGCAAGTACGACCGCATGATCGGCGCCCTGAAGTACGGAGAGGGCATTTTCAAGCGGCCGACGGGCATTGCGATCGACTCCGCGGCAGGGCGCATCTATGTCTCGGACACCCTGCGCAACAAAATTTACGTGATGGATCTGATGGGCAGCGTGGTGCAGACGATCGGCAAGCCAGGCGGCGGCGAAGGGGAGTTCAACTTCCCGACAGAATTGCGGCTGGACGGAAATAATTTGATGGTTGTGGACGCTATGAACTTCAGGGTGCAAGTGCTGGACAAGTCGGGGACCTTCCAGTACGCGATCGGGAAAATCGGCGACACGTCGGGGGCGATGTTCCGGCCGAAGGGAATTGCGGTGGATTCGGAAGGGGACCTGTACGTGGTGGACGGGCTGTGGGGCGCGATACAGGTTTTCAATCGCCAGGGTGAGCTTCTTTATTACTTCGGTAGGCGGGGAACGGCGGCCGGACAATTCCAATTGCCCGCCGGACTCTTTATAGACCGGAACGATCGGATCTATGTGGCGGACTCGCTGAACCGGCGCGTGCAGGTGTATCGCTATTGGGGATTGCCGAAGCAAGGCGCAGGGGGAGCGCAGTGAGAAAGACATTGTGGATCTGCGCCGCCATGCTGCTGGCGAGCACGATGACGCGAGGCCAACAGGTTACCGGAGACGTGCTGGGCGCGCATGATTTGACGCCAGGCGGGATCTCCCCGATCAAGGGCGGGCTGTCTGCTTCCTGCCTGTATTGCCATGCGCCGCATTCCGGCGTTGGGGGAAACACGCCACTTTGGAACCAGCAACTTTCGACAAGTGTGTATACCACATACACGAGTACGACCTCGGCAGAGAAAGAAACGCAGCCCCTGATGGGAGGGTCGAGCAGCTTGTGCTTGAGCTGCCACGACGGAACCGTGGCTCCGGGTCAGACGGTGGCCTACAAGGCGATAGCGATGATCGGGCAGATGAATGCGGCCGACAAGTTTTCGACAAATCTGCAGGGATCGCATCCGTTCAGCCTGGTGTTGCCACTGGTGGATGCGCCGGACCTTGCGGCCTCTCTGGCTGCGCAGGGCAAGACGGCGGATCCCACGGGCACGATCAAGCTGATCAAGGGAAACATCGAGTGCACCACCTGCCACAATCCTCATGTGCAATCAACGGATGTGCTTTCACCAAACTTTTTGCTGATTAACAGCGCGAACGGTCAACTGTGCCTGGCGTGCCACGATCCGAATCGCGTGATGACGGGGAAACAGAACCCTTTGGCGGGCTGGACATCCAGCATCCATGCGCTGGCCACGAACAAGGTATCTTCGCAGGCAAATGCGGGAAGTTATCCATCGGTCGCGCAGAATGCGTGTATCTCCTGCCATGCGCCGCACAACGCGCTTGGCGGGGCGCGGTTGCTGCGTCAGCCCAATGAGCAGGATTGCATCGCGTGCCACGGTGGAGGCACGAACATGGCCCCCGCCGCTTTGAATGTTTTCGCCGAATATGCGAATCCCAAGGTTGGGCATCCGTTCATGTCGGGAACCAGTGTGCACGACGCGGCAGAGTCCAATATTTTGAACAACAACCGCCATGCCACTTGCGCCGATTGCCACAATGGACATGCGTCGGGCCAAGTGGCGTCGTTTCCGGTGCCTCCGATGACGCGAGCTTCCCAGAACGGAGTAACGGGTGTGAGCGCGACGGACGGGATCACCGAGGTGAATCCCACGGTCAATCAGCATGAGAATTGTTTGCGTTGCCATGGAACGAGCGTGGGGAAAGTGGCCAATCCGATCTTCGGGTACTTGCCGCTGCGCGCGGTTACCGCCGGAGACATGTTTAACGTGATCCCGCAATTTGCGATGGCCAGCAGTTCCAGCCATCCGGTCACGCACGTTCGCATGAGCGCGCTGCCGCAGCCCAGTTTGCTGGCAAACATGCTGAACCTGGATGGGGCTACGCAGGGGCGCAGCATGGGCGTGCAGATTCTATGCACGGATTGCCACAACAGCGATGACAATCGCGAATTTGGGGGATTGGGACCCAATGGCCCGCACGGCTCGAAATGGACGCACATCCTGGAACGGCGCTACGAGTTTTCGCAGACGACAGCGCCGGGGCAGTTGATTACGAATCTGCTGCCAACACCGGACCTGTCGATCAACGGGCCTTACACGCTGTGCGGCAAGTGCCACAGCTTGACCACGATCCTTGCGAATACGAGTTTCAGCGAGCACGCGCGGCACATCAACGACGGGTTTTCCTGCTCGGCGTGCCATACGGCGCATGGCATGGGCTCCGTGAACGGAAGCATTTCCGGCGAGCGGCTGGTGAATTTTGACGTGAACGTGGTGGCCCCGAACGGCGCAACGCCGATCATCTATAGCCGGGCGACGAACTCCTGCAACCTCACCTGCCATCAACACCCACACACTGCTGTAGGCATGGCGCCTTCGATCGCAAAACCTCATCCTTAAGTTGCGGGTCCAAGAAGCCCGCGGATCGCACGCGGAGAGTGGTCACTTCTGCTTTTCGTAGGCTTGTTGGAATTGATGTCGTTCCGGAATGAGAGGAGGAAAGAGAGCCCCAAGACCACCTTCCGTTCAGCGTACGGGCCACCCGCCGTACGGGCCACCTTCCCCCGAAGCGGTCCTCGTTTAATTGAAAAGGAAAGAGCTTTGCTTAATTTTGCGTGGAAAGCCGAAAGCGACCCGCGCCCTCTCGGAAGGTTACAACTTCTACAGCACCAGCATTCCGATGCCTCGCCAATTCAGTCATCTGTCTATTGAATTCCGCCACAGAAATGGGAGACCATCCCCAATCAATACCGTGGTAGTTCAGAATGTGCCAATAGCTGGGTCTTAGCCACCCGTCCACGTCCTCACCACCAGAAATCTCACGGCAATCCACCTCGAAGAAATCTATCTGCGTTTGCAGAGGATAATAATGTTTTCCCGCTCCTAAACGTGCTTGCCGGTATCCCGCGTTGACGACAGCGGCCTTGATAGCCATGGAGAACTGATAACCCGGATAAGCGTAGGACGGAATTTCTTCGTCAAGGCGCTCCTCGATCCACCGTTTGGACTCCTCAGCTTCACGTTTAGGGTCGGCCTCTATTTGTTCTGGCAGATGGGTTACGCTATGGGCACCAATTTCATGTCCTCGTCGCACCATGTGTTTCAGGAATCGCTTATCCTCCTCGCTCCAGTTGACTTTGTGCCAATTCGCCTGTTCGTGAGTGGAGTCAGTGTTGGCAATCAAGAAAAATGTAGCGCAGAAGCCTTGTTGGTCGAGGATGGGCACTGCTTGTTCAAATTGGCATCGCAGCCCGTCGTCAAAAGTTAGAGAAACAAGTGCTGGACTGTTCACTTTCGTACCTCACTTCTACGGACGGCTGATGGCCCGGCCGAAATTTCGTTGATTCGTTTTGCGGAACACACTTTTAGTTAGGATATCACTGTAGCAATTCACCGCGAAGTAGGATGGCGTGGGCACCCAGATTCTACTTCCCATTCAGCGTCCGGGCCACCGGCGAGTTCGAGAAGCGCGCGGATCACGCGCGAAGAGGCGTTACTTCTTCTTCTCGTAGGAGAACATCGTCTCGATCATGTCTGGGTCGCGGGCGACGATCTGCGTGGTGAGGAGCGAATCGGATAGACCCGCGGGGACGCCGCCCGGGAGCTTGTCGTTGGAGAGCACGAAGCCGCCGGGATTCAGCATCAGGGACATGTTGACGCGAGCGAGGGACTGCTCGAAGGCGTTGAAGTACAGAAAGATNTTCGTGCCGATGATGAGGTCGAAGCCTTTCTGGGGCGACGGCGGAAGGTGTTGGAAGACGATGTTCACGTCCAGGGGAGTAACGCGGCGGACAATTTCAGGACGGATCTTGACGGCGCGCGTTTGCGTTTCGGTGGCTGCCCCCGGGGGAACAACGATGGGTGCGACGGCTTCGCCGATATGGCCGCCAAGTTCGTGCCAATAGTTGACGAAATCCTTGCGGTATTCGGGAGTGTGGCGGGCCGAAGTGTCCCAGGGAAGCTGAACCGTATAGGGCCGCCCCGCGACGGCATTTTTCCGGGCGCGGTTAATATGAAAATTCACGTCGGAACTGATGTCGAGGGTGTATAACTCCACGGTTGCCGGATCGGCCAGGCCCAGGCGGAACAGGGAATCCAGCACAGCAAAGGGCTGGACGGTCTGCAGGGGATAAAAATCGTTGCCCTTTTCCTTGTTGGCGAAGTCCAGGCCGGGGCCGACCACCGCAACGCGATGAATGCTGCCGGGCTTCAGCAGACCGTGTTCCACCATATGGCGGAGGTGCTCGTCGATCAGGAAATCGGGCCAGAGATTGGTGTCGAGAGAGATGCCGCGATCCTGGAAGAGCTGGAAACGTGATCGTCTTTGGGCTGCGCAAGATAGTGGAGAAACTCATCGCGGAGGCGGGCCAGATTGTCGAGCAGATATTTCTTGATTTTTCCGCGATCTTCGGGAGTCTTGAAGGAATAGCCCTTCTTTTCGAGAAAAGCGCGCATATGGGCGATGCCTTCGTTGGCATTCGGGGAGGCCATCGCGCGGATGAGGTCGTTGGCGCGGTTTTCGGCGAAGGCGTTGACCAGGGAACTGCTGCCGTATTTTGGCAAATATTCATCGTCAATGCGGTATTCCTTTGTGAAGGTGACGCCGAAGCGGAGGAGATTGGTGAGGGTGTCTTCCTCGCCGCGATCGAGGCGCTCGCGGATTTGGCGGTCCTGTTTCAAGACCCACGCGGACCACTGGACTGGGTCCGGTGTGGCAGAACCCTCCAATTCGGCAGGAAGCGAGCCGGACATCGCGGAGAGGACGGGTCGAGCTTCCTCGAGAGAGATGAATTGCACTTGGGGGGGGGCCTGAGCGTGAACGAGGCAGGGGAAGAAGCAAAGGGAAAGGATTGCGCCGGCCAGGAGTTTGTGAGTTGTCATTGCCACCTTCCATGACTATTTGGAAATGGGCGCGTGGGAGCCGGATTTGGCCTGAGCGATCAACTGTTGCACTTTGTCGCGCGCTTCGTAGTTCGGGTTGGTGTCGAGTAATTTCTGCCAGACAGCGATTGCGCCGGCCGCGTCGTTCTTGCTCTGCCACTTCACGATGCCGATGTTGAACAGGGTATTGGCCTTGTTGGGTTCGTAGGTGAGAGCCTTGTTCAACTCGACGAGGGCGGTGTCCGCATTCCCGCTATACCAATACGCGGTGGCCATGTCCGTGCGCACGGCGGCGTTCGCAGGCTGGAGCTTCAAGGAGCGTTCGTAGTATTCGATGGCCGCCGGGATACTGTTTGACGTCGTAATAGATGTTGCCGATGCGGGCGAGCAAGTCAGGATTGTTGGGGTCGGATTTCAGGCTCTCAAGAAGAGGAGCAGCCTGCATGTCGGCCATCTTCTTTATTTGATCGGGTGTGGGCAGGGCGGTCAGGGGGCCGAGCGGAGCGGGAGGAGGATTGCCGGCCGGAGCTGCGGGAGGTACTACGGCGGTTGCGGAGGGAGCAGGAACGAAGGACTTGCGGATGAACCAGCCGCCGGCCAAGCCAAGCAACAGGGAGATCAGAGCCACGGCGAAGGCCTGAGTGGAGGTCCAATTCACGCTCACATTTGTTGTCTTGATCTCGGGCACGATGTGCGGCTCCTTTGGCTGAAAATGCTGATGCGAGCTAGTTTTTTGCCCCGCCACCGGTCCTGGCTTCGGCAATCATTTTTTCAACGATGGGGCGACGATCGAGATCCGGATGCACCTTGAGTAGCTCTTGCCAGGCCGCGATGGCTCCCGGCGCATCTTTCTTCCCCTTCCAGCGCATCACACCCACGTCGAAGAGAGAATTGATGTCCTTGGGATCGTACTTGAGGGCTTGATTCAATTGTGCGAGTGCGCTATCGACATCGCCACCATAGTAGAGGCACGAGGCAAGCGCGACACGAAGAGGAACGTTTTTGGGATCAAGCTTGAGCGATCTGTCGTAATACCCGGCGGCTACCTTGAACTGATGGTTGGCGCTGTAGATGGAGCCTACCTGGGCGAGGAGTCCCGCGTCGTTAGGAGTGGTCTTCAGCTTCTCAAGTAGTGGAGCGGCTTTGGCGTCGGCGAGGGCTTTCATTTGCTCCATTGTTGGAATGGGATGGGGAGCGTTTGGAGCACTGGCGACGGCGGCGGGACGCGCGGAAATCGCCGCCTTGCCCAGCGGTAGAAAGTAACCCCCGACCAATCCCAGGACCAGGCAGACAGCGGCGAGGAGACTTACCTGCCCTGGGGTCCAGCCCGGCACGGGAGAGGCTGCCGAAGATGCTGAGTTGCTTGCCATGATATGGTTTTACTCCTTCATCTGGCCGGCCACCCGCGGGGCATTCCGAGTGTCACCAAGGAGAGCGCCAGGGAACGTGGCACAGATGCAAACAAGCCCGGCCCGACCCCAGTATTCAGCCCCAAGCTACCGGTTATCAATAATGTTTTCAATAGCTTGTGTGCGCAATCAAAGGCCGCACGGCAATCAGCCCTGGAGGAGCACAGAGCGGGCCAGGACGAATTACGCCAAATGAGAAGCATGAGGGGTAGAGCGCACGGGACACCGGATTCTGCATCACATATAATTATGACACATACTCATACCGCGCAGAGTTCGTTGTGGCCGCGCACCGTGGGTAGTCTGTGCACAAGAGACGGCAGAGTTTGCGATACAATGGGTTGCCGATGAGTCAAAGGTTCTGCACAAAAGGCGCTATTGGCAAAGTGGCGCGGGTGAGCTTGTGCCTGCTTTGCCTCTGCGTGTTCACCATGGTGTTTGGCGGAAATGCGGCAGAGGCAGCGCAGGGGACATCGGGCGGGACGCGCGGATTTTCACCGCGCTTTGCCATTGCGGATTTTGACGGCGATCGCAAACCGGATGTCGCCACGGTGCAAGTTGTGCGGGAAGCAGCGTTGGACTCGGTTTACTTCATTCGGCTGCAACTGAGCACGGGTGAAGAATCAGCGATCGGGATCATCGGGCCGCAGGGCGGGCTGGAGTTAGTGGCGCGGGACGTCAATGGCGATGATGCGATGGACCTGGTCGTGACCGCGGCAATGGGCTCCCATTTTGTGGCCGTACTGATCAACGATGGACACGGAAAATTCACGCTGGCCAAGGCGGGGGCATTCCCGAGCATTGAAAGTGATGAGGGAAATCGCCTGGTTGCGACACAGGAACCGGCCGAAGAGTGTGCGGCGTTGCAATTCACGCGGAGCACATTTGGAATCGAAGCCCTCGACGACTCTGGAACGGGTCTGGAGCAGAGATCAAAATTCTCGCTGGTTGCCAACTGCGATGGGAACTTGCCGCACGTATGGCGCGGGAAGTCCGGGCGCTCGCCGCCTTTTGCTGTTTTTCACACCTGAGTGCTTTCTTCACACAGTTGTAACAAATTCGGAGTGAGTGTAGCCCTATCGTTCCGGTAATCCTTCGCCCTAAAGGAAGAACCCTCGGCGCAAGGTTCGGCCGATTCACAGAAAAACTGGAATCCTGATTTCGAAGGATTCCGTGCAGTTTGCGGATGTGAGGGTAGAACGATGCAGCGTTTCATCCGGGCGGTCTGCCTGATGCTCCTATTGGCGACAGGAAGTTGTGGTATCGCGAAGGCGCAACACGCGTTGACTTGGGACGAAGTGAAGGCGCGTTTTGAAAGCGATAATCCAACGTTGCGTGCCGGCAAGCTGGGTGTGGACGAGCCTCGTGCGATCGATAAAGCGGAGACCGATCATCGCCTGGCGGTGGGCAACGGTTCGACCGATCCGACGCTTGCATTTGATGTGGGGAGGAATCCTCCTATCGACCAGTACATGGGATGCAATGTGAGCGTCCCACTGCGGATTTTCGACCGCAACCAGGGAGAGAAGCTGCGCACTCAGATTGACTTTGACCGTAACCGGCGCGTCGCCGATGCCGCCCGCGCCCAGGTGTACAACGACGTGGACTCGGCGTATGCGACGGTGAACAGCACCATCGTGTTGTTGCAACCCTACACGGAAATGTATCTTGCGCGAGCGGAGCGCGTCCGGGATACGGTGTCCTTTGCTTACCAGTGCGGAGGCGTGTCTTTGCTGGATTTTCTGGACGCGCAAAAAGAGTACCGCGACACCCAATTGAACTACCTGAATCTGATCNGGNCGTATCTGATGGCGGCGAGCCAGATGAATCTTGCCGTAGGACGTGAGGTCATCCAATGAAAACCGTGTTAGCAGGGCCGCGTACATCGATTCACCAGCCATTTTTCTTGGGGGCCGTCGCGTGTATAGCGTTGAGTTTTCTTCTCGCCGGCTGCGGTGAAGGCAAACCGGACGCCAGGGCCGAAACACCCCCGCCCGCAACGGTCGAACCTGACATGGATTCCAACAATTTCAAGGTGGACCACCCGGAGCAGTTTCCGCTGGCGACGGCGGTTGAGCACAAAGCGGTGCCTGCGCTTAATGTCACCGGGATAGTCCAGCCTGACATTGCGCGCGCCGTGCCGGTCATCTCGCTGGCTTCGGGCCGTGTGGTGGAGGTTAAGGCCCGGCTAGGTGATGTGGTGAAGAAGGGCCAGTTGTTGCTGAGGGTTCGGAGCAGCGATGTGTCCGGAGCTTACCAGGTGTACCTGAAGGCCGTGAATGATGAACGGCTCGCCCGTCAACAGCTCGAGCGAGCGCAGACTCTCTATGATAAGGGCGCTGTTGCCAAGAGCGCTTTGGAGCAGGCCGAGGACACGGAACAAGATGCCAAGGTCGATCTCGATGCGGCAACCGAGCAACTGCGTCTTCTCGGTGTCGACAAGGACCATCCGTCGGGGATCGTCGATGTTTTCGCCCCCATATCGGGGGTGATCACGGACCAACAGGTTACGAACGCAGCGGGCGTCCAGGGTCTCTCTGGGCCCAATCCTTTTACCATTTCGGATCTCTCCTTTGTGTGGATCATCTGCGATGTTTATGAGAATGATCTCGACGCCGTACACGTCGGTGAGTATGCGGAGATCCGGCTGAACGCTTACCCCGGCAAGGTCCTGAAAGGCCGGATCGATAACATCCTGCCGGTTCTGGATCCAACTATTCGGACAGCGAAGGTGAGGCTCGAAGTTGCCAACCCCGGACTGATGCGCGTGGGGATGTTTGTCACCGCGACCTTCTATGGTAAGCAGTCGGAAACGCGGGCTGCCGTTCCCGCGACCGCCATCCTGCACCTGCATGATCGCCAGTGGGTTTACACGCCGGTGAGTTCCGGGCACTTCAAGCGTCTTGAAGTGGTTGCAGGAAACATGCTTCCCGACAACCAGCAAGAAGTTATTTCAGGAGTCAAACCCGGGGATCGAGTGATCGCAAATGCCATGAGGTTCCAGAGCACGGTAGAACAATAATGATACGTAAATTCGTCGATTTCGCCCTGGAAAACCGGCTGCTTGTTCTTGCTTTCGCGCTGCTGCTGTTTGTATGGGGCGCGGTTTCCTTCCATTTACTCCCCGTCGAAGCGTACCCGGACGTCGCGGACAACTATGTGGAGATCATCACCCAGTGGCCCGGAATTTCCGCGGAGCAAGTTGAACAGCAAGTAACGATTCCCCTGGAAATCGTGATGAACGGGATCCCGCACGTAACGCACTTGCGGTCATTTTCGTTGTTTGGACTTTCCGATCTGAAGCTCGTCTTTGACGACGATGAAGACAATTTCAAGAACCGCGAGAGAGTACTGGAGCGGCTTTCACAAGTCAGTTTGCCGGCAGGCGTGGTCCCAACCATGGGCACGGACTGGAGCCCGGTGGGGCAAATTTATTTTTTCACGCTGCACAGCAGCAATCCCCAATATGACGTCATGGAGTTGAAGTCCATCGAAGATTGGGTTGTGGAGAAGAACTTGAAGGCTGTGCCGGATATCGTGGACGTGGCGAGTTTCGGCGGGCCAACGCGTGAATATCAGGTTCGCGTTGACCCGAATAAATTGATCGCGTACGGCTTGAGCCTGGCGCAGGTCGAGCAGCAGCTCACGAGCAACAACGTGAATGCCGGCGGCAGCTTCGTGGAAGCCGGGCTGCAGCAAATCAACGTCCGCGAAGTTGGCCTAGTGCGCAGCGTCGAGGACATTGAAAACACGGTGATCGTCACCAAGGGGGGCACCCCCATTCGCGTGAAGGACATCGCCGAAGTCTCGCAGGGCCCGAAGATCCGTTTGGGCCAGTTTGCCCGGGCGATTCACCGTGAAGATGGAAAGATAATTGATAACGACGACGTGGTGTCGGCTTGGGTGCCCATGCGCAAAGGCGCGGATGCGGAGAAAGCCCTGGAAGGTTTGCACAAAAAAGTACAAGAGCTCAATGACCGCATATTACCGCCCGGCGTGAAGATCGTTCCGTTCATAGACCGCAGCGATTTGCTGCACTTCACGACACATACGGTGCTGCATAATCTCACGGCAGGCATCATCCTGGTCGTAATCATCCTTTTTATGTTTCTCGGAAATGTGCGCGGGGCGCTCATCGTGGCCCTGACAATCCCGTTTTCGTTGTTGTTTGCCGCGACCTGCCTAAAGCTCAAGGGCATTCCGGCAAACTTGCTGTCTCTTGGGGCGTTGGATTTCGGGATGGTGGTGGATGGCGCCGTGGTGATGGTGGAAAACATCATCCGCCATCTGGGCCACCACGAAAAATCGCTGAAGACCCCGATGGAGCGCATACGTGATGCCGCCCACGAGGTACAGCGCCCGGTGTTTTATGCCATCGGCATTATTATCACCGCGTACCTGCCGATTTTCACCCTGGAACGTGTCGAAGGGCGCTTGTTCAAACCCATGGCCTGGACAGTGGCGTTTGCACTGCTGGGCGCTTTGCTATTTTCGATGCTGGTCGCGCCAGTGCTTGCGAGCTTCTTTTTTCCCAAGGGCGCGCGCGAGTGGCGCAACCCGGTCATGGAGTTCCTGACAAAACTGTACCGGGAAGCGGTGAAGTGGGCCATCGAGCATCGCCTCGTGACCGTAGGTGTCGCGCTGCTGGGTTTATTGGTGGCCATCTATCTTTCGGTGGGGGTCATCGGTTCCGAATTTCTTCCGCACTTGGATGAGGGAGCCCTGTGGGTNCGCGGCACNCTTGCGCCGAGCGCCGGACCGAGCGAGGGCATCCGCTTATCGAACCAGGCACGGATCTTGCTTTGCTCGTTCCCAGAGGTCACCGAATGCACGAGTCAGACGGGACGCCCGGATGACGGCACGGACACCACCGGCTTCTTCAATACCGAGTTCTACGTCGGCCTGAAACCCAAGGAAGATTGGCGACCCGTGTTTCACGAAGACAAGGAAGAATTGATCGCGGCCATGAACCGGGAACTTGAAAAAATCCCCGGGGTGATCTGGGGTTTCTCTCAGCCCATCGAAGACAACATGGAAGAGGCGGTGAGCGGGGTCAAGGGGGAACTTGCCACGAAAGTCTATGGCGACGACTTGAGGACGCTCGAGGATATAGGCAACCAGATCGTGGGCATCATGCGCGGAATCAAGGGAATCGAAGACCTGGGAGTGCTGCAAGTTCTTGGGCAGCCCAACTTGAACATTACCGTGGACCGCCAGGAGGCTGCCCGCCATCAAATCAACGTAGCCGACGTTCAGGATGCCGTCCAGACTGCGGTAGGGGGCAATGCGTTGACCCAAGTCTTGCAGGGCGAGGCGCGATATGACTTGGTTCTTCGCTATCTGCCCAAGTATCGCGATACCAAAGAGGCCATAGAGAACATTCGCTTACTTTCTCCGTCCGGCGAGCGCGTATCTCTCGCGCAGCTCTGCAAGATCGAAGAACGCGACGGTGCATCCGAGATTTACCGTGAGGGCAACCAGCGCTTTATCGCCATCAAGTACAGCGTCCGCGGGCGGGACCTGGGTGGAGCTGTCGAAGAAGCAATTCAAAAGGTCGCAGCACGGGTTCAATTGCCGCGCGGGTACCGCATTGATTGGGAAGGCGAATACGAGAGTGAGAAACGCGCCGGGAAACGGCTCCTGATCATCGTGCCCCTCACGATCCTGCTGATCTTTCTGATTCTCTACTCGATGTTCCGGTCGTTTAAATGGGCGTTGCTTATCCTGGCCAACGTGGCCCTGGCGCCCTTCGGCGGCACCCTGGCGTTATTGATGACTGGCACGCACTTCAGCGTGTCATCGGGCGTGGGGTTCCTGGCGCTGTTCGGCGTTTCGGTGCAAACCGGCGTCATCATGCTCGAGTACATTAATCAATTGCGTGTAAAAGGACACTCCATCGAGCAATCGGCAATCGAGGGAGCTGTGTTGCGGTTACGGCCAATCATGATGACGATGCTGGTCGCCACATTTGGATTATTGCCCGCGGCAATGTCCCACGCGATAGGTTCCGACTCTCAACGGCCTTTCGCCATTGTCATCGTCGGCGGCCTCATCTCCGATCTGGTGATGAGCATTTTTCTGTTGCCGACCCTTTACGTGTGGGTCTCGAGCGATGGGGACAGACTCCCCGAGCCGGAGATGGACCTCGAGGAAGGTGCATCGTAGCGTTCCGTGCCGTGAGGCCGCGAAAGAACGGGAGTTGGGGAAATTCGCCAGCTGGGATGCACGCCCAGGTTGCCCGAAACGCGGACAGACTGACGCTGAGTGACTCATAATGGAAAGAACAGGCCTGATAAATTGGCCAACACGCAGTGACGTGCGTCACAAAACGCTATGTAAGACTGCCCAAGTCGTCATTGCCCTTCTTTCATCGTAGTTTCCATTGATTTCAACTGCCGCGCAGCCTACCATTTTCTTGATACCTTTTGAGATGGTTCCGGAGAAACCTAATGACCCGCAAAATGTCTATCGTCGACGGCAACGAGGCCACCGCCGCCACCGCTTACCGCATCAATGAGGTGATCGCGATCTATCCGATCACGCCGTCGTCCAACATGGGGGAGTGGTCCGACCAGTGGAGCTCTGAAAAGAAGCCCAACATTTGGGGCGCCATCCCGGATGTGATTGAAATGCAAAGTGAGGGAGGAGCCGCAGGTGCGTTACATGGCGCACTGCAGGCTGGCGCATTGGGCACGACGTTTACAGCGTCGCAGGGCTTGCTGTTGATGATCCCCAATATGTTCAAGATTGCCGGGGAGCTGACCGCGGCGGTGATTCACGTGGCGGCAAGAACGGTGGCGACGCACGCGTTGTCCATCTTCGGGGACCACAGCGACGTGATGGCCACGCGCACCACGGGATTCGCTTTGCTGTCGTCGAATTCGGTGCAGGAGGCCAGCGATTTCGCGTGCATCGCCCAGGCCGCCGCGCTGGAATCGCGCGTACCCTTCGTACACTTTTTCGATGGTTTCCGGACCTCCCACGAAGTGAACATGATCGAACCCCTGAGCGATGACGATCTGCGGGTGCTGATCGATGACCAGTTCGTGCGCCAGCATCGCGAACGGGCCATGTGTCCGGATCGTCCGGTGCTGCGCGGGACGGCGCAAAACCCGGACGTGTTTTTCCAGGCGCGGGAAGCGTGCAACCCGTACTATCGGGCGTGCCCAACGATCGTGCAGGATGTGATGGAGCGCTTCGGGAAGCGCACGGGGCGGAAATACAACCTCTTTGATTATTACGGACCGGCGGACGCAGAACGCGTGGTGATTCTGATGGGTTCCGGCGCGGGCGCGGCGGAAGAAGCCGTGGACGCGCTGCGGAAGTCGGGAGAGAAAGTTGGGCTGTTGAAAGTGCGGTTGTTCCGGCCGTTTGCGGCATCGGCGTTCCTCAACGCAATTCCCGCCAGCACGAAAGCGATCGCGGTGCTGGATCGCACGAAAGAGCCGGGCAGCCTGGGCGAGCCGCTCTACCAGGATGTGCTGACGACGTACGCGGAGAGATATGCGACGAAGCCTGGCGCGGGAATCCCGCGAATCATCGGCGGGCGGTATGGCTTGTCGTCGAAAGAGTTCACGCCCTCGATGGTGAAGGCGGTGTTTGACGAGTTGAAGAAGGCCGAGGCGAAGAATCACTTCACCGTGGGCATTCGGGATGATGTGACGCACACCAGCTTGAACTACGACCCGGATTATTCGACGGAAGATCCGCGGACGGTGCGCGCGCTGTTTTACGGTTTGGGCTCGGACGGGACGGTGGGTGCGAACAAGAACTCCATCAAGATCATCGGGAAGGGCACAAACAATTACGCGCAGGGCTACTTCGTGTATGACTCGAAGAAAGCGGGCGCGGTGACAGTGTCGCACTTGCGTTTCGGGCCGGACCCGATACGGTCAACGTACCTGATCACGAAGGCGAATTTTGTCGCCTGCCACCAGTTCCAGTTCATGGACCGTATTGACGTGCTGGCGGCGGCGGAGCCGGGCGCGGTGTTCCTGCTGAACACGCCGTTTGGACCCGACGAAATCTGGAACAACATCCCGCGGCAGGCGCAGGAAACGATCATCAAGAAGAAGTTGCGCTTCTATGTGATTGACGGATACGCGGTGGCCAGGACAGCGGGGATGGGCAGCCGCATCAATACGATCATGCAGACGTGCTTTTTTGCCATCAGCGGCGTGCTGCCGAAGGAAGAGGCGATTGCCGCGATCAAGAAGGCGATTTTCGATACCTACGGGAAGCGCGGCGAAGCGGTGGTGCAGAAGAACTACGCGGCGGTGGACGCGGCACTGGCGCACATGCACGAGGTCAAGGTGCCGGGCAAGGTGACGGCGCTCTTCGACATGCTGCCGGCAGTATCGCCGCAAGCGCCGAAGTTCGTGCGCGACGTATTGGGAACAATCATTACCGGGAATGGCGATTCGCTGCCGGTCAGTGCGCTGCCGATTGACGGAACGTTTCCAACGGGCACGGCCATGTGGGAAAAGCGCAACATCGCCCAGGAGATTCCTGTTTGGGACGAGGCCTTGTGCATCCAGTGCGGCAAGTGCGTGCTGGTATGCCCGCACGCGGTGATTCGCGCGAAGGTGTACGACTCCTCGCTGTTGAAGAACGCGCCGGAGACCTTCAAGTCCTCGAAGCCGCGTTGGCGGGAATTTGAGACGCTGAAGTACACGCTGCAGGTGGCCCCGGAGGATTGCACGGGTTGCAAGTTGTGCGTGGAAGTTTGCCCGGCGAAGAGCAAGAGCGAGGTGAAACACAAAGCGATCAACATGGAAGCCCAGGCTCCTTTGCGGAAGCCGGAAAGCGCAAACTGGGAGTTCTTCCTGTCGCTTCCGGAAATCGACCGCAACAAGCTCGCGCACACGCAGGTGAAGGATTCGCAGTTGCTCGAGCCGCTGTTCGAGTTCTCGGGCGCTTGCGCGGGTTGCGGAGAGACGCCGTACATCAAGCTGCTGACGCAGCTCTTCGGAGACCGGCTGCTGATCGCGAATGCCACCGGCTGCTCTTCGATTTACGGCGGGAACCTGCCGACGACGCCGTACACGTTGAACAAGGAAGGACGCGGCCCGACGTGGTCGAACTCGCTGTTTGAGGATAACGCGGAGTTCGGGTTGGGAATGCGCCTGGCGGTGGACCAGCAAAACGTGTACGCACGTGAATTGCTGAAGCGGTTGAACGGTCCGATTGGCGAAGTGCTCGTCAAAGGCCTGCTGGAGGCCGACCAATCGAAGGAATTGGGAATTCAGGAGCAGCGCCGGCGCGTGGTGGAACTGAAGAAAAAGTTGCAGGCGCTGAATACGCCTGAGGCACAGGCTCTTCTGCCGGTGGCCGATTGTCTGGTGCGCAAGAGTGTGTGGCTGCTGGGCGGAGACGGCTGGGCCTACGACATTGGATTCGGCGGGCTGGATCACGTGCTGGGATCGGGGCGCAACGTCAATGTGCTGGTCCTGGACACGGAGGTGTATTCCAACACCGGCGGGCAAATGTCCAAGGCGACGCCGCGCGGAGCGGTGGCGAAATTCGCGATGGGCGGAAAGCACACCGGGAAGAAAGACCTGGCGATGGAAGCGGTAAGTTACGGTTACGTTTACGTCGCGCGCGTGGCGCTGGGGTCGAACGACACGCACACGGTGAAGGCGTTCACGGAAGCGGAAGCGCACGACGGACCCTCGCTGATCATCGCGTATAGCCACTGCATTGCGCACGGCTACGACATGTCCATAGGGTTGGACCAGCAGAAGAAGGCGGTGCTTTCGGGCTACTGGCCGCTGATGCGGTACAATCCGGCGCTGCGTTTGGAAGGCAAGAATCCTTTCCTGCTGGATTCCAAGGCGCCGAGCATTTCGCTGAAGCAATATGCGTACCAGGAGGCGCGGTACACCATGCTGGTGCGAAGCGATCCGGAAGCGGCTCGGGAATTATTGAAAATGGCGCAGGACGATGTGGAACGCCAGTGGCGGGTGTACTCGAACCGCGCAGCCATGGCGGGACGCTCGGAATCGCCGCATATTGCTCCGGTAGAGCCCGAATCAACGCCGGAACCCGTGAAGAAGGGAGGGGAAGAGGAATGAGCGACCTTTCCACAAAGTATCTTGGACTCAACCTGAAATCGCCGTTGTTGGCTTCCGCTTCGCCGTTATCGGAATCGCTGGATAACATTAAACGACTGGAGGACCACGGCCTGGCCGGTGTGGTTCTGCCGTCGTTGTTCGAGGAACAGTTGTCGCTGGAAAGCCTGGCGGTGGATTCCGATCTGGCGCGGGGAACGGAGAGCTTTCCGGAATCCGCGAATTTCTTCCCGGATTTGCAGACCTACAACCTCGGCCCGGATGGGTACCTGGAGTTGATCCGTCATGCCAAGGAAGCCGTGAAAATCCCGGTGATTGCCAGCCTCAATGGCGTGTCCAGCGGAGGATGGCTGGAATACGCGAGATTGATGGAAGAAGCAGGCGCCGATGCGATTGAACTGAACATCTATTCGATTGCCACGAATCCGGCGGTCAGCGGGGCTGAGGTGGAGCAGGGCTACATCGATCTGGTGCGGCAACTGAAGCGCACCTTGCGCATTCCGCTGGCCGTGAAACTCTCGCCGTTTCTCAGCGCGCCCGCGAATATGGGAGTCCGGCTGGATGAATCACGCGCGGACGGGATTGTCCTGTTCAACCGCTTCTATCAGCCCGATTTTGACATCGATCAACTGGAAGTGACGCCGTCGCTGAACCTCAGCCGTCCGGAGGAATTGCTTTTGCGTTTGCATTGGACGGCCATTCTGTTTGGACACGTGCGGGCGGACCTGGGGATCACCGGCGGGGTGCACAGTTCACGGGACCTGCTGAAGTGCATCATGGCGGGAGCCAGGGTGGTGTTCATGACCTCCGCGCTATTGCGGAACGGCGTGCAGCATGCCGCGCACGTGCTGGCCGAAGCGAACCGCTGGCTCGANGAGCACGAGTACAGCTCGATTCAACAGATGTGCGGAAGCATGAGCCACAACTCCGTGCCGGATCCCACGGCCTTTGAGCGCGGAAATTACATGAAGGTGTTGAGCTCGTACACCCTGCGGGCAAACGTATTCAACGATTAAAGGGCGATCCGGGCGAGGCAAGGCCCAGAGGTTGCATACGGAAGAAGTCGTTCAAGTGGCCAGGGCGGGAGAGATGATCTGGTCGGCGAGCGCATTCGCCTTTTTCACGAAATCTTCCAGCAACGCCAAGGCATCCTCTTCCGAATAGGATTCCGCGGCCGGGAATTTAGCGCTGAGCTTCCGCCAGCAATCCGTAAGCAAGATGGATGCATCGCCGGAAATTTCGTAGCCGTAGCCCAAACCGCATTTCCTGCAAATCTGATCGGCAATGCTAACGATGGCCGTAACATCGTTCGGGGATTTCTGTTCCTCGGGGTGAACGTGGTATTCGATGACCTCGGCGACTTCGACAGGGAGCCGCCAAATCTCCGCCAGAATGCGGCCGCTTTCCGCGTGAGTAAATCCCAAGATGCGCTGCTCCACCTCATCAATGGGACCTTTTTTCCTGGTGGCTTCCTCGAGGACGTGACGGAAATCCTGGGGGAAGAGGATGGCGTTGACCAGGATGCCGATGTCATGGAGCAAACCGCAAAGGTACGCCTGCTCGTGGTTGACAGCGCCGAGCATCTGCGCGAGATTTTGCGAGACCAGCGCGGTGCCCAGGCCGTGACGCCAAAATACCTCCTTCCCCACGCCGCTACTCAGATTGGCGAACAGCAGGGGGAGACTGCAGGAGAAAGCGAGATCGCGAATGCGCCAAAGGCCCAGGGCGAGGACCGCTTCGCGGACGGTGGCGACATCGCCCCGCTGCCGGAACAACGCAGAATTGGCGATGCGCAGGCACTGCGCGGTGAGGGATTTGTCATAAGAGATGGTTTGGGCGATCCGATGGACGTCGATTTGGCTGGCGCGTACGCTCAACGCTTCGCAAAGAGTTGTCAGGATGGTGGGCATGGCCGGCAAAGTGCCAATGCGCTTCACGCGTTGCGTCAGGATATCGTAGGTGACCGGATTCACTCGTTACCTCAGTTCCTGGATAGAGAAGGCGCAAGCAGGAAGCCGGCGAGCAGGGCACCATCTCCCCTCACTGGATACGCGGAGCAAGCTGCCTTCCAGTGTAAGTGGCGCAGACGGGCAGGTTGCCGAAGCGGGGATGTTCCAAACTCGAACAATCATTCCTTTTGCGATTCACTCTTGCCATGTTCCATCATTCTGTACTCCTCGGTTTGGGCGCGATGCAAAACGGGGAAATACCTTTCAGCGAACACCTTGGACCACACCCGGCCCGCATTCGCTGCGTCCGGTAATCGCAGAAAAGTAGTGGGCAGGGTGGCACTCGGGGTGCATATTCCAGCTACTGGAGTATTCCGCGGTTTTTGCTACTCATGATGCCTCCAACTCCTGAGACTCTGAATCGATTTCTGGCTCGCCAGCCGATCCTGACTTCCAAAAGGAAGCTTTTCGGTTATGAGATACTCTCACGCTACGGGCCGGAGAATTACTGCCGCCCCATGGCGGGAGAGCAGTTCCACGTGAACGGAATGGACGAGCTTTTTCTCATGGGGATTCAAACCATGACCGAAGGGCTGCCCGCATTTTTGAACTGCACGCGCGAGTTCCTGGTGAAGGATTACCTGACGCTCATGCCGCGCGACCTGGTGGTGGGCGAAATTCTGGAAACCGTGGCGCCGGACGAGGAAGTGCTTGCGGCATGCCGAAGGATGAAAGAGCAGAACTACCGGTTTGCGCTGGACGACTATTGCGATCACCCGGATACGCAGCCGCTACTCTCGATTGCCGACTTCGTGAAGATCGATGTGCTGCTGACGAGCTTCACGGAACAAAAGCGGGTTGTGGATGCCTGCCATGGGCGCGGGATCCCCGTCATTGCCGAAAAAGTGGAAACCGACCAGCAGTTTCATCGCTGCCTGGAGATTGGCTACGATTACTTTCAGGGCTATTTTTTCTGCCGGCCGCAGATCGTGGGGAGACGAAGCGTGCCCGCAAACAAGACGGTGTACTTGCAGTTGCTGCAGGCGGCCAATGAGCCGGAGTTCAGCCTGCAAAAGATATCGCAGGTATTCAAGCGGGATGTTTCGTTGTCCTACCGGCTGCTGCGCTACCTGAACTCGGCGGCATTTTCGTTTCAGGTGGAGATTCACTCGATACCCCACGCGCTGACGCTGCTGGGCGAGCGGGCGATGCGCAAGTGGATTTCGCTCGTCAGCGTTGCGGCGCTGGGCGATTCCGTCGCGGATGATTTGTTGCGTTTACCGCTGCTGCGGGCGATGTTCTGCGAATTGATCGGGCAGAAGATCGGGATGCTCCGCGAGACCAATGAGTTGTTCCTGGTTGGCCTGCTTTCCGTGATGGACGCATTGCTGAGTATCCCCATGGCCGACGTGCTGGCCGAAATTCCCGTGGACGATGAGATCAAGAAAGCCTTGCTTGGGCAGGAGAGCCGCTACCGCCCGATCTTCGAGGTGGTGTTGGATTACGAAAGCGGAACCTGGGAGCAATTGGCGCATTCCGCGCGGCACATCCGCTTGCACGAGAATTTTCTGCCGGACCTTTATCTGCGCTCGGTGCGCTGGGTCAGCGACGTGCTCGCCGACTCGCCGGTGCTGGTTTGAGCGCTTGTCTTTCCCGGGCGGGTCACAACAAGCCCTTCGCCACATGCCTAACAGACTTCTGCCGCGGGCGCTCAACTATTCCTCCATCTCGGACAAAACCTGCTCGGTAAGGTGAAAAGCGGCATTCGCGGCGGGCACACCACAATAAACCGCGGTCTGCAGCAAGACCTCGCGCAGCTCTTCGCGGGTCACGCCATTCTGCAGCGCGCCGCGGATGTGCATCTTCAGTTCATCGCCGCGATTCAAGGCCACCATCATGGCAATAGTAATCAGGCTGCGCGTCTTTCGCGGGAGGCCGGGGCGCGCCCAGATTTCGCCCCAGGCATAGCGCGTGATCAAATCCTGGAAAGCGGAATTGAATTCGTTTTCGGCGGCCTGGGCGCGCTCGACGTAGGTTTCACCGAGCACCGCGCGGCGGACTTTCAGGCCCTCTTTGTGGCGAACGCGCTCATCCATGTTGAACTCCCTCACACTGCGAGAAAACTGACCACATGAGTGTTGAACTCGTCCTGCGCTTCGATGTTGGACAGATGCGCGGCGTTCACCTCGACGTAGCCGGCGCCGGGAATGTGTTTTGCCAGGAATTGGCCATCGGCTGGAAGTGTCGCAGGGTCTTGAGTTCCGGCAAGGACGAGTGCGGGGACATGGACATTGTGCAGAGTCTCGCGCTGGTCCATGTCGCGGACCGCAGCGCAGCATGAGACATAGCCATCGGGGTTCGCCTGTTCAAGCATGTGCATGACCGCAGCAGTTTCCGCAGTGTGAGAAGAGCGATAGGCAGGAGTCAGCCAGCGCTCAACGATTCCCGCGGCCACTGCCCGCATTCCGCCCTTCTGAACGGCGTCAATGCGCGCATTCCAGGTTCCCAGCGTGCCGATCTTTGCGGCGGTATTGCAGAGGACGATTTTGTGAAAGCGATGCGCCGCATTCGCGCCCAGAAACATGCCAATCATGCCGCCCATGGAAAGCCCGCAGAAATGGACGCGTTCCAGTTGCAGGTAATCGAGAAGATGCACGACGTCCCAGCCTAATTTCTCGACGGTGTAGGGACCCGGAGTGGCGCTGGATTGCCCGTGGCCGCGCGTGTCGTAGCGCAGCAAGCGGAAATGCNTGGTNAATGCNGCCACCTGGGGATCCCACATGCGATGGGTGGTNCCGAGAGAATTGGAGAGAATTAGAACCGGGGCGTGCTCTGGGCCGGACCACTCGTAATAGAGTTGCGCATCGGGAAGTTTGGCGAAGGGCATGAGCGTAGCGCTCCTTGGTCAGCGCGTTGCAGAAGACTCGCGAGCCTCCGCAACAACGCGGCGGACGAATTCCTCGGCGCTGCCGAGATAGTTTCGCACGTCGAACAGGCTTTCGAGGTCGGCAGGCGTGAGATGCCCGCGCAGCCCCGATTCCTCGCGGAGAATATCTTTCAAGTGGCGTTTTTGCTCGCAAGCTTTTTTGCACGCGGCTTCGACGAGAAGATGTGCAGGCATTTTGCCCATGCGGTCGCCGAGAGCCATAGTGACGGCCTCCGCGAAAATGAGGCCGTTGGTGAGTTCCAGATTGAGGCGCATGCGCTGGGTGTCGACTTCGAGGCCCGGCAACATCTCCGCCAGATGATGAAGCGCACCGCCGGAGAGGCAAATGATGTCTGGGAGTGTTTCCCATTCGGCGTGCCAGCCGCCTAGCCCGCGCTGCTCTTCTTGAAGCATGGCGGAGAGGAGCGAAGTGACGAGCCCGGGAATCCGCGTTGCCGCCGAGAGGACCACGGCGCAGGTGACGGGATTGCGTTTGTGAGGCATGGTCGAGGAGCCGCCACGTCCCTCGACAAAGGGTTCGGAGAGCTCGGCGATTTCGGTTTGCGTATGAAGTGAGATATCTCGCGCAATTTTGCCCAGAGTGCCGGTGCACAAACCCAGAGTGGTGGCGAGTTCGGCGATACGATCGCGATGCGTGTGCCAGGGAATGGGCGGCAGAGAGAGGTGCAGATCGTCAGCCAGGGTTTTGGCGACTTCCAGACTGCGGCCGCCGAGAGCGGCAAGCGTGCCGACGGCGCCGCCGAATTGCAGCGTTAACACGCGTGGCTTGATTTCGGCGAGCCTCGCGCGGTGGCGCGAAACAGCATCGAGCCAGCCGGCCACGATGAAGCCGAAAGTGGTGGGCAAAGCTTGTTGCAACCATGTGCGAGCGACAACAGGAGTGCCACGATGGGTTTCGGCAAGCGTGACGAGGGTTCCCGTGAGACGCTCCAGGTCCTGATCGATGAGATCGAACGCGCCGCGGACCTGCAAAATGCAGCCGGTGTCGATGGCATCCTGGCTGGTGGCGCCCCAATGAACGAAGCGCGCCGCGTCTTTATCCTGGTGTGCGACAAGTTCGGTGAGTTTCTTGACGAGGGGGATAGCCAGATTGCCGGCAAGGGCGGCATCCCTGGCGATGGCGGAAAGGTCGAAATTACCCGCGCGGCACTTGCCGGCGATGGTTTGCGCTTGGGATTCCGGGACAATTCCGCAACGGGCTTCGGCACGGGCGAGAGCGGCTTCAAAATCGAGCATGCCCTGAAGGCGCGCTTCGTCGGAAAAAAGTTTATCCAGCGCGTCGTAGCGAAATAAGGCATCGAGAAGGCTCATCGGTGGCAGTGTCTCCGGAGGTCAGCACTCAAAGAATACGGTTTCGTGTTCGCCTTGCAAGCGAATA
>JGI12270J11330_10000788_pt1 | contig 24103 bp, 22 predicted proteins | sample PeaSoiMetSII2010_FD_11330 | JGI IMG/M metagenome (IMG submission 11330)
AAGGTCCCGCCCGCCGCCCGCCAGAGCGTGCGAAACGAGGCGAGGACATACTCGTCCGGCGAGAGCAGGCTGAGGTGCCAGGTCTTGTCGCCGCAGGAGCTTGGAAAGCTCCCGCGGAATGCCGGCGCCCTGGGACGTGAAAAGTCCGCCCGCAGCTGCTCCTTCCAGTCGGCGCATGCGCCATCGGCCAGCGGCACCTGCGCCGGAACGCTGACGCCGTCGAGTTGCGGTATGGCGATGATATGTGCCACGCCCCCGGCCCGATCGGGCACAAATTCCAGGCTCAGCGCCTTGAAGTTGACCAGCAGGGCGTCGGGCGCGACGTTGTACGGGCGCAATTCGTTGCCGTCGAGCGTGGGACCGGGCTCCACCGCGGGTGCGTAGCTCGACCGGTCGAGCACCAGGTCGCCGCGGATGTCCTTCAGGCCCAAAGCGCGCAGGCGTTGTATCAGCAGCCACCAGCGTTCGATGACCATGCTGGGGTCGCCGCTGCCGCGCACGATCAGGTCGCCGTCCAGGCGTGCTCCCGCCGGCCGGCGACTGGCAAGGACCTCGGTGCGCCAGTGATAGTTCGATCCCAGCGTGGCGAGCGCGGCATACGTGGTGAGCAGCTTCATCGTCGACGCCGGATTCATCGGTGCGTCCTCGTTGAGCGCCAGCTGCAGCGCTCCGCCATCAAGGGGTACGACGAGAAACGCACTGCTGGCATCGGCCACGCGTGCCTGTTCCAGGGCGCTTTTGACGCTTGCCGGCAGCAAGACCGGGGCGGCCGGCGCGATCGGGGATTGCGCCGGGACGCGGGTCGGATCAGGCGGGGCGCCGGACCTTGAGGGCGGCGCTAGGCCCGGTGCCGCCATTGCGGCAGCGCAGGCCGTCACGGCAAGGAGCCAAGCAGCCGCGCGCAGTGCTCTGGTCAATGCCGACACGTGCTTCAGGACTGCAACTTCATCATGCCCAGTCCGAGGCGCCGGTGCGAGCCAAAGCCGCGCAGCAGCTTGCGCATGATGCGCTCGGTGTCGGTGATTTCCAACGCTCCCTCCAGCACTGCGTGATCAACGCGAAACGAGGCGCCCTCGTGCTGAAAGCGCAGGCTTTGCAGGGAAACGCTGACCATCAGTGTCTTGAAGCCGAATTCCTCGCTGCTATCGGCAAGCCAGCTTTCGAATTCCGTGGTCGATCCGTACGGCCGTATATGCTTGCGTCCCTCCGCGATGGTCTCCGCGCCGACGCACACCGACAGGGAAAAGTGATACATCAGGCCCGTGGCGAGCTGGGTCACGATGCGCTTGGGCGCAAGCGCGCTGATGGCCCCGGGCGGCTGGGACTTCCAGGGAACGACGGAACGCACCCAGTAGCGACCGGGTACGGAGCTGTCGGCGCAGAATAGAAAGCGGCCTAGGCCTGCCTTTTGCCCAAACACCGGCACGAGCTCGTCGTGTGCGGCCAGCGGGTCGCAGTCCGGGAAAAAAGTGACCGCAGTCTCGAACGTATCGAGCGTCGGCAGATCCAGTTTCGTGAACCCGAGCTCGGAATGCACGCCGCTGCGAATTTGCGCAAGGCGGACACGTTCCTGGACGGTTTTGCTCATATCCGCATTTCATCGACACATGTTCAGTTGTACGAGATACCGCATTCCAGTATTGCAAGGCAGTGCAGCCGCGAAAGCACCCAGCCCAGCCGTCCGGACTAGCCAAAAAGCACGATGGCCTTTTGCAGGGTCACCCAGACGCCCCAGGCCAGCGGAATACCAACTGCCCCCCAGGCTAGGACCATCGTCAAAGAGGTCGTCCCGCCGGATGTGGCAGCCGCTACCCAGCCGGAGCCTAGGCCGTCGCCGCCGCGCTCGTGCGCCAGCTTTCTTTCGTACGCCAACTGTTCCGCGCTCATGAACCATTTGCCCGCGACCGGCCGGATGAGCAGGTTGCAGAAAAATCCCAGCAGCAGCAAGCCCGCCAGAATGTACATCGTATTGTCGTAGACCAAAGCCCGAGGAACACCGTGATCTATCTGGTATTCCCGCAAGTAATTCACGAGCAGCGGCCCGAGCACGCCGGCGGTGGACCAGGCGGTAAGCAGTCGACCGTGAATGGCACCGACCATCTGCGTGCCGAACATGTCCGCCAGGTACGCAGGAACCGTCGCAAATCCCCCTCCATACATGGAAAGGATGATGCAAAACGCCAGAACGAACAGTGCCAGGTGACCGGCATGCCCGAGCGTGGGGATCGAGGCGTACAGGCCCATGCCCAGGACGAAGAAGGCAAAGTAGGTTGCCTTGCGTCCGATGCGGTCGGACAGGCTCGCCCAGAAGAATCGCCCGCCGATGTTGAACAGGCTCAGCAGGCCGGTAAAGCCGGCGGCGATCGTGGCGATCTGCTTCTTCTGGTCGGCATTGAGGTCGCTGAATCCGACGTTGACGCCGATCAGGTGGCCGGCGAAGACCTCCTGCAGCAGCGGCGAGGCCATGCCGATGATGCCGATCCCTGCCGAGACATTCAGCATCAGTACGCCCCAGATCAGCCAGAATTGCGGCGTGCGCCAGGCGCGACTCAGGTGTACGTGTTCATTGGTGATCATCGAGCTCGCGGACTGCCGCACCGGCGGTCTCCAGCCCGCGGGCCGCCAGCCCGCTTCGGGCACGCGGTACCCGAACGCTCCGCCCATCATGAAGACGAAGTAGATCGCGGCCAGCACGAGGAAGGTCTCCCACACGCCCACGGAGGTGGGCGTCGCGAAGTAGCGCATCAGCCGGTCGGCCAGGGGTGCCCCGATCATGGCGCCGCCGCCGAAGCCCATGATCGCCATCCCGGTAGCCATTCCGCGGCGGTCGGGGAACCATTTGATGAGCGTTGAGACCGGCGAGATGTACCCCAGTCCCAGGCCGACGCCGCCGATCACCCCGGAGCCGACCCACAGCAACCAGATTTGGTGGACTGCCACACCGAGCGCCGAGATGACCAGGCCGCCGCACCAGCAGACCGCAGCCACGACGCCGGCCTTGCGCGGCCCGGCGCGTTCGAGCCAGCCGCCCCAGATCGCGGCGGCCGACCCCAGGAATACGAAGAACAGCGTGAACATCCAGCCCAGGGAGGAGATCTTCCAGTCGCAGTTTCTGGCCATCAGCTGCTGGACCACCTCCTCCCAGAATCCATCCACCTTCCCGCAGGAAAGCGACTCCTTGATACCGATGGCGCGCGACAGCGGCAGCCAGAACACCGAAAAGCCGTATGCCATGCCGATGCAAAGGTGAATCGCCAGCGCGGCCGGCGGCACCAGCCAGCGATTGAATCGTGGGCCTGCAATTGTGCGTTCCTTGGCGAGCAAGCCCCGCCCTGAACCTGTCCTGGAAGCTACCGCGGCGCCAGCCTGAGCCATCTGACATCTCCCTAGTGTCTTGTTTTTTAATAGTAAGGTGTTCCGAGGGCAAAACCCAGACGGGACGGGGAAGACGGCCGCGACGATAGTACGCTGCGCGCGCCTGCGCCAGCGCACGCTACCAGCGGCTGCCCCAAGCAAGGCCCGCGCACTGGTGGTCGCGCCGGCATTTCTACGAGCTGGTGTGCGATTGCGCCCCCTTTTTCCTCCTTTGCGCAACCATGATGGTAGATACGCTCCGAAGACCGTGGATAGCATGACCATACGATAAATAGGGAAATTGCTCCCCCGGTCGGTACCAAGGGGCCTTTTTTTCGCCTATTGCCGCTGCTCGCGATGGTTGTGCTTCCTGCCGTTTGCAGCGCCGACGAGTCCACCCATGTGCGCCTAGCCCTAACCGCCGGGCTGTCCGGGGTCGGAATCGGCTTCGCGTTTTAAATTTATGCGGTGGGCCGCTGTTCCACCGCCTCGCTGCACGCCCCAATCGCCACGCGTGCTCCTTTCGCCGGCATTGCCGGGGACGAGCTTGCGTAGAATCCCGGGAGTTCTGGCCAGGCACCGGGAGAGCGCATGACACTGCATTTCAAATGGTTGTCCGATATGGTGGCTGCTGCCGGGCAGATCGCGCCGACCGATTTGCCGGTGATCGCAGCGCATGGCTTCAAGACCGTGATCAACAATCGTCCGGACGGCGAGGGCGGGCTGGGCCAGCCAGCCAGTGCGGAATTGCAGCGTGCCGCCGAAGCCGCGGGACTGCGTTATGTTTTCCTGCCAGTGGTCAGCGGCCAGTTAACGCCCCAGCAGGTCGTCGACATGGCACGCTGCCTGGAGACGGCGGCCATGCCGGTCTTTGCCTTTTGCCGCTCGGGTGCTCGAACCGAGCACTTGTTTCGGCTGGCGACCCAGCCCTCGCAGCCGCGCTGACCGACTCCCGTCCTAAGACTCGCTTCGCGCGTCGTCCCGGCTTCGGCCGGGGTCCGGGCGACCAGAAATCGAAATAAATGCCCGGCGTGGAGTTGAAAAGGGACCATGTTGCCCATATAATTAGCACTCGCTGGCGCTGAGTGCTAACAGTTTTTTTGCCTAGACAACTTGGCGCCGGAACGAAACCACCATTTTGGATACCTCCGGGCACGTCCAGCGCCCGGGATCTTTGTCAGGAGAAGCTATGAAAATTCGTCCTTTGCACGATCGCGTGATCGTCAAGCGCTTGGATAACGAGCGCAAAACGGCCTCGGGCATCGTGATTCCCGATAACGTTGCAGAAAAGCCTGATCAAGGGGAAGTCGTTGCCATCGGCCCAGGCAAGCGCGATGACAACGGCAAGCTGATCGCGGTCGACCTCAAGGTCGGCGATCGCGTCCTGTTCGGCAAATACGCCGGGCAAACCGTCAAGGTCGACGGGGACGAACTGCTCGTCATGCGCGAGGAAGACATCATGGGAGTGATCGCCTAACCGGGCGTCTCATCGCCCGGGGCGAGCGCCCGGCCAGGCGTCGATGCAATGACGCGGTGGCACCGGGTTTCGAGCGTCGATTTCAACTGACTGACTTACACAGATTCGGAGTTTTTCTATGGCAGCCAAACAAGTACTTTTCGGCGAAGACGCGCGGCACCGCATGGTGCGCGGGGTCAACATTCTCGCCAATGCGGTCAAGGTCACACTGGGGCCGAAAGGGCGCAACGTCGTGCTCGAGCGCAGTTTCGGGGCCCCGACGGTCACCAAGGACGGCGTTTCGGTAGCAAAGGAAATCGAACTCAAGGACAAGTTCGAGAACATGGGCGCGCAGATGGTCAAGGAAGTCGCATCCAAGACCTCGGACAACGCCGGCGACGGCACCACGACGGCAACCGTCCTGGCGCAGTCGATCGTGGTCGAAGGCCTTAAGTACGTGGCTGCCGGCATGAACCCGATGGACTTAAAGCGCGGCATCGACAAGGCGGTGACAACTGCGATCGAAGAGCTCAAGAAGATCAGCAAGCCCTGCACGACCAGCAAGGAAATCGCCCAGGTTGGGTCGATTTCCGCCAACGCGGACCCCGACATCGGCAAGATCATCGCCGACGCGATGGACAAGGTCGGCAAGGAAGGCGTCATCACCGTCGAGGACGGCAAGTCGCTCAACAACGAGCTCGATGTCGTCGAGGGCATGCAGTTCGACCGCGGCTACCTCTCGCCGTACTTCATCAACAATGCCGAAAAGCAAAGTGCCATATTGGAGAACCCCTACGTGCTGCTGCACGACAAGAAAATCTCCAACATCCGCGACCTGCTGCCCGTGCTCGAACAAGTGGCCAAGTCCGGCCGCCCGCTGCTGATCATCGCCGAGGAAGTCGAAGGCGAAGCGCTGGCGACCCTGGTGGTCAACAACATCCGCGGCATCCTGAAGACCACTGCGGTCAAGGCCCCGGGATTCGGTGATCGGCGCAAGGCCATGCTCGAGGACATCGCCGTCCTGACGGGTGCCACGGTGATTGCCGAGGAAACCGGCATGAGCCTGGAAAAGGCCACGCTGCATGACCTGGGACAGGCCAAGCGCATCGAGGTCGCCAAGGAAGACACCACGATCATCGACGGCAACGGCGAAACCAAGACGATCGAGGCCCGCGTCAAGGCCATTCGGGCCCAGATCGAGGAAGCCACCAGCGACTACGACAAAGAGAAGCTCCAGGAGCGTGTTGCCAAGCTCGCCGGCGGTGTGGCCGTGATCCGGGTCGGTGCCGCTACCGAAGTCGAAATGAAGGAAAAGAAGGCCCGCGTCGAGGACGCCCTGCACGCAACGCGTGCCGCGGTCGAAGAAGGCGTTGTGCCCGGCGGCGGTGTTGCGCTGGTGCGTGCCAAGCAGGCGATCGCCGGTCTGAAAGGCGACAATCCGGAACAAGACGCGGGTATCAAGATCGTGCTGCGCGCGATCGAAGAACCACTGCGCCAGATCGTTGCCAATGCCGGCGAAGAGCCCAGCGTGGTCGTCAACAAGGTTGTCGAGGGCAAGGGCAATTATGGCTTCAATGCCCAGACCCACGCTTACGGCGACCTGGTCCAGATGGGCGTTCTCGATCCGACCAAGGTGACCCGCATGGCGCTGCAAAACGCCGCGTCGGTTGCCGGCCTGCTCCTGACCACCGATGCAATGGTGGCCGAGCTGGTCGAGGACAAGCCCAAGGGCGGCCCCGGCGGCGGCGGCGGCATGGGCGGCATGGGCGGTATGGGCGGCATGGACATGGACATGTAAGTGCGGCTGCTTGCCGAATCCGCAAAAGCCCCGCCTCGGCGGGGCTTTTTTTCGGGGGTTCGTCCCCCACCCCGGCGGGCGCCGCCTGCCAAAATTTGGGCGATCGGGTACCGATTTTCCGGCCCCGAATCCACCCTGTTGAAACCGGCACTTTACGGCTAGACTTGCGGCTATGGACCTGACGAACCAGTTTCTGATTGCCATGCCCAGCATGGAGGATCCGAACTTTGATCGGACGGTCGTGTATGTGTGCGAACACAGCGACAAGGGTGCGATGGGTGTCGTGATCAACCGGCCGATGGAACTGACGCTTGCGCGCCTGTTCGACAAGATCGACCTGCGCCTGGAGATCGCACCCTGGCGGGATGAACCGGTGCTCTACGGCGGGCCGGTGCAGACCGAGCGCGGCTTCGTTTTGCATGCGCCGGCGGGTAACTACGGCTCGACGCTGACGGTGGCCGAGGACATCGGCCTGACCACGTCCAAGGACGTGCTCGAGGCGCTGGCCGACGGCAACGGTCCGCAGCGCCTGCTGGTGACCCTGGGATACGCCGGCTGGGCGGCGGGCCAGCTCGAGCGCGAGCTCGCGCACAACGGCTGGCTGAACGTGACCGCCGACTCTCGGGTGATTTTCGACACACCGTTGACGGCGCGCTTTGACGCGGCGCTCAAGCTGCTCGGCGTCGACCCCTTGCACCTGACCAGCCAATCCGGGCATGCGTGAGGGAATGGGGGAAGCAGACCGTGGGATCGTGCTCGGCTTTGATTTCGGTACGCGGCGTATCGGTGTCGCGCTGGGCAATGGCATAACGCGTAACGCGCGCGGTCTGAAGGTCGTCGATCGCAGTGCGCAGGCGCACTGGCACGAGCTGGCCGCGCTGATCGAACACTGGCGTCCGCAACAACTGGTGGTCGGCGTGGCGCGCCATCCGGATGGTGCAGCGCACGAGATGACGCAGCGCTGCGAGCGCTTTGCGCGCCAGCTCGAAGGGCGCTTTCACCTGCCGGTGGCGCGGGTCGACGAGCGCTACTCCACCGCCGTATTGGCCCGGCGCGACGCCACCGACGACCAGGCGGCTGCGGTGATCCTGCAGCAGTGGTTCGACGAGACGTCGGCGTCGGCATGCTAGAGCTCGACGCCGAGAGCATTTATTTCGAACTCGTGCGTCGTGTGCGCGAGCACATCGTCGGGCGCAGCCTGCGCCTGGTGGGCGTGCACACGGGCGGGGTGTGGCTGGCCGAGCGGCTGCGGGTCGACCTGCACATCGAGCCCGAGGTCGGCATCCTGGATGTCTCGTTTTATCGCGATGATTTCGGACAAACCGGGCTCAGCCGCGGCGTGCGCCCGTCGCGTATTCCGTTTGACGTCGACGGCGCGGATATTTTGCTCGTCGACGACGTCCTGTACACCGGGCGGACCGTGCGCGCGGCGATGAACGAATTGTTCGATTACGGCCGGCCGGCAAGAATCGACCTGGCGGTGCTGATCGACCGCGGGGGGCGCGAATTGCCGATCTCCACGGCGCTGATTGGACGCACGATCGAGGTGCCCGCCGACGTGAGCGTGGTGCTCTCGCGCGACGATCAGCAGCGTCTGCACCTGCGGCTCGAACGCGATCCGGGCGGCTAAGGCATGCAAGTCCTGACCGAGAGCCTGCAACTCAACCGCGACGGCGCGCTGCATCACCTGCTGTCGACGGAGGGGCTGCCGCGACCGCTGATCGAGCGCATCCTGACGACGGCCGACGGCTTCATCGCTGTCGGGACGCGCGAAGTCAAGAGCGTTCCGCTGCTGCGCGGGCGCTCGGTCTTTAATCTGTTCTTCGAGAATTCGACGCGCACGCGCACGACCTTCGAGATCGCGTCCAAGCGGCTGAGCGCCGACGTCTACAACCTCAATATCGCCGCCTCCAGCACCGCCAAGGGCGAGTCGCTGCTCGATACCATCGACAACCTTACGGCCATGCAGGCCGACATCTTCGTCGTGCGCCATTCGCAGGGCGGCGCGCCCTACCTGATCGCCCGCCACCTGGCTCCGCACGTCCACGTGGTCAATGCCGGCGACGGTCGTCACGCCCACCCGACCCAGGCCCTGCTCGATCTGTACACCATCCGCCACTACAAGGGGGCGTTCCCATCGCTGTCGGTTGCGGTCGTCGGCGACATTCTTAATTCGCGCGTCGCGCGCTCCGACATCCACGCCTTGCTGGCAATGGGCGTAACCGACCTGCGTGCCGTCGGGCCGCTCACGCTGCTGCCAACTGGGCTAGAGCAGATGGGCGTGCGCGTTTGTACGCGCTTGGAGGAGGGCATCCGCAACGCCGACGTCATCATCATGCTGCGCCTGCAGAGCGAGCGCATGCGCGGTGCCCTGCTGCCCAGCGCGCAGGAGTACTTCCGCAATTATGGCCTGACACCGCAGGCGCTGCGCCACGCCAAACCCGACTGCATCGTCATGCACCCGGGACCCATGAATCGCGGCGTGGAGATCGATTCCACGGTCGCTGATGGTCCGCACAGCGTGATCCTTCCGCAGGTCAGTTTCGGCATCGCGGTGCGCATGGCCGTGCTTTCCATGGTGGCTTCCTCGCAGCGCTCGGGCAGCCATCGCGCCGAAGCCGCCGCGCCCGGCTCCACTGTGCCGCATGCGCGTGCCAATGCCGGCGAGTCGACAGCAAGGCTAGGATGAGCGCGCGCAGATGAATACCGCGCTGGCAATCGAAGGCGGCCGGCTGATCGATCCAGCTAGCGGGTACGACGCGGCCACCAACATCTACATCGCGGACGGACGCATCGCCGCAATCGGTGCGCCGCCGCCGGGATTCTCGGCGCAGCGCACGATCGACGCGCGCGGCCTGGTGGTGGCTCCCGGCCTGGTCGACCTGTGCGCGCGCATGCGCGAACCGGGCACCGAGGGCGCCTTGCGTGGTGAGATGCGCGCTGCCTTGGCCGGCGGCGTTACCGGGGTCGTGTGCCCGCCCGATACCGAACCGGCATTGGACGAGCCCGGACTGGTGCGCATGCTACGTCAGCGCTCACGCGAGGCTGCCGGCGCGCGCTTGTATCCGCTTGGGGCGATGACCGCCGCCCTGGCGGGCGAAACCCTGGCCGAGATGCATACCCTGGCGCAGGTGGGTTGCGTGGCGTTTTGCCAGACGACGGCCCTGCCCGCCAATCATGGCACGCTGCTGCAGGCCCTGCGCTACGCCAAGACCTTCGGTCTGCCGATCTGGCTGCGCCCGGTCGATGCCTCGCTGGTCGGTGATGGGATCGCCGGCGACGGTGCGCTGGCATCGCGGCTGGGGCTGCCGGGCATCACGGTCGCCGCCGAGACGGTGGCCCTGCATACCATCTTCGAGCTGCAGCGCACCGCAGGTACCCGCATCCACATCTGCCGCCTTTCCTCGGCCGAGGGCGTGGCCCTGGTGCGCGCTGCCAAGCGCGAGGGTCTTCCCCTGACCGCGGATGTATCGATTCACCACGTCCACCTGATCGATCAGAATATCGGCTACTACGACACCAATTGCCGCCTCGATCCGCCCTTGCGCACCGAGCGCGACCGCGCCGCCATCCGCAGCGGCTTGGCCGACGGCACGATTGATGCCGTGTGTTCAGACCACGCGCCGGTCGCCCTGGAGGACAAGTTGCTGCCCTTCGGAGAAGCGCGTGCCGGTGCCAGCGGACTGGAGACGCTATTGCCGCTGATCCTGGACTGGGCGCGGGCCGAGGCCATACCCCTGGTGCAGGCGCTGGCCGTGGTCACCAGCGCGCCTGCTCGCATACTGGGCGAGGACACCGGAACGCTGCAGGTGGGGCGCAAGGCCGACCTGGTCCTGTTCGATCCGGCAGCCTCGTGGACCGTGCAGTCCGAGTCGCTGGTAAGCAGCGGCAAGAACTCGCCGTTTATCGGTCAGCGTCTGTCGGGCCGGGCCCGTTGTACCATGGTCGGCGGCGAGGTGCGCTTCGAGGGCGCCGGCTAGACCGGCGCCCCTGCCTTGCGTCTATGCTCGCGCCCAACCCGATGCCGACGATCCGTTCCCCCCGGTTCGATCGCCTGCTCGGCATCGCGCTGGCGGTGCTGGCGCCCTTGGCGATGCTCTTTATCCTCGCGCACGTACTCTGGGGATTTCTGGTCGCGGGCTTGCTGTTTCCGCTGCTGCCGGCACGCACATCCAATGCGCTGGTGCAATTTTGGTCGCGAGTACTGCTCGTCGTGCTGGGGCTGCGCCTCGAACTGCACCACGATGCTCGGGCTGGCCCCATCGCGGCAACGCGCGGATCGCTGCTGGTGATCAACCACATCTCCTGGGTCGACGTGTTCGTGATTGCGGCGGTGACACCAGCGCGGTTTGTCGCCAAGGCGGAAATCGCGCGCTGGCCGCTGCTGGGCCGCTTCGCAAGGGCGGTCGGCACCGTCTTTGTCGAACGCGGGCGCCATCACGCGGTGGCCCATGTCAATCACGCCGTCACCGCCCGCCTGCGTGCGGGCCAATCGATCGGTATTTTCCCCGAAGGGACCACGACCGACGGCTCGCAGCTGCTGCGTTTTCACGCCAACCTGGTGCAGCCGGCGATCGATGCCCGCGCGCCGGTGATACCGCTGGCGCTGCAGTATCGACAGGACGCAATGCCTACGCGTGCAGCGGCATTCATCGGCGAGATGAACCTGATCGAGTCGATGTGGCGGATCCTCGTAACACCACGCCTGACGGCGCAATTGCACTGGTTGCCGGCGCTCGATGGCAAGCAGGACAACCGTCATGCCATAGCGCGCCGGGCCCGGGCGGCGATCGGTGCGGCGCTGGCGCTGGTCGATCAGGAGTCGTACGGGCAGGAGCCGGCCGCCCGTGTGGGCGAGGTTCTTGACTCGGCCTCGGTCAACGGTGGCTAAATTACGCGGCGGCGCTAACCGGCGCGCACAGCCTCGGCACCAGCTCGACGCCGACGCTGGCTATCGTGGACGCCGGCTCTGCGGGCACGCTACCTGGTAGACGGCTCGCGAGGGCCAGCTCAGCGCAGTCAAGGTGCCGCCCCAAACGCAGCCGGTGTCGAGGCCGATCGCGTCCTTGCGCAACATCAGCCCGAGCGTCGACCAGTGGCCGAAGATGACGGTGGTTGCGCGGGTTGCGCGCTGCGGGTGATCAAACCATGGCACCCACCCCGGTGGTGCGCTGTCCGTGCCAGCCTTCATTTTCAGGTCCATGGCGCCGTCCAGCGACAGGAAGCGCAGGCGCGTCAGCGCATTGAGAATGCAACGCAGGCGGTCGGCACCGGTCAGATCCTCGCTCCACTGCAGCGGCCGATTGCCGTACATGGTTGTGAGAAAGCTGCGGTAATCGTCTGCGCGCAGCCGCTCCTCGACCTCGCTTGCCAGTGCCAAGGTCCGCTTGCGGCTCCACTGCGGCAGCACGCCCGCGTGCACGAACAAGGCGCCTTCCTCGAAGTGCGCCAGTGGCCGTGCACGGACCCAGTCGATGAGTTCGGCGGCATCGGGAGCGTCCAGTATGTCCTGCAAGGTGTCGTCCTCGTGCGCCGGCCGCACGCCGGCCGCCACGGCCAGCAGGTGCAAGTCGTGGTTGCCCAGCAGCGCCACTGCCCGGTCGCCGAGCGCACGCACCCGGCGCAGAGCGCCAAGCGAATCGGGGCCACGGTTGACCATGTCGCCGATGAACACCAGGCGCTGGTGCGCCGGGGCGCGCTCCAGGAGCTGGTCCAGGCTGGCAGCGCAACCTTGCAGGTCTCCGATCGCGAGCAGGCTCATGGAATCGTCGTCTCTTGCGTTGCCATTGACGGCCCGAAAATAACACCTTCGCGATCCTGCGGCAGCCTTGCTGGTACTATTTCGCGCGATGTTCGAAGGCAATCGTCTATCGGTGTCCGTCATTACCCCTTCGCTCAATCAAGGCCGCTACATCCGGCGCACCTTGCAGAGCGTTGCCGCGCAGAACTGGCCGGCCCTGGAACACTACGTGATCGACGGTGGCAGCACCGACGAGACCTTGTCAGTGCTCAAGGCCGGGCCGCCGGGGATGCGGTGGGTGTCGGAGCCGGACCGGGGGCAGGCGCACGCGGTCAACAAAGGCATTGCCGCCACTACCGGAGACGTCATCGCCTGGATCAACTCGGACGATGTCTACTACCCGGGAGCGATCGAAAAGGCGGTGTCCTTTCTGTCGGAACATCCGGAGGTCGATGTGGTCTTCGGGGAGGCCGATCACATCGATGCCGACAACGCGGTAATCGAAGCGTATCCGACCGAGCCGTTCGATTTGCCGCGCTTGTTCCAGACCTGCATCATCTGCCAGCCCGCCGCGTTTTTCCGCCGTCGCTGCGTGGGGGCGTACGGGCTTCTTGACGAGCGGCTGCACTACTGCATGGACTATGAATACTGGCTGCGGCTGGCGCGGGCCGGTGCGAGATTTTCCTACCTGCCCAGCAAGCTCGCCGGTTCGCGATTGCACCAGGACACCAAGACGCTGCGCGCGCGCGCAGCCGTTCATCGCGAGATCAACGACATGCTCCGGCGGATGCTGGGAGCCGTTCCCGATCTCTGGCTATGGAATTATGCGCATGTCACGGTAGGCATGCGTACCGATCGGGACGCACACCCGACGCGGTTTTCCCTGGAGGTCAATGCGGCAACCGTGCTCGCTGCGTTGCGCTGGAATCACGGCATTTCCGGCGAAATGCGCGCAACCTTGCTGGAGCGCGCACGCAGGGCGCTACTGCGGCGCATCGGAAGGCGCGTCGGTGGCTGACCGGAACACGGCCGTGGGCAGTGTCCCGCCTACGGCAACCGCGAACGAGCGACCGCGCGTCGCCGTGAACGCCATGTGCCTATGGCGGCCGATGACCGGCATCGGGCAATACACCTGGAACATCGCTCGGGCCTGGGCAGCGGACCGGCGCTTCCCGGTGGAATATTTCTTCGGCCACGACTGGAGCACTAGGGCGGAGCCGCGCGATGCGCCCGGGCTCAGTTCCGCCAAGCGGCTTGTCAAGAAGTTCCTGCCGCGCCCCTACGAGATCTCGCGGGCACTCATGCAGCGGCGCTTTGATCGACAGTCAGGTCGCTTCGACGTTTACTTCGAGCCGAACTTTCTGCCCTTTCGATTTGATGGCCCCATCGTGCTGACCGTGCACGACCTGTCATACGTGCGCTATGCGCAGACCCACCCTTCGGATCGCGTGCGCATAATGACAAAGCTGCTGCCCCCCGCAATCGAGCGCGCCGCGCATATCCTCACCGACTCGCAATTCCAGCGCGAGGAGATCATCGATTACTTCGGCACCGCGGCCGATCGAGTCAGCGTCTGCCACCTGGGCGTGGCGAAGGAGTTTCGACCGCGCCGGGAATCGGAGTGCGGCGAAATCCTGGCGAAACACGGGCTGAAGTACCGGCAATACCTGCTCGCGGTCGGCACGCTGGAGCCGCGCAAGAACCTCACGATGGTCCTCGATGCCTACTCGCAGCTGCCCGTCGCCGTCCGGGACCGCTGTCCGCTCGTGATTGCAGGCATGCGCGGGTGGAATACCGAGACCTTGGGGCCGCGTCTGCGCGCGCTTGCGCAGTCCGGAGCGATTCGCCTACTGGGCTTCGTCGACGATGCCGAGCTGCCGTCGATCTATTCGGGCGCACGCATGTTCCTGTATCCGTCGCTGTACGAGGGCTTCGGCCTGCCCGTCGTCGAGGCGATGGCAAGTGGGGTTCCGGTCATCGTCTCGAACCGTTCGTCGCTGCCGGAGATCGTGGCCGATGCCGGGGTACAGGTTGCGCCCGACGATGTCGCGGCAATGACGCTTGCCATCCGGCAGCTGCACGAGGATCCCCTGCTCTGGGAGCGACGTTCCGGTGCAGGGATCGAGCGTGCCCGGCGTTTTACCTGGGCGGCGTGTGCCGAAAAGACCGCGAACGTGCTGCTGCGGGCGGCACAAGCGAGCGCCGGGCGACGGGCCGGCGCGCCGTGACGGGCCATTGAAAACTGTCGCGCGCCGAGCGCGCTCAGGGCGCCGGCGCCAGCAATGCTTCGATATCTTCGGCGCCCAGTGCGCGCGCCAATCCGGCTTCGTCGCCCAGCAGTGCCTGGGCCAGGCGCGCCTTGCGCGCCTGCAGTGAACGCATGCGCTCCTCGATGGTCCCGGCGCACAGCAGGCGGTAGACGAATACCGGCTTGTCCTGGCCGATGCGATGCGCGCGGTCGGTCGCCTGCGCCTCCACGGCGGGGTTCCACCACGGGTCGTAGTGGATGACGGTATCGGCCGCAGTCAGGTTTAAGCCGGTGCCCCCGGCCTTGAGGCTGAGCAGGAACAGCGGCACCTCGCCGCCTTGGAACTGTTCAACGGCCTGCGCACGGTCGCGCGTATCGCCGGTGAGCAAGGCGTAGCGCTGCCCACGCTCGCGCAGGGCCTCCTCGATCAGCGCCAGCATCGACGTAAACTGCGAAAAGAGCAGCACCCGCCGCCCCTCCACCAGCAAACCGTCGAGCATCTGCATCAGCAGTTCGAGCTTGGCCGATTCGCTAACCTTGCGTGCGCTCGCCAGCGACACTAAGCGCGGATCGCAGCAAACCTGGCGCAGTTTGAGCAGTGCATCGAGCACGACCACCTGGCTGCGATCGAGTCCTTGTTCGGCCAGGGCAAGGCGCACCCGGTCGTGCATGCTCGCGCGCACCGCTTCGTACAGATCGCGCTGCCCGCCTTCGAGCGCGACGAAGCGCTCGATCTCGGTGCGCGGGGGCAGTTCGGGCGCGACCTCGTCCTTGCGCCGCCGCAGCACGAAAGGGCGGATGCGGGCAGTCAGGTGCTTGCGCCGCGCTTCGTCACCGCGCTTTTCGATCGGCACGCGGTACAGGCGCGAGAAGCTGGCCTGGTCACCGAGCAGACCGGGAGCGAGCCAATCGAATTGCGCCCAGAGCTCGCCCAGGTGATTTTCCAGCGGGGTGCCGGTCAGTGCGAGGCGGTGCGTGGCCTTGAGCAGCCGGATCGCGCTGGCTGCCTGGGTGCGCGGGTTCTTGATGTTTTGCGCCTCGTCGACAATGAGCAGGTGAAATTCGCGGGTACCCAACTGTTCGATATCGCGCGCCAGCAGGGCAAAGCTCGTAACCACCAGGTCGCACTCGCCGATGCGGTCGAAATCGCGCCAGCGGTCGGTGCCATGCAGTTTCAGGGCGCGAAGTTCCGGGACGAAGCGCGCCGCCTCCGCGATCCAGTTGTGCACCAGCGAGGTCGGCGCAATCACCAGCGCGGGCGCCACCAGGCGGCCTTGCTCCTTCTCCAGGCAGATGTGGGCGAGGGTCTGCAGGGTCTTGCCCAGACCCATATCGTCGGCGAGCAGCCCGCCCAGCCCGTACTCGCGCAGGAACTGCAGCCAATTGAGCCCGGCGCGCTGGTAGGGCCGCAGCTGCGCCTGCAGGCCATGCGGAACCGTGGCCGCTTCCACGTGCTCGAAGTCGGCAAGGCGCTGCGCAAAGCGGCGCAGGTCCGGCGAGCCTACCCAGGTCAGGTTGCCGCGGTCGGCCAGCGTGACCACGCGCGCCAGGTCGAGCCGGGAAAGCCGCAGCATGCGTGCCGAGCGCGAGATGCGTGCACCGGGCGTGCGCGGCTTGCGCGCCGCGCTGCCGCGGCGCGCATCGCCGAGCTCGACGAGCGTGTCGAGCAGCGGCGCCACGCGCTCCCACGGCAGGCGAATGATGTGCTTGGGATCGATGCGTACCTGCAGCACGCGCGCCGCAGCGCTGGAGCCGCGGGGACGCGTCGCCTGCAGCTTGGCGTCGGCCAGTGCCGATTCGAGCAGGGGCAGCAGCGGAACGCGCCGGTCGCCCAGCTTCAGGCCCAGCTCCAGGTCGAACCAGTCCTGCCCCGGCACCGCGTGGATTGCCATCTCCAAGTCGTTGATTTCGACGATCTGCCAGGGAAAGTCCTCGTCGACATCGACTTCCCAGCCCTGCTTGCGCCAGTTCCCGACGCACTCCTCGATCAACTGCGCGGCCGCATCGTCGCGAATCTGGAAAGAGGACTCGCTGCTGCGACGCCCCTGGGGCGCAAACGGATAGGACCACGGCGTGGCACCGTCGGCCTGCAGCTGTGCGATGACGCGTTCGACCTGCCGGGCATCGGGCGCGGCGTCGACCATTTCGCCGTCAACGAGCAGGCGGCTCTGGGCGCGCTGCAGTGGCACCTGGATGCCGTCGATGCGCAGCGAAACGTATAGCGCAGCGTTCGGCGGCTGGCGGTTGGCCGGAGTACCGTCGGGCGCATGGGCGTGCGAGGCGCCCAGGCGTACGCAGACCGTGCCCAGGCCGTGCGCGATCCGATGCTGGGGCGCCGGCGGTTCCGAGGCGGCCTCGGCCGGGGCTTCGGCCGACGCGGTCCAAGGGCGCGCGAACGACGGCGTCACGGTCGGCGCGACTGCTTCGCTCCATTGCGGCTGCCACTGCAGCAGCGCCGCAGCGGCGTGCTTGCACAAGTGGCCGATCGGGCAAGAGCAGTGCGATTCGATTTCGACCTGCGCGCCCGCGCTCTTGCGTGTCATGCGCACGCCGACCTGGTAGCGCCGCTGTTCGGTCCCGGCTCCCTGCTCGGCGCCCTTCACCTGGGCGTGCAGTTCGATCGCATTGCTCGTGACGACCTCGAGCTCCAGCGAGGAGACGCGTCCGGCCTGCATGACTTCCCGGCCGCGTTGCAGGCTGCGCCCGTGAAAGGTTCGCTCGAGATCGGCCGCGGCGGGCAGGAACGGGGCAACGTCGTTGCTGCGGGCTGCACGCATCACAGACCGTCCGGCCGCGANGGCGGCGCCGTGGTGCGCGCCTGGGCGCGCGTCTCCAGCCGCGGCCGTCGGGGCAGGATGCGCCACAACAGCCGACTGGGAAAGAGAAAGACGCCCAGGTACAGTGCCGTTACGATCAGGAAAAGGCCGAAACTTGCGTACTCGGGCACACCGATGCGCCACAAGACGGTGCCCACGAGACCCAGGACGATGTTGGCGCCGAGCAGCCAGGTCAGGCTTTGGCGTGCGCTGCAGCCGCGCCGCAGCAGCAAGTGGTGGATATGACCCCGGTCAGGCAGGGCCGGGTCGCGGCGGCGGATGATTCGGCGTAGGGTAACCGTCAGCAGGTCCAGCAGTACGACGCCTACCACCCACAGCATCACGACTGACGGAACGTGCGCGCCGGGGCGCTGTGTCAGGTCGATGGAAAACCACGCCACCACGAAACCCAGAATCAGGCTGCCGGTATCACCCATGAAGGTGCGGCGGGCGCCACGCCACGGATGAGGCAGGTTGAACAGCAAGAATCCGGCAAGCGCGCCCAGCAAGACGATGAGGAACTTGTAGGCGTTGACGTCATCGAGCATGGTGGCGTAGAGCGTGAAGAAGCCCAGCACGCAAAATGCCAAGCCTCCGGCCAGCCCGTCCAGGCCGTCGAGCATGTTAAAGCCGTTGATCACTGCCACGGTTGCGAAGATCGTCAGCGGTATGCCCCAGTCCTTCAGTTCGAAGGGTCCGCGCGCGAACAGATCGCCCAGGTTGACCAGAAAGTGGCCGGCCCAGGAGGTCATGAGCAAGGCGGCGAGGACCTGCACGCCGAGTTTGCCGCGGGGCGATACTTCGCCCAGGTCGTCGAGCAGGCCGATCGCGGCCAGCAGTGCCATCGCCACGAGCAGGACCGCGTACAGCGACACAACCGGCGCCGAAAACAGTAGCGTTACGAAAAAGCCCGATGTGAGCGCAATGCCGCCGGTCAGCGGGATCGAGTCGCCGTGGCGTTTGCGCCCGCCCGCGTGATCGAGCAAGCCAAAACGGCGCGCCGGCCGGCGCAGCCAGACGATCAGCAGCGCCGTGAGCAGGCAGGCAACCAGTGCTTGGACAAGGAAGGTCACGTCGGTTTTTTTGTCCGGACGCAAAGCGCAACTCGCTATTATGCCGAGATTTGGCAACTCCGGACAGGTGCCGCTCCCGGGCAGCCGCACGCAGCGCGATCCGGGCGTGGCGCGCGAGGCAGGTCTCTTAGCCGGGGCGGGTCGGTTTGCCGCGCACCCGCTCGAGCAAGGCGCTGGTCGAACGCTCGTGTTCGAAGGCGATCGCCACGGCCCGCGCACCCCAGGTTTGCGCCAAGCGCGCTTCCGGCGTTGCCGCGACGTCGTAGTCGCCCCCCTTTACGTATATCTCGGGCCGGACGATCTCGAGCACGGGCAAGGGCACGGATTCGTCGAAGATGGTCACCAGGTCGACGCATTCGAGCGCCGCCACGATGGCGGCGCGGTCGGCTTGGCCGTTGATCGGCCGCTCATCGCCTTTGCCCAGCGAGCGTACCGAGGCGTCGGAATTGACGGCCACGACGAGGCTTGCGCCCAGGGCACGGGCGCGCGACAGATAGGTCACGTGGCCCCGGTGCAGGATGTCGAAAACGCCATTGGTAAGGACCAGGGGCCGGGCGAGCGCCCGCGCACGCAAGGCCAGGTCGCCGCGGGCGACGATCTTTTGTTCGTAGGAAAGGGGGATGTAGGGTGCGGGCATGGGCGCCGACGGGGCCACCGTCGCTGTTATTTGCCGCCGCCTCGTGCTGGGTGTCCCAGCCGGGCGCGCAGGGCCGGATCGGCCAGGGCGTGGGCAAGCGAAACGTAGCGATGGCTTACCAGGTCGGCGCCGCAGCTGTCGGCGGGGAGCTCGTTGCCGTCCTTGCCAAGCAAAATGCGCAAGTGCACGCCCGCGGCCTGCGCGGCGCGCATGTCGTCGCACTTGTCACCGAAGACGACGCAGGCATCCAGCGCAAGCTGCAGATCGCGCGCGGCTGCGAGCAGCATGCCGGGAGCCGGTTTGCGGCAATTGCATGTCACGCGCAATGCGCCTTGGGCCTGCGTGGGGTGATGCGGGCAGTGGTAGACGCCGGCAATGCTGACGCCGGCCTCGGCAAAGCGCTCGCACATCCAACGGGTCAAGTGCGCGAAGTCCGCCTCGGTATACATCCCGCGGCCGATACCGGCCTGGTTCGTGATCACGACGATGGCAAATCCCAGGCGCGCCAGTTCGGCGGCCGCCTCGCGTACGCCGGGCACGAAGGTGAAGTCCTCGATGCGCGATACGTAGCCATGATCGATGTTGATCACGCCGTCGCGATCGAGAAAGGCGGCGCGGGCGACCGCGGTGTGCGGTGCGCTCTCCCGCGCAGCGCGCCCGGCTAAGAGCTCTTGAGCAGCCATCGAACGTAGGCGGCGACGCCTTGTTCGACGTTGAGCGCGCTCTCGTCGAATCCGGCTGCGCGCAGATGGCCCAAGTCGGCCTGGGTATAGGCCTGGTACTTGCCGCGCAGCGGGGGCGGGAAGGCGATGTATTCGATCGTTCCCTGCGCCACCGCCTGGCGCAATGACAGGGCCGGCTGGCCGTTGGCTATGCGCAGGGCGTTGATCACGGATACTGCGACGTCGTTGAAGCTTTGCGCGCGGCCGGTACCGACGTTGTACACCCCGCTGGACGGCCGATTCCAGAAAAACAGGTTTGCCTTGATGACGTCGTCGATGTAGATGAAGTCGCGCCGCTGTTCGCCGTTCTCGAAACCGTGACTGCCTTCGAAGAGCTTGACCTTGCCCTCGCTGCGGAACTGGTGGAAATGGTGAAATGCCACCGACGCCATGCGCGCCTTGTGCGTCTCGCGCGGGCCGTAGACGTTGAAGTAGCGCAGCCCGACGACCGGTGTCTTGTTAGCGCGCAGGCGTTGGCGCACCACGTTGTCGAACAGCAGCTTCGAATAGCCGTAGATGTTCAAGGGCCGCTCGGCGCTGCGGACCTCGGTAAACAGCGGGCCGAGCCCGTACACCGCCGCCGACGAGGCATAGATCAGCACGATCCCACTGCTCTGGCACCAATCGAACAACTCCGAGGAATAACGGAAGTTGTTCTCCATCATGTAGCGGCCGTCCTGTTCCATCGTGTCGGAGCAGGCTCCCTGGTGGAAGATCACCTCGGGGCGCGGCAGCTCGCGCTTGCGCACCCGCTCAATAAACTCGGTCTTGTCGAGGTAGTCGGCGATTTCGAACTCGGCCAGGTTGTGGAATTTTTCCGACCGGGTGAGGTTATCGACCGCCAGGATGTCGGTTTCCCCCATTTCGTTGAGCGCACGCACGAGATTGGCGCCGATGAACCCGGCCGCACCGGTGACGATGATTTTCATAGGTTGCTGTTCTTCGGAAAGCGTGCATCCGAAATCGGCTGCGGTACTTTCGCCATGTTGCCACAACGCGGGCGCTGCGGCAGGTTCGCGTGCCAACGCGCACCGACGCTAGGACCGCGCGATCGAGCCATCATCGCAGGGCGGTACCGACCGGCGGCAAGCTCGATTACCGTCTGGGTCACCGTTTGCGGGTTCAACTCGTCCGGGAGCCGAACAGCTCGGCGTGGCTTACCGTGGCGGTGCCCAGTTTGCCCACCACGATGCCGCCGGCGCGGTTGGCCACCGTCACGGCCTCGTGCAGGTCTTGCCCCAGGGCCAGCATCGTTCCGAGCACCGCGATCACGGTGTCACCGGCGCCGCTCACGTCGAACACCTCGCGCGCGCGGGCCGGCACGCTCCAGGTCTCGTTCTCCGTAAAGAGCGTCATCCCCTCTTCGCTGCGCGTGAGCAACAGTGCCGTGATCCCGAGCCGGCGCCGCAGATCCTGTGCCCGCGCGCTCAGGTCCGCCTCGCTGCGCCATTTGCCGACGACCTCGCGCAGCTCGGTCCGGTTCGGCGTGAGCACGGTGGCCCCCGCGTAGCGCGTGTAGTCATCGCCCTTGGGATCCACCAGTACCGGGCGCCCGGCGGCTCGCGCCAATTCGATCATGCGCGCGATGTGCGCCAGCCCGCCCTTGCCGTAATCGGAAAGGATGATCAGGTCGTATTCCTCGAGGAGTCGGGCATATTCGCCCAGGTGGGCATCGAGCACCTCGGCCTCCGGCGTGCTTTCGAAATCGACCCGTGCGAGCTGCTGGCGCCGTGCAACGATGCGCAGCTTAACGGTGGTCGGCAAGGAGGCATCGACGTGCAGGTGATCCCTGATGCCCTCGGCCTTGACCAAGGTCGCAATCCTGCGGCCGGGTTCGTCGTCACCGACGACGCTGAGCAGACCCGCCTGTGCGCCGAGCGCGGTGATGTTGCGCGCGACGTTGGCCGCGCCGCCCAGGCGCTCCTCGGACTGGCCGATCCGCACCACCGGTACCGGCGCCTCGGGGCTGATGCGCTCCACGTCACCGAACCAGTAGCGGTCGAGCATGACGTCGCCGGCGACCAGGACGCGCGCGCGGCGCATTGCTTGCAGGTCGATCCCTGCCACCGGCTTAGCGGGCACCATGCAGCGCCGCCACCTGCGCGTCGACCATTTCCGCGATCATCGCGTCGAAGGTTATGGTCGGGGTCCAATCGAGCTCGCGGCGCGCCTTCGAGGCATCGGCCACCGTGGCGCCGGTTTCGCTGGGCCGCAGGAAGCGCGGGTCCGTGGTCACGTGGTCGCGCCAGTCCTTACCGACATACCCGTATGCGGTCTTGCACAGATCGCGCACCGTGCGCAGCGTTCCCGTGCCGACGACAAAGTCATCGGGCTGGCCGTGCTGGTTCATCCTGCGCATCGCCTCGACGTAGTCGCGGGCGTGGCCCCAGTCGCGAGCGGCATCGAGGTTGCCCAGCGCCAGCATACCGGAGCGCACGACCGGCTCGCCTTCCTCGTTGAGCAGGTGCGAATCGCTGATCCCGAGCTTGGCGCAGGCCGCGCCGTAGGCGACCTTCTGCGTGAGAAAGTTCATGCGCCGCAGCGGGCTTTCATGATTGAACAAGATCCCGCAGGCGATGAACATGCCATAGCTGCGCCGGTATACGTGTGCCATTTCGTGGGCGTACACCTTGGCCGCGGCATAGGGGTTGGCCGGATTGAAGGGCGTGTCCTCGTTCTGCGGCGACTCGAGCACGGCGCCGAACATTTCCGACGAGGAGGCGTGGTAGACGCGGCACTTGGGGGCGAAGCGCCGTACCGCTTCGAAGAGCCGGTGCGCGCCCATGGCCGTGATCTCGCCGGTTTCCAGCGACTGCGTCCAGGAGGCCCCGGGCGCGGACTGCGCCGCCAGGTTGTAGAGCTCATCGGGCTGATGGTGTAGCAGGGCATCGGCCAGATCGACGGAGTCGGCCGCATCGCCGTAAAACAGCGTGATGCGCCGGAACAAGGGATGCAGATCGGACCGTGCCAGCACCGAGGGCCGGCGCCCGAATCCGACTACCTCGTAGCCGCGATCTAGCAGGTTCTGGGCCAGCAGGACGCCGTCCTGGCCGGTGATGCCGGTGATGAGCGCGCGGGTCATGAAGTTTGCCTATCCCAGTTTGCAGGAGGCCGGAAGTTTATCCGGCATTTGCCGCCACGAAGCGGCGCACGTGCACGCGCCAGTCGGGCAGTTCGAGGTCAAAGCGCTGCTGCAGCCGGCGATTGTCCAGCCGCGAGTTCTTCGGGCGCCGGGCCGGCGCGGCAAACGTGGTCGAGGGCACGGCAAGGATGCCTTGGGGCGGCACACGGATCGCAATGCCGTGTGCGCGGGCCGACTCGACCAGGAAACCGGCGTACTCGTGCCAGGTGGTCTGGCCCGAGGGCACCAGGTGAAACGTGCCGAGCAGGTCCCCAGCCGCACTGCGATCGGGCCCGGCGCCGCGCAGCCGGTACAGCGCCAGGGCGGTGACGTCGGCGATGAGTTCGGTGCTGGTGGGCGCGCCGACGGTGTCGGCGACGACCTGCAGCTGGTCCTTTGCCTGCGCGCGCTCCAGTATCGTGCGCGCGAAATTCTTGCCGCGCATCGCGTAGACCCAGCTCGTGCGCAGGATCAGGTGCCGGCAGCCAGCGACGGCGCGGATCGCATCTTCTCCGGCAAGCTTGCTGCGACCGTACGCATTGATCGGGTTGGGCGCATCGTCCTCGCTGTAGGGTCCGGATTTCTCCCCGTCGAACACGTAGTCGGTGGAGTAGTGCACCAGGACGGCGCCGAGCGAGCTCGCCGCCTGCGCCATCTCGCCCACCGCTGCGGCGTTGATCCGCATTGCGCGGGCTGGCTCGGCCTCGGCCTGGTCGACCGCGGTGTACGCAGCCGCGTTGACGATGACGTCCGGGCACGCCCGCCCGATGAGATCGCGCAGCGGCTGTTCCAGGTCGCCATCCTTGTGTCCGAGGGCGGTGATTGCGCCCAGGGGGCTGAGGGAGCGCTGCAGTTCCCAGCCCACCTGGCCGTTGGCACCGAAAAGAAGAATTTTCATGTCGCTCGTTACGAGTCTAGGTTCCCCTGGTTGGCAAGTATCCGTCATCGGCCCGATCGGCGCAGTGCGCGCTCGGACCGGGGCCGGTGCTTGGATACGCTCCCATTGCTGCGTGCACTAGAATCTCGCACTTGTACCCAGGGCCTTGCCCAGGTTTTTGACCGAGGATCTCGATGATTTTTGTGACCGGCGGCGCGGGGTTCATCGGCTCGAACTTCGTGATCGACTGGCTCGCCCCCG
>JGI12270J11330_10000806_pt1 | contig 23796 bp, 18 predicted proteins | sample PeaSoiMetSII2010_FD_11330 | JGI IMG/M metagenome (IMG submission 11330)
GGATGCAACACAATATCGGCGGTGAGCTTCACAGGATCGTCCCAGCCAAAATACTCGAAATCGAGGAACGCCAACGACCCGTCCGGCCGTCGCAAGCTGTTGTGGAAGCCGAAATCGGACGGAACGAGGCTGCGCCATTCCTGCGGGAGTTCGGCGTCAAAAGCAAGGCCGGCCGCCGTCGCCGCCCGACGCGCCTTCGGGCTCTCAGCGGCGAGCCGCTGTGCGACGGAATTATCAATAAAATCAACTAGTTCACGCTCGTCGCGGGCGGTGTCGCGCAAGCGCGCCAAGCGCCCTTGAATCTGCTGTTCGATCTCGCGGCCGCTGAGGCAAGCCTCGGCCGCCGGCGGCTGTTCGGCGGCCCAGGGCGCCGCGCGCAAGCCATGGATTGCGGCGAGGAAAACGATCGCCGCGTCGATGTCGGCATTGCTCACCTCGCTTACGTCGCTGCCGTCGATCCAGCTCAAAAGCGCGAAGCCGCGCGCGCCGTCGACGCCGAGCACGCGTGGCACCGTATCGATGCCATGGCGCTCCATCAGCCGCAGCGCGCCGACCTCGGTGGTGAGCCGATCGCGCGGGTCGGCCTTACGTGACGGATATTGCTTGAGCGCGAATGCCCGTTCGCCACTTGCTAGGCGCCAGATGCGGCTATTGCGGCCGCCGGTGACGAGCCGGCTCACCGCGACGGCATCACCGACCAGCGTACGCGCCACTGCGGTGGCCTCGGCGAGCGCGACGTCGTCGGTCGGGCTCAAGGACCTACTCCGCCAAAAACCTGCCGCTCTATGTCGCGCCAGGTCGAACAGCTGGTGAATGACGCCGACGCCGGCTGCGCGCTGTCGGCGAACAGAATGCGTTCGACGTTCGGTGGGAAATCAGGATCGGTCAGCACTTCCTCGAGATCGTCGATGAAGTGAGTCAACGACAGCGCCGCGATCCGCGCAAGTTTTTCTGCCCGCGTGCTTTCGAAATAAACGTCCTCCAAGGCGATGCCGCGATCGCCGCCAAAGAGCCCCTGCCCCGCCATCCAGTCCAGCGCGGCCTTGCGCAAGTTGACGCGGTCGGGATCGAAGTGGCCGTATTCGGTCTTGTGGCTGACCACGGCGACCGCGCATCCTTCGGCGCGGCAGCGGCGCAGAAACGTCGCGACGCCGGCGACCATGGTCGCGCCGCCGACGCCCTTGCCGTAGACTTGGCCTTGCAGGCGCTGCCAAGCGAGCTCGCCGTCGGGCAACAGCCGGATGGCGTCGCGCACCGCCTGCTTATTTCCGGAAAATCCGGGCGCGATCAGCCCGCCCGCCGCGGCGGCGGCACGGAACACATCGTCGTAAGTGATGATGGTGTTGTCGAAATCGATGCCGATCCGCAGACGTGATGCCATGGCGAAATGCGCGAGTTTTCGCGCCGGCGTTAAGAGAATGACGGACGATTGGATTTGGACCAATCCAGGGCCTGGATGCCGATCCACCGCGCCGCGTCGGCGACACTGCTAAAGCCTTCGATCCTTTGCGGCTCGGTGTTGGGATGTGTCACGCGCACATAATATCCGGAGCCGTCGCGGGCCTCGCAGATCGCGAATTCGCGCTGTTCGCCGCTCGACCGCCGCTTGAAATCGCTGCCCTCCCAAGTCGGCACCGTGCAGAGCGCGAACAGATAATGCGCCATGGAGGAAAAGCCAGTGTGGACGACCTCGTCGTTCATGGAAAACACGAACACATGCTCGAAATACTTCTCCAGCAGAGCCTTCAGCTCGGTGCTGGACTTGCAGTTGATGTGGCCAGCCTTGCTTGGCGGCGAGGCGTAGGCCTGCGATTCCAGCGACGGCGTGCCAATCATCAAGAGGCCGTTTTCCGTGAGCGACTCGCACATATTGGCCAGATAGGCGTGCTCGTTCATCGGCGCGATGTGCTCGATGACGTCGAGGCTGAACAGCGCTTCGTGCTTGCGCGGCAAGGGAGCGGCGACGATGTCGTGGACTTCGGCCTTGAGCGGCCACCGCTCGTCGCGGCGCGCGCGGACGTCCTGGATGAACAGCGGGTCGAAATCGTAGACGGTGATGTCCGGCACCTCCTGGAGCACGACGCGCGTGCCGAAGGCGTCGCCGCAGCCGACCTCGCCCACGTCGCGGCGGCCGGACAGCATCTTGGCGACGAATTTATAGCGCGCCAGGAGGAACGTCAGCCGGCGCGGGTCGTCGTACCAGACCTGGTTGGTCATCAGCCCGAGCGAGGTCAGCCCGATCGTATCGCGCAATTCGAGGCAGCGATTGTATTGCGGCTCGCGCGTCTCCTTGGTGACGGCGGGCAGCATGCCGCTCGCCGTCTTCGCCAGAGCCTCGCGCCTCTCGCGCGCCACTTCGGAACGCCAATAGGCCTGCGCGGTGGCGATCTTGGGCGCATCGACGGTGAGCCGCATGACGAAGCTCGACATATGGCCGCGTCCGGCGACGCGCCGCGTCGACCGCCAGGCATCGAGATTGCCGATGAACGAGCACAGCAGCAGGAATCCGGCGCAAACCGCGGTCAGCGGCGCGGTCAGCCACAACATCCTGCTCATCATCCGCCGCAGCCTGGACATGCCGCTGCGGCCCCACTGCCGAAACGCGTTCGACGGCACGAAATGGATTTCGGTCGGCACGGCGCTGGAACGGATGAAGCGGGAGGCCTGGAACGTGACGCTGTGGCCGAACTCGCCGCCTTTATCGACCACGCGACGGTTGAGGACGAAAAGAATGATGCGGCCGCCGTTCTTCAGTAGCGGTACGATCCGGTCGGTCAGCTCGCCGCCGTCCTCCATGTCGGTTTCGCTGAGCTCAAGCAGGCACAGATCGAACTTGCCGTGCAGCCGCTCGTAGCGCTCGGGTGGATTTTTCAGGAACGGGCGGCAGCGCAGCCGGTGCGTGCGCTCGCCGTTGTCGGCCAGCGCCACGCTGAACGCGGTCGGCTCGTTCGACAGCAGCAGCATGCGCTGACTGGGATCGGTGAAGAAGGAATCGATCTCGCGGATCACGGTCTGGAAATCCGGCCAGGCCGGATGCCAGGGCAGCACGTGCGGCGGCTTGCCCATCAGGGCGAATTTGGAATGCCAGAGCAGCCAATTGGTCAGCTTGTTCGGGGTCTCCGGCAAGCCGAGCGCGTAAATCCATTCCTCGTTGTTGAGCTTGCGGCCGCCGACCTCGTGAAACGCCGCCATGGCGCCGTGCCAATAGGGATGGCCGCGGAACGGCTGCGGCTTGCGGCTGAGATTTTTCGCAATATCGGCAATGAAGGCGTCCGCTTCCTCGACGCTGCGGTTGACCTCAGGCGGCAGCTCTTCGGCGTGGAAGAACAGCGAGTGATTGGCGTTCTTGCGATGCGTGACGGTGGTCCACTCGCTCAGGCTCTTGGCCAGCGGCGCGACCTGGATCGGGCCGGGGCGCAGGAATTTCGCCTCGTGCTCGCGAGCCTGCATCTCGATGACGAGGTATTCGTCGGAATCGGTAATCGCATCGACATTGCCGGACGGGCACATCTCGGGAATGAACGAATAATCGCACGACGAGCCGATGACGAAATCGGTGATTTCGGGGCGCACGCAAAGCATGTGCATCAGGTAGAAGCGTCCGATCATGGTGTTGCCGTCGACGCGCCAGAACAGCCGGTTGCTGTCGGTGTTGTGGCTGAACGGCAGATTGACGATGTTGGCGAGCACCAGCGGATGCAGGTTGTTGAGCGCCCATTGCATCATTTCACGCGGCTGCAGCGCCAGCCCGAGCTCGTTGCCGGCCAGCCGCTCCTGCAGCCACGGCAGCGCCGATTCGCGGGCGACCTGCATATTGCCGACGACGACGGCGCTGGTGCCCTGCTGCATGCGCTTGAGCGCATTGGCGAACGAGCCGTCGGCGACGATGTAGTCCGACACCAGGAAGAAGAAGCAGGTGTCGACCATGTCCTCGCCGACTTCGCGCACCGCCTCGGTAAAGGCCAGCGTGATGGTGGTCGAATAATTGCCGTCGGTGATCAGATGATCGATCGGATGGATCGTCGTCTTGCAGACCGAATCGAGCTGCTTGAATGCCGGGTGTTCGACGATGAAGGATTCGTCGTCGGCACTGGTCAGGATGATGAACTCGGTCGGCAGCGCCGTGGCGAGCGCCGGAACGTTGCCGGGCGACAACAGCGTCGGCAGGCCGCATTCGAGGAATTGGCGGACGTAGCTGTAGCCCCAGACGCAAAGCAAAAGCTTCGCCGCTTTCGGCGGCGCGCGCAATTCATGCGACGCCACCGGGCGGCGGCCGCTATCGGCGTCGGGCGACAGGAATTCGACCTTGTTCATTTCAGCTTCAGCGCTTGCATCCGCTTGATATTGTAATAGCGGTCGTCCGACATGGAATTCGGCACCTTGCCGGCGATGAACGCCGTCTTCAGATCGACGATGGCGTCCTTGACCGTGCGGCCGGCGACGAAACCGAGGTCACGCCGGATCTTCTCCGACGAAACGTGATAGGAGCGATGGTCGTCGCTCGGCGTGACGACGATGTCGACCTTTTGCCCGACTTCTTCGCGCACCATGTCGGCGATGGTGCGGACTTTGAGGTTGTGATAGCCGGCGTTCCATGTCTTGCCGCTGATCGTCTCGTCCGGCTGTTCGAGCAGCATCAGATAGAGGTCGGTCATGTCCTCGACGTGCAGGTTGGGACGCAACTGCTCGCCGCCGAACACGGTGATCCGGCCGTTATTGATGGCGTGGTTGGTGAGGATGTTGACCGTGAGATCGAGCCGCAGCCGCGGCGCGTAACCGCACACCGTGGCCGGACGCAGCGTGACCGCGACGAAACCGGGCTCGCGCTCCTCCTCCAAAACCTCCTCGCACATGGCTTTGTACTTGGAGTAATCCGTGAGCGGCTTGAGCGGCAGGTCTTCGGTGACGTTCGGCTCGTCCTTGATGCCGTAGACCGAAGACGAGGAGGCGTAGATGAAGCGCTTGACGCCGGCATCCTTGCTCGCCTGCACCAGCGGCCGGAAGCAATCGAAATTGATCGACTTGCCGAGCTCCGGATTGAGGTCGAAGGACGGATCGTTGGAAATGCAGGCGAGATGGATCACCGCGTCGCAGCCGGCGAGTGCGTTGCGTACATCCGCCGCATTGCGCAGGTCGCCCTTGACCTGGCTGAGCTTCGCACTGTCGCCGAGGCCGGCAAAAACCTCGCCATAGATAAAGAGATCGAGGACGGCGACCTCATAGCCGGCGTTGAGCAGTTTGGGCACGAGGTTCGAACCGACGTAACCAGCCCCACCGGTTACGAGGACACGCTTGAACCGATTAGCCATCACGCTTTCCAATGTCCCTTGATCATTATGCGGCCGGCGCCTTGGCGGTCTTTGCCAAGCCGGTGCCCCAGCTTGTTCCCCAGCCCATGTCGATGTCGAGCACGGCATGGCACAGCGCCAGGTGCGCGACCTCGACGAAGCCGTATTCCTTGTCCTGGCCGCGGACATAAAAATTCACGTCGCCGGTGCGCCGCAATGCGTTGCTTTCGCCAAAACCCGAATAGGTCACGACTTTGCAGCCCCGCGCGCGCGCTTCCTTCACCGCGCCGAGGATGTTCGGCGACATGCCGGAGCTCGAAATCGCGATCAGCAGGTCGCCCGGCCGGGCATGGAATTCGAGCTGCTTGGCGAACACGTTCTCGTAGCCGAGGTCGTTGCCGAGGCAGGTGAGCGCGGACGGATCGTTGAAGGCGAGCGCACGAAGCCCGCCATTCTTGGAAAAATCGATGGCCAGGTGGCTGGCGATGCCGGCGCTGCCGCCGTTGCCGATGAAAATGATCTTATTGCCGGCATTGTGCGCCTCGTGCGCGGCCTTGCGCACCCACTCGCAGCCCGATTCCAGCGTCAGCTTTTTTGACGCCAGATCGGTCACTTCGGCGGCGCGCATGGCGTTAGCCAAAGAGCCGATCCAACGATCCAGCAATTCCCGCATGTTTTTCAGGCTCCGATATTATTTGAGCAGGCCGGTAATGCCCTTGATCAAGGCCGCCTTCTCGATCGAGCGCCGATGGCCGACGATCTCGACCTTCAGCGCGCCGACGACATTGCCGATGAAGCCGACGCGGTTCATCGGCGCGCCCGCCGCAACCAGCGGCGCCGTCACCGCAAGGAACGCGTCGCCGGCGCCGACCGTATCCACCACGTTTTTGGCGAAAGCAGGGATGGTGTGGGTGATGCCGCCGGCCTCGAAGGTGACGCAACCGTGCTTGCCCTGGGTGACGATGATCTTCGAACAGTCGATGTGGTTTTCGGCAAGCCGGCGCGCAATGTCGCCGACATTGGCGATGCGGTCGCTGACCGCAAGCCGCGCCTCCGGCGCATCGATGCAGACGTAGTCGGCACGGCCATATTTGGTGATCAGGTTATAGCCGAGATTGGCGCTGTTGCTTTGCGTGTTCACGGCGAGGAAGCGCGCTTTCGAGGTCAGCGCTTCGATCGACGACGGCGCGATCAGGCCGTGGCCGAAATCGGCGACGATGACGACGTCGTAGTCGGCCGCCCGGCTGACGATCGCGCGATCGACATCGCCCTGCACGTCCGGCGTCAGCGGCTCGTCGTTCATGAAGTAGACCTCGAACAGCTTGCGCATATACGAGGGATCGACGAAACGGCGCTTCAGCGTGGTCGGCGCGCCGACCCGCGTAAAGGCCCGCAGGCCGACATTCGGCTTCAGACTCTGGCGGATCAGGTCGTCGTGGGTCTCGGAATCGCCGACGCAGGTGATGATGTCGACCTGCTTGCAAAATGACGCCACATGGTTGGCGGCGGCGAACACGCCGCCGGCGAACAGTTCGCGATCCTGATAGCGGGTCGCGATCATGTTCTCCTTGGGCGTCTTGTGCATCGGCAGGACGTATTGGTACTCGTCGATGATGGCGTCGCCGACGATGAGAACGCGGTAGTCGGCGACGCGCTCGATCAGCTCGCAGAGCTGATCGAGGCCGCCGTCCTGGCGCAGCGTGTCGAGATGCTCGCGGATATGCGGCTCGAAGACATTGAGGTGGCGGTTGATCAATTCGCTCGACGAGAACGACACCTCGTCGGTGAAATGGATGCGCCCGCCATAGGTCTCGACCGCGTCGCGTTCGAGCGAAATCTTGCCGGTAATGTCGCCCTGCGGGTTCTGGTAGTCCTGGCCCTTGATGTAGATCGACGGCCGGATGCGCTCGATGGCGCTCACTGCGTCGGCCGAATCGTTGATGGCGACCCAATCGACATATTCGAGCGTGGCCAGCATCTCGGCGCGCAATTCGGCGTTGAACACCGGGCGGCCGGGCCCTTGTTGACGAAACGGTCGGCGGTGACGGTGACGATCAGCACGTCGCCGAGCTTGCGGGCGGCTTCGAGATGGCGGACGTGGCCAAGATGCAAAAGATCGAACGTGCCGTGGGCCTGGACCACGGTCTGGCCGGCGCGCCGGGCCTGCTCGCAGGCCGCCGCGACCTCGGCCAAGGTCCGCACCTTGTCGCGCGGGCTTGGCGAGCGGCCGACCGGCGCCTTGGGCATCAGTTTTGCGACGCTTGAGTCCATTGCCGTCCTCTTACGTCATTGCGTTCGCATCGAGAAAGCGGAACCAGTCGCTGGTCGCTTCCGCGATGCGCGACGCCGTCCAGACCGGGGCGTCGCGCCAATAGTCGATGTTTTGCAGCATCACCTTCACGCCGTCGGCAAAGCCGACCTTGGGTTGCCACCGCAGGTCGCGCTGAATCTTGGCAATGTCGGCCCAGGTGCAATCCGGTTCTCCGGGGCGTTTGGGAATGCGCACGGTCGGCGGCGACCCCAAAAGCCTGACCAGCTCGTTGACGCTGACAGGCCGCCCGCTCCCAACATTGTAGATTTCGCCGATTTTGTCACTCTCGGCGACCGTGATCAACGCATCGACCACGTCGGCCACGAAGGTAAAATCCCGGGTCTGTTCGCCGTCGCCGACCACGGTGAGCGGCTGGCCGGCCAGGAGCTGCGCCAGGAAAACCCCGAACACCGCGCCATAAGTCCCGCTGGTACGGGCCCGCGGCCCGTAAACGTTGAAGAAGCGCACCGACACGGCCGGCAGCCGGTAGACCTGGGCCCAGTGCATGACGAGCTGCTCGCCCAGATATTTGGTCAAGGCGTAGGGGTAGCGCGGGTCGGCCGGGGCGGTTTCGGCCGTCGGATAGTGCGCCGGGATGCCGTAGCAGGACGACGAGGCGACATAGACCAGGCGCTTGACGCCGTGACGGCGGGCCGCCTCCAGCACGCAAAAGGTGCCGTCGACGTTGGAGCGGAAATAGGCTTCCGGCTCCTGGATCGAGGGCACGATGTCGGCGCGGGCCGCCAGATGGAACACCCGCTCGACGCCGGCGCTGGCCGCGGCCACGGCGGCGCCATCGGCGACATCGCCTTCGATGATCGCCAGACTGGAATTACCGTTATGGTGCTTGAGGTTAGCGCGGCGGCCGACGACAAAGCTGTCGAACGCGCGCACAGCGCGGCCTTGCGCCAGCAAGCGGTCGACCAGATGGCTGCCGATAAAACCGGCCCCGCCCGTCACCAAGTCGATTCCTGTCGGCGGTGCCACCAGCCCTCCTGTGTCGGGCGCGAGCTTATGCGTTCAAAAGCCGCTAATTTCAAGCACAGATGGCCGGCGGCGAAGAGCCGGGTTCCGCAAGGGTTTTGCGGCGTGTTTTCCGGGTCCTGCCGCCACGCGGTGGGGCGGAGGCGACCGCAATGACCGGCATTCTCACCCTTTCGGGGGTCGTCGCCCCGCCGGCGCTGCTAATTGGCCTTCGCCACCGGACCCGACGGCGCCGGTTGAACGGCGGCCATCGCGCCAGCCCGCGGCCGCCAAACGAGCGTCTCCAATCCGGCAAGCGCCCGCTCGGTGACGAACCGCAGCGGCAATTCGACCAGCACGTGGACGATCAGCGCGACCGGCAAACAGCTGATCGCCAGCAGCGCAAACAGCACCAAGGCCGTGGTGTATGGCGAGCTGAAGGACTTGGCGAAATTAACGAATCTCATGCCCGGCGCGCCAACGAGCCCCCATAAGCCGAACAGCGCCGTCATCGTCAGTTCATGCGTGAGGTAGAGCGGATAGGTCAGATCGCCGAGCCAATTCGACAGGCGGTTGTTCTTGGTCGCCTCGAAAATTCCCGGCAGCGCCAGAGCGAACAGAACGGCAGCCACATAGTCATTGAACCGGAACCAATCGCCGGCAGGAAACCAATGGTTCCGAGAGATGAACCAGACGGCAGCGATGAGAATCGCAAACGCGGTCCACGGGCCGGCAGCCCTGGTGTAGGGAACGCGCCTGGACAAATGCCCGAGCATGAAAAACATGAATGTCGACGGCAGAAAAAAATAACTCCAGACAACGTACGTAGCGTCCGTCGACGGTTGAGGCCCGACGACGAAGAACACGACAATCCTGACCGCCATCGAGCCGATCAGTGCGGCCAAAGCCGTGCGATCGGACCGCAGCAGCCATGGCGCCAGCAGATAGAACGTCATCTCCGCGCCCAGCGTCCACCCGATCTCGGTTCTGGTCGGGAAGAAACTAAAATCGCCATCAGGAAAGTGCGCGAACGGAACGAGCCAATCCGATCCGAACAGAAAAATCGCACTGAAAACGCCAAGCGGCGCTCGGTGCAGCCACGCGGCGGATATCGTCACGGTGGAAAATACCACCACGGCCCACCACAAGGGATAAATCCGCAGGAATCGCGATTTGTAGAACTGATACGTTCCCGCTTTTGTCCGTGGATACTTGGAGTCCAGGACGTAACTCATCAGGAAGCCGCTGACGATGTAGAAGAATACCACGGCCCGGCCGCCGATGACGTTCAACGTCCAATGGGCGTCGCAGGTAATCTGGAAATTTACTGCATATTCGCATTCATGGCCGAGCACGACGCCGTAGGCGAGGAACAGGCGAATTGCCCCCATGCTCGGGCCCCTGCGCAATGCCGCGCTGACTGCTTTGCGCGAACCTGACCGGGAAGCGGATTCATGTCAATGGAGCGGCAGTGTGGCTCAAGCCGGTCCGGCGACATTACTGCGCGTCGTTCTCTCCGGTGCGTTCGACCGCAGCGACCCAAATATGGGTTGCCTCGGGCGAGACGTCACACCTCAACGCAAAATTCCCCATCGATGAACGGATGGCTGGGAACGGCCGGCTCAAAAACTCTCTCGGTTCTGGACCGCACCAAGTGGTGACGCGTGCTTTGCCGCATCACATCCAAATTCGCCAGGTACTCCGACCACTCTTCCGGCGACCTGTAGTCCTGCTGGTTCGGCAGGCGGTCGGCCGTCGAGTTCTCACCTTTCTCGGCGAATACAATTGTCACCATTTGATGCGGCGACACAATACGGTGCATTCTCCTGCGCATCACCGAGACTTGGTCGAGATCCACCCAGAATGCATTGTCCACCATGGCCCTGATTTTGTCCTCAATAAACATGACGATATATACCTTGCAGTCGATAAACTTGTTCATCACAAAATAATCGAGGTACCACATTGGCGGCATCATCACGTACGCGGTGTTGTGCGCGCTGAACGCATTTTCCATCAGCAGGCGGCCACCAGGCCGCAACAGCTTGGCGTAATTCTGCAGAACGGTCGACGGCGTGAACACGTTGTCCAGCGTACTTCCGTCGACGACGAAATCGGCTATGCCATGAAGTTGGTTCGGAACCGGATATCGCAGATCGTGTATGATATCGGCGCCTTCGTAACGACTATGATCGAGCGCTTTGACAGATTGCGCACCGAGCAGTTTGAAAAACGCGGCATCGTTCACCAGTCGCTCGCCATATCCGCGCCGGCGATCGCGCGTTGTCTGATCGACCTCAATGCTGCTCGGGTCGACCTGCAGCGAAACGCCGTGCTCGCGAATCGTTCGGACGAGCTCGTCGGGAGACAGGTAAACGGTTTGCCGCCCGATCAAGAGAGCGTCGCCTGCGATCGGCTTATGGAGATGCTCTCTTACGACCGCCTCGATCAGATGTTTTCCCATACCCATTGACGACCTCGAACGTGTCCACGCGGCATCAGGCTATTACCCAAACCCAATGCATAGCCTTATCTCAATTTGCGGGCTGCCTTGCCAATACCGGTCCAGTGGATGCCGACACGCAAATCCTTAACTCACTTATTCCTCGACGGGACAAGACAGCATGCCATTTGGACCGCACTGACGCGACCCAATCATTGCACGGATTTGACGCCCAACGATACGCCCTCAGGCTTTGATTTGCGGCCTATGGCGGCTAGGATCAAAAGCACCACTAGGTATGGAACCACGACCGCGATCGCGCCGAGATAGGCGAACAGCGAGCCTATCGAATGAGGACTGGGCTCGACCAGCAACGGCGTCATCGATGCGAACAGCAAAAGCACCGCGGCAAAGAGCGCGGCGCTCCCAAGCGCCGCAAGATTGACGGTGAACCCTCCCGCCACAGCGCAAATAATCGCGCCCACGGCGACGACAATGACGGGCGTCCGCAATTTTACCCAGGCCATCGGGGTCACGGCCGGGTGATTGAACCAACGGACCTGTTCCTCAATTCTGGTCGGCACTGTTTCGAGCACAGCAACAGGATGTTGAAGGACGATCCGTAAAGTCACCGACCTGACCAGTTTTTCGTAGTCGTTCCAGTGAGCGGGCGGGTTAAGATCGACTACCGGGTCGCCGTTTGGCAATCTGCGGACCACTGGGGAGCTGGTATCGTCGCGGGCTTTGAGATCGTGGTCGACCGCCCAATAAACATCGACATCGCTATAGGTGGGCTCCTTGCCATCGAGATATTCACGGCGCAACTCCGGACTGGTAGTGAGAAGGCCCAACAGGATTTCGTGCCAGACAATGTGCGCCTTTGGCTCGAGCGCATAGCGGCTATCGGCGTTCAAGGAGATGACGGCCGAATAGGCCGACACCACGATCAAGAAAGTGAGAGCGGGCCATAGCAACCTAAGCCAGCTCACGAGATCGGGCCGCTTTCGGCTGCGCCACTGCAGGACCAGCAGAATGCCGGAGCCACAAACGACCGCCGCGGCCATGGCAACCTGCCATATCGCCTCCGTCCGGCAGGACAGCACAAATCCGAAGATCAAGCTTTGCACAATCACGTCCGCGACGCTGAACACGCGGGGCGGCAGGCGTTGCCAGTGCAAAAACAGCACGTGCAGCACGGGCATTAAAGATAGGCCTGAAAACAGCCGGCTGTTAAAGACCGTTTGCATTTGCATGCCATAGCTGCGCGCATAATTCTCCAGGAAATAAAGCTCACCGAGGAAGATGACGAGCACGAACAGCAGGAATGGACTGTTGCGGAATTGCAAGATGTAGACCAGGCAAGTTGCCGCCACGATCAAATAGAAGAAATAATACAACGAGGATATTCTGTCGCCGAACAGCCGGAAGCTGAAATAGATATAATCCGCGAAACCGAGTTCATTGGCTTGGATGATTTCCGGCGGCAGACTNGTATCGATGGGTGCATCTATTGCTTGCTCGATAATCCGATTCAGCAGAGGCCCATCGGTCAGCAATACCTCCCAACGGGCCACATCCATATGTGGCCCCGGATCGTCATCCCACACTGCAAAGCCGTTCTCGCTGAGGACATTGACCACGGACTTGTAGGCAAGATAGTGACCGGGGCTCGGGTGATGCATGCGGGAGATGGCGATCGCCAGCGATTGCCGCAGCCTATAGATCGGCTGAAATCCAGTCTGATCCTGACCGAGCTCTATGCCGTGAAAGACGTCGAGACAAAACACGCCGCCGATCAGCAGGAGAAGGCCAATGCATCCGATCCGGCGCAGCTTCACCGCGACGTCTCCCATTGCGTTTGCAGCCTTTTCATTGGTCTTATTAGGAAGCCCCCCGGACGATATTCCGCCGGTCAGAGCACCGCATATACGATTCGGTCCCCGCACTCCTGTAATACAGAACGCAGTTGCCGATCAACAGCATCTCAACCAACGGCGCTGCTTGTCTTCGGTTGCGCTGTCTAGGCCTGCTATCGCATCATGGCAACTGCCGATCGTCCATGAGAGATTGTAAAAATGTACGGTCAAACGGCCCCTGGTAAATATGCAGTCGGTAAAGTGAAGTCATTTTTTCGCAGCATCGTCGCTTTAATGATCGCGATTGCCTGGACTGGCACGCCTGCAATAGGCCAAACCGCTTTCCAGTACGTCAATGCATGGATGAGCGATGGCATGCCACTCCCTGACACTATGGGGCAAGCCACAGACGTTAGAACATGCACTGAAGTGAAAAACCGCAACCTTGACTTGGCCCCTAGCTTTGGATTTACGGTGGACCGTGACGCGGGTACTTTTACTGATCCGGCGTCCGGAATTACGATCAAACAATCATGCATTATAAATCCTGCGCTTGTGGCCACTCCGGTACATCCCTTTGGCGGCGCGGCACCAAAACTCGCCGCAGTCCCCTGTCCTAAAGCGGGCGTGGGCGCCGATGTTTGGTTCATTTTTGGGCAATCGATTGCGGGAAATTACAGCGAGGGGCGCTACACAGCCGGACCGAACGGTTTTGCCTACGCGGGTGGCGGGCTCTGTTATCCTTTGAGTGACCCGGTAGCCGGTGGAGACGGCCAGGATGCCGGACCCTGGACGAGACTCGCCGACCTCATGATGAACCGGAATGGGCTCGACAGCTTTGGCATTAACAGGATTGTTGTAACGGAACGCGCGATCGCTGGTTCATTCATCAAGGATTGGGCACCCGGAGGGGCTTACAACAGTTATCTTCTTGCCCAAATCAAAGATGCCATCGCCAATGGCCTCACTCCGACGCGCTTCATCTTCAGTCAAGGCGAACAGGATGCTGACGGTAACACGACCACACAGCAATGGGCAGATAATTTTAAGGCGATACTGACAAGTATTCAATCAACCGGCGCCTCAGCGCCCGTTTATGTGTCGCAAGAAACGATTTGCAACTTCCGGACATCGGACGATCCCTCTCCAGCCGAGGTCGTTTCCCGGACGCCGAATTATTACGTCAGACATGAGCTGGGCCGAATAGCGATCAGAGCGGCTCAAAACGTGGTCGTCAACGGAACAAGCGTGAGAGCCGGACCAAATCTCGATCGGATCGGCGCTCAATTGCGCGCGGACGGCTGTCACATGGGGTATGCCGGATTGGCAATGGAAGCGAACTTGTGGATGAACGCTCTTACTGCCCACTGAAGTTGCTCATCCGCGGCCGCCATGGCCGATTGCTCGTTGCCATATCAAGCTGTCCGACCTTGCTGCAAGGCCAATACGCGCGCTGCATAAAGCGCGAACATTAAAAGTGTCATCGCCACGCACGCGATCCCGCGAAGCCTACCGACTTTGTCGGCCATGCCGTCGTTGATCGCTTTACGGCGGCCTTCGGCTTCGGCGCTATTCGTTGTTGTGCATGTCATGGCGGGGCGCCGTTCGGATTTGACCGCCCCAGTGCGGCATTCGAGTCGATGGCCCACTCTTTCGCAGGCACAACGACAGGCTGGACCTCGACTACGGGGCTCACACAAGACGTTTCGTCGTGGCGCCAAGCGCGCGGCGGCGCCGAGAACAGCCGGCGCACGACGCGGATCATCGGGCGCTCGTAAATAAGGTACGAGACCCGGGCAATGCCGACGGAAACAAGCATGAGGACCACGAACACCGCGGCCCGGATCAAGACCGGCCGATTGTCGGCAAGCCGATGGCCGAGATCGTGCATGACCCAGTAGTGCAGCAGATAAAGCGAGTAGCTGGCCTCGCCACCCATGACCATCCAGCGATTGGACAGCGCGCTTGAAAAAACGTGCCCCTTGGCGGCGGATGCGCCTATCAAGATAGCGAACGCGCCAGCCACGCATGTGGTGATACAGGCGCTTAATGGCAGCAGATTGACGAGGCAATAACCGTAAGCGGCCAGGATAACGACCAACGCGGCGCCGCCGGCAATCCTGGCCTGCATCGGCTCCATGTGCGTGGTCATGACGAATTGCGCGGTGAGGGCGCCGAGCAAAAACTCGAATATGCGAATCCAAGGCGAATTGTAGATTAGCCAATGGGAAAAATTGCCGGCGGCGGCGACATTGCCGGTATAAAGCGCCGCCCATCCGTCCAAAGAGCCACGATATTCGTTCAACTCGAAAGCCAGCCACGCTCCCATCGAAGCAACCACGCAGCCGATCAAGACCACGAACGTCCCATTGCACCGGCGCAGCCGCGGCGCCAGCAACGGATAGATTGCGTAGAAAAATGCTTCCGTCGACAGCGACCACATCAGACCGGTGGCGTCGCTGTAAGCCTCACTCGTAGCGCGCTCGCCAAAGACCCAGAACCACCACGACTGCGTGAACGTCAAAAAAAACGGGATTGGCCCGATAACGTCGACTTTTCCATCGGCGTACCGGAGCGAATCGACGATGCAGATAAGGAACACCAGAAGAAACAAGGGGTACAAGCGAGCGAAACGCGCCACAAAGAAGTCGCGAACGCCGCCCGGCAACGGCACCGAGGCCGCGTAATTGTAATGGATCACAAATCCGCTCAGCACGAAGAACAGCGTCATGCCGATATTGGCCATTCCGACGAACGGCGCGTTGTAGGCGGTGATCCTGGTGTCGTCCTGGTTCAGGAGAAGATAGAAGAAGCCGTGCGAAAACAGAACCGTGCCGGCGGCTATGAAACGCAACCCGTCTAACGCGGCAATATGAGGATGTGCCGGAGCATTCTCCGCGTCGCGGAGAGTCGCTTGCGTATTCATGACTCCCCGCTGTCACCGCCGTGACGCCGATTGCGCCAAGCAATCGTCTCGTAGAGGTCGTTGAGCAGGACGGCCACGGACCGTCGTTACTCCCGCTCTTCGATCCCGACCCCACCGAACACGACATTCTGACCGGCACCCTGGAAGAACATCAGGCCGTCGCTGCCTTCCAGGAGGTTCGCGGTGACGTAGATCCGGCCGTCCTTGGTCACGAGATCGAACGTCACTTTGACCCAACCGTCCTTCGCGGCGGCCACGCTCAGCTTCGCCAAATCTCCGGACGATTTCGTCGTCAGGGCTTTCTGCAAGTCGAACGACGCCACGCCGTAATGCACGGGAACGCCCGTTTGCGGATCGTTGCTGTCGCGCCCTTCGACCATGGCCCAGGTATTTGACGCGGATTTGAGCCACACCGAGAGGTGATAGGTGCCACCGGGCTTGAGATTGTCAAAACGAACGCCGAGGCCGTGGCGCGAGGCGGTAGGCGTCGCAGTCAGCCGGCGCGGCTGGAAACCGGCGACGACCGGCTCCTCGGCCGTCTCTTCCTTGACGGTCAAGCCCACCAGATAATCCCATTCGCGCCCTTCTGTGCTTGCCGGTGCGGCTGACGCAGAAGCGGCAGGAGCGATAGGGGCGGCAGGAGCAGCAGAGGCGGCACGAGCAGCAGGAGCAGCAGGAGCAGCAGGAGCAGCAGGAGCAGCAGAGGCGGCGGTGAAAGCCGCAGCCGGCCGTTCATGATCGGCCGCCAATATCCTCTCGGCATAGAATTTGCCGATCACGTCCATGCCCTTGTCGGTCAAATGCGGCGCGTCGATGAAATACGGCATGCGGTCCGGCCGGGAGACTGGAAACAGCGTCCCGATATTGTAATACTCGACCGCCGTGCCGCGCGCGGCTTCTTCATCGACCAGCTGCTCGAGCTGGAGCGCGCCGTTGTCGAGAATATATGTGTTGGCTGGATGCGCGGTGTCTTGTCCGCACATGTCGTTCTCATACTGCGTGAGATAGCCTTCGAGCGCCGCGGTCCGCTTCTCGATCGCGGCCTTTCGCTCCGGCGAGCCGACCGGATAGTCGTAGATGTCGTCGAAGTCGCCGGCAATCGGATTGACCACCGGCTGTGAGGACAAAATGTAGCGCGCCTGCGGAAACAGCTTCAGCATGCCCCGCTCCGACGCGAGATAGAAGGCCAGCATTTGTCGCGCCTCTCCCACTTTCGTGGGGATTATTTGCCGTCGGTATACCTCGTGTTCGGTGCTCGACTGATCGAATATCCGATCGTCGGGAACGTATTGCTTGCCGGTGATGATGCGGTAGGCCTTGCTGTGCTTGATCAGCTCGTTTTCAAGCCAGCCGCGATAGAATACCGGGCGCTGCGTCGACATCAGATAACCGTCGATGTAAGAGCGCATCGTGGCGAAATACATGGGATTGCCCGGGCCCTGGGAAAAGTTGCACCCGACGCCGGCGTCGTTGAAACCATCCATGGAGACGATCCAATCGGGATCGAACTGAGGGCCCCACATCTGCAGGCCGATGAATTGCTGGAACGCGATCCAGCTTCCCATCGCCAGATTTATGACCGTGTAGCGCTCGCCGCTCTGCAGGCTATTGAGATAATATTCCATCCGCCCCGCCACCGTGCGGTCGGTCGCGGTAGCGCCGACTCCCCATGCCGCGGAGCCGCCGGTAAACAGCACGACCTTTTCATTGGCCGCCTTTTTATAGGAATGGCCGACGACGAATTCATGCCGGTCATTGTAGCCGAGCGAATTGGTTCGCACCGTGGAAGGATAGGTCTCATTCGTGAAGGTATCGAAAAATCGCCGGTATACCCCCGGCGCGGTCGTGACCATCACGTAGGGCTGGAAACTCTGCCACAGCCCGTTGAGCAAGCCGTCCGGCTTTTCGTGTCCCCAGTGCCGGAAATAAAACTCGATGCCGCCCAATAGCACAATGAGGACGATCAAGTTGACCGCGACGAGCTTGATTGCGTTTGCAAATTTCTTCATTGGCCGAATTGGAAATCCACGAACCGCCCCCGGTCAGAACAGCGTGTAGATCAGTGGCGCGACTACGCTGCCCTTCGCGAAGACCAACAGCCCGCCGACGGCCACCATGATGAGGAGGACGGGCACCAGCCAGTACTTCTTACGCGCGGCGATGAATCTTGCGAATTCACGGAGAAACGCCATGAACCTTGTCCCTTGCTGCGCCGTCAATCGGGATCGAACGCGTTGCGATAATCGAGAATGAGAGCCGGATTCTGGCGGTCCTTATACAGAATGCAATTCCCGACCACCAGCATCTCGATCTCGGTTCCCATGAGGCAGCGGAAGGCATCCTCGGGCGAGCAGGCGATCGGCTCGCCGCGCACGTTGAAGCTCGTATTGACGAGCACCGGGCAGCCGGTTTTCGCCTTGAACGCGCTGAGCAAAGCGTGGAACCGCGGATTGGTCTCGCGGTGGACGGTCTGCACGCGGGCCGAATAATCGACATGCGTGACCGCGGGGATTTCGGAGCGGATGATCTTGAGCTTGTCCAGGCCGTCGAGATGGTCCGCGCCATTGTGTTCGACGCGGCGGCGTTGTCCGACGTCGGCGACCAGCAGCATGTAGGGTGACGGCCGGTCGAGCTCGAACCAGTCGGAAACGTCCTCCGCCAATACCGCAGGCGCGAAGGGGCGGAAGCTTTCCCGATATTTGACCTTCAGATTGAGCGTTCGCTGCATTTCGCGGCTGCGCGGGTCGGCGAGAATGGAGCGGTTGCCCAGCGCCCGCGGTCCGTACTCCATGCGGCCTTGGAACCAGCCGACGGCGCGGCCGTCGGCGAGTGCCTGCGCCGTCCGCTCCAGCAGCACCGGTTCATCGTCTACGACCTCGAAGTGAGCGCCCTCGGCGGTGAGGCGCCGGCGGATGTCCTCTTCGCCATACGCGGGCCCGAGATACGCTCCCGACATGCCGTCGCCGGCCTTGGGCTTGCGCGCGTCGCTCGTTTGGTAGTGATACGCCACGAGCGCGGCGCCGAGCGCGCCGCCGGCATCGCCGGCGGCCGGCTGCACCCAGATTTGATCGAATTTGCCGTCGCGCAGGATTTTGCCGTTGGCGACGCAATTGAGCGCCACACCGCCGGCGAGGCAGAGATTGCGCTGCGGATATTCCGCCGCCAGGCCGCGGGTGAGGAGCAGCATCGCCTCCTCGAGAACGACCTGCGCCGAGGCGGCGATGTCCATGTGCGTTTGCGTCATCGGTTCCCGCTCATCGCGCGGCGGCATCCCGAACAGCCGGTCGAACTTGGCGTTGGTCATGGTCAGGCCGGTGCAATAATTGAAATACGACATGTCCAGCCGGAACGATCCGTCGGGTTTCAGATCGATGAGATTGTCGCGGATGACGTCGCGGTAGCGCGGCTCGCCGTAGGGCGCCAGCCCCATCAGCTTGTACTCGCCGGAATTGACGCGAAAGCCGATGTAGGAGGTGAACGCCGAATAGAACAGGCCGAGACTGTGCGGGAAGTGGATCTCCTTGAGGATATCGACCCGGTTGCCGCGGCCGAGCCCCGCGGTGGTCGTGGACCATTCGCCGACGCCGTCGACGGTCAACACCAGCGCTTCCTCGAAAGGCGAGGGAAAGAAAGCGCTGGCCGCATGCGCGTGATGGTGCTCGGTGAACATCAGGCGCGCCGCATCGAATTCCGGATCGATCTTGCGCAACTCCCCGATGAGCATGCTCTTCTGGAACAGCTTTTCGCTGAGCCACAGCGGCATGGCTTTCACGAACGACGCAAATCCGCGCGGCGCGAAAGCAAGATAGGTTTCCAACAGCCGTTCGAACTTGAGGAACGGCTTGTCGTAAAACACCACATTGTCGATGTCGCGCAGCCTGGCGCCCGTCGCTGACAGGCAATAGCAGATAGCCTGATGCGGAAAGCTTTCGTCGAACTTCTTGCGCGAGAAGCGCTCCTCATGGGCCGCGGCGACGACTTCGCCGTCGCTGACGAGGGCGGCGGCGCTATCGTGGTAATAGGCGGAAATTCCAAGAACGCGCATGGTCTCGGTCAAATTCGCTTGCGCCCGTTCATAATGCAAGGTGCGCCGTCGGCGCCACTGCGCTCCCTGCCGATACCCGTCAGAACTGGTCCGCGAGCGATTTTAACTCGGGGCCGGGCGGGTTTCGTTTGATCCAATATGACGCCTCTTCGGGCTTGAGCTTGAGCGAAAGCAGGTCCTTGCCGAACAGACGGATCAGAACGCCGGTGACCACGATGGCAAGCACATACATCAGCGCGAGAATAATCGGGCTGATGACGATGCCCATCAGGTGTCCGAGTTTCAGCCACAGCCGCCGCAACGGCGCCAATGCGCGCGGCACAAGCAGTGCAACCGCGATGAAACCCGCGGCAACGATGAGCCAAACGAAAAAATCGGGCCGTTCCTTCCAATAGTGCAGGCCCGCGACCAAAAGCAGGACGCCGCCAATGAGCAGCCCGAACGATTTATTGCTGTCGCGCATAGGACCCCCGTTGGTCCATGTCCGTCCTAACACAGGGCAGCGGCATGTCAATTCCGCGCTCATGGCAGAACAGCGCCTGCGCCATTCGGGTCGGTCATTGTCCGCGCTGATACACGATGCTAATTAATCCGACGAACGACTCGTTGGCTGCTACGCTACGTCCCGCAGTGGAGAGCGACGGCCGATTGGCGACCATGAACCCGAGCGCAGAAACCGCGATTAAACGCCGCAGCGGCGCCGACCGTATGTTCTACCTGCTGGCGGCCATCAGCCTGTTGCTCGTCCTGCTGATCGCGGCGGACGGCGTGCGCAAGGGGCTCGATACGGTAGTGCCCGACTATTATCGGCACACCGCGTCGCTGGTGATCGCAATCTCCGAAGCGGCGCACGGCACGTCCGGCATGGTCGGCCTGGTCGAAGTCGAGAATGCGCTCGACAAGTTCGGCTACGGCATCAACCCGAACCGCGGGCGCATCGCCGTCCTCAATACCCATCCGGACCAGGCCGATGCGGCTTTGCGCGTCGCGGCCGATCTCGCCATTGCCGATCGCGGCAAGACGTTCGGTCTTGCTCTCAACGAAACCGGGATGATCGATTACTACTATCTCGCATTCAAGCTGTTCGGCTATCACGTCCGATCGATCTATGCGCTTTATATCGGCATTCTCGCCGTCATGGCGTTTTGCTTCATCGGCTCGTTTCGCCACCGTGCGGTATTCATCGTTCCATCTATCTTGTATTTGCTGGTGCTGCTGATCGATCAGGATGCGCTGCGTTCCGATACCTTCGACTTCGGTCCGCTGACCAACAGCCGCATGCTGCCGTTGCTGTCGCTTTATCCGGTATTGTATGGCCTCACCCTGGTCGGATCCGGCCGCGGTTTTCGAGTGATCGACGCCATCGGGGCGGCGGTCGCCGGCTTGGTTTTCGCCTTCGTGGTCAATGCCCGGACCTATGCCTATTGGCAGGCCGGACCCTTGCTCGCGCTCGTTGTCCTGATCGCGGCGGCCCGCCTGTTGCCGTGGCGATTGCCGCTGCGCGCGCGCCTTAGTCGTCTGTCCGTTTATCCCGTGCTGGTGTTGGCGCTGAGCGCCGCGATCCTGATCCAAAACCATCATTGGCGGCGCGACGCCGTGGTCTACAACACGGCGACGTTTTCCGGGCACGGTTATTGGCTGGCCTACCTTGTCAGCACCATGCCGTCGTTCGAGTGGCGCATTCCGGAGCTCGAACGGGAGTCCAACGTAACCATTGGCGAGTCGGATGCCTATGCCGGTGCGCTGCTGCGCATCAAGATCAAAGAACGCGGCGAGCACCTGGATGATTATTTGGCCGGTGACTTTTGGAACGAGAGCAAGCGCGATCCTTTGGCCAGGCAGGTGGTATTCGATCTGTGGCGCCAATATCCCGGCATCATGGTCGAACATTATCTGCGAGCGCTGGCGCCGGTCTTGATCAGCCTGCTCAAGGACCTCGGCCTGATCGCGCTCGCCGTCGTTGCGGTCGGCATCGGTCCGCATACGCCTTTGCTGTGGCTGTTGCGGGCGGCCGCGCTGATTGCGATCGGCCGGATTGCCGGCGCCGTGGCGCTCGCGGCGGTAAGCCTGCCCTATGTCTTGCCGGCAGCGCGACGGCTGTCGGCCTTGGTCATCCCCATCGCATTGCTGGCCCTCTGCGTGATCCCAACCGTCATCGTCATGCCGTTCACCGATACGCGGCTCAAGGAAACGGCCAGCGCCTTCACCGACCCGCGCATGGCGGACGTGAACGACGCGGTCTGGCTCTGCCTGTTGATCTGCGCCTGTGGCCTGCGGCTTCAGCTCCCCGCCGCTTTTCGGTTCTGGCAAAGCGCGGCAAGCAAGAAGCGCGTTTTGCCGCGCGAAAGCTTAAGCCTTTATCGCCCCGTCGAATGAGCGCAAGGCGAGACGCCGCTCGCGCACCAGGCCGGCAACGTCCGGATCGGCCAGCACATCGTGCTCGGTCTGTCGCACCGCAGCGCTGATGAACGCGTTATAGCCCGGCCGCGGATAGTCGCGCACGGCCGCCGGCGCGGGAAAGCCTGGATGAATGCAAATCTCCAGCGAACGCCCGGGCGCCGCGGTGCGCAGCAAGGACAGCATGGCCCGCTTCGTCACCGCGCCGGAATACAGCACGCCGAAAAAATCGTCGGTGGTGGCGAGTGCCGGATCGAGCCCCGCGGCGCGCCAGCGCAGCAATGCCCATTTGGCAAAATTGTTGCGCCGCATGACCTCGGCGAGATCGGGACCAAGCACGAAGGCATGGAACGCTTCGCGCGAAAAGCGCAGCCGATCGATGCCGAACCGCGGCAGCAGATCCTCGAGCAGGTGAAAAATCGCCGGGTTCATGTGCACGTGCTGGTGGGAATCGGCGTGGGTGGGCTTGAGGCCGTGGTCGCGCGCGACGGCGAGCTGAGCTTCGAACTCGCGCCGGATCTGCCGCAGCACGGCGCCGCCGCGCTCGCCCTTGAACGAGGACAGAATGAGCCGGTCCGCGGCCAGCTTGAGATTGCCGTCTTCATCGACCAGATCGGCAATCTCGCCGCGCGGCGCCACGGCCTTGCCAAGCGTCAGCGACAGATGAACCCCGATCGGCAGCGCCTGCGGCCGGACATAGTCGCGGATCGTCTCGTCGAAATAAGCGGTCGTCATCAGCATCGTGCACGACGTGAGGATGCCGCGACGGTAGGCTGAAACAATGCCGGCATTGATGCCCGGATGAATGCCGAGATCGTCGGCATTGACAATCAGTCCGGGCGGTACAGGACTTGCCAAGCTCCGCTCCCGTCCTAATGCCGACCGCGCAGCGTCGCCGGCGTGATCTCGGCGCGCGCGAAAAGCCGGCCGCGGAAAATTCCCGCCACGGCCCAAACCGCAAGCAATCCCCAGCAGGAATAGAGATATGTCGTGGCAAGGTGAAGGTTCTCGGCCGGTCCCGACACCTTTGTCAGCGTCATCGCGGCGGCAAATACCGCGAGCGCCAGGAACGGCAAATGCGGCAGCCAATAGCGGCCGTGCGCGACATCGGCCGTGACCAGGGTGCGGATGACCGACAACGGCACCGCCGCCGCGGCCAGCAGCAGCATCAGCGGCGACGTGCAAAACCGGATACCGTGCGCGGAGCCGCAGGCGAGGTCCGAGCCGAGCCACAACACCACGAACGCCGCAGCGCCGAGCGCAAATGCTGCAAAGATCGCCTTCATCACCGCCTGCGACGTATCCTCGCCTTCGCCTTGAATGCTGATGACCACGGGCAGGATGATTTGGACGACCGGCTGCGTCGCGGTCACGATCGCTTTCGGCAACACGCTCGACGCCGTATAGATGCCCAAATCCGCCGGGCTCAAGATCAGATAGGCTAGGAAAATATCGGCGTTGTTGAACAGCACGAAGCCGACGAAGGCGCTGCAGAACGCCAGCGCCCGCCGCAGCGAGTATGACGCGAGTTTCGGGCCGTCGTCCGTGGCGTCCGGCGCCGCCGGAC
>JGI12270J11330_10000817_pt1 | contig 23534 bp, 16 predicted proteins | sample PeaSoiMetSII2010_FD_11330 | JGI IMG/M metagenome (IMG submission 11330)
CCCCCAATTTGCGCGGATCCAGCCACGGAAACGATCAAGTATCAGATATGTGACCGGAGTGGTGTACAGCGTTAGCAACTGGCTGAGCATCAGCCCACCGATGATCGTGATACCGAGCGGACGGCGCAGCTCGGCGCCCTCGCCCGTACCCAGCGCCAGGGGCAAGGCGCCGAACATCGCGGCGACGGTCGTCATCATGATGGGCCGAAAGCGCAGCACGCAGGCGCGAATGATGGCGTCGTGCGCGGAAAGCCCGTCTTGCCGCTGCGCGACCAGTGCAAAGTCGATCATCATGATGGCGTTCTTCTTCACGATGCCGAACAGCAGGAACACGCCGATCAGCGAGAAGATGTCGAATTCCATGCCGAAGATCAGCAACGCAACAAACGCCCCCACCCACGCGGACAGCAGCGTCGACATGATGGTGATCGGGTGAATCGTGCTTTCATACAGAATACCGAGCACGATGTAGATCGCGGCCAGGGCGGCAGCGATCAGAACCGGTTCATTGTCCAGCGACTGCTGGAAGGCCCGGGCCGTACCCTGGAACTCGCCATGCAGGGTCGGCGGCACGCCAAGCTTAGTCATTTCCGCACGAATCAGCGCAACCGCATCGCTCAGCGACGCCCCGGGCGCCATGTTGAACGAGATCGTGCTCGCGACGAACGAACCCTGGTGGTTGACCGCCAGCGGCGTCTTGCCCACCTCATAGTGCGCGACAGCAGCCAGGGGTACCATGGTTTCGGCAAAAGCACTGACCGCGGAGCCGGTGGATGCGGTCGTATGTCCACTCGCGGCAATTTGGTTGGTGGCGAGGTTGCGCAGTGTGTCCTGCGCAACCACCGAGGCGGAGCTAGTCTGGTTGCTGCCGACCACGGTTCCGGCCACGGCGTTGGTGGACTGCGTGCCGCCGACACCGCCGCCCGCCGTACTGATGAAGACGTCCTTGAGCGTTGCCGGATCCTGCCAGTACTGGGGAGCGACCTCCATGACGACATGGTATTGATTGAGCGTGTTGTAAATCGTCGAAACCTGGCGCTGGCCGAACGCGTCGTACAGGGTGTTGTCAATCTGACTCGTCGTGATTCCCAGGCGAGCGGCGGTTTTGCGGTCAATGACGAGATCGCTCTCCAGTCCGTTTTGTTGAAGATCCGAATTTACTTGCATGAGCTGCGGGATGCGCCGCATGACCGCCAGGATCTTAGGTCCCCATTGATAGAGCTCCTGCAGGTCGGTGTCTTGCAGTGTGAACTGGTATTGCGCGTTGCTCTGGCGCCCGCCTATGCGGATGTCCTGTCCCGATTGCAGAAACAGGTTCGCGCCCGGTATCTTGGATAGTTGCTTGCTCAACCTGTCGATGACGCGGTCGGAGGACTCCGTGCGCTCGCTGCGCGGCTTGAGCGATGCGAACATGAATCCCGAGTTGGTTTGGCCGCCGCCGGTGAATCCGACCACATGGTCCACCGCCGGATCCTTCTCCAGGATCGCGCTGAATTGATGCATTTTCTTCCTCATCGACTGGAAGGAAATGCTCTGATCGGCCTGGACGCCGCCAATGATCTGCCCGGTATCTTCCTGCGGAACGAAGCCTTTGGGCGCCAAGACGAACAACACCACCCCGAGCACGAAAATCGCGATCTGGACACCGATGACCAGCACCGGGTGCGCGACGACGCGGTTGAGCGAGCGTCGGTACGCATCGTGGAGCACCGTGAACCCGCGTTCGCTGATGCGATGAAATCCGGAAGGCGGACGGTCTTTGCGGGCTTGTCGCAGTTGCGCACAGATCATCGGTGTGGTCGTCAGTGAGAACACCATCGAAACCAGGATCGCGAACGACAAGGTCAGGGCGAACTCGCGAAACAGGCGCCCGAGGATGCCGCCCATCAGCAGGATGGGCGTGAACACGGCAACCAGAGACAGGCTCATCGACAACACCGTGAAACTGACTTCGCGCGCGCCAAGCAACGCTGCCTGCAGCCGGGGCATGCCCTCTTCGACATGTCGCGTGATGTTCTCCATCACGACGATGGCGTCATCGACGACAAACCCGGTGGCGATCGTCAGTGCCATCAACGACAGGTTGTCCAGGCTATAGCCGCACAAATACATGACGCCGAACGTGCCGATCAGCGACACCGGCACCACCACGGCGGGAACCAAGGTGGCCGACGCCGTGCGTAGGAACACGAACACGACCCCGATGACCAACAGAATCGACAGCAGGACCGAGAACTCGATGTCGCGTAGCGAAGCACGGATCGTTGTCGAGCGATCGATCGCGACCTCCAGGTCGATATCGCCAGCGATCGACGCCCGCAGGAACGGCAGCGCCGCCTTGACCCGTTCGACCGTCTCGATGATGTTGGCGCCCGGCTGGCGGTACAGGATGACGAGCACCGCGGGCTTGCCGTTCGCGATGCCGTCATTGCGGATGTTCTCGATGGAATCGATGATATCGGCAACTGCCGCGAGCTGGACCGGAGCGCCGCCGCGCCAAGCGACGATCAAGGAAGCGTAGTCGTTGGCGTGGGTGGCCTGATCGTTGTCGTAGATCTGAAAATGCAGCCCGTTGCCCTCGACCGCGCCCTTGGGCGCGTGGGCGTTAGCGGAAGCCAGCGCGGCGCGCACGTCCTCGAGACCAATTCCGTATTTGTTCAGCGCGGTTGGGTTCAACTCGATACGCACCGCCGGTAGCGCGGAGCCCCCCAGCGTGACCTGCCCGATTCCGCTGACCTGCGAGAACTTTTGCTGCAGCACCGACGAGGCGGCGTCGAAGATCTGGCCGCGGCTCAGCGTCGAAGAGGTCATCGACAGGATCATGATCGGCGCATCGGCGGGATTGACCTTGCGATAGGTCGGATTGGCGCGCAAATTGGTCGGCAAGTCCTCGCGCGCGGCGTTGATGGCGGCCTGCACATCGCGCGCCGCGCCGTCAATGTCGCGGTCCAGGCCAAACTGCAAGGTGATGCGCGCCGATCCCACCGTGCTCGAAGACGTCATTTCGGTGACGTCCGCGATGACGCCCAGGTGACGTTCCAGCGGCGTAGCCACACTGTTGGCGACGACCTCGGGGCTGGCGCCCGGCAGCGTCGCCGAAACCGAGATCGTCGGGAAGTCCACTTGCGGCAGCGGGGCAACCGGCAGCAGCACGAAACCGATCGCGCCGGCCAGCGCGACACCGGCGGTCAACAGCGTCGTGGCGATCGGCCGCCGGATGCACAGTTCGGTGATGTTCATCGCGACGATTCGCTGCCCAGCTCGCCGCCGTGCGCGCCGCCGCCAATGCCGGCGAGGCGCGCGCGCACGCGCCGCCCCAGCCAGTCGAACGCCAGATAGATGACCGGCGTGGTGTAGAGCGTCAGCAACTGGCTAAAGATCAAGCCGCCGACGATCGTGATACCCAGCGGGTGACGCAGCTCCGAACCCACGCCGGTCCCCAGCATCAGCGGCAGCGCACCGAAAATCGCTGCCATCGTGGTCATTAGAATCGGCCGCAGCCGCAGCAAACACGCCTGGCGGATCGCATCCAACGGGCTCATGCCCTGCTCGCGCTCTGCTTCCAATGCGAAGTCAATCATCATGATCGCGTTCTTCTTGACGATGCCGATCAGCAGCACGATGCCGATGATGCCGATGATGTCGAGATCATCGCCCGCAATCATCAGTGCGAGCAGCGCGCCGATTCCCGCCGAAGGCAGGGTCGACAGGATCGTCAACGGGTGGATATAGCTCTCGTACAGCACGCCCAGAACGATGTAGACCGTGATGATCGCAGCCAGCAACAGGAATACCTCGTTGCCGAGCGCCTGCTGGAAAGCCAGCGCGGCCCCTTGGAACACGGCAAACACGCTTTCCGGCTGGCCGGCTTCGTGCATTGCCTGCTCGATCTTCTGGACCGCCTCTCCCAGGGAAACGCCGTGCGCGAGGTTGAACGAGACGTTGGCCGAGGGAAACTGCCCCAGATGGTTGATCTGCAACGGCAGCTTGATTTCACTGATCGTCGTGATCGCCGAAAGCGGCACTTGCCCGGTCCCCGTCGACGATGTCGAGGACGCAAGATAGATCTGCGACAAGTCGGACGGCGACCGCTGCGACTGCGGGTCGGCTTCGAGAATCACGCGATACTGGTTGGACTGCGTGAATATCGTCGACACAATGCGTTGGCCGTACGCATCGTAGAGCGCATTGTCAACCGTCGCCGGCGTAATGCCAAACCGGGCGGCCGTTGCCCGGTCGATCGTCACATAGGTAGCCAGTCCGCGCTGCTGAAGGTCGCTGGCCACGCCTTCGAGCTCGGGCAGCTGATTCAGGCGGTCAATCAGCTTTGGCGTCCATGATTCGATTTCGTCCGGATTGGCATCTTCCAAGACGAACTTGTACTGGGTGCGGCTGACCGTCGTGTCGATCGTCAGGTCCTGCACCGGCTGCATGTACAGGCGGATGCCGGCGACTTTGGAGGTGGCCGCGTCCAGCCGCCGGATCACGTCACTTGCGCTTGCGCTGCGCTGAACATGCGGTTTGAGCTCGATCAGGAAGCGCCCGCTGTTGAGCGTCATGTTGCTGCCGTCGACGCCGATGAACGATGACAGGGTAGCGACGTCGGGATCGCTCAGTAGGACCGCGCCAAGCGCTTGTTGACGTGCGGACATCTCGGGAAACGAGATCGACGCGGGCGCCTGCGAGATACCCTGGATCATTCCGGTATCCTGAACCGGAAACAGACCCTTCGGAATCAGCACGTACAGTACAACCGTCAGCACCAGCGTACCGAACGCGATGATCAGCACCAGTGCACGGCGGCCGAGTACCCAATCGAGCGAGCGGGCGTAGCCGCGCAAGAGGCTGCCGTACCAGCCGGTCGTGTCGCGTTCAGGATCAGCATGGCCCTCGCCTTGTCCGGCACGACGCGAGGAGCGCAGGACCTTGGCGCACAACATCGGAACCAGCGTGAGCGACACGACGGCCGAAATCAGAATCGTGACCGCCAGGGTGATGGCGAACTCGCGAAACAGCCGGCCGACCACGTCTTTCATGAAAAGCAGTGGGATCAGCACAGCGATCAGCGACACGGTCAGCGAGACGATCGTGAAGCCGATCTGCTTGGAGCCTTTCATCGCGGCATCGAGCGGCGAATCGCCCAGCTCCAGATAGCGTGAAATGTTCTCAATCATCACGATGGCGTCGTCGACCACGAAGCCGGTGGCGACGGTCAACGCCATCAGTGTGAGGTTGTTGACGCTGAAGCCCATCAGGTACATCGCGCCGAAAGTGCCGACCAGCGACAGCGGCACCGACAACGCCGGGATGATGGTGGCGGGCAAGTTGCGCAGAAACAGGAAAATCACGAGGACGACCAATCCGACAGCCAAGCCCAGTTCAAACTCGACGTCGTTCACCGAGGCCCGAATGGTCGTCGTGCGGTCACTGAGGACTGCGACGTCGATCGATGGGGGCAGCGATGCCTTCAGCTGCGGCAACAGCGACTTGATGCCATCGACAACGGCGATCACGTTGGCGCCCGGCTGGCGCTGGATGTTCATGATCACCGCCGGCGCATTCCCACTCCATGCGGCCAGCTTGTTGTTCTGCGCACCGTCAATCACCTGAGCCACGCTCGACAGCATCACGGGCGAGCCGTTGCGATAGGCGATCACGAGGTTGCGATATTCGTCCGCACTTTGCAGTTGGTCATTGGCATTGACCGTGTACGACTGCATCGGCCCGTCGAAGTTGCCTTTTGGAATGTCGACGTTGGCGTTACCGATCGTGGTGCGCAGGTCGTCGATGTTCAGGCCATATGCTGCAAGCTTGCGCAGATCGGCTGCGATGCGCACGGCCGGCCTCTGGCCGCCGCTGATGCTTACGAGTCCCACGCCCGACAGTTGGGAAATCTTCTGCGCGAGCCGCGTGTCTGCGAGATCCTCGACCTGCGTCAGCGGCATCGATTTCGAAGTCAGCGCCAGCGTGAGTATCGGTGCATCCGCCGGATTGACCTTCGCATAGATGGGCGGCGCAGGCAGATCGGAAGGCAGCAGGTTGCCGGCCGCGTTGATGGCCGCTTGCACTTCCTGTTCGGCGATGTCGATATTGAGCGACAGGTTGAACTGCAGCGTGATCACCGAGGCGCCCGCCGAACTCGACGAGGACATCTGCGTGAGTCCCGGCATCTGGCCCAGCTGGACTTCCAGCGGCGCCGTGACCGATGTGCTCATAACGTCGGGGCTGGCGCCGGGATAAAAGGTCTGGATCTGAATCGTCGGATAGTCGACTTCGGGCAACGCCGACAGCGGCAAGAAGCGAAACGCGAGAATTCCTGAAAGCAGGATCGCAAGCATCAGCAGCGAGGTCGCCACCGGTCGCACGATGAACGGATGAGACGGACTCATTGTTCACTTCCCCGTGGGAATGCTCACCGGCGCGCCATCGCGCAGTTTGTCCGCTCCGTCGATCACCACACGATCGCCGGGGTTGAGGCCCGATAAGGCTGCAACAGATGCTCCGTCGGTGGGACCGGTCTTGACCAACGTCATCGTGACCGTGTTGTCCGGTTTCACCACATACACAAAGGTTCCGTTCGAGCCCCGCTGGATCGCAGCGGTCGGCACCGCGACGGCGCCCGTTAACACGTCGACTTGCAACACGACGTTGACGAACTGGTTGGGAAACAGCACCCCGTTCGCGTTCGCGAACTGCGCCTTCAGATTGACCGTGCCAGTGCTGGTATTGATCTGGCTGTCGATCGCCGACAACGTGCCGGTGTCTAGAAGATGCGTGCCGCTGCGATCGTAGGCCTGGACCTGCAGCTTCGCGCCCGCCCGTTGCCGAGCGATGACCGCGGGGAGCCCGTCCTCCGGCAACGCGAAGACAACGGTCATCGGCTGCATGCGCGTGATGACCGCCAGATTCGTACCACTGCTTCCGACCTGGACGAAGTTCCCGGGATCGACCAATCGCAATCCGATGCGGCCATCGGTCGGGGAGACGATGTGACAAAAGCCGAGATTGATCTGTGCTGTCGCCACTTGCGCCCGGTCAACCTGCACGGCGCCTTCGTTCTGGACAACGATCCATTTTTGGTCCTCCGCCTGCTGGCGCATGATCGACTTCTTTTCGACCAGCTCCTGATAGCGCACCAGGTCCATTTTCGCCTCCTCGAGCGCGGCCTGGTCCTTGACCAACTGGCCTTGGGCTTGTGCGAGAGCGGCTTGGTAGGGACGCGGATCGATTTCCAGGAGGAAATCGCCCTTATGCACTGTCTGACCTTCAACGAACGCGACTTGCGTCAACTGGCCGCTGACCTGCGCCTGGACCGTGACGGTGGCCAGGGGCGTGACAGTGCCCAGAGCGTTTTGGATGACCCGGATGTCCTGCGAAGAGACGGTCGCGACCCCCACGGGTACTGCCTCGACGCCGCGCGCACCGCGCCCAGGACCCTTGCTGGCAGCGGCGGCGTCCTGCGTTGGCGGGCTGCGATGAACGTACCAGGCGGTTGCACCGGCACCGAGCAGTACGACGACAATCAGCAAAGGCCAGCGCCGGCGCCACCGGAGCCAGCCGCGCCGGGCATTAGTAGGTTCGGGCAACTTTGCAGATTGGGCGTCGTTCATTGCGGTGGGTTCACGGTTGGTTCACTTACTGTGAGGGGCGCGTGGACCCCGGGAAGGCCGCAGCTCTTGCGTGCTCTCATAATGGCTGGATCAGGCGATGGCATTCTAGGCGAAGACGCGCGAGCACAGAGGAAGAACTGCGGAACAAAAGTGGAAGACCTCTGCGGGGCGTCGCTTGCACATTTGTTGCGATTTTGCGCGCTATCATTTTTCCGTCCTCTGGGTCTTGCCACAATCGATTGCGGGCCCACTACCGGTGCCTTTGTATGCTTCGCCGCATCTATAGCAAATTGTTCGTCGTCATCCTGGGCGCCAACGCCCTGCTCGCGTTTTTAATGTACGTCGGCCTGAGCTGGAGCTTCGACCGCGAGTTCCGCGAACATCTCCGGCGCCAGGAACTCGCCCGGCTCGATTCCATCGCGGCAGAGTTGGCGGAGGGCTACGGTCGTCAGGGGGATTGGTCATGGGTCGCCGACGATCCGCATCGCTGGGCCGATCTGCTGCGCCGTTATTTATCGCCGCCGCGCCCCAACGGCGGGAGCACATCCCTCGTTGCAGCAGCAGGAGGTGCGCAGACAAATACGCAGGCCGCAATTGACGCGCCGCATGGCGCCGACACGATCACGTTCAGTCCACGGTTGCTGCTGCTCGATGGCAAACGTCAGCTGTTGATCGGCGCCGCCGAGCTTGTACCTCGTGCGGTCCTGCGACCCATCCAATGGCGCGATCAAGTCGTCGGCTATCTGGGTTACCTACCCCGCGATGATCTCGTCGAGGCACTCGACCGGATGTTTGCCGAGCGCCAGGGGCTCAGCTTCGCGATTCTCACCGCCGGCATGCTGGTCACGGCGATCTTGCTCTCGGCAGGAATTGCCCGGTGGATCAGCCGACCGGTACGGCAACTCGCCGAAGGAACGCGCGCGCTCACGCGTGGCGATTATCAGGTGCGCACCAATGTTTCCGGCGGCGATGAGTTTGCGCAGCTCGCTGCGGATTTTAATTCGCTCGGCGAAGCATTGCTGAACGGCCGTCGCGCGCGCGAACGATGGATTGTCGACATCTCGCACGAGCTGCGTACGCCGCTGGCAGTGTTGCGCGCCGAGGTCGAAGCCTTGCAGGACGGAGTTCGCAAGCCCAACGCTGACACTCTTGCATCACTGTCGCAGGAAGTCGGCAAGTTATCCCGCCTGGTCGAAGACCTGCACACGTTGTCCGAGTCCGATCAGGGCGCGCTTGATTTCAAAATGACGTCAATGGATTTGAGCAGATTCGTGCAGGAAGAGCTGGAAAACTGTCAGGACATGCTGGCCGATGCGGGGCTGAGCTTGCAGCTTGCGCTGGCGCCACAGACTTCGATTCGCGGAGACCCGAATCGTCTTTCGCAACTGCTCGATAACCTGCGACAGAACACACTGCGTTACACCGACGCTCCCGGTCGTCTACGCGTTGCGACCCGCTTGCAACCGGGCCAGGTGGTTCTGGAATGGGAAGACTCCGCGCCCAGCGTGCCGCAGCAGGACTTGGCACGCCTAACGGTTCGCCTGTTTCGCGTTGATTCATCGCGCAGTCGCGCCAGCGGTGGCTCCGGGCTCGGGCTTTCGATCGCCCAAGCCATCGTCAAGGCCCACGGCGGGCAGATGACGGCAAGCACCAGCTTGCTGGGTGGCTTGGCATGGAAAATAGAGTTCCCGGCGATCTGAGCCCCGTTCCGGAAAAGATAATGTCGCCAACGGGGTCCGCTCATATCTTGGTCGTTGAAGATGAACCCAAGATCGCCGCTGCGCTGCGTGATTATTTGGAAAACAGCGGCTTCGACACGTCGTACCTGGAGCGCGGTGACCAGGTGGAAGATTGGCTCGCGACGCACCCGGTCGATCTCATCGTTCTCGATCTGATGCTGCCCGGACTCGGCGGGCTCGAGCTGTGCAAGCGGCTGAGGGCCAAGACCGATCTGCCGATCGTGATCGTGACCGCGCGGGTTGAGGAAATCGATCGGTTGCTCGGTCTGGAACTGGGCGCCGACGATTACATCTGCAAACCCTTTAGTCCCCGCGAGGTGGTTGCGCGGGTCAAGGCGATTCTTCGACGCATTCGTGCGGTGCCGGGGCCAGGCGTTCCGGGAATTGCGATGGACGAAAAAACACAGCGCGCATCCGTGGACGGCAGGAATCTCGATCTGAGCGTGGTCGAATTCCAGTTACTCAAGATCCTTGTCAGCCAGCCCGGGCGCATTTTTACGCGCAGCCAATTGATGGACGCGATGTACGCGGATTACCGAATTGTCGAGGCCCGCACGGTCGACAGTCACATCAAGAAGCTACGAAAGAAAATCGCGACCATTGTTCCCGATCGCGAAGTCGTATTTTCCGTCTATGGCGTCGGCTATCGCTATGAGTGGTGAGCGCCGCGGCGCTGTCCATTCCGACGCTACGACGGACCGCTGGCTCGAGTACTGCAGCAAGCCGCCCTTTTGGGGGCCAGAAAATCCGCGTTCCACGTGCTGCAACACTGGACCTGCGGCCGTTTTGCGCGTTGGAGTTGCGCTCGCGGCGAAAACGGCCGCACCGCGGCCTGCACTCCACGACCCGGCGGCGCGACGCAGCGTTCCCTTGCTTTGGTGGCCAGTAGGTCAATGCCAAACAAATCAAAAAGTTGCCAAGCGATCGCCGCGCCCCTGCTGACTACGGGTACCGTCCGTTATTGCACCCAGAACAAGGAAACCCCGGCATGGCCGACGAAGCCGTCGACACGGTAACGCCCGCGGCGATCGAGCCCGCGGTGACCGAAGTCGAACCGACGCCCCCGGAACGCCCGCCGAAGACGGTCACGACGGCGCGTTTTCTCCAGCTGTTTTCCGCCATCATGCTGCCGATGTTCCTGGCAGTTGCCGACCAGACCCTGCTTGCCACCGCGACACCGAGCATTGCCGCCGAACTGGGCGGGCTGCGCGACACGACCTGGATTGCCCTGGGCTACATGATCGCGATGACCGTCACCGCGCCTCTATATGGACGCCTTGGCGATCGATATGGACGCCGCGACATGTTGCTGTTGTCGATGGCCCTGTTTGGGTCCGGCTCACTTGCCTGCGGCCTGGCGCCCAACCTGGGGCTGCTCGTGGCGTCGCGCATTGTGCAAGGGCTGGGCGGCGGGGGGCTCGTGGTGTTGTCGCAGGCCCTGGTTGGCGAACTCGTGCCCCCGCGCGAGCGAGCGCGCTTTCAGGGCTACTTCGCGACCAACTTCTCGCTTGCCAGCATCGGCGGCCCAATCATCGGCGGCCTGGTGGTGCACCATTTGAGCTGGCGCTGGCTGTTTCTCGCCAACGTCCCCCTCTGTTTGCTGGCCACCTGGCGCGTGCGCAAACTCCCGCAGCTGCACAACCTCGATGTGCGCCCGCTCGCCGATGCGCTCGGGGCAGTGCTGTTCTCCGCTGCTGCGGGCGTGAGCCTGGCATGGGTGAGCTTTGCCGGACATCGCTTTGACTGGTTTTCGGCGCCTAGTCTCACCATGGTGCTGGCGGCCTCGGCACTGTGGTGGGCCCTTTTCGATCGCGAGGCGCGGCACACCGATCCCTTTCTGCCGGTGGAGTTGTTGCGCGAACCATCCATCGCCCGCATGGCTCTGACCGTGGTCTGTTTCGGCGCCTGCATGTTTTCCGTCGTCTTCTTCCTGCCGATCTTCCTGCAACTCGGACAAGGGGCAAGCGTGCGCGATTCGGGCCTACTGCTATTGCCGGTCACCATAGGCATCGTCGTCGGCTCAACCATCACCGGGCGCATCGTCGCCCGATTTGGCCGCCCCTTCGCGATGCCCGTGGTCGGGCTCAGCATTGCCAGCGCGGCGCTCGCGGCGCTGGCGCTGCTCCCGCTGCCCATGCTAGTTCTCGCCGCCCTGGGATTTTTGTGCGGATCCGGCCTGGGTACCGTGATGCCGACCGCCCAGATCGTGACGCAGTGGCTCGCGGGCCGCGAGCGGCTGGGAGCAGCAGCGGCCGTCGTCACGCTGTCGCGGGCCACAGGAGCCGCCCTGGGAACGGCGTTGTTCGGTGCGGTGGTGTTTGCCTTGCTACCGGGCCTCGATCCGAACTTGGCGAACATTGTGGCCAAGGCCGCCGCAACCGGTCCGCGGTCGGGCAACGCGTCGCCCGCGATCCAGTACGCGTTTCGCGTCGGCTTTGCTGGCACCGCCCTGGTGGCGCTCTTGGGGGCAGTGACGGCATCGCGCATACGGCGGATCCACCTGTAACGCAGGAAGGGCAGGCGCAAGCAGACATGCTCCGGGCGTGGGCAGTTCGCAATTGTGTATGATCCCGCGGTTGAACTTCCCTCTCCCCCATTTTGCAAGGTGATTGCATGTTTCGAGTCCTACCCATAATCGCTGCTGCGGCTCTGGTCGCCGGCGCATACGCGCAAGACGCCGCCGCACCCGCGGCCGGCAGTGCGACCCCGGCAAAGCCGAGCGTTGCCGCTCCCGCCAAGGACGCCGCCGCGGCACCGAACGGCAACATTGCTGTGGTAAATGGCACGCCAATCAAGCGGTCGGAGTTGGAACTAGTGATCCGTCAGATCAAGCAGCCGGACACCCCAGAGTTGCGCGCCAGCCTGAGGGAAAAGCTCATCGAATTTGAAATACTGGAACAGGAGGCCAAGCGGCGCAAGATCCCGCAACGCGAGGACGTCAAGTTCCAGATCGAAAATGCCCAGCGCAACATCATCATCCAGGCACTGCTGCGCGACGAGATCGACCAGCACAAGCCAACCGATGCACAGATCCAGGCCGAGTACGATCGTGAGCGTCAGATGGCCGGCGAAAAGGAGTACAAGGTCCACCACATCCTGGTCGAATCCGAGGCGCAGGCCAAGGACATCATCTCCAAACTCGACAAGGGCGGGAAGTTTGAGGATCTTGCCAAGGGAACCAAGGACGCAGGATCCGCGGCCAATGGAGGCGAACTCGACTGGGCACCACCGGCCGCGTATGTCAAGCCCTTCTCCGACGCGATGGTCAAGCTCGAAAAGGGCAAGTACACCACGACACCCGTGCAGAGCCAGTTCGGCTGGCATGTGATCCGTCTCGACGACGTACGGGCGAGCCAGCCACCACCGCTCGATCAGGTAAAGCAGCATATCGTGGAGGCGATTCAGCAGCAGCAGGCGAAAGAATTCGTCGAGGAGCTGAAAAAGAAGGCCACGATCAAGTAAGAAAGTCCGGTCGGCGCCGCTATCCCAAGGGGCTTCTCTGCGTTGCGCGGCGTAGCCCCTACTTTTTTTGGTAGCTACTAGCAAGCACTGTCGGGAAAAATCAAGCCTGCGCGCGCAACCTAGCCCGTGAGAGTCGGAATGCCCGCAGCCCGTCATTGGCCAGGGCAGGTCTGGGCGCAGGTGGAGTAGCCGCCCGCGCTCCAACGGCCGGTTCCGACTTGCCCGGGAGCTGGCCTGCTGGGACCGCGGGGGCGTCCTTCAAAGCGGCCGGCCGGAAGTATCTCTTCTGCTCCTCCTTGATGCTGCCCAAGCTCACCGAACGATTTGCGTAATATTGTCTATTTGTGTTTAATTGTCGTTAACTATTGAAAAAATTGTTTAACAATCAACAACGTATTTGCGCCTTAACACCCGGGTTCATGATCCGAAAAATGGCGCCGCTGGCACACGAATCTGGTCACTCTTTTTTGCTCCGGATGCGCTATGCTGCTGTGCAACATAAGCCGAAAGGGCACTATGAACCGACAGCCACTAGCGATCTCGGACGAACTGGCCGTTCGCGCACCAAGGGCGCAAGCCGCAATAAGCCTGCCGCAGGCCCTCGGGGCACGTCTGGCGAACATCGTCCTGACCGCTCAAGTCCAGCTCGCCTATGCCTGTGCGATGGAGGCGCGCTCCCGCGCGCTGCGAACGATCGATTGCATCACGGGCTCGTGGCCGGACACCCCGGTACGCAGGCTTGTTCTGGACGTCTATCGCTCCCAGGCACGATCGGCCGACGTCGTGGCCAGTGACGTGCTCGCGGGCGCGCGCCGCCGCTGCGGCTTGGCCTTTGCAAAGCTCTGAGCGCCTACATCGACCTGCCCGGGCGAACGCCGCACGCAAGGTTCAAGAACGGTGCACAGCAATTGCGCCCCGCTCTGCGGGGCAATCGGCGTAATTCAACCTTGACGCCCAGGGCGTGCCAGCAGCAAAATCCCCTCCGCAAAAAGTGGAGAAGTTCATGGATTCTTGCTCCAGTGCGTGTTCGGCTAAGGCGAACTGACCAGCGAATCCTTCGGCGGCGTCCGCCGATGTCGGCGGCCCGCTGGTCGCAGCGGGCCGGAGCGATGTAAACGGCTCTTCCCCGTCTTGATCACGGCAACGCCTGAAAAACTTCCCAAAATTGGCGCTCACCCGAGCCGCGAAGCGTGATCTGTCGCGCCCTGACATCGGGCGCCAGCGCCATCGCCCTCCGACCGGCGGCCTGACTTCGGCATTGCATCGGTTTGGCGTGCCCGCAAAAAGGGATATGGCGCAAATCAACTCGTCACGCTCGGGCGCGAGAATCTGCCGGAAACGGCGGTCTGCATTCGAGTTGCCGTACGAGTCAGCGCCATAAAATGAATCGTCACCATGAAAAATAAGACCAACGTGGAGACCTGTCTGCTGCGCATCCGCGGATGCGTCTGCCTAACCGCATTCCTCATCCTCGCGCCCACCGCCATTGCCGCAACGATCGACGACAGCGCGGCCGTGCCGGCCGGTACGTCTGCACCCACGGATCCGGACCAGCTGCTGGCGCCCGGGAATTGGAATCTTCACGGCCAATTCACGGTCGTTTCGCAATTTCACCCGGACTTTAACTCTCCCTACCAGGGCGCCAACAGTCTGGACCCGGGTTTTGCCGAGAAGGAGACCACGGACCTGACCGCGTTTGCCGGCATTCGGCTATGGAGCGGCGCGGGGGCCTATGNGAACCCCGAGATTGACCAGGGCTTCGGCCTGAGCGACACCCTGGGAATGGCCGGATTTCCCAGCGGCGCTGCCTACAAGGTCGGCGCACGCAATCCGTATTTCCGGCTGCCGCGCGCCTTTGTCCGCCAGGTCATCGGGCTCGATGGACAAGGCTCGCCTGCCTTGCTAGACGATGGCCCCAATCAGCTTGCCGGGACGGTGCCTGCCGACAACCTCACCATCACGGTCGGCAAGTTCTCGGTCGTGGATATCTTCGACACAAACCGCTACGCCAACAACCCCAGGGCCGATTTCCTGAACTGGTCGATCGTCAACAGCGGTGCCTACGACTACGCGGCCGACGCCTGGGCATTTACCTACGGCGCTGCCGTAGAGTGGACGCAATCGTGGTGGACCTTGCGCAGCGGCTTCTTTGCCCTCTCCAAAGTACCCAACGGTAAGGACATCGACGGCACCTTCGACCAATTTGAACTGGACGAGGAGGTCGAGGAACGCCACGAGCTCTTCGGCCGTCCGGGCAAATTCAAGGCACTGGCCTTCGTCAACCGCGGCCGCATGGGAAAGTACGAGGACGCGCTCGCACTGGGGCGCGAAACCGATAGCGTGCCGAGCAACGCGCTCGTGCGCCACTACGCCTCGCGCCCTGGGGTGGCGATGAACATCGAGCAGGAACTGCGCGCCGATCTGGGCGCCTTCGCACGGCTCAGCGTCAACGAGGGTGCGCAGGAAGCCTTCGACTTTACCGAGATCAACAAGTCGCTCGCCGCCGGGCTGAGCCTGCGCGGGCAGCGCTGGAATCGCCCCGACGACACGGTCGGGCTTGCCGCGGTCGTCAACGGCCTATCGAGCGCGGCGCGCGACTACTTCGCCGCCGGTGGCTTGGGGATACTGATCGGCGATGGGCGCCTGCCCGATTATGGTTACGAGAGGATCATGGAAACCTATTACTCGCGCAAGATCGTCGAGCGCCTGACGATCAGTGCGGACTTCCAATACGTCCTCAATCCCGCGTACAACCGCGACCGCGGGCCCGTCTCCATCTTCGCCCTTCGCCTGCACGCCGATTTCTGAGTGCATGCCGCAAGGAGCCTCGCCGCCAAGAGTATCCATCAGCGCGCGCAACGCGCCGGTGCGAGCGCGTTGACCATCACGCAGTTGTCGCCGGCTTTCCCGGGTCCGAGCGGTCCGCGGCCGCTTGGCCGCAGCAGCCGCGGATTCCGGCTCGGAATCGCTCGCGCTCCTCGGGACTCATCTGCTCCCAACGCGCAGCCAAACGCTGCCGCCAGTGCATTCCGGACCAGCCCCGCAAACCGCCAAAAAGGATACGGCAAAGTAGCAGTAGTCCTGCGGCCTTCGCCAGGCTGATCTCGGGCCAGCCAAATAGGAAAGGACCCAGCCAGTTCCACAGCATCATGACGAGCAGGCTCGCAACCAACAGCAGGCCGATCGCGATCACCAGCCACTTCAAACCCCACCGCATTCGATACGCTCTCACGATTTCCATCCTTCATCCGCATTGATTTCCCGATAAATGGCCCGCAACCGCCTGCGCAAGTGCAAAACGGCATAACGCTTGCGCGCAAGCAAGGTATTGATGCTCAGCCCTGTTTCCTGCGCCAATTCCCGAAAGCTTCGTCCCTCCAGTTCATGGGCGAGGAAGACATCGCGCTGGGCCGCGGGCAACTCCTCCAAGGCCGCATCGAGTTCCTCCAGCAACACGCGCCGCGCATAGAGCGCTTCCGGGCCGTCCTCGCGCGATGGCAAAAGTTCCTCCAGGGATCGAACCTCGTCGTCCCCGACCGTACTGGTTTGATCCTGCGCTGCGGGGGTGGACCTGGCTTTGCGGAAGCGATCGATGATCCGGTTTCGCGCTACCCGAAACAGCCACGCGCCGACCTGTTCGACGGGCTGCAGCAGCCGGGCCGCCTCGACCAACTCGTAGAACACCTCCTGAAGGATGTCGTCGACGTCGCCAGGGTCCGATACGCGTCGCCGGATGAAGCTTCGGAGCCGGTTGCGCTCGCGTGCGACGACCTCGGTGATCTGTTTGTCCTGGTCAGCCACTGCTAAAAGCAGGTTCGTTACTGCGCTCATGGCGGGAAGACGGAGCCGCGACCAGAATATTGCATTCGGCCGGGACTTCGTACGGATGAAGGCGGCGTTTGCCACCAGTGGACTGCGGTCCGAACAGCGCGCCTGCAGATGGCTGCGACTTGCCCGCGGGACGCAAGCGCCGCTCGCCGCTCCTAGCGCGGTTCGCTACCGGGCTTCCACTTGATGCTGCAGCCGATCGAGGCGGCCTGTGCGGCAAGCGCCGGCTTTGCCGCCAGTAGCCGCTCCGTTGCCTGGCGCAGATCGGCACCCGTGGCAGGCGTGATGCCGGGTCGGGTGGCATCGAATTGGCCGTGGTAGTAGAGCCGCAGCTGGGCGTCGTACAGGTACGGGTCCGGTGTACACGCGGCGTTGTAGGCACGCGCAACCTTCTGATCGGTGTCGATCAGGTACGGAAAGGCAAGGTGGCGTGCTACCTCGGCGACGTGCTCCGGTGATTCCTGCGGATAGGCGACGGGGTCGTTGGGGTTGATCGCGATCACCCCGATTCCACGCGATGCGTAGTCCTGCGCGTAGCGCTGTAGCGCATCGCGCATATGCAGCACGTACGGACAGTGGTTGCAGATGAAGATCACCAGGGTTCCGGCCGATCCGGCCTTGTCCCGGAGCCGAATCGGGTGCCCATTGCCATCGGGCAACTCGAAATCCGGAGCCTGGGATCCCAGGTCAATGGGATTGGATGTCGCAGCCACCTTGTCCTCCACTTCCGATTCAAACGCGGGGCGTCCGAGAAACCAGGGCCGTTCAGATCGCATGGGACAGTACCATTGCGTCCGATGCACCGCAACGAGGCCAAGATCGCGATTCCTACCGGGCGCGCGGTCTTTGGGCCCATCGCGACAAGTCTGAGCCGTTACCTCGCTGCTCGCTTTGCCGCCAAGCACACGCGCATTCTCGGGGCCTGCAGGCCGAAACCGTTACGGCTTTCCGCGATCGTCCTGACGTGTACCGGGATCGAGTTCCCGTGGAGCGGCTATGCGGCCCTGGCCGCGGTGCACGCAAGCCGATCCGACGAACAATGGCGAGCCGTTTCGGGAACTTGCTCCCGGCAGCCTGCGCCGCGGCCCAACTGTCCGGGCACCGCGGCCCGAGCGCGCACGTCGGGAATTGATCGGCGAAATGCGGCCTTTTCCCTCGTTGCCCGCGCGGGCGCCATGCGCAAAATGCGTGAGGCCTCCCGTCGCGGCGGAAATCCCAGTAAAAATCATGCACATGCGTAAGCGTATTTCAATATCGGATCTGCGCATCGGCATGTTCATCGAGGAATTCTGCGGATCGTGGATGGACCACCCGTTCTGGCGCGCGCACTTCGTGGTGGAAAGCGTAAACGATCTCGAACGGATACATGGCAGCGGCATTCGCGAGGTCTGGATCGACGTTTCAAAGGGTCTCGATGTCGAGTCGGAACAGATAGTGGTCGCGAATCTGGAGGACGCCGAAGCCGAGGTTGAGCAGCAGCTAAAGAACGTGGCGGCCTCCGCCGCACCCAGACCCCGGCGCGAGGTCGACAAGACCGGCGAACTCGAACATGCGGCCAAGATCATCGCGGACTCGCGCCAGGTCGTCGCCGACATGTTTGGCGAAGCCCGCTTGGGCAGCGTCCGCAGTACCGATGACGCGGCCACAGTAGTCGACAACATCGCCAATTCGGTGGCGCGCCACTCGGCCGCAATGATCGGCCTGGTACGCCTGAAGAGCGCCGACGACTACACGTTCATGCATTCGGTCGCGGTCTGCGCGCTGATGAGCGCACTGGCCCGCACGCTGGAACTGGACGAGGCCCAAATTCGGGATGCGGGAATGGCGGGCTTGCTGCACGACGTCGGCAAGGCACAGATTCCGCTCACCGTTCTGAACAAGCCAGGCACCCTCGACGACGAAGAATGGAAGACGATGCGATCGCACCCGGAGCGCGGCCTTGCGATACTGCGTGGCGCGCGCGGCGTGACGCCCACGGCGCTCGATGCGGTCTTGCACCACCACGAGAAAGTGGACGGCTCCGGCTATCCCCATCATCTTGCCGCGGAACAAATTGCGCTGGTTGCGAAAATGTGCAGCGTGTGCGACGTGTACGATGCCATCACTTCGGACCGCCCGTACAAGGCCGGATGGCAGCCAACCATCGCGCTGCGCAAGATGACCGAATGGGCGAGCGGACATTTCGACGACACGATATTCAAGGCCTTCGTCAAAACCGTCGGCATCTACCCGATCGGCTCGCTGGTGCGCCTCGAGTCACAGCGCCTTGCGGTAGTGGTCGAAAACGATCCCGTGCACCTGCTGCAACCAACCGTGAAGGCCTTTTTTTCCTTGCGCTCCAAGATGCATATCGCTCCGTCGCTCATCAAGCTTGGCGGCAAGGGCAGCGAGGATCGCATCGTCGGCTACGAGGATCCGGCAACGCACGGGCTCACGCGAGTCGACGAGCTCTGGCTACCACCAGGCGCAAAAGCCGCGTAAAGGCCCCTGCCGGCCGGCGCTTGGGGCAACCGGGCCCTCTCGATGGTATTCGTTGGCGGCATGGGAACTCGATAGCGTGCGCTGCGCCGCGCGCCGGATCCCGTCCTACCGCCTGCGCCTAGCACCGTGTTACGTGGACGTTTTTTTCAGCAGATCGCGAATTTCGCGCAGCAGCACCTCCTGGGCTGGCGGAGCCGCCGGGGCCGCGTCCGACTTCTTCTTGAGCGAATTGATGCCTTTGACAACGACGAAGATCACCGCCGCAACGATCGCAAAATCGATCACGGTCTGAATGAATTTGCCGTAGCCGATCACCACAGTCGGCGCGGTCCCGGCGCCCGCTTTGAGCGTAAGCGCCAAATTCCCGGCGCCCGCTTTGAGCGTAAGCGCCAAATTCGAGAAGTCGACCCCGCCGATCAGAACGCCGATCGGCGGCATTACGACATCGGTCACAAGGGANGTAACGATCTTGCCGAATGTGGCGCCGATGATCACGCCCACAGCCATGTCGACCACATTCCCCTTGATTGCGAACTCCTTAAATTCCTGGATCACGCTCATGATTGACTCTCTCCTCGATTGACTTGCAGATTTGACATGGATTCCCGCGCACAGCAAGACGCAGCTCTGGTTGATCGATTTTCGCACCACTCCGGGATTTCCGACTACGCCGCCCCACCGTTGGGAAAGGCGCGTTGCGCAGTTCACGAATCCGACCACCGAGCAGGGCAGCGGAAAAGTCCCGCACTGCCTGTCGCTCGCCGGGCCAAGATCCAACGACAGGATTGCGCCAGGCGAGCAGCGCGTCGGTCATTTCGCGGCGGCATCCCGGTCATCGACAGCGCTCACCAATTGCCGACCGTTATCTTCGCAAGAAAAAGCTCGTACGGGAAACCATGCGCGCCCAGCGAACCGAAAGCGAATCGACCTAGCCAATGGCGCCACGCGGCCAGCGGTCCGACTTGCTTCGCCGCTACCGCTCGGCAGGGCAGGCTCGCAGCCGCCGGTTCGCGATGAGTTTCCGTCCGCGGGGTGATGCCGCTCCACGGCGGTCGCCCCCGTAGGGCGCGCAGCCGTTTCGCCGCTTGCTCAGGGCGAGCGTGCTGCAACGGGCTCCTGATAGGCGTTCAGGCGATTTTCGCTTGCACGATGGCGCACTTTAATGTCCAGTTCCGCGATGCCGAGCGTTGTCTTGATTTCGGCATATCGCGAGAGGCTATTTTTGAATGTCGGCGACACTTCCAGGCTGGAATCGGGATCACGCGCCACTAGATCGTCGCTCAGCCGCACCCGGAACTTGTGAAAAGCCACGTTCAGCTGATCTTCGGTGCGATTGTCCTTGTCGAAGATGAAAAATTTGAACTGGCTCATCTGACCCTCTGTCATGGACATCGGCGCGTAGCCTGCGGCAATTCGTCAGGATTTGCATCCGCGGCAGGGCCGATGTGATACGCCGTTACTGCAGCTACCCCTCGGAACCGCGACCTGCCTTGCCATTCGCCCCGTCGAGCGCCGCTAGCCGCGTGCACGAGTCTATACGCGAGATCCGCGAGCCACAGGCGATGTGTCATTGCGCCCATCTCGGAGCACACGCCCGGCAGCTGCCGCAAACTGATGTAACCATAATTGATAGATACTTACGGCGGAGACGGACTATGTCAAGCCCCACGCCAGTGCTTGATTTGCAAGGAGCTTTCGGCCAGTTCCGCCAGTTGTTCCGCCATACATACAATTGTCGCTGATGCACTTCTGCAACGGGTCGAAATCGGAATTGCGACGTTTCCGAGAGCGAACGGGGCGCATCACGCAATTGAAATGTGATGGCTCCCGCCGTTGTCGGCCAAAACTGGGCATACGATGAGGCTGGTTAATTTTCTCGTTAGCGTTAGTTGCGCCATGATGTCACGTTCTCCTACGCAGTCAAACCAACCGCGGCCGCCCAGCCTCACCCAACGCGCATTCCAAGCCCACGCGGTCCCACTTTCCGGTTTCCACCGCTGCCAAGTAGGTGCTCTCCAGGAAATCCATCACCGCCTGCTTTGGATCGCGCGCGGTGCGTACGGCATCGTAAGGCAAGATGAACTCGCCAAGCTCTTTGCTGAAGAACGCTTGCGCCGGGCGCACAAGCGCAGAGGAAAAACCATCGGGTTGGGGATAGGCGTACGAATAGAATGCCGCTTCTTCAATCGCCCCACCGCCCGGCCAAAAGCCAGCGCTCGATACTTCGTGCGAATAGGCCTCGCGCACAACTGCGTCCGGAAGATGCGGCACGCCACCGGGGTGCGGCGGCGCGCGGCGGCCGGAAAAGCGCGTGACTGCAAGATCGAAGCTGCCCCAAAAGAAATGCACCGGGCTCACTTTGCCGAGAAATGACGTACGGAAATATGAGAATACATCGTGTGAGCGCAAAAGCACGTGCCAAAACCGGTTGGCGAAGTCTCGGTCGTATGCGGTGTGCACGCGGTCTTTATCGAACGGGATTGGGTCAGGCAACTCGTTCGGCATCTCGTTGATGCGCACTTCGATGCCGAGCTCGGATAGCGCATGCAGTATCTCGGCGTAAAACTCCGCAACTGGCATTGGCTTAAGCATAAGTTGGCGAGAATGTCCGTCGCTGGCACGCATCCACAGTATGTGATCGATGAAATCAAACTCGACCTGGAAGTCACGCTTGTCGGTCGAAATGAGTGGCGTGCTCAGGCCTCGCGCTGTCACATGCAGAGTGACGTGCCAAGAGTGATTTAGCCAGGGCGTCAAGGCTAGACGCACTTTGCCCACGACTTGCATCCAAAGATGCAGCGTGGCGCAGGTGTCCTTCCACGCCACGTAGGGCAATTCCGGCCACCGCGTCAAGTCCTGGAGTGGCGACATCGCAACCTCTTTCGGTAAATGTTAGCCGGCCTGGACCTTGTTCAATTCGGCGTCGTCCACATCTCGAAAATCGGCCGGGCTCTTTTTGATACAGGCCAGAATAACGGCCTCAATGAGCTTGGGATTGGTTGGCGTAATCGAGTGTCATAAAGGACGTTATCACACGCGAAATCAAGTGGACCCCCACCAAACCCGCTACGCGGAATTAGCATGGTGTCTGTGAAACCGGGGGAAGACCACCAGCTTCGATTGCGTTCGCATTAGCCGGAAAATCGACGCGCCGGCTTTTTCGAGATTTTCAGCAGAATTGGCCAAAAGCCCAAAAACCGTCATTCGGGTCGATAATTTCTGCGGCTCAACGGCCCTTCACGGCTAATCGGACTATTCTGCCTCACTGGACTTCTGGAGCTGCCGGATGAAAAAGACATGGATCGTGCTGGCGAATGCCTCGCGCGCGCGGATACTGGACCGCGAACCGGGCGGTGCCCGGCTGGAGGAACTGGCGGATCTGGTACATCCGCAAAGTCGCGAGAAGGGAACTGAACTAACCTCCGACCGAGAAGGCCACGCGCAGAAGGCCCACGGCGACCCCGGGCACGCCGGAACCGAGTTCCAGCCACACACCGACCCGCGCCAGAAGGAACACGCGGTCTTCGCGGTTGAAGTGTCGCGCTATCTGGAGGACGCGGTCACGCAGGGGCGCTGCCCGGGGCTGGTGCTGATCGCCTCCGACCCGTTCCTCGGGGAGCTCAAGTCGCATCTGGGCGACGCTGCCACCCGGGTCGTGAGCGCGACCATCCCACGCGACCTGACCACCTTTGCCGGACCTGACTTGGCGCGCCGCGTCACCGAGGCCTTGGACCGCTTGCGGCACTGAAGCGGTCGCCGTCGCCGGTGAGGGCCGCAGTCGGAACGGACTTCCCCTGGTTTCACAATCACATGCCCAAGCCCGGGGAGCGGGTTTCGAACTCGATTGGGTTGATCTGACCCCGGGCCAGAGTGTCGATCTGGCCGCCGGTGTTGAGTCCGATTTCGTGGGGTGGGCACGACCGCTTTCCGCGACTCCGGAATTTCGTCGGTGCCGGAACCGGACATGGCGAATTTCGATTGAAATGTAACGACTGAATCCGCAGCCAATTCTGTTAAAAAACGCCAAATTGCCGGTCCTTTAATTTCCGGCTCGATGCGAATGCAGTCGGAGATTCGGGATACGAATCGCGCTTTGGCGCCAATAGAGCCGCAGGATTGCAATGCGTGAGGTCCCATGTTCATCCCTTCAGCCAGGAGAAATGATCGCGCCCCATAGAGGCCCAAATTTTTCAAGTCGCTGCGAAAATGGAGTTTTTCAACAGAATTGGCCAGGTCCAGTCATTGCCGGCCAAGCAACAATCGTTTGCGGAATGTCTCTTGCAGTTAAATTGCGGCCATGCACTTCAGAGCAGAGGCGCCCCGATGGCCACTTCAAATTCCCCCACCTGTGGCCAGTCAAACTCCCCCAGGCAGGACGGATGGATTATGAGTCAAGGTTGGAGTTTGTGGCGAT
>JGI12270J11330_10000818_pt1 | contig 23525 bp, 23 predicted proteins | sample PeaSoiMetSII2010_FD_11330 | JGI IMG/M metagenome (IMG submission 11330)
TCGCACTCATCCCGACGCAAACCTGGGAATCCTTCGGCCTGGTGACTGGTGCCGCCGGGATCGGCAGCGTGATCTATTCGATCGTCATTGCGTTGCGCGTGCATCGCAATTCCATTTCCGATCTTGCCGACCGCCTGTGCTACGGCGCCATTCCGGCGCTCTGCTACGCAATGGGCCCGGTCGTGACGCTGCTTCTGTTCGAAGACAAGCCCGCAGGCCTCAACCTGTTGGCCGGCGCGGCGCTGCTGCTGCTCGTCATCAATATCCGCAACGCATGGGATCTGATGCTGTCGCTGGCGCGCCGGGTCAATCAGCCGCCGTCACCTTGATCTTGGTGCCGGCCTTCACCTTGGCGAGCGTCTTCACGTCGCCGAGCGCTTTTGCCCAAATGTTGCAGGGGCTGGCCAGTCGCGTCTCGTCGCCCTGGGAAATGGGCGTGCGGCCAAAACCGAGCGCGATGGCGTGGCCGTCGGGCCAATAAGCGACCTCGCCCGGCGTCACCACCGCCCGCGCGTCTTTTTCCCGCGGCACCTTTACGGGGATATCGAAATAAACCTCCTCGCCCCACGTCATCGCCGAGCCTGAAATCGGCAACGCCGCCGCGATCGCCTTTGCGGTCGGCGTGTCGAGCAATTCGGCATCGAGCGTGAGCGAACCGAAGTCGAAACGTATGCGCATGGAAAACTCCTTGTTTCACCTTCCCCTGGAGGGGGAAGGTCGTCGCGCGAAGCGCGGCGGGACAGAGCGCTGGCTAGTCCCTCAACAAATACGTGGTAGTGGATCATCCTCCAGTTCCTCCAACAGCCGTTCGCCTCCGATTTCGGTTTGCAATATGACCTGGGAGACGGATCCGCTGAGCTGCCCGATGATCGCCGCGGCTTCGCCGCCGGGCAATGCGCGCCAAATGTCCAATGCGCGTGGCGCGTCTTCGGCTGACAGCACTGCGACCACACGGCCCTCGCAGGGAAGATAGAGCGGATCATAGCCCAGCATGTCACAGACCGCGCGCACAGGCGGATGGACGGGAATAGCGATTTCGTTCAAATACACCGTCAATTCAGTCATGCGCGCGATATCGTGCATCACGGTGACGAGCCCGCCGCGCGTCGGATCGCGCATGAAGCGCAAGCCCGGCAAGCTCCACAGCGCCTGCGCCAGAGGAAGGATACTGGCCGCATCGGAGGCCAGATCGCCTTTCAACCCGAAATCTTCGCGCGCGAGCAGCACCGCTGTCCCATGGTCGCCGACCGGGCCGCTCACCATCACCACGTCGCTATCACGGATCTGATCGAGGCCGAGCCGCAAGCCCGGGCGCCGGACTCCAATCCCGGTGGTCGCAAGGTAGAGGCCGCCGCCCTCGCCTCGGCGCAGGACTTTGGTATCGCCTGCCGCGACCCGCACGCCGCAAATCTTTGCGGCGCGCGCCATGCTCCCAATCAGGCGATCGAGCTGGGAAAATTCCATGCCCTCCTCGATGAATGCATTCAGGCTCAGAAAAATTGGCGTGGCGCCCGCGACCGCGAGATCATTCACGGTTCCATGCACGGCAAGCGAGCCGATATCGCCGCCCGGAAATTCAAGCGGGTGCACGGTAAAGCCGTCCGTGGTGATCAGCACCTCTCCCGGCGGCAGCGGCAAATAGGCTGCGTCGACCGTGATGTTGAGCTGTGGATTGGACAGATGGCGTGCAAAGACTTCGTCGATGAGCGCCCGCATGAAGCGGCCGCCATTGCCATAGGCGAGGGTAACAAATTTATCTTCGATCATGCGCGCTTGCCTCAACGATCTGCCCGAAACTGAGGCCGGCATCGTTACACGGTAGCCGTTCCGGTATGGAGACGGAAAAGCCTTTTCGCTCAGCGCAGGCCAGGACGCGTTCGCAAAGGACGCGATTTTGGAATACGCCTCCCGCCAAGCCCAATCGGAACGGGCCATATTCGTCATACACCGCGAGCGCCTGGGCCAGCAGCAATTCGGCGAGCGTGGCATGGAATATGGCGGCCCGGGAGGACGTGCTTTGTCTTGCATCCTGCAGGCAATCGAGCAACGGGCGCCAGTCGCCCTCCCAAATGCCATCCGCACGGCGGGACAAAGGCAACGCAATCGGTGCGGCCTGTTCGGCACAAATGGCCTCAAGATGGCTCGCGGCCTGGCCCTCATAACTCGCCCGTGAGACAAGGCCGAGCAAGGCGGCAGCACCGTCGAACAATCGGCCGATCGATGACGTCTGCGGGCAATTGAGATTGCGCGCCCAGGCATGACGCAAGACGCTTGTCTCCTGCTGGCAGGCAGCCCAGTCCCTTCCGGCGTCCCAGCACAAGGCCAGAGCGCTGCGCCACGGCTCGAGGGCAGCACGATCCCCGCCGAGCAGGGCAAAGGGCCGCACTGTCGCTACGCGGCGCCAGTGCCCCGGCCGCCCCAGTAGCGCCTCGCCGCCCCAGATCGTTCCATCCCGACCGAAGCCGGCGCCGTCCCAGGTGAAAACCAGCCAGTCGGCGGCGTGATCAAATTCTCCGGCCAACGCCGATGCGTGGGCCTCGTGGTGAAATATCTTGATCACCGGCAATCCCAGCTGCGGGGCGAGACGCGTTGTCGCGTAACCGGGATGGGCATCGCACAGAACCGTCTCAGCACAAACGCCGTATAGTGACTGCAAATCAGTCGCGACCGATTTGAGCAGATCCAGGCCGCGCGGTGTGTCCATATCCCCGAGATGCGGCGACACGACCGCACGACTGCCCCAACCGAGCGCCAGGGTGTTCTTGAGATGGCCCCCCAAGGCCAGTACCGGCCTTGCCAGGGAGAATGGTAATTCAATCTCAAGCGGTGCATTGCCACGTCCCAGCCGTATTGGTCTCGGNTTGTCTGCGATGACGCGATAGACGGGATCGTCTGCCGGACGAACAATGGTGCGGTCATGATGCAAAAAGCCATCGGCAACGACGGCCAGACGCGTCTCGGCCATGTGGTTGTCAGTCAAGACCGGCTCGCCGCTGACGTTGCCGGATGTCGCGACAAGCGGAGCGCCAAAGTCTCCGAGCAGCAGATGATGAAGCGGACTGTACGGCAGCATGGCACCAATTTCACTGCTGTCGGGGGCGATCTCAGATGCCAGATCGCAGCCGACATTCTTCGGCACCAGCACGACTGGTCGAACCGGATCGCGCAGCATGGTTTCGTGGATCGAATGCGGAGCGGTCGCCCGGCGCAGCGACGCAAGATCGTGCTCAAGCGGGAACATCACTGCGAGCGGCTTGTCCGGTCGCTTCTTGCGTGCGCGTAGCGTAACTATCGCCGCGGAATTTGCCGCATCGCACAGCAGATGATAGCCGCCGATCCCTTTGACCGCGACGATTTTGCCCGACCGCAGCGCGTCGATCGCGGCCGAAAGAGCGGCGGCGCCAAGCTGCGCATCGTTTCCGAGTGTCCGATACTCCAGACGCGGCCCGCACTGCGGGCAGGCAAGCGGTTCTGCGTGAAATCGGCGGTCGCGTGGATCGGCGTATTCGGCCGTGCACTGCGGACAGAGGGGAAAGCGCGCCATCGACGTATTGGCGCGATCATAAGGCAGCCGCTCGATGACGGTATAGCGCGGGCCGCACTGGGTGCAATTAATGAAGGGATGCCGGAAGCGCCGGTTTCGTGAATCGCTCATTTCGGCAAGGCATTCGTCGCAGGTGAAGTGGTCCGGCGGCAGGTGAATATGCTCCGAGAACGCTGCTTCACTGGCGTGAATTTGAAAGTCCGCGATAGCTTCAGGCGCGACCGTCCGTTCTGAGAGAACCTTGGGCCGCGCCAATGGCGGCGCTTCGGTAACAAGCGCGTCGCGGAAGCGCTGCAACAATTCAGGAGCTCCTTGAACGAGCACCTCGACCTCGCCGGCGTGGTTTTTCACCCAGCCCTGAACACCGCAGCGGTGCGCCACGCGATAGACAAAAGGGCGAAATCCCACGCCCTGAACGCGACCGCCCAAGATCAATTTGCGCGCGATGCACGCGGTCACTGCGTTTCCTTCGGCGAGATATTATCGTAATTTACGTTCTTCAACGAACAGCCGAATACGGCCCGTTGCCGCGCATGCTAAGCGTCCGCATGAACTTTTTCGCGTGGCGTCCGCACGCCGCTCGCCCACCAGATACGGCAGGCCCCTTCATCCGACACCATGCAGGGCCCGATCGGCGTGCGCGGCGTGCAGGCGCGGCCGTAAAGTGCACACTGGTCGGGATAGATGCGGCCGAGCACGACACGCGCGCAATCGCAACCGGGCGGCATCTGCCCGGCACGTTTGCGCATGACGTCGTTGAATGACGGATAGAGCTGGGTCGCGTCGTGCGAGGCAAATTCCGGCCGCAGCGCATAGCCGGACGCCGGGATGACGCCGATGCCACGCCAGTTGGCATCGACCACGTCCATAGTGGCGCTGAGCTGGCGTTGCGCGGCCACATTGCCGCCGGGCCGAACCACCTCAGGATAGCAATTATCGAGAAAGCATCGATCCTCCACCAGTTGCCGCAAAACCGAGTAGAGTGCGGCCACCAGGCTCTCGGCGGTAAATCCGCCGACCGCTGCGGGTATGCCGTGCTTCTCCGGTACGAAGGCCCATTCCTCGGGACCCATCACAGTCGATACGTGGCCGGGCGCGACCAGGGCATCGAAACCGGGCGCCTCCGATTCGAGCAGCATGGCGACGGCCGGCCAGGTGCGGCGTCCGGCCAGCAGCACGGAGAGATTATCCGGCACTCCTTCGGCGACCATCGCTGCCACCGGCGCGGTGGTGGTCTCGAAACCGGCGGCAAAAAAGACGACCCGGCGATCGGGATTTTCCCGTGCGATCCGCACCGCTTCGAGCGGAGAAGCGATCGGCAAAATCTCGGCGCCCGCAGCGCGCGCCTGCTCCAGCGTGCGTATCTCGCCTTTGCGGACATTGACCGGCACCCGCAGCATGTCGCCAAACGCGACGAGAATAACCTTTTCCGACAGGGCGAGTTGAATCGCTTGGTGGACAATCTCTTCCGGACAGATGCAAACCGGGCAGCCCGGACCCGGCACAAGCTCGACATTGTCCGGCAACGCTTTCCGCAGGCCGGTCATTGCGATCGTTCGCTCGTGACCGCCGCAGACGTTCATGACTTTGAAGCGGCGCGGTAGGTTGAGCGCCCGAAGGCGATCAAGCCACTGCCGCGGGGTGGTGGCCATGGTGAGCCTCGTGAAGTTCCTGCGTGGGCGCTTGTCCGCGACGAATCCTTGCGATCTCGCCACGCAACCAAGCGTCCCAGGACTTTAGATTGATTGCCTTGCGTGCCGACAATTCGATGACTGGTGCCGTATTGGCAAGATCGCGGACGGCTTTTTGCGCACGCATCGGGTCGAAATCGTCAATGGCCGGGAGCAGATCCATCTTGGTCAGCAGCACGAGATCGGCGGTACGGAAGATGACCGGATATTTTGCCGGCTTGTCATCCCCCTCGGTCACGGACAGGAGGACGATATTGCAATGCTGCCCAAGATCGAAACTGGCTGGACAAACCAGATTGCCGACGTTCTCGATAAAGACGATATCGATTTGGGAAAGCGGCAGATCGTGCAACGCNTCATGNATCATCCGTGCATCGAGATGGCATGCNCTGCCGGTATTGATTTGTACCGCGGGCACGCCATGCGCGCGAATACGCCGCGCGTCGTTGTCGGTCTCGAGGTCTCCTTCGATGACGGCAATGCGAAAGTCCGACTTGAGCGCTTCGATCGTCACCTCCAGCAGAGAAGTCTTGCCTGCTCCCGGCGACGACATGAGGTTGAAGGCAACAACGCGGTGGCTATCGAAATGTTCGCGGTTATGCGCCGCCGCTCGATTGTTGGCGTCCAGCAAGCGACTCAATACCTCGACCGTGCCGGCGTCTTTGACGCTCGTTCGCGTGACCCCGCAGCCGCAATCCTCACACACGAAGAGCCTCCACTTCACATTGGCGCGTTTCGAGCTCGACCCTCAATAACAAGAGCTCATCGCCGGCAAGCAGATCGGTGTGCCAATCGCCGCACGCCCCACACACGAGGCGATTAGGGGCTGCCTTAGTCTCGGCACCGCAGCCGCGGCAACGGACGCGCACATCGGTGTGTTCGATCTCAAGCTGTGAACCTTCCGCCCGCGTACCGGCACAGGCCAGCGGATATGCGCTTGCCAGGAGTTGCGGCTCTATTCCGGACAAAGGTCCGATGCCGACGCGCACCTGCCGTACCCACGCCGTCCGCTGACCGGCAATGTCTTCAACTTGCGAGATCAGAGCCTCGCAAATCGCAAGCTCATGCATGACCGTCCGCTCCTTCGGCGGCAAGCACTTCGTCGAACAGCTCCCATGCGGAGCGCGCCTGTTGCGGCGTCATTTTTTGGATCGCATAACCGACATGGACCAAGACGAAGTCGCCGGTCGACACCGGCTCTTCCTGCAGCAGGAACAGGCTAACCTCTCGTTCGACACCCTGCGCGGAACATCGGGCCAGAAAACCATCGACAGCGATCACTTCCATGGGAATTCCCAAGCACATGACCATGCTCCGATCCGCGCCGAATTGATCTACGTCAAAGCGGCCGCCGAGAGTTACTGTCACAAATCAATGCAGCAAGATGACACGATTGCATTGCATCTTTGACATGCTATCATCCAAGGACGACATTGTGAATGCCCACCGCAACTTCAAATCAAAGCTACGGCTTTGAAGTTCGATAGTGGAGGTAAGCAATGCTTGGTCTCAGCCTCAAGCAGGAACTCGAACAGCGCGGCATTTCCCGCCGTGATTTTTTGGGATTTTGCGCTTCGATGGCGGCAGTTCTGGGACTTCCGGATACCGCCACCAACGCGATTGCCGCCGCGGTCGAAAGCGAACAGAAACCCATCCTGATCTGGCTCGAGTTTCAGGACTGCGCCGGCAATACGGAATCGTTCCTGCGCGCCACCCATCCGACGGTCGCCGATCTCATCCTGGATATGATTTCGCTGAACTATCACGAAACGATCATGGCCGCAGCAGGCAACCAGGCTGAAGAAGCGCTGGCGCAGACAGTTCGCGACAATGCCGGCAAATACATCGTCTTGGTCGAGGGCTCCATTCCGACCGGCGCCAACGGCGCCTACTGCACGATCGGCGGCAAATCCGCCCTGCAGATCGCGCGGGACGTTTGCGGCGGCGCGGCGGCGACGATCGCCGTCGGCACGTGCGCGGCGTTTGGCGGCATTCCGGCGGCGGGTCCCAATCCCACCGGCGCATTATCCGTCGCCGACGCGGTGCCCGGCCTGAAGAATCTCATCAACATGTCGGCGTGTCCGGCCAATGCCGAGAATATCACCGCGCTGATCGTCTATTATCTGACCTTGAAGCGCTGGCCGCCGCTCGACCGCTATCGGCGTCCGCTGTTCGCCTACGGCAAGACCATTCATGACAACTGTGAACGGCGCGCGCATTTCGATGCCGGCCAGTACGTGGAATCCTGGGGCGACGAAGCGCACCGCCAAGGCCACTGCCTCTACAAGATGGGCTGTAAAGGCCCCGCGACCTCGCAGAATTGCCCGGTGGTGAAGTGGAACGAGGGCACCAATTGGCCGATCGGGTGCGGTCATCCCTGCATCGGCTGCGCCGAGCCGAACTTTTGGGACACCATGACGCCGTTCTATCAGCGGCTGCCCGATGTGGTCGGTTTCAATGTCGGCAAATGGATCGATCCTGTGGGCTTAAGTCTCACCGGTCTGGTCGCCGCGGCAGTGGTTGCGCACGGGGTTGGCCAAGCCGTACGTCACCACCATGCGGAGAAATCTCCTTCTGATGGGGGCGGATCGGAGGAAAAGAAATGACGCACATTGTTGTCGACCCGGTAACCCGGATCGAGGGCCACCTCCGCGTGGAAGCCGAGGTCGATGGCGGAGCGGTCACCCAGGCTTGGTCTTCATCCACGATGTTTCGCGGCATCGAACTGATCCTGCGCGGTCGCGATCCGCGCGACGCCTGGGCATTCGCCCAGCGCATCTGCGGAGTCTGCACCACGGTTCACGCCATTGCCTCTATTCGTGCCGTCGAAAAAGCCATCGGCGCGGTGCCGCCGCCGAACGCCAGGTTGCTGCGCAATCTCATCATGGCAGCGCAGGTCGTTCAGGACCATGTGGTCCATTTTTACCATTTGCACGCCCTCGACTGGGTCGACATCGTCAGCGCGTTGAGCGGCGACCCGGCGAAGACGTCGGCGCTTGCCCAGTCGATCTCCGACTGGCCGCTGTCCAGCGCGGCCTATTTTTCCGGCGTGCGCGACCGCATCAAGGCCTTTGTCGAGCGTGGCCAGCTCGGTCCGTTCGCCAACGCCTATTGGGGCCATCCCGCCTATAAGCTGCCGCCTGAAGCCAACCTCATGGCGGTCGCGCATTATTTGGAGGCGCTCGACTGGCAACGCCGCTTCATTAAGATCCACGCCATCCTGGGCGGCAAGAATCCCCATTTGCAGAGCTTCCTGGTCGGCGGCATGGCGACGCCAGTCGATCCCGATTCGCAAAACTCACTCAACATGGACACGATCGCGGCCTTGAACAAACTGGTCGCCGAGGGAGTCGACTTTGTCAGCCGCGTCTACATACCGGACGTGCTGGCCGTCGCTTCCTTCTACAAAGATTGGGCGTCGATCGGCGCCGGCATCGGCAACTACATGTCCTACGGCGAGTATCCGCTGGACGACAGTCCAAATCCGCCGCTGTTCCTGCCGGCGGGTGTCATCCACGGCCGCGATCTGACCAAGATCGCCATGGTCGACCAAACCAAGGTCAGCGAATGGGTTTCTCACTCCTGGTACAATTATTCCGTCGGCGACGACAAAGGCCTCAATCCGTTCCAGGGCGAGACCTCGCCCAATTATACCGGGCCGGCGCCGCCCTATGAGCGGCTGAACGTCGAGCAGAAATACAGTTGGCTGAAATCGCCGCGCTACGACGGCGAAGCGATGGAGGTCGGGCCGCTGGCGCGTATGCTGATCGCCTACAGCACCGGACGTCCGGCGCGCGTCAAGGAACTGGTCGACAAAACCCTGTCGAGCCTCGGCGTCGGGCCGGCAGCGCTGTTCTCCACGCTCGGCCGGATCGCTGCGCGCGCCATCGAGGCGCAAGTCGTCGTCGAATCGATGAATCTCTGGGTCCAGGGCCTTGCCGACAACATGGGACGCCGCGATTACCGCATCCAGGACACGTCGAAATGGGATCCTGGCAGCTGGCCGAACGATTGCCTCGGCGCCGGCTTCCACGAGGCGCCGCGCGGCTCGCTCGGCCATTGGGTCCACATCAATAACGGCGCGATCGCAAATTACCAATGCGTGGTGCCGAGCACCTGGAACGCCGGTCCGCGCGATGCCCAGGGCCATCCCGGCCCCTATGAAGCGTCGCTCGTCGGCACTCCGGTCGCCAAGCCCGATCAGCCGCTCGAAATCCTGCGCACGCTGCACTCCTTCGATCCGTGCATGGCCTGCGGCGTCCATGTGGTTGATGCGATGAAACGCGAGCTGGCCCGGATACGGGTCATGTGACTGCCATGGCCGATGCGAACAGCGCTTCCGTCGATCTCGAGCGGGTATATGTCTGGGAAATGCCGGTGCGCCTGACGCACTGGGTGCTGTTTTTCTCGATTCTCATTTTGTCCGCCACCGGCTATTTCATCGGCCATCCGTTCGTCAACGTGCCCGATCCGGCAAAAGATCATTTCGTAATGGGGACGGTGCGCGTCATTCATCTCTATACCGCGATTTTTTTCGGCCTGGCGGTCTTCATCCGCATCTACTGGTTCTTCGTCGGCAATCGATATGCGCGGCTGCGAGAATTCATCCCGCTGTCGCGTCAGCGGCTGAGCAATCTATGGGATTCGTTTTTGTTCTTTTGCTTCGTGCGGCGCCGTCCCGAGCGCTACGTCGGCCATGACGCGTTTGCCGGAGCGGCTTACGCCTTCTTGTTCGCGCTCTATCTGCTGCTCATTGCGACCGGCCTTGCCCTCTACACGGTCATCGCGGATGCAGCTTCTCCGTTTCAAGTCTTCGGCTTCTTGGTGCCGTTGTTCGGCGGGCTGCAGTATGCCCGGCTGATCCACCATATCTGCATGTGGCTGGTGCTGATTCTGGCCATCGTCCATATCTATTCGGTGTTTCTCTGGTCGATGGTCGAGACTGCGGGAGAGGTCGATTCGATATTCTCCGGCTATAAATTTCTCCCCAAGTGGAAAGCGGGCAAGCCGTGAACAGCGAATCCGCCCGGGAAGACGAGGCCCGGAGCATTGGCGTTCTGGTCCTGGGATTGGGCAATGTGCTGCTCGGCGATGATGGTCTCGGGGCCGCGGCCGTCGCCCGCCTGGAACGCGAATACTGCGTGCCACCGAACGTACGTCTGGAAGACGGCGGCACGCTCGGCCTTTCGCTGCTCGGGCTGCTTGCGGAATCCGAGCACGTGATCCTGGTCGACGCGGTTCGCGCCGATGGCCCGTCGGGCACCTTGGTTCGACTCGACGGAGCCGACGTCAACGATGCCGTGCGCGATCGTCTTTCGCCGCACCAGGTCGGGGTCGCCGATTTGCTCGAGGCCGCACGCCTGATCGAGCGCTATCCGGCCACCGTGACGTTGCTCGGCCTGGTGCCGGACGCGATCGCTCTTGCAGTTGTCCGGTCAAGCATCGTCGACGATAGACTCGATGAGCTTGTCGCAGCCATTGTCCGCGAAGTGCAAAGCCTTGGCTATGAGATGGTTCGAGAGCTCGAATCTGCTGGCCGGCATCGCCCTATTCACAATCTCACTCGCCATTTCGGGATGTGAGGGCGGCGCGCCGAACCCGCCCGCAGGACTATTGGCCTCGCGCGACGCGCAGCAGGTCGGCGGCGTCCTGTTTGCGGCCAACTGCGCCATCTGCCACGGCGCCGCCGCCGACGGGCGCGGCCAACGCCGGGAAGGCCTGAACCCCCCGCCTGCCAATCTAACGCTGCCGCCCTGGTCGGACGTGACGACCGCCGGCCGGACATTCCTCGCCATTCGCAACGGCGTCCCGCGGACGGCGATGCCGGCGTGGCCCGCGTTCAGCGACCAGCAGGTTTGGCAATTGGTCGCGTATATTACCTCGCTCAAAAGCCCATAGGCCGCTGGCGTTCGTGCCAGAAGGTTGATTGCAAGCATGAGCCGAAAGCCAACGAAGCAACTTCTGGCCGGCAATGGACTAGTGCATATTTGCCGGACAAATTTCGGCTCATAAGATCATGACGGTCTACACTGAACGGCAACGTCTGAAATACACCGCATCGCAATTGTTCGATCTCGTTGCCGACATCGAGCGCTATCCTGATTTCATGCCCTGGGTGCTCGATTCGCGCGTGCGCCACAGTTGCGATCACACGATCTTGGTGGAAATGACGATTGCCGCCGGCCCGCTGCGCAAGCGGTTCTCAACCGTGGCCGTGCTCGACCGACCGCGTCGGATCGACGTCAGCAGTCGTGATCCCATGTTCGATCGGTTTGCGCAGCGATGGACGTTCGAGCCGACCACTGACGGGGTTACGAATGTCGAATATCACGTTGATTTCAAGTTTCGATCGCGGGTGCTGCAACTGCTGATGGGAGCGGCATTCGCCGATCGGGCGGCCGCCACGATGTCAGCTTTCAAACATCGCGCGCATCGGCTTTATCACGGTCAATCGTGACGGCAACTGAGGTATGTTAAGCACGCGCAAATTTCGGCGCGATGAAGACGCAAACCGTTCACGCGTGCCTGGCGTGGGGATTGCTGATGCACACGGGCGACATGGCGCAGTTCGCACAGCGGCCCGATGGCATGGCTTCCGGATTGAGTCGCGGTTCGGCGCCGAGCCAATAAAGCGCATTCGCCATGATGCAATAGCCGGTCGCGGCGAACCATACCATCGCCCCGCCGACGAAGACGGTGAACAGCGTCCACCAGGGGCTCAGCGCAAGAATCAGGATCGACGCGACTGAAATGTTGATGCCGACCGCGAGATAAATGCGCCGCTCTAGGTACCAGCGATCGATCTGCAGAAAGTAAAGATGCCACCGCGCCGGCGTTGCCGATCCGAGCATCGGCGTGAAGCCGATCAGTTGCAGCATGCTGCCTACGGGGCAGAACCCGGTCAGCGAGACGTTGATGGAGACGAGCCCTGTCGCCGTCACTCCGAGAATCCACAGCGGATTCCACAGCAGCGCGAGCGCGGTGCTCGACAACAGCACAACGCCGGCGATCAGCCAGACCGTTCGTTCGATGTACCAACGGTGCGTCGGGACGATGTAAGTGCCGGTCCGTATCGCCATGAATCAATATTACGCCGCCGCAAGACGGATGCGCAAGCAGGACGGCGCTCGCCCGGCAAACTCGGCGAGACGCCCGTCACAAGAGCAAGCCCAGAGCGAGCAGCAGACTGAATAAGGCCTGGATTTGCACAGTTTGCAGAAGAACGCGATTGAGGTTTGGCCCGCGCGGCTCGTGAATGAAGCGGTTGATCAATAATCCCGCGAGCGGCAACGGGATCAGCGCCGGCCACACATGACCGTGGGGCAGCGCCTGAGCGATTGGAAGAAGAAGTCCGAAGGGCGCCAACATCATAGCCGCATAGATCCAGTTCGTCGCAATCGGCCCGGCCACGATGGCCAATGTGCGGCGCCCGACGCGGGCATCGGCTTCGGCGTCACGGCGGTTGTTGACCAGCAACACCGCTCCGGTGAGGAGTCCCAATGCAAGACCGGCGTTCGCCGCGGCCGGATCGATATTCGCCGTGCAAAGCCAGAATGTACCGCCTACGGCCGCCAAGCCAAAAAAGGCCACCACGAACGCTTCGCCGAATGGCGTGTAGGCAATGGGGAGCGGGCCGCCGTTGTAGGCCCAGCCGGCCAGGATGGAGGCGACGCCGACCAGGAATATTGGCCAGCCGCCGACCAAAATCAGATACACGCCCATGAGCGCTGCCGCGGCAAAACATGCGCATGCGGCTTTGTTGACGGCGGCGGCGTCGAGCAAACCCGATGCGGTCGCCCGCAGCGGCCCGACGCGATCCGGGCCGTCGCCGCCACGTTTGGGACCGGTCGCATCGTTGTGCAAATTGGTGCCGAGCTGAATGCAAATGCTGCCGATGAGCGCTGCCAGGACGGCAGGCCAACGGATCTGTCTTTCAACCGCCCATGCCAGGGCCGTGCCGACAATGACGGGCGTCGTCGAAAGGCTGAGAGTCCGAGGCCTCGCCGCCAAGGTCCACGACGACAGCTTCATGAAATGAGAACCTATATGATTTTCCAATCGGGACCTTAGCAAAGGAAGGGGTTTGCTTGGCGGCCTGGTTTGGACCACGGATTTTATCATGATAATGCCGCCAGCAGCTGTTGCTCGCTCGCAATTAATTCCTTCAGGCTGCGCCGAGCGCTATCATGACGCGCCAGTCGCAGTTAGAGTCCTATGGCTTCGTTGTTGTGGCTACTGCAACGCCGGGAGAAGGGAAATCGCCCTCACTCACTTACTTCAATGACGCGAAGTAGGCAGCCAGGTTCGCCATGTCCTGATCGCTGAGCCCGGCCGTTAGCGCCTTCATCACCGCATTGCTGCGCTTGCCCGATTTGAAATCCTGCAGGGCCTGGAGAAGCTGATCTTCGCTCTTGCCAGCCAAAGCCGGATTGGGCGGAATCCCCTGGCCGTTTGCTCCATGGCATCCGACGCAGCCAGCGGCTTTCACCTTGCCTGCCGCGGGATCGCCAGCGGCTTGCGCGGCGCCGATCGCAAGCAAGACGATCACCCCCGCGCTCGACAGCATGCGTGTCATCGTAGTTCTCCTATCCCACGTTGAGCTATTTGTTGGCCAGCCGATTGCCGGAGTTTTCGGATGTTTTCGGCAGATGGTGCGCTATGCCTTTGTGGCAATCGATGCAGGTCAGTCCGGCCTGCAGTCCCGGGATCATGCCCTTTTGCGCGGCTTCCGTCATCTGGTGAACGTCCATGGCGCTTTCATTGTGGCAACCGCGGCACTCGTTCGAGTTGTTCGCCTTCATGGCGGCCCAGACAGATTCGGCAAGCTCCAGCCGGTGTTGCTCGAATTTCTCCGGTGTGCTGACGGTTCCCACAAATTTGTGCCAGAGCTCGTTACTGGCCTGGATTTTTCGCCGCACCTTGGCGAACCATTCGCGCGGAACGTGACAGTCGGGGCAGGTCGCTTGCACGCCGAACTGGTTCTTGGCGTGAATGCTGTCCTTATATTCCTGGTATACGGTGTCGCGCATCTCATGGCAGGAGATGCAGAATTGCAAGGTATTGGCTTTTTCCATGCCCCAGTTGAAGCCGCCCCAGGCCAGCATTCCCCAAACCCCGCCAAAGATGACCAACGTCGCCAGCGTAAACCGCCCACTGGGGCGCCAGAGCACCATCCAAAGGCGTACGATGAACCCCCTTCGCGAACTCGGTTGAGCTGGCTCGCTCATGATTCCTCCTATCGAAGCAACACGTTGACTGTGGATGCCTCACCTATGCGGCGCGAACATCACGGATGATTCCGGACAGCACGTAAACCGTAAAAACGATTACGCCCAACGCAAAAAGACCTTCTGCGGCACCAAGCAATAAATCCGCAAAATGCGACACGCCGAACAGGGTGGAAGCGAAAATGCAGAGCACTCCGGCGACGGCGCAAAGCAAGGCGAGAAGGGGCATCAGGGGTGGCATCGCGTGTTCCTCCCAAGTTGACTGATGACTTTGCCGACACGGCCAGCGTATCAGGCTAAAACCTCGACGGCCGAGCCATATGCTACCAGGTGGCGATGAGCGAAGCGGCGATCATTTGCACATTGTAGTTCGGGTTGTCGTAGGCGAGCCAGATCGAGCTTGGCAGGATAGGCGTGAACGCCGCGAGCGGATCGTTCTGCCAATTGTTGACGGCATTGCGCTCCCACGTATAGCGCAACTTCGCTTTGATGTCGCCCCAAAAACCCCATCGGTTGACCCAGAGCGGGTCGAATTTATAGGTCGCGGTCAGGTCCAACCGCTGGAACAGCGTCGTGTCATTGGGAAATTGACCTTGGCAATTGCCGCATGCGGCGGCGGAAGCGGCAGTGAAAAGCAGCTGCTCATCGACGCCGTACGAGACGCTATAGCGGGCGTCGAAGTTGAGCTTGTTCGGTATGGCCGCATAATTCGCCACCACCGCGAGCGTATTCACGTGCTCCCTGTCGGAAGTCGTGATCAGGCAGTTCGCGTTTGGATTTCCTGCTGGGAGCGCCTGGCAGGTGCCGGGTGCCGCTTCAAAGCCGCCGCCAGTGAAAGTATTGGTATAGTTGTACAGCAATTGATTGTAATCTTCCCAATAATAGGAAACCGTGAACGACAAATCCGGATTGACGACGTAACCGACGTCGACGCCCCAGCTGGTCGAGCGGCTGTTGCTGATGCCTTCCTGGTTCGCCGGATTGAGGCCGTAATAGTCATCCTGGTATTTGAAGGTCGGGCTGATAGTGACGCCGCGAAATGCCACGATATCGAAGGCGATGTTCGCCTTGGTCCGCTCGCGGTTGTCGAACATGAATTGCTGATAGGCCGGGGCATAGAACCAGCTGGTGCTCGTGGTCGGCGCAAAGCCGGGCACGCCCGGGAATTGATAGTTGCTCACGAACTGATTGTAGTTGTAGGTATCGAAGCGTCGATCGGAATAGTAGCCGCTGGCGCGCGCGGTGAACCAAGTCGTCGGCTTCCAGTCGGTGGAGAGTTTTGCCGAATACTCGTTGGTGGCGTTTACGTCGGCTTGACTATAGGTGTAATGCTCCCAACCGCCGTCCGCGTTGACGTTCAATGTTTGAATCGGCCGCCAATTTAGATTGGTGTCGGCATTCTGCTTGGCGTAGCTGATCGAGAGGTTCGAAATGGTTTTTTCCGTGGACGTGCCGGTCTGATCGTAGGAGACCCACGCCGGGAAAATAATCCGCGGCGTCTGGTTGTCGAAGTCGTAGTAACGATAGGTCACTTTCGAGCTTAGCTCGGGCGTGATCTGGCTGGTCAGCACGTTATTGCTCAAGAGCGTGCTGATTTTGCCGTTGAGGTTGTTGGTCGGATCGGCCGGATTGCCGTTGATGAAGCCGAAATTCACCGCGCTCCACGGAATGCCGCCGAAAAACGCCCCCGGTGAGGCGACCGCGCTGGGGTTGTCGGTCATCGGCTGGAAGGTCTGATCCTGCGTCATCACCGTATAATTCACGGTGCCGACGTAGCGGCTCTGCCACGGCAGATAGGCTGCGACCGTTCCGCCGACGGCGTTGGCGGAATTGCTGGGCGGCGTCGACTCTCTGGCGAACGGACTTAAAGTCGCGCTGGAACAGGTGGCCGCGGTTGCGCCCGTGCAATAGGGATTCTGCACCGTATAGGATGAGATATTGTCGGTGTAGCGCGAGCCGTTGTAAGCCACCTTGACGGTGAATTTCTGGTTCCACGGCGAGATGCCGGCATACTCGCCATTGGCGCCGAAATTCTGCGTGGTGTCGTTGACCGGCGCGGGCACTTGGGTGGGGCTGGAGAAGACGCTTCCAGCGGCCGGGGCAAAGCCGACGACGCCCGCTGGCTGGGTGCCGTTGCGATCCATATGCGAATAATCCGCCCTGACGTCCCAGGCTTCCGTCGGCGTCCAGCGGTAGCTGGCCGACGCCGTGTCGCGCTCGATGCCGACGTCGGTCTGATGCAGGAAGGGAGCGATGATTTTGCTGCTTGTCGCGGTTTTGCTCAAAAGGCCGGGCGGCAATGTCAGCGCAGTGGTGCCAACCCCGAGATAGGGCGTCTGCGCGCTCGTGCTGTAAACATGCGGCGTCTGGTCCCAGCCGAACGAGAAATATTGCTCGCCGATCTTGGAAAGATTGAGCAAATAGCTCTGATCGCTGTAGCCGATATTGTTGGCCCATAGATCGGCCTGGTAGAGGCCGTCGGTGCTGCCGGTTGAGACATAGCCGCCGCCGAACGCGCCGGGCTGGACCGTGCTGTACTCGTAGTATTTCCCCAAACTGTGCTGGCCGAGATAGACATAGCCGCCGCCTGGCGTATTGCTGAACAGCGAGCCGTCTCGATTTGGATCGTTGACAAAGCCGCGGACGCCGAACTCGATTTCGCCGTGGGTCCACCACGACGGTGCGGTCACAGGTGGCGCCTTGACCGGAAATGAATCAGCGCCGGCCGGAGCCGGGTTGCCCGGAATTGGCGTGAAAAAGCTGCTCACCGGAGGTCGCGCGGTAGCCCCCGCAATATTGGCGGGCGTCTCATCGGTGGTGTTTCCGGTGGTCCAGGCATTGGCGCCCGTTGCCGAGCCGCCTTCACAGCATCCTTGTTGGGCAAACGCGGCGTTGGAGATCAGCACTGCGCCAATCAGGCTTGCTCCGGCCATGCAGGCTCGAATTTTTTGCGCTCGATTTGACATTGCCCCTGCCCCTCAACTCCGATTCGAATCGACGCCTTTCCCCGACGGTCGGTTCCTTCTCACCTCATCTCTGGAAAACTCCGCCGGCGGGACTGTTGCTGCCATGAATGTTGGTATGGCAGTTCAGGCACGCCCGGCTCATGGTGAATTGCGAGTTTGGTCCGGATTGCGTGTGGCCGATGGTGTGGCACTCGTAGCACAGCCGCGGCACCGACATTTTCAGCGAGTGCTCGTTGATCGAGCCGTGCGGATCGTGGCAGTTCAGGCAATTCTCGCGCACCGGCGCGTGCTCGAACAGGAACGGTCCGCGTTTCTCGGCGTGGCATTTGTAGCAATTGTCGTTGATCGAATCCTGCCGCAGCATGGCTGCGCCTGATCCTAAGTAGGCACTGCCGTGTGGGTTATGGCAATCCGAGCACACGATCTTGCCCTCACGCAGCGGCATGTGCGACGAGCGGAACATCTGCGCGCGCCGGTCCTTGTGGCACTGGAAGCAGGTGTCGGGTTCGAACGCCGTTTTCAACTGGTGCTGGGCCGACACGCTCTTCATGATGGTGTGGCAATCGGTGCAGGCGAGGCCGCGTTCCTCATGGACGCTGCCCTGCCAGTAGGTGCGCTCGCCGCGCTCGTGGCAGGTCAGGCAGATAGCGTTGTTCTGCTCTACTGACCGGCCGGGGTCGCTCTTGCGATAGGAAATGATCCCACCCACGCTCAGCCCTTCGCCTGGAGCCCGCGCGAGGACCAGGGCCGGCACCGGCCGGGCAGGAGCGTTTTTCGCGATTTCGGCTTGCCCGGGAGCCAGGCTCGCGTAGTAGCTCGCGATGTTATTGATGGTGCGGTCGTCGAGACCGGCGACGAGGCCGTTGCGGACCAAGACCGGATCATGCTTGGCGGCCGCGCCGCTCGCCGGATGCGGTTGCCCGGGAGCGAGGCTGGCATAGTAGCTGGCAAGGTTGTTGATGGTCTGCTCGTCCAGCGACGCCACCAGTCCCTTCATGATTTCATCGCTGCGTGATCCGTCCTTGTAGTATCTGAGCGTGTCGGCGAGGTAGCGCGCGTCCTGGCCGGCCAGGCTTGGCCATGCCGGATTTGCGCTGACACCTTGTTCGCCGTGGCAGCCGGCGCAGGCGGCGCTGGCAGCCTTTCCGGCCGTGGCATCGCCGACCGACGGCGTCTGTGCCCGAGAGGATGCTTGCGCCGCGTAGTAATGGGCAATGCCGTTGAGTTCGGCGTCGCCGACGCCGGCGAGCAGCGCCTTCATGACGGCGTTCTTGCGCTGGCCGGTCGCGTAAGCCTTCATCGCCGCGACCAGATATTGCGCGTCCAGTCCAACCAGGCTTGGAATTCCGGGCTTGCGGCTGATCCCACCTTCGCCGTGACAGCCGGCGCAGGCGATGGTCTTGTTGCGCGAGCCGTCCTTGTAGGCCCGCAATGCGTCGGCGAGGTACAGCGCATCTTGGCCGGCGAGGCTTGGAAACGCCGGGCTGACGCTGATGCCGCGCTCGCCGTGGCAGTTGGCGCACAAGCCGGTAGCGGCCCTGCCGGCCGCCGGATCGCCGACTGGCGGCGTTTGTGCCTGTGCCGGGGCTTGCCGCGCGTAATAAAAGGCAATGTTGCTGAGCTCCGTGTCACCCAGGCCGGACAGCAGCGTCTTCATCATGACGTGCTTGCGCTGGCCGGTGACGTAGGCCTTCATCGCCGCGATGAGGTATTCCGGGCTCTGCCCGACGAGGCTTGGGAATCCGGGCCGGGTGGTGATGCCGCCGTCGCCGTGACACGCCGCGCAGCCGATCGAGCGCACATGCGCCGAGCCGGGGCCGTGGCAGGTTTCGCATTGCAGCTTGCCCTGGCTTTGCAGCCGACCCATCATGGTGTGGCTGAACGTGTCGGCCAGCACACTGTGACAGCCGAGACAAACTTTCGATCCCACCAAAGTCGCTTCATAAAGCGGAACATTGGGAGCTTGCGGCCGAGGTGGCGGCGGGGCTGGCGCGTTTGGCGCTGCGGGCTGCTCGGAGCCGTTCTGCTTGCGCAGAAACTCGCGCAATGCGTCGAACGCGTTATCGGCTTCGGCCAACTTTACGGGGGCACCGGTCGGCTGCGCGGAATCGTCGTGAATGTCTTGGTGAATGCCTTGGACGAAGTCGCGCAGACCAGCGAACGCGTCCGGCTCTACGCGGACCAAGCCCGCCGATGCCGAATTGCCGTCTTCGGCTGCCGTCGCTTTAGGCGGCGCGGCAGCGACCTGTTGGACATAAACGCGCAGTACCGCGATCGGATCGTTAGGGGCAGCGGCATCCTCTGCGCGCGCCAGCACCGCAAGTGAAAGTAACGCACAGACCGCCCCGATCGGCGTGAGACTGGCAAACGGCCGGTTTCGCTTCTTGCGCGCCGGCCCTGTGCGACGCGACATACGCATTGTTATTGCACCCCCCCAACGATCAAATCCTCCCGCCGTCGGAACCGCAAAGCAAGAAAATAATGTCCGAAAGCGTACTTTAGATCGGCAATGTGTTGTCTTTGTCACTCGCACCGGCCTTCGTCGTTTGTGGTCGCCGAATCAATAGTTTAGGCAGTCGGTCTTGCACGGCGAGCGGATAGCGATACAGTTTCAAGTGACATTTCCAACCGGCAACGCCAGCAAGGAAGATGCTCATGGTTAGCTTGGCAAATCGGAAGAGTTTTAGCCGATCCACGGCAGCCGCGCTATGTCTGGCAGCCGCCATTGGCAGTGCTGCAATTCTGATCGCGGCTGTGCTGATCATACCAGGCTCGGCGCGGGCAACGCCGGGATTCGCCGGGCAGACCGGTCAGCCGTGCTCGCGCTGCCATACCAGTCCAACCGGCGGTAAAGATCTCACCGACTTCGGCAAGGAGTTCAAGGCCAACGGCAATCAGATAAAGAAGTAAGCTTCGGCAGAGTGACATATGACGCTGTTGCTGATTTTGGTGGCAATGACCGCGGCGGCCGCATTTGCAGTGATTTGGCCGCTTGCCCGCAATGCGAGGGACACACGCTCGGGCAGCGATATTGCGGTTTATCGCGATCAACTTGACGAGGTCGAACGCGATCGAGCGGCAGGGCGCATTGGCGACACCGAGGCGGCGGCGGCGCGCGTGGAAATCTCGCGGCGCTTGCTTGCCGCGGCTGACGCTGCCCAAGCCACGCCACCGGCTTTAGATGCGACGTCGGCGACGACGGTGGCGTGGCGGCGACGTATCGCTGCGAGTGCCGCACTGCTGGGGCTGCCCGCACTAGCCGGGGGCCTTTATCTTTGGCTTGGATCGCCGGAATTGGCGTCCGCGCAACAGCAATCGCCGCCCGGCATCGCCGCCGCCCAGGATTCCATCGACAACCTGGTTGCCCAAGCTGAGGCCCATCTGCAGCGCAACCCGGAGGATGGCCGCGGCTGGGAAATTCTGGCGCCGGTCTATATGCGTCTCGACCGCTATTCGGATTCGGTGGCGGCGTGGCGCAACGCCTTGCAGCTTCTCGGCGACGACGCAGACCGTGAAGCCAATCTAGGCGAGGCGCTGACCGCGGAAGCCAACGGCGTTGTCACCGCTGAAGCCAAGGCGGCATTTGTCCGGGCGGTAACGCTCGACAACACGACTGTCAGCGCTCGCTACTATCTGGGATTGGCCGCCGAGCAAGACGGCCGGCGCGAGGAAGCCGCCAAGATTTGGCGCGATCTCATTGCCGCGGCGCCGGCCGGGGCGCCGTGGGTCGATACTGTGCGGAGCGCGCTGGCGCGGGTCGACGGCAACTCTGTTGCGTCGCCCGCTGCTCCTTTCACGCCAAGGCCGGACGTCGCCAATCAGTCGTCCGGCCCAAAATCGGCAATGATTCAAGCTATGGTCGAACGCTTGGCGGCGCGACTCAAGCAGGACGGCTCCGACGTCGACGGCTGGGTGCGACTGGTGCGCTCGTACAAGGTCCTCGGCGAAGCCGACAAGGCGCGCACCGCAACCGCCGACGCCCGGCAAGCGCTGGCCGGCGATGCCGACAAGTTGTCAAAGCTGGATGCGGCGCTCAAGGCACTGGACACGGTCGAGGCTGCCAGTGCGGCGCCCGAACCGAGCGCTGCGGAAACGGCGACCTCGAACGCGCCCGCCATTCACCAAGGCGGCACAATCCAAGATATGGTCGAACGGCTGGCGCAGCGCTTGAAGCAATCCGGGTCCGAGCCCGAGGGTTGGCTGATGCTGGTGCGGTCCTATGCGAGTCTCGGCGAGCGCGACAAAGCCGCCGCAGCCGTCGCCGACGCTCGCCGTGCGCTCGCCGCCGATCCCAGCGGGCTCGAGCAATTCAACGCGGCGCTGGCGAAAATCAATATCGGCGGCTAGCGCGGTAAGGCGTTGCACCCACAATATGCGGTTGGCGACGATCGGGCGGCCGCCTGCCGCGCTCAATTGTTCTTGGCGCCCTGGAAAATCCAGCTGTAGATCGTGTCGCGAAGACAGCTCGGCAGGGCCTTGTGTCCGAAAGGCATGCGCAATTGCGCCTTGCCGTCGATGAGCACGATGATATTGCTGCTGTCAGGCTTGCCCGGAATCACCATCGGGCCGAATTTCGTGCCCTTCATCAACCCATCGTAGCTCGTCAGATCAAGGCCGCTGGCGGCGTAGCCTTCGCCGCCCGGCTGATGGCACGACATGCAATAGCCCTTGAGAATGGGTACGACGTCTTCCGCATAGCTCGTCTGGGCGTGCTGCGCGCAGGCACTGTGAACTGGCGCTACCATCGTTGCCAGCGCCGCCGAAAGACCGCCGGCGGTAACGGTGACGAGCATGAGCCTCAGCCGTTTCATGAACTTTATCTTTGCGTTGATTCCCAATTCGATAGAGAAGTTTACGAAATCCATTTCCCTAAAGCAACGGCGGTGCTTTCGCGGATCGCGGCTGCCTGCTACTCAAGCGCCAGAGGAATCCGCACCCGTTTTCTTCTCGTCCGCGTTGTCGGGTTATCGTCCGCCGCGCGGCCGGCGGGAGCTTGTCCCGCGCGCCAAAGGATAGGCCCCGGCTCGTTAAAGCCGGGGCCTCGGCTACGGGGGCACTAAGCTAATAGCTTACGCCAAGCCGACCCCCGGGTGCTAGCGATTTGCCTCGCCGCGCCGCGGCTAGGTTGAGGGCGGATTGGCCATTCATCGTACGAACTTGGCAGCGTTAATGCCTTACGACCTTGCGTGTCTCAGAAAACTTCGAAGACCAGCTTACGCGACGACGACCATGGTCCGACGGCCTCATACAGGAAACGTAAGTTCCTCTAAGTGCTAGATGAACGCATCGTATTCACTAGCCCAAGCATTCACTAGCCCAAGAAAAGCGACCCAAAATAGCTTACTGATTTTTGCACAGATTGCCGGTTGATCTACGTCAAAGCAGTCAAGAAACAGCCGCATAAAATCACATAGCTCATCGGGGGCAACGCTCGAGAGCAAGCGGCCAGAGGCCGAACCGAAAAGCTCCTAGGCACCTATTCGGCTCCGGTCCTGGCCGCCTCAGTTGGCGCGGCCTGCAAGTATCAGAGCGCGGCGGCAGCATCATTACTGGAAGGCTGCCGGTTTGATCTAGCGCAATGCCGTGAAACGCTATGTGTGCCTGCGTACCAGAGCCGGTCAGGCGGGCCTGCGGGAGGTCAAGATGGTAGAGATCATCGAGGTTCTGCATCAGGAACATCGCAATATCGAAAAGTTGCTTCGTGTCCTGGAACGGGAGCTGAGTGTGTTCGATCGCGGCGATCGCCCGGATTACGAGGTCGTCCTCGCGGTCATCGACTATTTCAAGGAGTACCCGGATACGTGCCATCACCCAAAGGAGGACATGATCGTCGCGAAGTTGAAGGCGCGCGACCCGGTTGCGGCAGCGGCTATCGGCGATCTCGAAGCCGAACATCGAGAGGGCGCGATACGGCTGCGCCAAGTCGCTCAGGCGGTTGAGCGCGTCCTGAGCGATCAGGATCTCTTGCGTCAGACCATAGACGACATCATTCGCGACTTCATCAACCACGAGCGGCAGCACATGGTCATGGAGGAACGTGTCGTATTTCCGGCCGTGCTCGCCGCGCTGCGGCCAGAGGACTGGGCAGATATCGCTC
>JGI12270J11330_10000823_pt1 | contig 23449 bp, 19 predicted proteins | sample PeaSoiMetSII2010_FD_11330 | JGI IMG/M metagenome (IMG submission 11330)
CTGAGCCGTAGCAACAAAACACGCAACAGTCGCCAAGGGGCGTCCTGAGTTCGTCGCCACATCCTTTGCAGGCGTAGATGACGACGCAGACGTTAATCGGCATTTGCTCGGTTGCCTGATGGCCGCAATGTGGGCAAGTGATATTCGATTGGAGTTGCGGTTCCGCCATGCCTTTATGTGGCATGGGACCGAACCGCATTCTAGACCCTGTCAAGAGCGCCCGGATTCAAACTGAGACACTACCGTTTTGCGGCACCTTCCGCGCGTGCCGCCGATGCCTCCGCCCCGCTCAGTCCTCTGGTCAAGGTTCCGGTGCAGGAGGACGGCGTCTGGACCCAGGTCCCCCGCTACACCTTCGATAGCACGACGTTCGACATCACCAATTGATCGGAAGCTTGGAACCCTCACTAACCGCCGCGACGGGTCCCGGCGGCAAACCCCAAGGAAGCCGGACCTTCTCTGCGACATTGGCGACCGAGACTCCGGCCGCCAAGGCGTTTACCGAAGATGACGTCGCAGAAGCCGTTAAGGCTATTATCGCCGAACGCTCGAAAGATGGCGTCTTCACGTTGCAAGATTCCCGGACAGGCGCAGTTCACCCTGTCGTCGACAAGGTGCGGCTGGGCGACAGCCAGCTCTTCGTTTGCACGGCCCTTCCGTGAGGCTGGCGGGGACGCGTTCATGTCGATTTCTGGGTTGACCAAAAAGACGGATCGGTCACGGTAGGGGCGATAGAGCCTCGTAAGGTCTCGCTTGAGGAGAATGCCACGTTCCCTCGTCGGTTCTGACCGGTCTCTATTTCGACGTGCTCAACTGAAAAGACTCAACTAAAGGCAACTAGTAAAGGCAACTAGGGTAAGGAAACGAAGCGGTGCGCAAAATCATCATCGGACTTTTGGCAGTAGGATTTGTTTGTGCCGGTGCGTGGATCGGACGAGTGCAGGCGGCCGATGAGGCCGCCCCTGCAGCAGAATCGGGGGCCGCGCCTCCAGCGGCGTCTGGAGCAGCACCAGCGGAGGGAGCGGCCGCGGCGGCAGGCGAAGGGTCCTGCTGCAAGGCAGGCGACAACACGCCGCCCCTCGATCTTGTCAAGAACACGCCCAAGGGACAGCTCAAGAACCCCTATAACGACCAGATTGACGCGATTGCCGAGGAGGGTCACCACGACTTCCTTTCCCTCGGCTGCAATGGCTGCCATGGCGGCGGCGGTGGAGGGGGTATGTGCCCGCCGCTCACCAACGACATCTGGGTCTACGGCGCTGGCGACGACACGCTGTTCCGCCTGGTCACGCTTGGCTCGGATGGGCTCCAGAAAGACGGCTATTCCCGCGTCAAGCACGAGATCGTGGTCGGACCGATGCCACCCTTCGGCGGCATCATAAAATCTTCCGATGAGTTGTGGAAGGTCATCGCCTGGATCCGCTCGGTGAACCCGTCTTCGGTGAAGCACGAAGGCGATCCCTTCGTGCCAAACAACTACTAAGCTTTTCGCTACGCTATTCCTCTCGCCGCCAAGCTGCTTGTCGCTTGGCGGCGACCCTATGCTGCATGCGTCGGGCTTTCGCGAGCCGAAACGCGGTGGCGGCCAAAAACGTCAACCTTGCGATAGTTTAACTTGGCAAAAAGATTGCCATGCGCTGTGTTGCGGATTGCCATAAATCCTTATCTCTGAAAGAGAATGTTCACGCGATCGGTGAGCGCTCCGCGACCCGCGCTACGCGTCACCGGCAGCTTTCAGAGGATTCGGTAGTCCGAGCGTCATAGGAGCGAAGCCTACGATTATGTTGAGTTTGTCCGTCCCCAGCCTGCGGCAGGGTATCAAGCTTTCGGCCGCAGCCGCAGCATCCCTCCTCATCATCTGCACGCTCACCGGCTCGGTCCTTGCTGAGGATCAGAAGGCGAGCCCGGCGCCGGCTCCCGCCGCGGCACCACAGGCGCCGGACCAGGCTCCGGTCAAGCTGCCCATCTATTATCTCGGCAAGGCCTACCCTGAGCCGCTGCCGCTCTCTTATGCGGAAAGGCCCATCAAAGACAAAGGCATCCAAGGTGCTCGTCTCTACACCAAGGAGGCAAATCAATCGGGAAGCTTTGTCGGCATGGCCTTCGAGCTTGTCGAGGCGATCGTACCGGCAAAGGGCGATGTCGTCGCCAAGGCCAAAGAGATTCTCAAGAAGGGAGACGCGCTCATCGTTGCCGACCTCGAGCCGGAGGATCTGCTTGCCGTCGCCGATCTGCCCGAGGCGAAGAACTCGGTCATCATGAATATCCGGTCGAGCCAAGAAGCGCTGCGGCAGGAGCAATGCCGGCAGAATGTTTTTCACATTATTCCGGACTGGGCCATGCGCGCCGACGCCATTGCGCAATATCTGATCGTGAAGAAATGGCCCCGCTGGTTCGTGCTGCACGGCAATTCTGCCGAAGATAAGGACTTCCTCGCCCAAATCGAACGCTCGGCCAAGCGCTATGGTGGGAAGATCGTCGAGGAGCGCGTTTATGATCTACCGCCCGGCGCCCGCAACCTCGACTCCGGCTACCAGCAGGTGCAGGGCCAGATTCCGATGGTAACGGAAGGCGCGCCTAGCCACGATGTGATCTGGGCGATCGACACCGAAGACAATTTCGGGGACTACCTGCCCTACCGCACCTATGAACCCAATCTCGTGGTTGGTACGCAAGGGCTGCAGGCAACGGCCTGGGACAAGTCCTATACCGAATACGGAGCGATGACCTTCCAGGACGACCTTCTCAAGCTCGCCAAGCGCGACGCGACCGAGCGCGACTACACCGCCTGGATCGGCGTGCGCGCTTTGACTGACGCGGCGATGCGGTCGGGCAAGACCACCGCGCCGGAGATCAAGGCATATCTCTTATCGGATGACTTCAATCTCGAGGGCCACAAGGGGCAGGCGATGAATTTCCGCTCCTGGGACCATCAGATGCGGCAGCCGATTATCCTTGGCGGCGGCACCCGCACGGTCGTCTCCAAGTCGCCGCAGGAAGGCTTTCTGCACGAGACCAACCTCACCGACACGCTCGGCTACGACAAGCCCGAGACCAAGTGCAAATTCCAATAACTCCAGACCAAAGGTTAGTCCCATGAACCGCCTCACCGCCACCCTAGCATCCGCGGCCATGCTGCTCGCTTTCGCGCCGCCCGCGTTCGCCGCGACGATCTTCGTCTCCAACGAGAAGGACAACACCATTACGGTGATCGACAGCGAGACGCTGAAAACGGTCAAGACCATTCCGGTGGGGCGCCGTCCCCGTGGCGTGGTTCTGAGCCCCGACTTCAAGGAGCTGTTCGTGGCAGCCGGCGACGGCGACATCATGGATGTGATCGACACCAAGACGCTGGAGAAGAGCCGCGAGCTGGAATCGGGACCCGACCCGGAGTTGATGGCCGTCGACCCCAAGGGGGAGAAGATCTACATCGCCAATGAGGACGATAGCCTCGTCACAATCATGGACATCAAAAGCGGCGACGTGCTGGGCGAAGTGCCGGTGGGCGTCGAGCCGGAAGGCATGTCGGTGAGCCCCGATAACAAATACACGGTGGCCACGTCCGAGAGCACGAGCATGGCGCATGTCATCGACAACGCGAAGATGAAGCTGATCGCCAATGTGCTGGTCGACAGCCGGCCGCGGGAGGCGAAGTTCACCGCCGACGGCAAGGAGCTTTGGGTCTCCTCCGAGGTCGGCGGCTCGATTTCGGTGATTGATCCGAAGACCTGGAAGGTGATCAAGAAGATCCGGTTCGAGGTCCCCGGCGTGAGGCCCGAGCTGTTGCAGCCGGTGGGGATGGAGTTCACCAAGGACGGCAAGCTGCTCTTCGTGGCGCTTGGGCCTGCCAACCGCGTCGGCGTCATCGATACCGCCACCAAGGAGGTCAAGAATTATATCCTGGTCGGCCAACGCCCGTGGCATCTGGAGTTGAACCCGGAAGGCACCAAGCTCTATGTCGCCAACGGCCTGACCAACGACATGACCGTCATCGACGTGGCGAGCCAGAAGGCGGAGAAGTCGGTTCCGGTTGGACGCCTGCCCTGGGGTGTGGCCGTGATGCCCTGAGCGGGCTCATTCGGCGCGCGACGCGCGCGCGACCCGCCGCACAAAAGCCTCGGAAGCGAGGATGGCGCCAAGCGAGATCGCGACCGAGATCAGCGTCAGCCTGAGCGCCCCGACGTCGCCGCCCGGGATCTGCGTGAGGCTATAGATCAGGGTGGGCAGCGTCTGCGTCTCTCCGGGGATGTTGGAGACGAAGGTGATGGTGGCGCCGAACTCGCCCATGGCGCGGGCGAAGCAGAGGATGGCGCCGGCGACGATGCCGGGTGCGGCAAGCGGCAGGGTCACTGTGAGGAACACCCATCCCCGGTTGGCGCCGAGCGTGCCCGCCGCCTGCTCGAGCCTGCGGTCGACCGCCTCGAGCGAAAGCTGGATCGCCCGCACCATCAGCGGAAAGCCCATGACCGCGCAAGCGAGCGCCGCCCCGGTCCAGCGGAAGGCGAGCACGATGCCGAATTGTTCGGCAAGCATGCGCCCGAGCGGCCCTTGCCGGCCGAACAACAAGAGCAGCACATAGCCGGTGACCACGGGGGGCAGCACCAGGGGCAACAGCACCAGCGCATTGAGCAGCGGGCGGCCGAAGAAGCGGGCGCGGGTGAGCAGCATGGCGACCGCCACGCCGAAAGGCAGGCTCGCCACGGTCGCGAGCGCCGCGACGCGCAGACTGAGGGTGATCGCGGCGAGTTCTTCCGGCGTCAGCGTGAGCATGACAATTCGCTCCAGGAAAAGCGGCAGGCTTCTCCGGACGTGGATTATGCACCGAGCCGACGCTTAGCTAAGTCCCGATCGAAGGCGAAGCGAATTCGCGCTAAGCGGTCAGGCCCCTGCATCCGCGCGCCTTGCGGCGACTCTCAGCCTGAGGGAGTGAGAACGGTGAAGCCCTGCGCTTCAAAAATGGCCCGCGCAGCCGAGGACCTCAGAAAGGCGAGGAACGCCTCCGCGTCTGGCTGGGTCGAGGCCGCGGTGATCGCCGCGGGATAGATGATCGGCGGGTGGGTGCCGTCGGGGAAGGTGTCGAGCACCTTCACCTTGGGATCGGCCTTGGCGTCGGTGGCATAGACGATGCCGAGCGGGGCTTCGCCGCGCGACACGAGCGCTAACGCCGCGCGCACATTCTCAGCCTGCGCGATTCTGTCCCTGACCGCATCCCACACGCCGAGCGTCTCGAGCGAGGCCTTGCCGTATTTCCCCGCCGGCACGGTCAGGGTATCGGCCATGGCGAGACGCCCGTCGCCGAGCAGCGAAGCAAGCGGGAAGGAGGGAACGATCTTGACGGTGAGCGTCGAATCCTTGGGCGCGATCAACACGAGGCTGTTGCCGAGAAGATCGAACCGCGAGTCCGGCCTGATGAGGTTGCGCGCGGCGAGATAATCCATCCAGTCCTCATCCGCCGAGATGAACACATCGGCCGGCGCCACTTGCTCGATCTGCTTGGTGAGCGCCGAGGACGCCGCATAAGAGATCACGGCGTTTTTTCCGGTGGCCTTCTGCCAGGCGGCGTTCACCCCATCGAGCGCGTCTTTGAGGCTCGCCGCGGCGAAGATGACGGGACCCTTGTCCTCCGCGCTAGCAGAGACGGGCGCAAGACAAAGGCCCACGGCGGCGGCGACGACCGCCCACCGCATCAGACCTCTTCTCGTGGTGCTGAGCACGGCGTTCTCCGATCAGGTCCCTTGAAAGCTCGATCACTCGCCGACGCTGGATTTGCCGTTCTGTCCGGCTTCCGCCTTCAGTCGGTCGAGCGCCTCGCGCACGGGCGGATCGATGCCTTCGCCGCTCGCATCCATATAGGCGAAGATCGCCTCGCGCATGCGCGGATCCCAGAACTTACGGATGTGGTTGGCGATGCCGGGCACGATCTCGTCGGCGCGTTGCACCTCGAAGAATTTGCCGATCTGGTTCGCCATATAGACGAGGCGGTCGGGCGACATGTGTCTTTAGCCTATTCCGCCGCGATCAGGGGCTTGGCGATGCGCCGCGACTGCCGGGTCAGCTCCTCATATTCCTCCTGCCACTCCGACGGCCCGTTGGACGGCATCACCTGCACGGCGGTCACCTTGTATTCCGGGCAGTTGGTGGCCCAATCGGAGAACTCGGTGGTGACCACGTTCACCTGCGTGTCCGGATGGTGGAAGGTGGTGTAGACCACGCCCGGAGCCACGCGTTCGGTGATCAGCGCGCGAAGCGTCGTCTCGCCCGCGCGGCTCGCGAGCTTGACCCAGTCGCCGTCGCGCACGCCGCGCTGCTCGGCGTCGTGCGGATGGATTTCGAGCCGATCCTCCTCGTGCCAGATCACATTGGCGGTGCGCCGCGTCTGCGCGCCCACATTGTACTGGCTCAAGATGCGGCCCGTGGTGAGCAGCAGCGGGAAGCGGGGGCCGGTCTTCTCGTCGGTCGCCACATATTCGGTGATCACGAACTTACCCTTGCCGCGCACGAAGCCGTTGACATGCATCACCGGCGTGCCTTCCGGCGCCTTCTCGTTGCAAGGCCACTGCACCGAGCCGAGCTCGTCGAGCTTCTTGTAGGAGACTCCGGCGAAGGTCGGCGTCAGCTCCGCGATCTCATCCATGATTTCCGACGGATGGTTGTAATGCATCGGATAGCCGAGCGCGTTCGATAGCAACTCGGTCACCTGCCAATCCTCATAGCCGTTCAAGGGCGCCATCACCTTGCGCACCATCTGGATGCGCCGCTCGGCATTGGTGAAGGTGCCGTTCTTCTCGAGGAAGGTCGAACCCGGCAGGAACACATGGGCGTAGTTCGCGGTCTCCACCAGGAACAAATCCTGCACCACAACGCATTCCATGGCGGCAAGGCCCGCGGCCATATGCTGCGTGTTCGGGTCAGACTGGAGGATGTCCTCGCCCTGGATGTAGAGGCCTTTGAACGAGCCGTCGACCGCGGCGTCGATCATGTTGGGGATGCGCAAGCCTGGCTCGGCATCGAGCGGCCTGCCCCAAAGCGCCTCGAACATCGCGCGCGTGGCGTCCTCCGACACGTGGCGGTAGCCGGAGACCTCATGCGGGAACGACCCCATATCGCATGATCCCTGGACATTGTTTTGCCCACGAAGTGGGTTCACGCCGACGCCCTCGCGTCCGATATTGCCGGTGGCCATGGCGAGGTTGGCGATTGCCATCACCGTGGTCGAGCCCTGGCTATGCTCGGTGACGCCGAGGCCGTAATAGATCGCGCCATTGCCCCCGGTGGCGTAGAGCCTTGCCGCGCCGCGGATCAGCTCGGCCGGCACGCCGGAAATCTTCTCCACCGCTTGCGGGCTGTGCCTCGGGTCGGCGACGAAGGCCGCCCAGTCCTGGAACTCGTCCCAGTCGCACCGCTCGCGCACGAAAGCCTCGTTGACGAGCCCCTCGGTGACGATGACATGGGCGAGCGACGTGACCACCGCGACATTGGTGCCGGGCTTGAGCGGCAGATGGTAGTCCGCCTCGATATGGGGCGTGCGCACGAGGTCGATGCGGCGCGGATCGAGGATAATCAGCTTGGCGCCCTCGCGTAGGCGCTTCTTCATGCGCGAGGCGAACACCGGATGGCCGTCGGTCGGGTTGGCGCCGATGATCAGGATCACGTCCGACTGCTCGACGGAGTCGAAATCTTGCGTGCCGGCCGAGGTGCCGTAGGTCGTCTTCAGTCCATAGCCCGTCGGGGAATGGCAGACGCGGGCGCAGGTATCGACATTATTGTTGCCGAAGGCCGCGCGCACCAGCTTCTGCACCAGGAAGGTCTCCTCATTGGTGCAGCGCGAGGAGGTGATGCCGCCGACCGAGCCCCGGCCGTATTTCGCCTGGATGCGCTTGAACTCCGAGGCCGCGTAGCCGATCGCCTCCTCCCAGGAGACCTCGCGCCAGGGATCGGTGATCCTCTCGCGGATCATCGGCTTCAGCATGCGGTCCTTGTGGGTGGCATAGCCGAAGGCGAAGCGGCCCTTGACGCAGGAATGGCCGCGATTGGCCTTGCCGTCCTTATAGGGGAGCATGCGCACCACTTCCTGCCCGCGCATCTCGGCCTTGAAGGCGCAGCCGACGCCGCAATAGGCGCAAGTGGTGATGACGGAATGCTCGGGCGTGCCGATCTCGATCACCGATTTCTCGTTCAGCGTGGCGGTGGGGCAGGCCTGCACGCAGGCGCCGCAAGAGACGCATTCGGAAGACAGGAACGGCTCCGCCATTGAGGGCGAGACCACCGAGTCGAAGCCGCGCCCGGCGATAGTGAGGGCGAAGGTGCCTTGCACCTCCTCGCAAGCCCGCACGCAGCGCGAGCAGACGATGCATTTCGAGGGCTCGTAGGTGAAATAGGGATTGGAGTTGTCGATGCCCGGATTGGGATGCTTGGTGCCGTCATAGCCGTAGCGCACCTCGCGCAGGCCCACCGCGCCCGCCATGTCCTGCAGCTCGCAATCGCCATTGGCCGAGCAGGTGAGGCAGTCGAGCGGGTGCTCGGAGATATAGAGCTCCATCACGCCCTTGCGCAGGCGCTTGAGCCGCTCGGTCTGGGTATGCACCACCATGCCTTCGGCCACCGGCGTTGTGCAGGAGGCAGGCGTGCCGGCGCGGCCTTGCACCTCGACGAGACAAAGTCGGCAGGAGCCGAAGGCTTCTACCATGTCGGTGGCGCAAAGCTTCGGGATCTGCGTGCCCACGTCCATGGCAGCGCGCATGATGGAGGTGCCTTCCGGCACCGTCACCGCCACACCGTCCACGGTGAGCGTCACCTTCTTCTTGGCTTTTGAGGCCGGCGTACCGTAATCGATTTCGTGGATCAGCGACATTTTCGAGCGTCCTCATTCAGCAGCTGCAAGGCGCTTGGGTGAAGCGCCGAAGTCCTCGGGGAAATGGGTGAGCGCGCTCATCACGGGGTAGGGGGTGAACCCGCCAAGGGCGCAAAGCGATCCGAACTTCATGGTGTTGCAGAGATCCTCGAGCACGATGAGGTTCTCGGCCCGGTCCTCACCGGCCACGATCTTGTCGACGAGCTCGACGCCGCGCGCCGAGCCGATGCGGCAGGGCGTGCATTTGCCGCAAGACTCGATGGCACAGAACTCCATGGCGAAGCGCGCCTGTTTAGCCATATCCACGCTGTCGTCGAACACCACAATGCCGCCATGGCCGATCAGCCCGTCGCGGGCGGTGAACGCCTCATAGTCGAAGGCCGTGTCGAACAGCGCGCGCGGGAAATAGGCGCCAAGCGGTCCACCCACCTGCACCGCGCGGACCGGGCGCCCGCTGCGCGTGCCGCCGCCAATGTCGTCGACGAGCTCGCCCAGGCTAATGCCGAAGGCCGTCTCGAATAGCCCGCCATATTTGATGTTGCCGGCGAGCTGGATCGGCATGGTACCGCGCGAGCGCCCCGTGCCGAAATCGCGGTAGAAGGTGGCGCCGTCGCTCATGATGATCGGCACCGTCGCCAGCGACAGTACGTTGTTGATGACGGTGGGCTTGCCGAACAGCCCGGCATGGGCCGGCAGCGGGGGCTTCGCCCGCACCTCGCCGCGCTTGCCTTCGAGGCTTTCGAGCAGCGAGGTCTCCTCGCCGCAGACATAGGCGCCAGCGCCGACCCGCACCTCCATGTCGAAGGCGTGAGGCGAGCCCGCGACGCGCGGTCCCAGCATGCCGCCCTCGCGCGCGCGGCGAATGGCAATCTCCATGGCCTCGACGGCATGGGGATATTCGGAGCGGATATAGACATAGCCATACGTCGCGCCGACCGCGATGCCGGCGATGGTCATGCCTTCGATGAGCACGAGGGGATCGCCTTCCATGATCATGCGGTCGGCGAAGGTGCCAGAATCGCCTTCGTCGGCGTTGCACACGATGTATTTCTGCTGCGGCGGCGTCTGGGCGACGGTCCGCCATTTGATGCCGGTGGGGAAGCCTGCGCCGCCCCGGCCGCGCAAGCCCGAATTCACCACCTCCTCGACGGTCGCCTCAGGCCCGAGTGCAAGGGCCTTCTCCAACCCTTGGAAACCGCCATGCGCCCGGTAGTCCTCGAGTGAGCGGGGATCGACCACGCCGCAGCGGGCAAAAGTGAGCCGCGTCTGGCGTTTGAAGAAGGGAATCTCCTCGACGAGCCCGAGATATAGGGGATGCTTGCCGCCTTCGAGCATGCCGGCATCGAGCAGGCCGTCGATATCAGCGGCCTTCACCGGGCCGTAGCCGACGCGGCCCTGCGGCGTTGCCACTTCGACAAGCGGCTCGAGCCAATACATGCCGCGGGAGCCGGTGCGTACGATTGTTACGTCCAACCCGCGATTCTCCGCGGCCTTGAATAAGGCGCGTGCCACCTGCTCGGCGCCAACGCAGAGCGCACCCGAATCTCGCGGGATGAAGATTCGCGCGGTCACGCTTGCGCCTCCTTAAGCAGGGCATCGAGCTTGCGTTCGTCGAGCATGCCGAAAACGTCGTGGTCCAGCATGGCGGCGGGAGAGCTATGGCAAAGCCCGAGGCAGTAGACGGCTTCGAGCGTCACGCGGGCATCCGCCGTGGTGCCGCCCATCTCCACCCTGAGTCTTTCCTCCGCCCGCGCCGCGAGCGCGTCACCGCCCGCAGCCTGACAGGATTCGGCGCGGCACAGCTTCAGCACGCGGCGCCCCGGGGGCTCTTTGCGAAAATCGTGATAGAAGGTCACCGTGCCGTAGATCTCGGCGCGTGAAAGGTTCAGCGCCTCCGCCACCATCGGGATCGCCGCGTCCGGCACGCAGCCGAAAGCCTGCTGCAACGCGTGCAAAATGGGCAACGCCGCGCCCTCGCGGTGGCTATTCGCCGCGATGATCATGCTGGCGCGCTCGGCGCTCCACGGCTCATATCTAGGCATGGGCGAGGCCGCTTTCATAAGCAGGTCAGAAAATGAAGAAAAAGGCCTAGTGAATCAACAAAGCAGGGCCATCGCCCGATTGGGAATTCTTATCGTTCCAGCCCCCCCGCAAACCCATCCTCCCCAGGAGGGACGCGAACTTAGTTAAAACATATTAGGTCGCCCCGCGCACCGCAAGCCGGCGGCGTCAGATTTCCCTTTTATTACAATATTCTATGACCCCGATCGGGATTACTTATTACGCTTGGCGCCACCGGTCACCAATGGCCCATCCGCGCCCAGGATCGGAGCGAGCTGCTTCGCTTCGCTGACCAGTGCATTAATCAACGGCGTCAAGGGATTGCGCTGGGGCACCACGAGCCCGATCGAATGGCTCACTTCCGGCTTGACGATGGGAATCGCGCGTACCGTGTCGGTGAGGCCCAACACCGTAGCGAGCTTGGCCGGCATCACGCTTGCCCACCGCCCCGTCCGCACATGGGCGAAGAGGACAACGATCGAATCGGATTCGAGCGTCGGCGCCACCTCGGCTCCGGCCTCGCGCAACAGGCCCTCGATGATGCGCCGGTTCTGCATGTCGGGGGTGAGCAGGCACAGCGGCACCTTGCCCACCTCTGCCCAGGTGACGCTCTCGCGATTGCCGAGGGCGCTGTCCGAGGAGATCAACAGCCGGTATTGCTCGCTATACAGCGGCACCGTCTGCACGCGCCCGAGCGGCTCGTTGTCGAGATAGGTGAGGCCTGCATCCACCTCCAAATTCTCGAGCAGCCCCAGAACCTCGATGGAGTTGCGCGACCAGATGGTGAAGCTCACATCGGGATGCTTGGCGCGATAGGGGGTGGTGAGCATCGCCACCATGGCGAGCGCGGTGGGGATGGCGGCGATACGGATGTGGCCGGCAAGGCCGTGTTTCAGCGCGTCGATCTCTTGGCGCATGGCGCGGGTGTCGCCGACGATGCGGCGCGCCCAGTCAAGCACCCGCTCGCCTTCCGGGGTGAAGCCCTGGAAGCGCGATCCGCGCTGCACCAGGAGCACGCCGAAAGAATCCTCGAGCTGCTTGATGCCAGCGGAGAGCGTGGGCTGGCTCACGCCGCAGGCCTCCGCGGCATGGCCGAAATGCCGCTCGCGAGCGAGCGCAATGATGAATTCGAGCTTCTCGATCATGCGGGCTGCCTTGCTGGCGGGTGCCTATCTTCGCAAGAAGGCGTAGCGAGCGCCATAGCAAGCGCCTCTGAAGCCTGATCATTGTGACAAGATCGTCATCGGGCAGCACGCCAGAGCCCGTCCCGACCGCTGTCACCAAGGGGCTATTTCTGCCCCTCGACCGCTGTTGCTCCGTCATGATGCGGGCAAAGCCCTCCTTCGCGCTCTCGAGCGCGGCATCGGCATCGAGCGCCGCGCGGAAATCGTCCAGCGCCAGCGCCTTCTGGCCGAGCGCCTCATAGGCTTGTCCGCGCCTGGTCAGGCCGATGGGATCGCCGGGTTTCCGGGCCAGGGCCTCGGCGAGATCGTTGATCGCCTTCTGGTAGTCGCCCAAGTGAGGTACAGGCTGCCGCGATCGAGATGGCAATAAGCGAGCTTGGGATCGCAGTCGAGCGCGATTGAATAGTCGACCAGGGCTTCGTCGTAATGGCCGAGCGGGAGATTCGCCAAGCCACGATTGCATAAGCGAGCGCGAAATCGGGCTTCAACCCTGATCGCCTCGGTGAAGTCGGCGATGACGCTTTCGAACCGCCGCATGTGGGTGAGGGTGGTGCCGCGGCGTACCAGGCTTCGACCAGATCGGGCTTGAGGTTTATCGCCACGCCGAAATCGCTGATCGCGAGCGCCACCTCTGCGGCACTTGCCAGTGCGCTGCCGCGATTGAGGTAGGCGACGGCGTCGGCGGGGTCGCTCTTGATCAGGGCCAAGCCTGCACCATCTCGATCTCCGTCTCCTAAGAGGAGACGATGTCCTCGGCCAACTTCCGCAGCGCGGGATCCTTGCCATAGGCAAGCTCGACCTTCGTCATGTCAACGGCACCCTGATGGTACGGAATCATCCCGCGGACGAAATCGACATCGGCATCGCCGCTGTAGCTCATCTGCATGCCCTGATGCATTTTTTCCATGGCGCCATGAACGCCTTGATCGATGCAGTGTCGCTCGATTTTTCCGCCGCTGCCCCCGCAGCAATCATCACGAAGATTGCACATAGGGCGAAAGATCTCATGCGAGACATCGCTTCCTCCTATTGCGAGGGTTGTTGTGCGGTTGGTTTATCGGTCCTTGCCGACGGCCTTACCGGTAAGCCCGGTGCGGCACAGGGGCGCATGGGCCAGGGCGGAGATCCCTAGCTCCGAGCCATTGAGCGGGGGCGCTGGCCGGCAAGACCAAAGGCCGGCGAACCCGCATACCCTCGAAGGCCATGCCGATCAATGCGCGACGACGATGCATAAAGTGCAAGCCTTATCAACTGTCTAGGGCGGCGCCGCCGTCCTTCGAGCTGCATGTGAGCCTCGCCTGCTGGACGACAGCCTACGCCAGCTCGAGCCGGCGTCGCCGGATGTCAATCGCAGCCATGCAAACACTGCAACTATTGACATGCTTACCATTCATTTCCTGCACAGTGGCAAACTGTCCTAATTTCCTTGGCAACGCCCGTCTCACGGCCATGTCGCCGCTGGAGGACTCCCATGCGCTTTCTTGCCGTACTAGTCATGGCCGGCGGTCTGACCATGCCGGCTTTTGCGCAGGCCGCGGAGTTCTATGTCGGCGAGCCCATCGTTCAGGACAATCTGCAGATCGTGCCCAACTATCTGACCGGCATCAAAATGGATCAGATGCCGAAGGGGATGGATATGAGCCCCGATGCCATCCATCTCGAAGCGGACGTCCATGCCACCAAGGATGAGAAGCACGGCTTCCCCGAGGATGCGTGGATTCCCTATCTGACGATCAACTTTACGATTACCAAGCAGGGGAGTGAGTTCAAGAAGACCGGCACGCTCGCGCCGATGACGGCTGGCGACGGGCCGCACTATGCCAACAACGTCAGCATGGCCGGTCCCGGCTTTTATGACCTCACCTACGAGATCCTGCCGCCCTCGTCGAACGGCTTCATCCGTCACATCGATAAGGAGGCCGGCGTGCCCGAGTGGTGGAAGCCGATCACCGCGCACTGGACCTTCACCTATCCGAGCGGTGTTGCACGGCAAGCTTATGCGCGGCGCTGTCGGCTGCATCGTGATCGCCGGCGCGTGTTTTTGCAGCGCTCAGCGGGCGCAGGCGCAAACCGCGATCGACGTGACAATCAAGGATCATCGCTTCACGCCCTCCGAGATCCATGTGCCGGCAGGGAAGCCGGCCGTGCTCAACATCAAGAATGAGGATGCGACGGCGGAGGAATTCGATTCCTCCGCGCTTAAGATCGAGAAGGTCATCGGCGGCGGCAAGGAAGGCAGCGTGCGGCTCCGGCCGCTTGATCCCGGTAACTATCCCTTCATGGGCGAATACCACGAGGACACCGCGAAAGGTGTCGTCATCGCCGAATAGGTCCCGATGCTAGCTACACTCCTGATCGTTTTCCGCGAAGTTATCGAGGCTGGGCTCATCGTCGGCATCATGCTCGCTGCGACGCGGGGCGTGCCGCGCCGCGGCCTCTGGGTGAGCTACGGCGTGGTCGGCGGCGTTGCCGGCGCCTGCCTCGTTGCCGCCTTCGCAAGCGAGATCGGGGAGTTGTTCGAAGGCTCGGGCCAAGAGCTTTTCAATGCGGGCATCCTCCTGCTCGCCGTGGGCATGCTCACCTGGCACAACGTCTGGATGGCGAGCCACGGCAGGGTCATCGCCCAGGAAATGCGGCAGGTGGGCGCGGCGGTTGTTGCCGGACGAAGGCCGCTCGCCGCCCTTTCGGTCGTTTGCGGCGTGGCCGTGCTCCGGGAGGGATCAGAGGTCGTGCTGTTTCTCTACGGCATCGCGGCGTCGGGCGGGACGTCGGCGCTCGGCATGATGGCCGGCGGCGTGCTCGGGGTGCTTGCCGGGGCGGCCGTGTCGGCGCTCATCTATCTCGGCCTTCTGGGCATTCCCGCAAGATATCTGTTCTCGGCCACATCGGGCCTCATCACCCTCCTAGCCGCCGGCCTTGCCGCCCAGGCCGTCGCGTTCCTCCAGCAGGCGGGCTACGTCAACGTCCTCACCGTCTCGGTATGGGACACCTCCTGGCTCCTTCCCGAAGACAGCGTGATTGGCCGCTTGCTGCACACCTTGATTGGTTATTCGGACCGCCCAAGCGGCGCGCAGCTAGTCGTCTATGGTCTCACACTCGCGATCATTGTCGGGCTGATGAACCTTCAACCGCGCGCCCGCGTCGTTTCCCCCGAGGCCGCCGCGGAAATGACCTCCAGCCCCTGATCCGGCCAGGCGGCGAACGGTGTCTCCGACCTCGTCGCTCGCTTGCCACATCTGTCGGTCCTCGCCGAGGAGCTGAACCGGCGCTGTTCGCTCGCGAGCGCAGACGAAATGCGCTAGGTAGCGGGACGCTGGTTGAGCGCCCACCGCCTTGAAACGCCATTGAGTCGCCAATGCCGCCCGAACGCGCCCTCGTCGCCGATATTGGCGGCACCAATGCCCGCTTCGCTATCGCCGACCTCGAGACGCTGAGGCTGTCGGAGATTGGGCATTTTCTCTGCTCCGAGCACCCAACTCTCGAAAGGGCCGCTTGCGCCTATCTCTGCGGCCTCAAGCAGCGGCCACGTCATGGCGCGATCGCCGTGGCGGCGCCGGTGGGTGGCGAGGAGGTCAAGCTCACCAACTCGCTTTGGTCCTTCGCGAAGCGGGAGCTTTGCCGCGCCACGGGCCTCGACGGTCTCCTCGTCCTCAACGACTTCCAGGCGCTCGCCCTTTCGCTTCCTCATCTCGGCAGCGAGGAGCTTTCTCGGATCGGCGGCGGCGAGCCTCTCCAAGGCGGTACCAAAGTCGTGCTGGGGCCGGGCACTGGTATCGGCGTCGCCGGGCTCGTCTGGGGCGGAACGGAATGGGTGGCGGTGCCGAGCGAGGGCGGCCACATCTCGCTTGCCCCCAATAACTCGCGCGAATTCGCGATTGCCGAGCGGCTTCGCTCGGGCCGCGCGCATCTCTCGGTCGAGCGCGTGCTGTCAGGACCTGGCCTCGCCCATCTCTATTGCGCCGTGGCGGCGTCGCATGGGGAGAGCGTGGAGCCGCTCTCCCCGAACGAGGTGCTGACGCGAGCCCTTGCGGTAATCGACCCAATGGCCGTGGAGGCGCTCGGCCTGTTCGTCGCTTGGCTCGGAAGCTTTGCGGGCGATGCCGCGCTTCTCTTCGGCGCCCGCGGCGGCGTCTATCTCGGCGGCGGCATTGCCCCCAAGATGATCGCTGCGCTTTCGACGGGAGCCTTCCGCCACGCCTTCGAGGAGAAGGGGCGCATGCGGAGCTTTCTCGCGCCCATTCCGGTCTATGTCATCCTGGCCGAATTCGCGACGCTCAAGGGCGCGGCCGCGGGCTTGCGCACGAGGCTCGCCGCCGCAGGCGCGGAGCTCGCACGGCCTTTGACCTAGAACTTTGGCATTGTCCGCTCTAACCTGTTGGCCGAAGCCGGTGCCACGCCATCGAAGCGCTGCAATTGGCGCGGATTTGGGTCATGGCCAAGGAGCGACAATTGCTGCGGACGGAATCGCGATCTCGTTCTAGGTCTTGGTTTTGACGCATGATCTCATCCGAAGGGTTTACGACTTTTCGGGATCATGCTGAAGGCGCGGGGAGGGCGCGAAGACCGGACATGGCGGATACGTTGCCCCAAATCTTAGCGCGCAGCGCCGAGCGACAGCTCTACCGGCTGTTGCGTCTTTCCGCGCCCCTGTTGCGGTCGATCTACCAGCAGGTCAGGCTCGAGCGGCGCGCACGGGCGGTGACGGCTCTGGAACAGGGAGCGGCGCGCACGGGCGGTGACGGCTATGGAACAGGGAGCGGAGCCGCGATTGCGCGCTCAGCAAGCGGCCCTCGATCGCCCAGGGAAGCTCGTAATATTCGACCCGTCTTCGCAGCAGCGCGTTCAGATCGATCACCGGAAGCGCTCCTTGGAGACGTCGCACGACTTGAGAGGGCAGAAGCCGCCGCTCTCGCAAGGCCACGCGCGTGATCGACAGGCCTATTTGAATTCGACCTTGAGCACCTTATAGGACTTGCCGCCGCCCGGCGTCGATACCTCGACGATATTGTTCTTACGCTTGCCGAGCAGCGCGCGGGCAATCGGAGAAGTGATCGAGATCTTGCCCTTCTTCACGTCGGCCTCGACCTCGCCCACGATCCGGTACTTCACCTTCTCGTCGGTGTCCTCGTCGATCAGGGTGACGGTGGCGCCGAACATCACCTGGTCGCCTTTGAGCCTGCTGACGTCGATGATATCGGCGCGGGAAAGCTTGTCCTCGAGGTCGGCCATGCGGGCCTCGGTGATGCCCTGCTGCTCCTTGGCGGCGTGGTACTCGGCATTCTCCGAGAGGTCGCCATGGGTGCGCGCTTCGGCGATCGCCTTGATGATACGCGGGCGCTCGACCGTCTTGAGATGCTTAATCTCGGCCTCCAGCGCAGCAAAGCCCTCCGCGGTCATCGGCACCTTGTCCATCTTCGTCGAAGCTCCTTTCGCCTCCGGATACTGTCCAGGAATTGCCCAGTCTAAGTCAAGAATCGGTTGATTTGCCCATTAAGGGTGCGGTTGGGCGGTTTGAGGCCGCTTGCTCGCGTAGCTCTGCAGGGGGGCAACGGTGAGGATTCCGGCTTTGAGCGCCTTGATGGCCTCGGTCACGGCCAAAGCGCCCGCTAGGGTTGTATAATAGGGAATATGGTAGAGCAAGGCCGAGCGCCGGATCGAGAAGGAGTCGGCGAGCGCCTTGGCGCCCTCGGTGGTGTTGAAGACGATATCGACCTCCCCATTGGTAATGGCGTCGACGATATGCGGGCGCCCCTCCAGAACCTTGTTAACCTTCTCGCAAGCGATGCCATGGGCGTCGAGATGGCGCTTGGTGCCGCGCGTGGCGATAATGCGGAAGCCCATCTCGGCGAGCTGCCGGATCGGTACCACTACCTTGTCCTTGTCGGAATCCTTGACCGAGACGAACACGGTGCCGGTGAGCGGCAGCTTGCAGCCGCCGCCGAGCTGGCTCTTGGCGAAGGCAATCGCGTAGTCCCTGTCGATGCCCATCACCTCGCCCGTGGACCGCATCTCGGGCCCGAGCACCGTATCGACGCCGGGAAAGCGCGCGAAGGGGAACACCGCCTCCTTCACCGCGATATGGTCGAGTTGGGGGCGTTGCAGGCCAAAACTGGCCAAGCTTCTGCCGGCCATGACCTCCGCGGCGATGCCCGCGATCGGCAGGCCAATCACCTTGGCGACGAACGGCACCGTGCGGCTTGCCCGAGGATTCACCTCGAGCACATAAACCTCGTCGTTCTGAATGGCGAACTGGACGTTCATCAGGCCCACGACGCGAAGCGCGCGGGCGAGCTCGATTGTCTGCCGCTCCATATCCGCGATGATCTGCGGCTTGAGCGAATGAGGGGGCAGCGAGCAGGCGGAGTCGCCCGAATGCACGCCCGCCTCCTCGATATGCTCCATCACGCCGCAGATGAAGACTTGCCTGCCGTCGGCGATGGCGTCGACATCGACCTCCGTCGCGTCGCGCAAATAGGAATCGAGCAGCACCGGGCTCTTGCCCGAGACCACCACGGCCTCGGAGATGTAGCGGGCGAGCTGTGGATCGTCATGCACGATCTCCATGGCCCTGCCGCCGAGCACGTAAGAGGGGCGGATGACGAGCGGAAAGCCGAGCGTGCTCGCGATGGCGCGGGCTTGATCCGGCGAGCGGGCGATGCCGCTTTTGGGCTGGCGTAACCCCAACTGCTCGATCAGGGCCTTGAACCGGTCGCGGTCCTCGGCGAGATCGATGGCGTCGGGGGATGTGCCGAGGATCGGCGCCTTAGCGCGCTCGAGCGCCGCGGCGAGCTTGAGCGGCGTCTGCCCGCCGAACTGGACGATGACGCCTTTGAGCGTGCCGTTTGCCTCCTCTTTCCGCACGATCTCGAGCACATCCTCTTCCGTGAGCGGCTCGAAGTAGAGGCGGTCAGAGGTGTCGTAGTCGGTCGAGACCGTCTCCGGATTGCAATTGACCATGATCGTCTCGTAGCCAGTGGCCGAGAGCGCGAAGGCCGCGTGGCAGCAGCAATAGTCGAACTCGATACCCTGGCCGATGCGGTTCGGGCCACCGCCTAAGATGATGATCTTCTGGGCTTCAGAGGGCCGCGCCTCGCATTGCGGGGGGCCGGCAAAGCCGGCCTCATAGGTCGAGTACATATAGGCCGTGGGCGAGGCGAACTCTGCGGCGCAGGTGTCGATGCGCTTATAGACGGGATGTACGTCGAGGCCGCGGCGCCGCGCCGCCACCTCGCTCGCCTCGAGCCCCGAAAGCGCCGCCAGGCGCTCGTCGGAGAAGCCCATGGCCTTCAGCGCTCGGAACTTGGGGGCGCTTTGCGGCAGCCCGTGCTGGCGGACGCGCTCCTCGATGTCGACGATGTCTTGCAGCTGCCGGATGAACCAGGGATCGATGGCGCAGGCCTCGAAGATCTGCTCCTCGTCGAAGCCGAGCCTGAGCGCCTGGGCGACCTTGAGGATGCGGTCCGGGGAGGGGGTGCCTAGGCCTGCGCGGATCACGTTCTTGTCGTCGCCTTGGCCCAAGCCCTCGAAAGCAATGTCGTCGAGGCCGGTCAAGCCCGTCTCCATCGAGCGTAGCGCCTTTTGCAGCGACTCGGCAAAGGTGCGGCCGATGGCCATGACCTCTCCCACCGATTTCATTGAGGTGGTGAGCACGGGCTTGGCGCCGGGAAACTTCTCGAAGGCGAAGCGGGGGATCTTGGTCACGACATAGTCGATGCTGGGCTCGAAGCTTGCGGGCGTCGCCCCCCCGGTGATGTCGTTGGCAAGCTCATCCAGCGTGTAGCCGACGGCGAGCTTGGCCGCGATCTTGGCGATGGGGAAGCCGGTGGCCTTCGAGGCGAGCGCCGAGGAGCGCGACACGCGCGGGTTCATCTCGATGATGACGAGGCGCCCGTCGGCCGGGTTCACCGCGAATTGCACATTGGAGCCGCCGGTCTCCACCCCGATCTCGCGCAACACCGCGATCGAGGCGTTGCGCATGATCTGATATTCCTTGTCGGTGAGCGTGAGCGCAGGCGCGACGGTGATGGAATCTCCAGTATGCACGCCCATGGGGTCGATATTCTCGATCGAGCAGACGATGATGCAATTGTCGTCCTTGTCGCGGACGACCTCCATCTCATATTCCTTCCAGCCGAGCACCGACTCCTCGATCAGCACCTCGCAGGTCGGCGAGGCGTCTAGCCCGCGCTCGACGATCTCGAGAAACTCCTCGCGGTTATAGGCGACGCCGCCTCCGGTGCCGCCAAGGGTGAAGGAAGGGCGGATAATGGCAGGAAGCCCGATCTCCGGCAGGGCCTCGAGCGCCTCGATCAGCCCCTTCTCGACATAACGCCACCGCCTCGCCCCTTCGCCTTGCGCCCAACCATGCTCGAACGCGGCGAGCGCTCGCGCCCGCTCTTCCGGGTTGGCAACGGTGTCGTTGAGGCGCGCGATCTCGACCTTGTATTTCTCGCGGTCGGCACGCTTCAGCACGGCGGCATCCGCGAGCCGCGAGCGGGGCGTCTCCAGCCCGATCGCGACCATGGCCTCGCGGAACAGCTCGCGATCCTCAGCCTTGTCGATCACCTCGGCGCGCGCGCCGATCATCTCCACCCCGTATTGCTGGAGCACGCCCGAGCGGTGCAGGCTCAACGCCGTATTGAGCGCGGTCTGTCCGCCCATGGTGGGCAAGAGCGCGTCGGGCCGCTCGCGCTCGATGATCTTGGTGACGAATTCCGGCGTGATCGGCTCGATATAGGTGGCGTCAGCCAATTCCGGATCGGTCATGATCGTGGCCGGGTTCGAGTTCACCAGCACGATCCGGTAGCCTTCTTCTTTCAATGCCTTGCAGGCTTGCGTGCCGGAATAGTCGAACTCGCAGGCCTGGCCGATGACGATCGGGCCGGCTCCGAGGATCAGGATCGACTTGATGTCTGTGCGTTTGGGCATCGGTTAGCTTCCATCCCCCCTTGAGCGGGAGGGGCAGGGAGGGACCTCACAACTTGCCTGACTTACTGGGACTCTTGGTCTGACCGCAACGCTTCTCACGCGCCGCTGTTGGGGCTGCGCTTGCGCGCCTCCATCAGCGCGACGAAGCGGGTGAAGAGGTAGTGGCTGTCTTGCGGGCCGGGCGAGGCTTCGGGGTGGTACTGCACCGAGAACACCGGCCCGTCCTTCAGCTTCAGCCCGCAATTGGAGCCATCGAACAGCGACACATGCGTCTCCTCGACGGAATCGGGAAGGCTGTCGCGGTCGACGGCGAAGCCATGATTCATCGAGGTGATCTCGACCTTCCCCGTGGTGAAGTCCTTTACCGGGTGGTTCGCGCCATGATGGCCCTGATGCATCTTCTGCGTCGTGCCGCCAAGCGCGAGCGCCAACATCTGATGCCCGAGGCAGATGCCGAACAGGGGTACGCCCGACTCCACGAGCTTCTTGATCTCCGGCACGGCATAAACGCCGGTGGCGGCCGGGTCTCCAGGACCGTTGGACAGGAACACGCCGTCTGGCTTCCGCTCCAGCACTTCCTCGGCGGTGGCGGAAGCGGGAAGCACGGTGAGCCGGCAGCCCGCGGTCGCAAGCTCGCGCAGGATGTTGCGCTTCAGCCCATAGTCGATCGCGACCACATGGAAACGCGGATCGGTCTCGCGCCCATAGCCTTCGCCCCAGCGCCACGCGGTCTCGTCCCAGCTATAGCTCTGGCCGCAGGTCACGTCCTTGGCGAGGTCGAGCCCGATCATACCGGGGAAGGAAACGGCCTCGCGCTCCAGCGCGTCGAGATCGAACCTGCCGTCCGAGGCGTGCGCGATCACCGCGTTGGGCATGCCCTTCTCGCGGATCAGCGCCGTCAGCGCGCGGGTATCGACCCCGGTGATGCCGATGATGCCGCGGGCCATCAGCCAATCGTCGAAGCTTTGGCGGGCGCGGTAATTCGATGGCGGCGTGATCGTGGCCCTGAGCACGCAGCCGCGCACGCCAGACGCGGCAGCGAGGCTCGCCGTCTCGATGTCCTCATTGTTGGTGCCGACATTGCCGATATGGGGAAAGGTGAAGGTGACGATCTGCCCAGCATAGGACGGATCAGTCAGGATCTCCTGATAGCCGGTCATGGCGGTGTTGAAGCAGACCTCGCCCACCGCGACGCCGGTCGCGCCCGCGCCCTTGCCCTCGATGACAGTGCCATCGGCAAGCACGAGCAGCGCCGTAGGCCGCTCCTCGTCCCAGGCGGGCGTGGCCCGCGCGCATGGGCTCAAGGCCTTTGCGGCCGGGCTTTCGGGATGATCGTTCATCGGCTTTCGTTGCTGCCGCTAGGGTAGGGCGGCTACGGCGTGAAGTCGGGTGCAAGTCTAGCGGCGTCAAGGCCGACGCTCTGGCACGCTTCCAACGAGCCGGACTCTTAAGTCATGGCCTCATCGGGGTCAAGCTGGCTCCATAAATATTTTCTTGTGAAAACAATGAGTTAAAGCGGAAAAATCCCTTGCTTGCGAAGATGGTCTCAATTACCTTGGAAGCTTCTTCCTCGATTCCTCAGCCCCTGACCCATGCGCGAGACCATCAACGCTGCGCTTAAGGCTGCGACCAAAGTGCAAGACAAGCGCCGCATGTCGACGCTTCGGCTGATCTCTGCCGCCATCAAGGACCGCGACATCGCCGCGCGGGGGCTCGGCAAGGCGGAGGCGAGTGACGCCGAGCTCCTCGAGCTGCTCGCCAAGATGATCAAGCAGCGGGAGGAGTCGGAGAAGATCTATACTCAGGCCGGACGCGCCGAGCTTGCGCAGCAAGAATCGGAAGAGATTGCCATCATCCGCGAGTTCCTCCCCAGGCAGCTCTCCGAGGCCGACATACAACAGGCCATCGGCGCGGCGATCGCGGAAGCCGGCGCCTCAAGTGTCAAGGACATGGGCAAGGTGATGGCGACGCTGAAAGCACGTTACGCCGGCCAGATGGACTTCGCCAAAGCGAGCGCGATGGTGAAGGCGAAGCTCGGCTAGCTTCGCGCCCTCGTTTCGTCATTCCGGCGTAAGCCGGAATCCAGCGCGCGCAGCGCATATCAAAAAACTGGATACCGGCTTTCGCCGGTATGACGAGTCCAGCGCTCCTCTTCGCCGTCCATTTCGTCACTTTAGGCCCGGTAGGTTCGCGCTTCGCGATCCGGAATCCAAATGACGTGTTCGGATTAAGCGTGCGGCGGCACGCCACGCGGCCTTTTGTCTTGCACTGCAACATCATTTCGTCACTGCACCGCAAATATGAAAGTTTGCGATGCAGCACTGTGAATCGTGCTGCGCCCAAAAGGAGGCCAACGATGTTCCTCAACTCTCGCTTTCAACTCATGACCATCGCCGCGGCGGGGGCCCTTGTCGTTCTCACCGCT
>JGI12270J11330_10000825_pt1 | contig 23424 bp, 6 predicted proteins | sample PeaSoiMetSII2010_FD_11330 | JGI IMG/M metagenome (IMG submission 11330)
TCGCTCGCTGCGCTGTCCTATCCGCTCAGCTCCTGACGTGCCTGCCACCGGCTGATGTCGGTACCCGACAGCCTGGATCTGGCCCCGCTCCGGCCTGGATCGGGTCCGGGTCGGCCTGGATCGGGTCCGGGTCGGCCTGGATCGGGTACCGTTCCGCTCAGCTGACCGTCAGATGCTCCGTTCCCAGCCGGATCGAATCGGTGAAGTCAGCCCGCTCTTCCGCTGCCGCAGTGGCATGCTGAGGTCACGGACTGGCGACCTCCCGCTGCTCAGCCCGGCGGGTGATGATCCAGCCCGCGACCACGCTTCCCGCGGAGGCGCAGCGTGACTGATCTTGCTGGCACCCGCCAGGGGGGATCTGACGGCGCGGCCTGGCTTCGTCGGCCGCGCCCGGGTGATCCCGCTGGCACTGCGCCCGGCGGGACGGCGCCTGCGGGTATTGCGCCCGGCGGGACGGCGCCCGGCGGGACGGCGCCCGGGGCCGCAGCAACGGCAGGCACCGCCGGCCACCCGGCCTGGTCAGGAAGTCCAGCTCCGACCCAGACCCGCGAGCCGACTCGGGCCGTTGACCTGCTCCCATCGGTTTCGCTGCCCAAGTCAGGCGGAGCGATCAGAGGCCTGGACGAGAAATTCTCGGTCAACGCCGCAACCGGAACCGGCAGGATGTCAATCAAACTGCCGTTCAGTCCCGGCCGGTCAGGCGGCACACCAGCGCTGCAGCTTGGCTACGACTCAGGCTCGGGAAACGGGCCGCTTGGCTTCGGCTGGAGCCTGGGAGTTCCGGCGATCACCCGCAAGACCGATAAGGGCCTGCCGCGTTATTGCGACGCCGACGAGTCCGATGTCTTCATCCTGGCCGGCGCGGACGACTTGGTGCCGGTACTCGACCAGGCCGGGGCCAGGAAGACGATTACCCGGACGGTGCACGGCGCGCCGGTTCAGATCGCGTTCTACCGCCCGCGGATCGAAGGGATGTTCAGCCGGATCGAGCGGTGGACCGCTGCCGACACCGGCCTGGTGCACTGGCGGACCGTGTCCCGTGACAACGTCACCGCGCTCTATGGCGTCGACCCGGCCAGCCGGATCGCCGACCCGGCCGACCCCACCAGGATCTTTTCCTGGAAGATCTGCCGGAGTTGGGACGACAAGGGCAACTTAACGACCTACAGCTACACCGCCGAGGACGGCTCGGGCATCGACCTGGCCGCGGCACACGAGGCGAACCGGACCGCCAAAACTCGTGCCGCCCAGACCTACCTCACGACCATCAGATACGGGAATCTCCAGCCCTACTTTCCCGACTGGGCTGCGGCGGAGGAGGCGCCGCTCCCCGCTGACTGGATGTTCTCCGTGGTGCTCGACTACGGTGATCACGCCAGCGACCCGCCGACGCCGCAAGCCGATCGGCCATGGCCGCTGCGGCCTGATCCGTTCTCCGCCTACCGGGCCGGATTCGAGGTCCGCAGCTACCGGCGCATCCAGCGGATTCTCTTCTTCAACGATTTCCCCAACGAGCCGACGGCCGGGCCGAACTGTCTGGTCAGGTCGCTCGATCTGGTCTATTCCGACCAGCAGACGCCGGCCGATCCGCGCAACCCCAGCTACACCTTCCTGGTCTCGGTGACGCAGACCGGTTACCAGCCGGGCAGCCAGGGCCCGTCGTCCCGCCCGATGCCGCCACTCGAATTCAGCTATAGCCAGCCGCAGATCCAGCCGGACCTGCTGACCCTTGACCCAGACAGCCTCGGCAACCTGCCCGAGGGGCTGGCAGGCCACGGGCTGGTGTGGACCGATCTGGACGGTGAGGGCCTGTCCGGGATCCTGACCGACGTCGGCCAGGGCTGGTACTACAAGCGGAACCTCAGCGCTGACAACCTGATCGCGCAGCCCGACGGCACGCTTGCCGCGCGGGCGCGGTTCGGGCCAGCCCAGGCCGTCGGTCACCTGCCGTCCCGCTCGGACCTGTCCGGTCTGTCCGGCACGCGGCTGCTCGACCTGTCCGGCAGCGGCAGACTCGACGTCGTCGCCCTGGCCGAGCCCGACGCCGGCTTCTTCCGGCGGGCGCCGGACGACGAATTCGAACCCTTCCGGCGGTTCGCCGCGCTGCCTCAGGTCGACTGGTCGGACCCGAACGTCAAGCTCATCGACCTGACCGGCGACGGGCTGGCCGACATCCTGCTGACCGAGGACGGGCTCTTCACGTTCTATTCCTCGCTTGGCGACGCCGGCTTCGATCCGGCGCGGCAGGTGCGCACCGGATGGGACGAGGAGCAGGGTCCCAAGGTCGTGCTCGCGGACGGCACGCAGACCATCTTCACCGCGGACATGTCCGGCGACGGCCTGGCCGACATCGTGCGAATACGCAACGGCGAGGCCTGCTACTGGCCGAACACCGGCTACGGCCGGTTCGGATCCAAGGTGACGATGGACCTCGCACCGCGGTTTGACAGCGAGGAACGGTTCGATCCGCGCCGGATCCGGCTAGCCGACATCGACGGATCGGGCACCGCCGACATTGTCTATGTCGGCGAGAGTGGGACGAGCGTTTGGTTCAACCAATCGGGCAATGCCTGGTCGGCACCGACGTTGATCGCGGTGTTCCCCTCGGCCGACCAGGTGAGCACGGTCCAGGTGACCGACCTGCTCGGTACCGGGACCGCCTGCCTCGTCTGGTCGTCGCCACTGCCGGGTGAAGCCGGCCCTCCGCTGGTCTATGTCGACCTGATGGGCGGCCGCAAACCGCATCTGCTGACCTGCGCGCGCAACAATCTCGGCGCGGAGACCCGGATCAGCTACGCGCCGTCGACCCGCTTCTACCTGGCCGACCGGACTGCGGGCCAGCCGTGGGTCACCAGGCTGCCGTTCCCGGTTCAGGTCGCTGAGCGGGTCGAGACGATCGACTGGATCGGCCGGAACCGGATGGTCGCCCGCTATGCCTATCACCACGGCTACTTCGACGGCTACGAGCGCGAGTTCCGCGGTTTCGGCATGGTCGAGCAGTGGGACACCGAGGAGTTCCGCGCGGATACGGACTTCAACGATGGCGACTTCGTCAACTGGGACACCCAGTCCTGGTCACCACCGGTGCTCACCCGCACCTGGTTTCACACCGGCGCGTTCACCGACGCGCTGGCCGTCACGCAGCAATTTCTGAGTGAGTACTGGACCGAACCCGCCCTCGCGGTACCGAGCCGGGCCGCCGATGCCGCGGCGATGCGGCTACCCGACACCGTGCTCCCAGACGGCCTTAACCCGTTCGAGGTCCAGGAGGCCTACCGCGCGCTGAAGGGGCATCCGCTCCGGGTCGAGACCTACGCCGACGACGGAACCCCGGCCGCCGCCAATCCCTACACCGTCGCCGAGCAGAACTTCACCCTGCGCTGCCTGCAGAACATGGGCGAGAACCTGCACGCGGTGTTCTTCGTCCAGGCCAGGGAAACGATCGCGTTCCACTACGAGCGCGCCGCCGATGACCCGCGGGTCAGCCACGAGATGGTCCTGGCGTCCGATGACTACGGCAACATCTTGCGCAGCGTCTCGATCGGCTACCCCCGCCGGGCCGGGTACGCCGCGCCGGAGCCGGCGCTGCCTGTGCCGGTGCAGGAAAGGCTGGCCTACGACCAGGCGCGGCTGCATGTCCTTGGCACCGAGCACGACTACACCAACGCGATCGACGACCTAAGTAACTGGCCGGACGCCTACCGGGTGCCGCTGGCCGCGGCAAGCAACACCGCCGAGATCACCGGCATTGCCCCGTCGGTCAAGGGAACCTCGATCACCAATCTGTTCACGTTCGAGGAGATGGACGGCGTCGGCGGGGTCTGGCCGGCGGTGTGGACCGGAGCGCACGACCTGCCGTACGAGGCGATCCCCGGCTCGGACATCGACGGCACCGGGCTGCCGGCGGCCGCGCCGAGCCGGCGCTTCGTCGAGCAGCACCGGACCAGGTACCGCAGCGACGACCTGACCACGCTGCTGCCGCCCGGCCAGCTAGAGCCGCTGGCGCTGCCCGGCGAGTCTTATCAGGCCGCGCTGACTCCCGGCCTGCTGTCGGCCATCTTCGGGCCGCTCGTTCCGCCTGCGACGCTCTCCGAGGCCGGCTACCTGCAGCTGGCCGGCGAGACGGGCTGGTGGATCCCCTCTGGCCGGGTGTTCTACTCACCAGGGGACAGCGACCCGCCAGCGCAAGAACTGACGAATGCGCGTCTGGAGTTCTTCCTGCCGCGCCGCGCCGTCGACCCGTTCGGCGCCATCAGCCGCGCCGACTTCGACGGCTACCCGCTGCTTCCGGCCGGCGTGACCGATCCGGTGGGAAACACCACGATCGCGATTAACGATTATCGCGTCCTGGCGCCGGCCACCGTGACGGATCCGAACGGCAACCGGGTCTTCGCAGCCTTCGACGCGCTCGGTCACGTCACGGCCACCGCTGCGGCGGGGAAGACGACGCAGGCCCTCGGGGACCTGCTGACCGGCTTCGCCGCCGATCTCGACGACGCGACGCTGGTCGCGCAGTTCACCGACCCGCTCGGCGATCCGGCCGCGATCCTGGGCAACGCCACGACCCGGTGCCTGTACGATCTCGGCGCTTACCAGCGCACCGCGGCGGCCGCGCAGCCGTCGCCGCCCGCCGCCTACACCCTGGCCCGCGAGACTCACGTCAGCGATCTGGTCACCGCCCCCTATCCGGGCGCGCCGCGGACGACCAGGTACCAATACCACTTCGTCTACTCCGACGGATTCGGCCGCGAGATCCAGCGCAAGGCCCGGGCGGCACCAGGTCCGGTCACCGGCGGCGGCCAGGCCGTCGATCCGCGCTGGGCCGGGTCCGGCTGGACGATCTTCGACAACAAGGGGCGGCCGGTCCGCGAGTACGAGTCGTTCTTCGCGGCCACCAGCGGTTTTGAGTTCGCCGCGCAGTCCGGGGTTGCCAAGGTCCTGTGCTATGACCCGCTTGGCCGGGTGGTGGCGACGCTTCATCCCGACAGCAGCTGGGAGAAGGTGGCCTTCGATCCGTGGCAGGAGCGGCACTGGGACCGCAACGACACCGTGCTCATCTCCGACCCCCGCGCCGACGCCGACGTCGGAGACCATTTCAAGCGCCTGCTCGGCACCGGCCCCTTCACGTCGTGGTACGACCTGCGGATCGGCGGTACCTTCGGCGCGACGGCCGCGACAAGGCCGCCCAGCAGGATGCGGCGCGCAAGGCCGCGGCCACCGCAGCCACGCCAGTCGTCACGCACCGGGACGCGCTCGGCCGAGCTTGCCTCGCCGTTGCCGACAACGGCGGCGGGAACCGCTATCCGGTCCGCACCGCCCACGACACAAGCGGCAGGCCGCTGGTTGTCTTCGACCAGCTCGGCCGCCGCGCGGAGGAGTACTGCTACCGGGCGCCGCTGGCAGGCGGCGGCGTGGCGTACCTGGCGGGCACGGACCTGGCTGGCCATCCGCTCTACCGCGTCAACTCCGACGGTGGCGCGCGGCTCGGGCTCGTCAATGTCGCCGGTCATCCGATCCGCAGCTGGGATGCGCGCGGTCACGCTTTCCGTCTGGATTACGACCTGGCGCAACGCCCGACCAGGCGCTATGTCAGCACCGGCGGCGGGCCGGAGGTCCTGGTCGAGCTGTCGGTCTACGGCGAGGGCCAGGCGGCAGCGAATCTGTGCGGCCGGGTGTTCCGGCACTACGACATGGCCGGCTACCTGGAGCACAGCCAGTACGACTACAAGGGGAACCTGCTGTCCAGCTTCCGGCAGCTAGCGGCGGATTACCGGCAGGCGATCGACTGGACGGTGCTCGCCGAGCTGACCAGCGCGGCTCAGCTCGACGCGGCTGCGGTCGCGGCCGGACTGGTGCCATCCGGCGACGGGGGCCGGGACAGGTTCACCGGCACCGCGGCCTACGACGCGCTGAACCGCCCGATCCAGCTGGTCACGTCCCATAACGCGACCATGAGGCCGGACGTTCTGCGGCCCGGATACGACGAGGCAGCGCTGCTCAGCCAGCTCGATGTCTGGCTGCAACAGCCCGCCGCCCCGGCTGGTCTGCTCGACCCGGCCGCCGCCAGCCAGCACGCCGTGACCGGCATCGAGTACAACGCGCGCGGCCAGCGGACGTCGCTCGCCTTCGGCAACGGCACGCGCTCGGCGTACGGCTACGATCCGCAGACCTTCCGGCTGGCCAGTCTGACCACGAGCAGGCCGGGTTCCTTCGCCGCGGACCAGCGGAGCGTCCAGGATCTGGCCTACTACTGCGATCCGGTCGGGAACGTCACCCGGATCGCAGACAGGGCCGACACCCAGGATGTGATCTTCTTCCGCAACCAGCGAGTCGAGCCGTCGGCCGACTACAACTACGACCCGCTGTACCGGCTGATCGCGGCGACCGGCCGCGAGCACCTGGGCCAGACCGGTCCCGGGTCGGCGCCACCGCAGCAGGTCAGCAACGACGACTCGGTTCGCATCGGCTTGCCGCAGCCCGGTGACGGGAACGCGATGGGCAATTACAGCGAGACGTACAGCTACGACGCGGTCGGCAATATCCTCGCGATGACCCACCGGTCCGGGCCCGGTGGCTGGACTCGCAGGTACAGCTATACCGAGCCGTCCCAGGTCGACGCCGCACAGACGAGCAACCGGCTGTCCGCGACCAGCCTGCCCGGCGATCCGGCGGCCGGTCCGTTCAGCGGCAAGTACAGCCATGACGCCGACGGCAACATGACGCTGATGCCGCATCTGGCCGTGCTCAGCTGGGACGAGGACGACCGGCTCCGCTCGACGGTGCGGCAGGCCGCCGGAAGCGGCATCCCGCAGACGGCCTACTACGGCTACGACAGCGACGCCCAGCGGGTGCGGAAGACGACCGACCGCCAGGCAGTCGCTGGGCAGACGGCTAGCCGTAAGTCCGAGCGGATCTACCTGGACCACATCGAGATCTACCGCGAATACGCGGCCGACGGCACGACCATCACGCTCGAACGCCAGACGCTGCATGTGTCCGACGGGGACAAGCCGGTGGCGCTGGTGGAGACGCGCACCGTCGGCACCGACAAGGCCCCCGCTCAGCTCGTGCGCTACCAGTTCGGCAACCACCTGGGCTCGGCCGTGCTCGAACTCGACGATCAGTCGAACATCATTTCTTACGAGGAGTACTTTCCGTTCGGCAGCACGTCCTATCAGGCCGTTGCCTCCCAGACTGGCGTGCCCAAGCGATACCGGTACACCAGAAAAGAGCGAGACGAAGAAAACGACCTCTACTACCACGGCGCGCGATACTACGCACCCTGGCTGGGGCGATGGACGAGCTGCGACCCCGCCGGGATGAATGGCGGCCAGAACCTGTACGGCTATGTCGGCGACAATCCGCTCCGCTACAACGATCCGACCGGACTCGGTCCAGACGACCAGGATAAGGACGCTCCGCTTCCTGGGGTGGGGCCTGGTGCGGACTTCCGACTCAAGGTCCCTGGCCCGCCGGGCTTCAAGCTCGACCCGGCCAACTTCCTCTATTCATCCGTCAGCCAGGGATCCGGCGTGATGTCGCCTGGCTCACTCGACGTCGAGGGCGGCGCGCTGGCAGTGGTTTCCCGGGCAACCGGCCTGACCTTGCGGCTCCCGGCGACCGGCGGCGGCCTGTCCAGCGGGGTTCTGGCGATCCGCAAGCAGATTGCCGGCGGGGAGGATTCGGGGTTCGACATCGGGGCCGCGGTCACCGGCTCTGCCACCACGCTGGGCGGCTCCGGATCGGGCGCCGGCGCCGGATTGCTGACCGTGCACTACGGCGAAAAGCAGCTCAGCAAGACAGCAGCGTTCTGGGCCATCTACGGGGCTGCTGGAGCACAGGAAGCCAAGCAGACCGGCTCGCCGGCCAGCACCGCATTCGTGGCGCAGGGCACGGGCGCCGTCGGCGCGGAGTGGGAATCTGAGCATGAGTCGTTCCGGCTGCGGCCCTCTCTCAGCGCGCTGATATTCAACCCGGTAGTCAGCTACGCCTCCCGCGGGTCGCTCTCCCAGGGCCCGACGCTGGAGAATCTGCGCTCGTTCGGCGGCATCGGGGCCGTGGGCCTCGGCTTCGGCAAGCCGCTCGGCGTGGTGGGCGAGCTCTCGCTGGTCTATGCGGCCGGCTCGGCTGACAAAGCGTCCGGCTCCGGCCAGTCCGCGCACTCGTTCACTGAGCGCGCCGGGCTGATCTTCACCTACAACTACATCGACCGGACCTCGTCGGGACCGCAATCCAGCTCGATCGCCTTCGGTATCTGGTACGCCCACGAGGCGGGAACCGTCACTGGCACACCACGGGCTGGCTCGCCGTCCGGCGGTTACGAAAGCCACAGCGGCATCTTCGGCTTCATCTTCGGCTACCGGCGGCCGACGGCCGAGAGCCAGCGACCTTAGCGACGTCGAAGTCGAGAGGAAGACCATGAAACAGCACCGACGCGATCTTGGTCGCGGCCCGGCTGGCGGTGTATGGCGACCGGAGGTTCACGATGGTCATAGCTGACCCTGGCGCACCCCAGCTAGTCGTTACCGAGCCGGCCGAGCAGGCCGGGCTGGTGCTTTCGCTGTCGGCGGCCGAGCTGGTGATCGGCCACTCTGATACGGCGGACCTGATTCTTGAAGACCGGTTCGTCAGCCGACGGCATGCTCTGATTACGGTTAGCCATTCCGGCACGGTGACGATCAGGGACCTCAATTCCACCGGGGGAACGTTCGTCAATGGCGTGCGGCTCACCGGTCCGCGCGTGCTGAACCCCGGCGACCTGGTGCAATTCGCCAATCTCGTCGCCCGATTCGAGCCAGGCGGCTCACCGGCCGCGGCGGCCGCGGCAGAGGTCACCAAGCTGGCGGTGCCCGGCGGGGCAAGCACTCCTCCGGCGGCCGAAGGTGCCGGAGCCGGGGGTTCAGGACGCCCTTCCGGCGGCCCCGGAGCTTCGGGTCCAGGCGGTCCTCCCGGCGGTACTTCCGGCTCGGGTCCGGGTGGTCCTCCCGGCGGTGCCGGAACCCCAGGACTGGCCGGCCCGGCCACCGGTCCCGATTCGGCCGGCTCCGGCGCGACCTACACGGTGACCGGCACGGTGCGGAGCCCGGCTCTGCCCGGCATCGGCGGCCTGACCGTGCGGCTCGTCGACAAGAACGTCGGGGGCGATCAGGTGCTGGCGAGCACCCGGACGGGCATGGACGGCAGCTATGCCTTCAGCCAGCTCGTCATCGCCGCGGACTACCTGGCGCGGCACCACAAGGCGCAGCCCGACTTCCAGGTCCGGGTGTCCGCTGGAGACAGCGTGCTGGCCAGCTCCGCCGTCCGTTACTCCGCGCCAGCCACCGTGTCCCTCGACGTGGTGCTGCCCGCCAATGTTCAGGGCCTGCCCAGTGAGTTCGAGACGCTGACGGCCAATCTGTCCGCCGTCTACCCCGGCAGCCTCGGCGCCCTGCGCGAGGAAGCCAGCCGCCAGGACATCACCTACCTGGCGAACAAGACCGGCTGGGACGCGCGCGCGGTCGCGCTCGCGGCGTACGCCGACCAGTTCAGCCGGATCGCTGTGCCCGCACCTGCGGCCGAGACCGACCCGCAGCAGACGCAGGGGTGGCCCGTTCCGGGAGCCAGTGTCAGATCAGAGTTCTACTACGCGTTGTTCAGGGCCGGTCTTCCTGCCAATGCCGACAGCCTGTTCCAGGCCAGCCCAGCCACCGTCGGGGCGATCTGGCAGCACGCGATCACCAGCGGTGTGATCCCCCGCGTGCTCGCCAGCGACGTGCCCGCCGCGATGGCGAGCTTCCAGGCCATCAGCGCCGCACATTCGCTCACCGCCGCGCCGCCGGTCGGCTCGTCGACGCTTGCGGAGATGCTGCGGCCGACGCTCCCCGACGCGGCGCAGCAGGAACAGTTCGCCGGGATCTACGCCCAGCACCGGGGGGACTGGTCCAGCTTCTGGCCCGCGCTCGATCAGGCGCTGGGCACCGAGCCCACGAAACAGCTGCAGCTAATGGGGCAGCTGTACTACCTCACCGTCAACAACCAGCCGATGGTGGCCGCACTGACTCAGGCCGAGGCGGCCAGCCCGCTCAGCACCGCCGGAGATCTGGCCAGCCGCGGGTACTACGATCCGGCCAGATGGGCGCCGCTGATCGGGGCGGCGATCCCGCCGGAGATCCCCGGCGCCACCGCCGACGAGCGGGCCGCCAACTACGCGCGGCTGCTGGCGGCACAGGTCCGCATCGCTTTTCCCACCGCCGTACTGGCCGATCAGGTCAGCCGCGGCAGCATGCCGATCGCGGGCCCGGCGGACGTCGCCGCGGGCGTTGCCGATTTCCTGACCTTCAACTCCGGCCAGTTCGAGATCGGCATCGAGCCGGTCGAGGCATATCTCGCCAGGACCGGCCTGACCGGGACGCCCGCCGCGGTGATTGCGGCGGTCAAACGGCTCCAGCGGGCCTATCAGCTGACGCCCGATGATGCCAGCCTGGCTGTGCTGCTCCGGCACAATCTCGACTCCGCGTTCGCCGTCACGCGCTACGACTCCGCTGGCTTCGCCCGGTCGTTCGGCGACGAGCTCGGCGGCGCCGATACGGCCGTCGCGATCCACGCGCGGGCCAGGCAGATCTTCGCCTCGGTGCTGGGCGTGGCCGTCGCCTACCTGGGCGGCCGGGTGGCCCCGGGTCTCGGCGGCGCGGTGCCGATCCAGTACGGCTTCCCGCCGCAGTCGGCGGCGCCGGCCTACCCAGTGACCGCCTATCCCACCCTTGAGGACCTGTTCGGGTCGCTCGATTACTGCGACTGCTCCGAATGCGGCTCGATCCTCAGCCCGGCCGCATACCTGGTCGATCTGCTCAACTACATCGACCAGCTCGCCCCGTCGGCCGGCGACAACCCGCAGGACGTGCTGCTCCAGCGCCGCCCTGACCTGCAATACCTGCCGCTGACCTGCGAGAATACAAATACCGCGCTGCCCTACATCGATATCGTCAATGAGACGCTCGAGTTTTTCGTCGCTAACGGCCTCTCGCTGGAGAACTACACCGGGCACGACACCGGCAACGCGGTGACCTCGGCCGAGCTGATCGCCAGCCCGCAGTACGTCAACGCCGCCGCCTATGCGATGCTGCGGGACGCCTTCTTCCCGCCGCCGCTCCCGTTCAACCGCCCGCTCGAACTGCTGCGGCTCCAGCTGAGCGGCCTCGGCGTGGCCCTCCCCGACGCGATGGCCGCGCTGCGGGCGGGCGACGCGCTGGTCGACCGCGCGACCCCGACCAGCTTCGGCTGGTCGGACATCCTGATCGAGCGGCTCGGCATCTCGCGCGACGAGTACCGGGTGTTCACCGACCCCGAGCTCCAGCTCGGCGACCTCTACGGCCTGCCGAACGCCACCGCGCTCGCCACCTTGCAGGCGATGAGCCTGCAGGAATTCTCCCGCCGCCTCGGCGTCTCCTGCGACGACCTGGCATCGATCGCGCAGACCCAGTTCATCAACCCGAACGCGGCGCTCATCCCGCGGCTTAGCCAGCTCAACGCGCCATTCGCGACGTTGCAGGCACTGCACGACACCATGTCGACGCCAGCGTCCATCGAGGGGGAGTTCATCAGCGCGCTCCCGGCCGGCCTGGACGCCACCCAGTACGGCGGTACCAGCCAGACCGACTACGCCGCCGTGGTCAGCTGGGTGACCAGCCCGGCCGTCTACCCGCTGATCATGGACATCATCACGATCACGAACCTGACCGGAAACCCTGGCGACTGCTCACCCGCCGCCCTGGCGCTGCGTTACTCCAATCCCGACGCCGCCAAGAACCTGCTCAGCGGAACGGACTTCACCAAGCTCATCCGCTTCATCCGGCTCTGGCGCAAGCTCACACCGCTGCTTGGATCCGCCGATGCCGCGCTGTCGATCGAGCGGACCGATGACATCCTCGTCGCCCTGTATCCCGCCGCGGACCTCGTGACCGATAGCAGTGACGCCGCCCACGATCCGGTCAACCGCCCGCTGCTCGACGTCGGCTTCCAGACCCTGCTGCTGCGCCTGGGCTCGCTGGTGCAGGTGATGAACCTGCTGTCGGTGACCACCGACGATGCCCTGGTCCGGCTGCTAGCCTGCTGGGCACCGATCGGCACCGTCGGCGCGAACGCCCTCTACCAGGCGATGTTCCTCACGCCCACCCTGCCGCAGCAGGACCTCGGCGCCCAGACTGCGACGGTCGCCAGCTCCGTCAACATCGGTGACGTGCTGCGCACCTCGATCAACGGAATCCAGGTGACTCCGCACGCCGTGGCCGCCGGAGAGAGCGCGGCGGCCGTCGCCGCCGCGATCGCGGCAGCCATCAACGCGACCACAGATCTGGACCCAGTCTCCCTACTGCCGCTGAACAGCCGGTTCTATGCCTCAAGCACCGGCGGCACCGTGACGATCATGGCGGGCTTCACGCTGGCCTGCTCGCTGTCGGCAGCGGCCACCGAGACCTACGCACCGGCCACCGGCTCGCCGGTAGCACAGAGCGCGACGGTGGCCGGTCCGGTGAGCGCCGGCGACACGCTGACCACGACGCTCGACAAAGTGGCGATCGCCTACACCGTCGTCGCGGGCGATACGCCGGACTCGATCGCGGCCGGCATCGCCGCCGCGATCAATGCCACGACGACCGCCGATCCGTTCTCCGGCCTGCCGCTGAACAGCCTCGTGGTCGCGTCGAGCGCCGCCGCGGTGGTCACGGTCGTTGCCGCGAACGCCGGAGCGCCCTTCGCCCTGGCGTGCTCGCTGGATCCGGCCAACGCAGGCAGCTACTCGGTGCGGCCGCCCGTGCGGCCCCCGGTCCGGCCCCCGGTCCGGCCCCCGGTCCGGCCCCCGGTCCGGCCGCCGGTCCGGCCCCCGGTGCGGCCGGGGCCCACGCTGTCAGCCGCCGCGACGGTCGCCGGCCCGATTCCGGCGGGCGTGACCCTGACGACGACCATCAACACCCTGCCGCTGGCCTACCTGACCGCTCCTGGCGACACCCCGGCAACGATCGCGGCGAGCATCGCTGCCTTGATCAACGCGACCACGACACCCGATCCGGTCACGGGCTTGCCGCTGAACTCCGTCGTCACAGCGTTGGCGGCCGGCGGGGAGGTCATCCTCACCGCCACGAGTCCCACCACCCCATTCACCCTGGCGGTGTCGATGACAGCGGGCGGATATGCGGCCGGACGGCGGCTAGCGCCGTTCGCGGACGACGGCTACGGCGAGTTCCTCGCCGACCCGTCGCAGACGCTGTTCGGCCACCAGCCCGCGCTGTGCGCCGCCTGCAACCTGACCGGCGCCGAGTTTGCCTTGATCACGACCGCCCTCGGGTTCAATCCCAGTACCCCGCTGACCCTGGCCAGCGTCAGCGCGCTGCTGAGGTACGGATGGCTGGCGCACACGCTCGGCCTGAGCGTGCTTGAGTTCCTGCGGCTGCGCGAGTTCACCGGCCTCGACCCGTTCGCGCCGCTCGACCCGCCAGCCACCACGCCGGCCGAGCCGCCGGTCATCCGCTTCATCCGCTTGCTCGGCGCGCTCTCCGCCGTCGGCCTGAGCACCACGGCGGCGCTGTACCTGATCTGGAACTCCGACATCAGCGGCATCTCGGCGCCGTCGCAGGCCACCGTGACCGGGCTCGCATTCGCGCTGCGGGCCAGCTTCGCGGCCGTCGAGGCGGAATTCTCGCTGCAGGACGACCCCGATGGCGGCATCGCCCAGGGCCTGATGACCCTCGTGTACGGCAGTTCAGCCAGCGGCTTCTTCTTCGGCCTGCTGAACGACACGTTCTCGACGTCCGTCCCCTACTCGAGCCCGCCCGGCCAGCCGACCCTGCCCCAGCCGGTCATCGCCGCATCGGCGGGGCGGCTTAGCTACGACGACCTGAGCAAGCAGCTCAGCTTCGCCGGGGTCCTCGACGCGGCCGCTCAGAGCGCCATCGACGCGGCCATCGTCGGCGACCCGACCCTGGCGACCGCGGTCGCCCGGCTGACCGCCGACAACCAGCAGGTGGTCGGCCCGTTCTTTGCCGCTTACCCGGAGCTGCGCCCGCTCTATGCCGCCTACGTCGCCTCCGCCGACCCGGTACAGGCGCGCCGGACGGCGCTGCTTGACAATTTTCTGCCCGTCTTGAAGCTGAAGCGGAAGCAGGAGCAGGCACTAGCGTCCATCACTGCGGCGGCCGGCACCGATCCGAGCTTCGCCAGCGCGCTGCTCGCCGATCCGGCGATCCTGCACTCCGACACCGATCCGACCGCCGCCGCGATCACCGACCTGGTCGCGATCGAGCAGCCGGGACTGTCGGCGCAGTTCTTCCTCGGCAACGATCTGACCGCCCCGCCCGATCAGTCCGTCGCGTACGTGCCGGTGCTGTCTTACTCGCAGACCGCGACGATGGGCGGCCCGATCACGATCGGCGATGTCGTGACGACCACGATCAACGGCGTCGCGATCCCGTATACCGTCGGCGCCGCTGACACCACGGCGGCGCTGCTTGCTGGCAATGTCGCCGCGGCGATCAACGCGGCGACCGCCTCGGATCCGGTCACCGCGCTCCCGATGAACCAGGTGGTCTCCGCCTCGGCCGGCGGGACCGTCATCACGATCGGCGGCCTCGATCCCTCGGGCGCCAGCGGCTACTTCTCGCTGGCGACCGCCGTCTCGGCCGGCGGGACCGAGACCTATACCGCTGGCCGTCAGCTGCCAGCCGGCCACGGCGGGGGGAAGATCGCCGGAATCTGGAGCGGCTACCTCACAGTGCCGCAAGACGGCTTCTACGACATCAACGTGGCGGCTGACTCTGGTGCGGACCTCACGCTGCAGATCGGCGCCGCCGCCGTGCTGGGAGCCCAGGTCGGCGGCCTCTGGAGCAACTCCAGCCCGATCTGGCTGGTGGCCGGCCAGCTCGTGCCGATCACTCTGGTGGCCAGCTCGATCCAGACCACGCTCTCGGTGAGCTGGCGGAGCCTCGGCATCGGCTGGCAGCTGATCCCCGGTGCCTACCTGTACTCGCTCAGCGGGGTGACCAGTCTCGGGAATACCTACGTTCGCTTCCTCAAGGCGACCGCTCTGGCCGCTGGGCTGTCCCTGACCGCGGCCGAGATCGNCTACCTCGGAACCGCGCCAGATATCGACCCGGGCTGGCTCAGCCTGCTCGCCGTGGACCAGGGCCCTGATCAGGCCACGGCGGTGCGGCTGTCAGCCGTCCTGACGGCGCTGCTTGACTTCGCGCGGATGAAGCAATCTCTGTCGCCGGGCGACAGCCGGCTGCTTGCCGTGCTAAGGAACCCAGCGGCCGTGCTGCCGAATGGCCAGACGGCGCTGCTGAGCCTCACCGGATGGGCACCGGAGTCCGTGAACGCATTGGCGACCCAGTTCTTCGGGAGCGCCGACCCCGCCAGTCTGTCCAGCGTGGAAAACGTGCGCCGCGTGTACGACGCGCAGCAGATCGTCAGGACCTGCGGGCTCACCGCCTCGGCGCTCATCTCGGCCATCACCAACGCACCCTCGGCTACGACCGTCAGCGCACTGCAGTCGGCGCTGCGGGCACGCTACGCCGAATCCGGCTGGCTGACCGTGATCGGCCCAATCAACGACCAAGCCAGGATCAAGCAGCGCGACGCCCTGGTGGCCTATATCCTGCAGCGGCTCGGCGACAGTTACGCGCGGTCACTGTTTAGCCAGACCACGATCGTCAACGCCGCCACCGGTGCCACGGAGCTGACCTGCATGGGCACGGCCGGGATCACGGCGGGCATGGCGGTTCAGGGTGCTGGCATCGCGCCAGGAACTGTCGTGTCAGCAGTGGCGGGCGATGCCGTCACGATCAGCAACGGCATTCTCGCCGCGCTCCCGGCCGGGTCCGCTCTGCTCTTCGTGCCGGAGGGCGCCGTCGCGTTCGACACCCCGGACAGCCTCTACGAGTACTTCCTGATCGACACCCAGACGCAGCCGCCGGTGCTGACGTCACGGATCAGGCTCGCATTGTCGACCGTCCAGCTCTTCATCGAGCGCGTCCTGCGCAATCTTGAGCCGCAGGTCGCGCCGGCGAGCATTGACAGCACCCGATGGACCTGGATGAAACGGTATCGCGTCTGGCAGGCCAACCGCGAGGTGTTCCTCTGGCCAGAGAACTGGCTATACCCGGAGCTGCGCGACAATCAATCGCCATTCTTCCAGCAGATGATGAGCAGCCTGCTGCAGGGTGACATCACCGATGACGCCGGCGCCAGCGCCTATCTTGACTATCTGACCTCGCTGGAAGAGGTCGCCAAACTCGAGCCATGCGGCCTTTACTACCAGCCGGGTACCGCCACGGCGGACGAGACCTCATATGTCGTAGCCCGAACCGCCGGAGCGAACCGCAAGTACTACTTCCGTGCGCTCAGGTCCGGCAGCTGGACGCCCTGGACCGAAGTCAAGATCGACTGCGAGGGCATGCCGATAACCCCGATCGTGTGGAATGGCCGGCTATTCCTGTTCTGGCTCAAGGTGCTGAAGCAAGCCCAGCCGCGGCTGGCCGATCTCAGCGTCGCCAGCCCCGCTGTGCAGGGCGGCGAGATCGCCAGCCTTAAGCTGAGTGATCTCCAAAGCTATTCGCAGGCAAGCGCGAACTCCGCGAGCCAGGGATCCGTTCAGGTCCAGGCCATCTTGTGCTGGACCGAGTTCTACAACGGCAAGTGGCAGCCCACCAAGACGTCCGATGTCCAAACGCCCACGACCATCGGTGCCTTCGACCACACCGGGCCTGGCTCATTTGAAGCCAGCCGGGATCTTGTCAGGATCGTGCCCGCCGAGTTCACCGGCACGAACCCGATCGCACAGGCGTACTCCGTGCGATTCAGTCAGCCCGCCGATACGCTGCTGCTGGCCGTCACGGTCGCCAGCCAGTTCTACAACTCGGGCGGCTTTATCCTGCACAACACCCATAGTCTGCCGGTCAGCTTCGATGACAGCACTCTGATCGGCACCTTCTACGACGTCTCGCTGCCCGGCATCCACGCGCTTCCCGTCCCGCTACCGCTGACCGCCGTCCTTGATATACCGAATCCGAGCCGGACCTTCCCGGCCGCACAGGCTTACACCGGCGGGTACGGCGGCGGAACCTTCGCCATCAGCTACCAGGCCGCGCTGGGCGACCCGGCGACGTACACCAACGGCATCCTGGAGTACAGCTGGCAGCCGAGGTGGGTAGATGCTCAGCCTGGGCTGCCCGACGCCTGGCAGGCGCCCTTCATCTACGAGGACCGCCGGGATCTCTTTTACGTGACAACCACCGAAAATCTCGTTCCGATCAGGCGATTCACCGGCTTCGGGCTGCTGCAGGGATCGCCTGCCCTATCGGCGTCAGCGCAGACGATTCCCTCGCTGGTGCTGCAGCAGCCGGTGCTGGCGGCCAGCCCGCGGGAAATCCTCGCGATCAATGCCGCAGGCGGCGATCCGGCTGCGCTGCAGCGCTACCTCGCCGCAGGACAGAACATCAATGCCGCCCTGCCGTCACCGACGACGATCGCCTATCAGGGCCAGGTGATCTCACCGGTCGGCAGTCTTTCCGCCCTTGGCCAGGGATCCGGCCACGAAGGACAGGGAGAATAGCCATGCCCGGGATATATGACCCCGCCAAGTATCACGGCAGCGAGGACGCCAGCCTGGTCTGGTACGGCGGCGCGGATTCGGCTAGCACGGGCACGGCCAGCGCGCTTCCCCGCACGAGCATCCCGTACGTGGAGACATTCTCCTACGACTTCAGGAACTTCTTCCATCCGTTCGTGGGCGACCTCATCAAGCAGCTCAATCAGACCTCGATCGCCGGCCTGCTCGACCCTGACTTCCTCGCCACGCTCGATCTGCCGTATACGGCCGAAGACTATACGCCGCTCGACAGCGATACCGTGTCGGTCACGCTCGAGGACCGGGTCATCGACGTTTCGATCGGCGGCCCCTATGCGAACTACAACTGGGAAATGCTCTACCACATCCCGGTGCTCGTCGCGGTGCACCTGTCCAGCAACCAGCGCTTCGCCGAAGCCCAGAAGTGGTTTCACCTCGTCTTCGACCCGACCAGCACGGACACCAGCGAGCCGACGCCTGAGCGGTTCTGGAAATCCTTCGTCTTCAGGAGCGGCATCGACATCCAGAATGTCAACACCCTGCTCAGCCTGCTGAGCACGCCAGATACCCAACTCGATCCGGCGCAGATCCAGGCTAAGCAGGACGTCATCACCGGCTACAACGGGATTCTCGCCAATCCATTCAGCCCGCATGTCGTTGCCCGCACCCGGCCCAGCGCCTACCAGTGGTACGTCGTGATGAAATACCTGGACAACCTCATCGCCTGGGGCGACAGCCTGTTCCTCGCCGACACCGTCGAGACGCTCAACGAGGCAACGCTCTGCTACGTGCTCGCCGCCAACATCCTCGGCCCCCGGCCCGAGGCCATGCCCGCGCCCGGCAGCACCAGCCCGAAGAACTTCAGTCAGCTCAAGCAGGCGGGCCTGGACCGGATGTCGAACGCGCTGGTGAGCCTAGAGGCACAGTTCCCGTTCAACCTCGTGCCCGGCCCTGGCAACAGCGCCGGATCGGCTGACCAGAGCGGCGCGCTGTTTGGCATCGGTCGCTCGCTCTACTTCTGCATCCCGCAGAACACCAAGCTGCTCGCCTACTGGGACACCGTCGCCGACCGCCTGTTCAAGATCCGCAACAGCGAGAACATCCAGGGCATGGTGCAGCAGCTACCGCTGTTCGACCCGCCCCTTGATCCGGGCATGCTCGTGCAAGCGGCAGCGGCCGGAATAGATGTGGGCAGCATCGTCAGCGGCCTGAACCAGCCACTCGGCCCGGTACGCGCACCGCTGCTGATCACCAAGGCCCTAGAGATCGCCGCGGAGGTGCGCGCGCTCGGCGCCGGGCTGCTCGCCTCGCTGGAGAAGGGCGATGCCGAACACCTCGCGCTGCTGCGGTCCGGGCATGAGATCAATCTCCAGCAGATGGTTCAAACCGTGCGATACATGCAGTGGCAGCACGCCCAGGAGACGACCAACGGGCTGCTGAAGACCCGGGCGATCGCGCTTGAGCGCTATACCTACTACCTGCGCCTGCTAGGCCTGACCCCGGATCCGGCGACGGTTCCGGCCACCTTCATCCCGGACCGCCAGGAGCTGACCGAGGCGAACTTCGCCGACGTCTACAGCTCGCTGGTCAGCGAGTATGACCCGCCGATCGGCACGCTCGCCTACAACCCGCTGCAACATGCGCAGGGCTCGTCACCCTCGGCTCAGGCGGGCGCGACCGGGCAGGGCCAGCTCTACCTGAACAAGAACGAGCATGCCGAACTCAACACCCACCTGCCCGTGGCGAGAGACACCCGGATCGCGGCGAACGTCTTCAACACCGTGGCCACCGTGCTCACGCCGATCCCGAGCGCCGAGGCGCATTTGGCCTTCTGGGGCATGGGCGTGCATTCGAACCTGTTCGCCGGCACGATACTCGGCCAGATAGCCAAGGTCGGCGGCGAGATCCTGCAGACCGTCGCCGGATGGGAGCAGGACCAGGCGGGCATCGCCGCGCGCACCGCGGGATACCAGCGGCGCGCCGACGAGTGGACGCTGCAGGCGAACCTGGCGGCGCGCGAGCTTGCGCAGATCGGCAGGCAGATCATCGCCTCGCTGCTCGCCGAGCAGGTCGCTGAGCACGACTACCTGACCGTCCAGCAGCAGGTCAAGGACGCCCAGGAGATCCAGAAGTTTCTGCAGGACAAGTTCACCAGCGCGGATTTCTACACCTGGATGGGCAGCGATCTGTCTGGCCTGTACTACCAGTACTACCGCTTCGCCTGCGACACGGCCCGTAAGGCCGAGCAGACGATGAAGCGGGAGCTGATGCGGCCTGAACTCGACGCGACCCAGTTCATCCAGTTCAACTACTGGGACGCCGGTCATCAGGGCCTGCTGTCCGGCGAAGCGCTGCATCTCGATGTCAAGCGAATGGAGATGGCCTACCACGACAACAACAAGCGGGAACTTGAGCTGACCCGGCATGTCTCCCTGCGTCAGCTGGACCCGCTGGCGCTGCTGACCCTGCGGATCACCGGCTCGTGCACGGTCACGGTGCCCGAGTGGCTCTACGACCGGGACTGCCCTGGTCACTACATGCGGCGGATCAAGAGCGTCAGCCTGTCCGTGCCGTCCGTGGTCGGGCCGTACGCTTCCATCAACTGCACGGTGAGCCTGCAGAGCAGCACAGTGCGTGTCTCACCCCTGCTCGCCAACGGCGGCTACGCTCGCAGCGCCACGCAAGACGACATCCGCTTCATCGACTACTTCGGTGCCACCGATGTCATCGTCACCAGCGGCGGCACCAATGACAGCGGAATGTTCGAGGTCAATCTGCGGGATGAGCGGTTCCTGCCATTCGAGGGCACCGGCGCGATCAGCACCTGGACCCTGTCCCTGCCAGCCCGGCTGCGAGCGTTCGACTACTCGACCATCTCCGACGTCATCATGCACATCCGCTATACCGCCAGGGAGGCGGGCGACCCGCTGGGCGCGCAGGCGACGAAGGAGCTCCAGGCGGCGCTCGACACCGCGGGACAGAGCAGTCAGGCGCTGCTCTTCTGCCTGCGATACGACTTCCCGACGCAGTGGTCCGCCTTCGTGAACGGCACCGGGGACTTCGCGGTGACCCTGCAGAAGCAGTTCTTCCCCTACGCCGTGGACAGTGCCAGGAACGTGACCATCGACACGCTGACGCTCTACGCGGACGGCGCGGGGACAGTCGCGTCGGTAACCCCGGCGGTGGATCTTGCCGGGCTGTCGGCAGGCCTGAGCGGTAGCACGGGGGCGGCGCCGCTGAGCCTGCCCGGTGACGGCACCGTCATGACCCGGGACCCGTCGCAGCAAGTGTTTCTCGTGCTTCAGTACCACTTCGGCATGTCATAGCCGAGCAACGTACGTCGGCGTCGGCCGCAGCGGTGCGGTCGACTGCCCGGCCGCGACCACCGCTCCCAACTGTCGGCCGTTCCGATGGGATAGATTCAACTAACCCCTACTAAATTAACTTCGGAGGAATACATAAATGACAAGTGATTTCGGTCTATATCGCGAGAGCCTCGGAAAGTATTTATTCGATGGCCGGCCCGAGATCTATTTCAATGCGCGCCTCGCCCTACCGGAACGCATGCTGCTAGAGGTGCACGAGCACAATCACTGGATGCTGGCCAACGCCACGACATATGGCAAGGAGCAACTGGCGCTAGCTGATGCGGTCCGAATCGAGGCTCAGCAGGGCGTAGCAGCGGAGCTGCAGCGCTGCCTTGAAGTGACTGTGGATTATTCGCAACTTGTATACGAAGGTTCTGCGCTCGCGGCCGAGCGATCATCCTTGCAGTCGGTGGGCTTGAGTACGTCGCCGGACTGGTTCTCGCTGCTGAAGACAGACCTGTACGCTGAGGCCCAGCGGCTCTTCGACAGCTGGCTGCACCTGCTGCCGTATTCTCCTGAGGTCCTGCTCTCAATTGCCGCGAATGTGGCAGAACTGTGCCTGAATTGCGTCTCTATCCTAGATGCCACGAAATCAGATCAGGATCCTATCTCGGCTCGTGACCCGATGACCCTCCGTGCGGAGGATCTGCGAGTGCTACTGCGCACCAGGTCTCCGGATTCCCTCCTCCAGTCGCTCAGCGGGCAGCTTATGGAACACAGTGGCGCTTTCGTACAGCGGCTCGACGACAGGGCAGGTGAGGTTCTCAGTGGCGGCGGCCTGACTGCAGAGGCCCTTCGCATTCACGGTGCGCTGTCCGGTATCGATACGATTACCGACGCAAGGTTGACCTACGCTATCTATGAAGCGCTCCGCGGATTCGCCGAGGAAACTGGCGCCATCGGCGACAGCGAAGAATATTCCCTGTCGCAGACGCTGTTTGAGTACAGACTCGCGGATTGGCTGACCAGGCTTCATGCCAATGACATGCCCGGAGAATTCCAGGCAGGCGGAGTCCGCGTAGGTTCGCCATCGGAGGAGGAGATCCATAGCGAGCAGGAGTTCTTCGAGAGAATCTATACGGCTGTTCGCCCTCCGGAGCGGGACCGCGCAACCAATCTCCCGATCACTTCCTGGGATCCGGTCCACGAAGCTTTTCGGGCCGTCGATCCGTCGCGTCGCATGCTCTATCTGGCGATCACCACTCGACCGTCGGCCGTCCAGGAGACATCAGCTGCGGAAGCATCGTTCGAGATTTCGGCAGCCCGAGCGGTAATGTCACCGCACGACAGCTTCGGATGGAAATTCGGGTCCTCGCGTTATGCTCTGGAGGTCCCCTCCTCGCGACTGCGCGAGAAGATCGAGGAGGTCCTGCCCTATTATCCTGCGGTAGCCATTCCATTCGAGCTGATGGACTTCCCGGCAGGCGGGATTCGCGGGGTAGGACCGCTGCCCCATGATGCGACGCTGGGGATCCTGCTCGACAACGTTGCGGTGCAGACCTGGGCGAGTCAGATTGAGCGAGTGTCGCGACTCGTTCAGACAATGAGCCACTACTATGAGATCGGTCCGGCACAGGTGCCATTTATCGTTACTTTCGGAATTGTCGAAACTGCCCAGTGGTTCCTCTACGCACCTTTGTCGCTGTCCATGCGCCGCGCGATCGACTCGGCGTCCCTTATGGAGATCGCCGGTCACCAGCCAGCCCGGACACTTGATGAGATCCCGATGACCGCGCGCTTCCAGGCGGCGTCGTTCCTCATCTGCGAGCAGTACACCCTGAACGGATTCTGAGTAACGGACTGTGAGCGGACCATGTCTCTGCAGGATCAGGAACCTTGTGACCCATTGCCGGAATTCGTCTCCGCGACTGTCGATGAGCTCGTGACGCTTGCACCAGTAGCTGGAGCTTGCGGCAAGGGTGACCTGGAAGCTTTGCTGAGCCGCTTCACCTCCTTCGAAGCTAGCCCGCCCGTTGATCAGGGCTATGAGCGCATTCTGATCACCAAAGACGAGAGCTGGGTGCCTGCCTCCGGCCGGTCAGTTAAGGCGGGGAACCTGCGGTTCAATCTCGGCACCCTCTTGGAGGCGATCGCCAGTGGTGTCTCGGCGGCCTTCACCGTTAGCGCTGTTCCCATTGTCGCCATCCTCACTGGACTGGTTGCGGTCCGGCAACTCTTGCGTGCGGCGGAAGTCGATCTCGCCGAACGCGAGGCCCTGGTGATGTGGAGTGCCTGGTCGTGCGAGCAGCGCGGGAAGCCGACGACCACCGAGGCGATCGGTCAGTGCGCAGCCGAGGAGGCCACCCGGGTCGGCTCGACACTCCGGCCTTCGACAGCTGAGGTTCAGCACAGCCTGGAACGCCTGCAGAAGATCGGCGCGATCCGCCGCGTGCCAGACGGGTCCTGGGAAACCCGCGAGGCGGTCGTCGTCCAAACCTGACCAGCGCCTTGGGTCAGCCGCGC